>Ga0265338_10004157_pt1 | contig 19773 bp, 16 predicted proteins | sample 42126metaG_FD_193579 | JGI IMG/M metagenome (GOLD analysis project Ga0265338, IMG submission 193579) | Rhizosphere microbial communities from Carex aquatilis grown in University of Washington, Seatle, WA, United States - 4-21-26 metaG | ecosystem: Host-associated > Plants > Roots > Rhizosphere...
TTCGTCTGGCCAGGTCGAACGGTCTGTAACTCGGCAGCCCAGAACACGAACTTCTTCGTCTTCAATACCAACGCTCCGGTCTATATCGTCGATGCGAACTCGGCGAATAACGAAGTCGTCACGCCGTCCGCGGTCACGAATACGGCCGGGTCCTGTGGCTTTACCGCGAGCCCGTCTCACACGCACTACACGTATCAAGTGAAGTCCGGCACGGCTGGCTTACAGGAAGCCTTGAACACTCTCTCGGGCCTGGCGAACTATCCGGCGCTGGTCATACTCGACCGGAACTGGTATGCCGCCGCCTTGAACGTTCCTTCTACTACGCCAGCGGCTATCATCGCCGCAGCCACGGGCACGTCGGGCGTCATTCTCGAAGACATAACGACGGCTCCGGCGACCTACTACTCCTGGAACGGATCGGCGTACACTTCTTCGACCACGGCCGCCGGGTTGCCGAATCTTAAGGTCACGAGCTATACCGGGATCACCGCTCCGACCGCACTCTCGACGGCGGCCGCAACTAACGGGTTAATTGCGACCGCGACCACGGGCGGCTCTATCCCCGCCAGCTCGACCTATCGTCTGGCCGCAACATACGTCGACGCCTCGGGCGGCGAGACGCTCATCTCGACCGACTCGGCTTCGACGGCTACGATCGCGACCGGATCGGGCACGGCAACGAACACTATCTCGGTTACGTCGCCCGCAGCGGCTACCGGTGCCGTCGGATGGCGTCTTTACATGACCGCGGCCTCGGGCTCGGCTGGAGCGGAGATTCTCTACTCCCCGAGCTGTACCGCGACGAGTCTCCAATCGGTGTTCCCGACCGGCACGGTCTGTGCGATCGGATCAACCGCAACGATCACGGCGATTATCACCGGCACTCGAACTGTCCCGGCGATCGCTAACGCCTATCCGCGGACCTCGGGCAGTTCGGGCGTATTCCCGCCGTTCACCGCAGGCACGACCGTGGCGTCGACGAATACGGCCACGATGGGGCTGATTAACTTCCCGGCAGGCTGGCTGAACACCCTCGGTCGTAGCTTCAAGGTCTGTGGGAACGGCTTCGCGACGACCAACGGTACGGGCGGGACGATTACACTCGCTCAAACCTTAGCGTCGGTTCCCGGAGTCACGTCGATTACGCCGTTCACTGCAGTCTCGGGCACCATCGCCGGGAGCGTTATCCAGCTGCCGATCAACTTCTGCGTAACCTACTCGACGGCAGCGACCGGGGCGACGGGAACGCTCGAGACTCACGGCTACGTGCTCTATGGCGTCGCCGGTACCGCGGTCGGCACGGTCTCGAACGATATCATCTTCACCGTCTCCTCGACCGTCGACCTGACGAAACAAAACCAGCTCGCCGTTACGATTACCCCGACGACCGCTGGCCTTACGGCGTACCAACTCCGTCAGTTGACGGTCGAGCCGATCAACTAAGACAATGAAACTACTCGTCCGCGTTCTCCTGGCTATCGCGCTTCTTCTCGTCCCTTACTCGACGTCCGCCCAATCCCCCGGCCAGGTTACGGCCCAGCCGGGGAACTTGGCGGGTTTGCTCTTCGCGTCGAGTTTCGGCCAGTGGCAGGTGCCTCAGGGGAACGCGGGTCAGTTCTCGTGGAGTAGTGCCAACTTCTGTAAAGCGAACGCGGACGGCTTCTATTTGAATCCCGTCTTCGCGGTAGGCACGCCAGTAACCATCGTCGACGCGGTCGCCGCTAATACGGAGACGGTCGTACCGTCGGCGGTTACTGTCACCGGTTCGGGTTGTTCGATCACGGTGAATCCGACTCATCCCCACTTGAGCTTCTACCTCACGTCGGGGACCGGGGGCCTTCAGGAAGCGATCAACTTCGCGCGCAACCTTCCCTATCAGGTCGTCGTTACCTCCGATTGGTCACGCCTCGGCGGCCAAACCGGGATGCTCTCTGCGGCGATCAACGGAACGAACGTCGGCGTCGTCGACTGGCGAACCAATTGCCCGGTGCCTTATTCGTGGTCCGGGTCCGCATACGTGGCTGGGACGAGTTGGTGTAGCGGCGGTGGCGGGTCCGGTTGTACGGTTACCGGCACGACGAATTACTTCGTCTTTTGGAACGGCACCGCCTGCGTGACGAAGACGATCGATGAGGGCGTAACTCAAGCGGATACTACGACGACGATAGACCAGAACGTCTCGCTCATAGCCAACGGCGACCCGTTTGCCGAGGTCTTTATCGAGGCCGATGTTAACTCTTCCTCGTTCGTAAATATAGTTTCAAGCGGCGAGGACGGGATTTGGCTCAGCACGCATCAAGGTCAAGCCGATGGCCCGGTCAACGGGAGCGGCAATATCGTTCTCGACTCCGGTGTCGCGATTACGGAAGACGCCGTGGCTCACTTCACCATGACCTCTGGAGGGGGCTGGGAAGAGGACGACAACTCAGATTCCGGCGTCGGAGCTCAGATCAATACGAACAATACAGCCGCAATCGAGATCAACGCGGCGGGAGCCGCTTCTCTGAACGGGAACGGGGTGAGTCTGGCGGACTCGGGGAGCGTCGGCGTCTCGATCGATTCATCGTCCGGCCCCGTCGCGATTGCCGGTAACGTAATTAACGAGTACGCCTCGAACGGCATCAATCTCTACGCAGGCACGGACTTCAGTCTATTCTCTTCGGCGACACCATCTTCCGGCCATACCTACTGCTTACAGATCAGCTCGACGGGCTTGGTCTCGAACACCGGAGCCGCTTGCGGAAGCGGTTCGGGAGCGGTCAATAGTGTCGTCAACTCCGATGGCACCTTGACGATCAGCCCGACTACGGGCAGCGTCGTCGCCTCACTCGCACTCGGCCACGCGAATACCTGGACGGCGAAGCAGACTCAGCCGGCGCCGCTCTTCAGCGATCTAACGGGCTCGACCCAGTGTCTACATGTCAATTCGTCCGGCCAGGTATCGGGAACCGGTAGCGACTGCGGTGCCGGTGGCGGAGGCGTCAGTAGCTTCAGCGCCGGTGCTCTCTCTCCGCTCTTTACGACCTCGGTCGCTACCGCGACGACAACGCCAGCCCTAACGTTCAGCCTTTCGAGCGCGGCCCAGAACTCCGTATTCGCCGGCCCAGCGTCGGGCGGAGCGGGTACGCCGAGCTACCAGACGGCGCCGACGATTAGCGCCGCCAATATGACATCGTTCCCGACCCTAAACCAGAGCACGACCGGGAACGCCGCGACCGCTACGGCCTTGGCGGGCACTCCGACGCTCTGTAGTTCGGGCAACGCGCCGACCGGTATCTTGGCGAACGGTAACGCCACGGGCTGCGCTGCTATTGGCGGCGGCTCTACCGTATGGTCCGCTCTGACGAGCGCGACCGGGAACCTCTCGCTCTCGAACGCGGCCTATTCGACGACGTTCAATCAGGTGTCGACCGGCTCAGGTGATCTCTTCAAGTGGGCCGATACGGGAACCGGTACTGGTATCCTGGGCCACTTCACGGTCGCTCTCGGCTCGTCCGAGATACCGTGGCAGGCCGACGTAAACGGCCTCGGCTGGAAGGTCGGGATAGACGGAAGTCTTACGGCGGTCGGGTCGTCCCCGAGTCACGGTCTTACGATCCCCGGCGGCTTGGCTCTAAGCGGCTTGGCGAACGCTCTCGTCATTACGACGAACTCGTCCGGGCTGGCGTTCTTCAACGAGAACAACACGGGTGCGTCGCGCGTCTGTACCGCCGCCAACGGCCAGTGCCCCGGCGGGACGACTTCCCCAGGCGGAACGAATGGTCAGGTGGAGTTCAATAACGCCGGCGTATTCGGTGGCTTCACGGTCGGAGGCGACGGTACGCTGAACACTGCGACCGGCGCTCTGACGGTGACGAAGTCGAGCGGTACAGCTTTCGGGACGGCGGCGTTCGATAACACCGGTACGAGCGGCCCGGTCATCCCGCTCCTCAACGCCAGTAACGCTTTTTCCGCGCTGGATCAGTTTTCCGCGGGTCTGCTACTTACGGGGGGAGGCTCGGCTAGCAACTCCCCAGTCTATGACACCGGAGCCCTGTTTACGGGCGGATCAGCGACGACGACGTGGCCCCACTGGTATATCAACCACAATACCGGTGTAAACCCCACTTGGGTCGCTGGGTCGGCGGGGACGGACTTCGGAATGAACGAGACGGCCTCTTTTCAGTCGTCGGGAGGAGAGTTTCTCCAGTTTAACGCGAACGGCGTCAGCGTATTCGATATCGACGGCTACGGAGATATGACGTCGGATAACCTGAACGCGAGGGCGTACGTCGCCGGGCCGAGCGTAAGAGCCACCGGGGGCGCGAACGTTCATATAATGCGCTGCCCCAACTCACCCTTCCAGGTCTATTGGGGTTCGACCCCTCCGAGCGGGTGCGGAACTCCGGTCGACACGGGGTTTATTGCTCAATGAATAAGATCATCCTAAGTCTCGCGCTTCTACTCGCATCGGTACCGCCCGCGATGGGGCAGTCTGCCAGCGGCTTGCTCGGGACCAACCGTTATATCGACTGGTCACAGGCCGGGTCCTCTTCGATCCCCGCGCGGCCAACTATTTGCCAAACGCTAGGTGTTTCTGGGCAAGTTCCCACTTACGCTCAAAGTACTACCGCCGCGAACATTCTCTCGGCTCTTCAGGCTTGTACGTCCGGGCAGACGGTCTATATGAATCCCGGCACTTACACTATGACCCAGACGCTCGGACCGACGGGCGGAGCCCCATGGCCGAATAACGTCACGCTACGCGGCGCCGGCGCGAGTCAGACGATCCTTAAATGGTCGTCCGGCGCGGGCCTCAATAACTGCAACGGCATCGGCCCCACGGCGATGTGCGTTACGAACGGCGATTCGGGCGCATTGCAATACTCGGCCAATGTACTCACCGTCTCCTCTGGCATGACGCAGGGATCGACCTCAGCCGTGCTGGGTTCCGCCCCCGGCGGCTTCTCCGGGTCGCTCTCGAATCTCCACGTCGGTTCACTAATCGCCTTTAACCAACTCGATCTGACTTCGGATAACGGCGCCTGGTACATGTGCGGGATCATCACGAACTGCTCCCAGCAGGGGTCGGCGAACGCATGGAACTCACCATCGGGAACCTATCGCGCCCAGGCCCAGATGGTGACGGTAACGAATATCTCCGGCTCGACCGTCACGTTCACACCTGCGATCTATGCACCGAACTGGTCGAGCGGATTGACTCCCTACGCCACGTTCTCGAGCAAAGTTCCCGCAGCGGGGATTGGCATCGAGAACCTTCAAATCAATACCCAGGCCCTGGGCGATATCCAAGCGATGCTGGAGTTCATGTGGGCTACGAACAGTTGGGTAAGCAACGTCGCGTTTATCAACAATGATGCGACCTCGGGCGGCGATGCGCGCAAGCACGTCGAGGCATTCTCTGACGCCCACCTCACCATCAAAGATTCGTATTTCTTCGGCTCGTCCCCCTCTTCGGAAGCCTATGGCGTGGACTTCGGATGGGGCACATCCGACTCGCTGGCGCAGAACAATATCTGTCAGCACATCGCGACCTGTACCATCACGGAAGAAGCTGCGGGGAACGTCTTCGGCTACAACTTCGCCGTAGATAACTTCTACACGGGCGGTGGTTCAGCCCCAAACTGGCAACAGGGCGACTGCTACGGCCATAATGACGGCGACTATTACAACCTCTGGGAAGGCCATGAAGGCATCATGTGTGTCAACGACAATATCCACGGGCCCCATGTCGCGGTAACAGTTTTTCGATCCTATCTTAGCGGGCACGACCCAGCCACGCTTTGCCCTGGCGGCGGAACCGCCTGCGGCACGGGCGCGAAGTCTCAGAATACGTTCGCCGTCTTCGATATGGCCTACGCACGCTATATGAATATCTTTATGAACGTGCTGGGGTCTACCTCTTACGCAACCACCTACCAGAACACGGGCTTGAACAGTAGCTGCCCTTCCTACCCGGCGCAGGTAGTCTACGGCTTTAATTTTCAGAGCGGCAACCAGACCTGTGGCGGCGCCGACCCGCTTACGCTGGCATCTTCGGCTCGCTGGGGCAACTACGATACAGTACACGGTTCGGTACAGACCAACTCGGGGGAGACGGGATCTAGCGCGTCCACCTATCCGGGGCTCTCGTCTCCATCGACAACTTGGGCCTCGTACAAGTCGCTCTATCTCGCCGCCCAGCCGTCCTGGTGGGGCACAATGCCCTGGCCAGCGGTCGGACCGGACGTGACGGGCGGCAATGTTCCGAACGTTGGTGGCCACGTCTACCAGACGCCTGCATCGAACTGCTACCACAATGTGCTCGGCGGCGTCGATTCTGGTGCCAGTCCTGTATTACCGTTCGAGGCGACCAACTGCTACTCGGGCGGTGGGGGGACGAATTATAGCCTTTCGGTGAGCACGAATGGAACCGGGTCCGGGTCGATCTCGGGCACTAATTGCACGTCGGGAACCTACGCATCCGGCACTAGCATAGCCTGTACCGCGACACCAAGCGGCGGCTCAACGTTTGCCGGGTGGAGCGGCGGAGTTTGCAGCGGAACGGGCACATGCGCGTTGTCCTTGTCGGCCAATTCAACCGTAGTCGTTACCTTCAATCTGACTGGTGGCACGGCCGGAACGCCAGCCTTCGCCCCCTCGGGTGGAGCACAGCCGTATAACACGACGATCAATATTTCTACTACGCCGTCCGGGTGTAACTCCAATATCTACTGGAGCCTTACCAATCCACCCGATTCTGGTGACGTCAATGGAACCGCGTTTCAGTTGTTGTCGAGTAATACGTGGTACGCGAAGGTTATCGGATGCCCTGGCTACGCGGACAGCTCGGTCGGTACGGCCTCGTTTACTATTTCCTCGACCTGCGCGACGCCTCAGCCACTTCCGCCTTCTCTCCCGAACACATACATTTCGCCTCCAACCTCGCTCCCTCTGCTTATCGGCTATACCGAATCGGTCCCCGGATGCGGAATGCACATCACGTTGGACGGTTCGACACCTACCTGCGCCAGCGCCAGTTACGCCGATCAGACGATCTCGACGACGACCCAGTTCGGGGCTATCGCTTGCCAAACGGGATATACGACGAGCGCGCCCGTAGTAAATACCTGGACGATACTCTTCGCCCAGGCCGCTGCCCCAACGTTCTCTCCATTGTCTCCGTATAGCGGGGCGGCGACGACCGTCGCGCTTTCCTCGACGACTCCGAGCCCCACGATTTCGTACTGTCAGGACACGACCAACACCTGTACGCCGACCATAGTCGGTACGACCGTCTCGTTCACGACGACGGGCTTTATCCGCGCCTTTACGAACTCCTCGGGGTATACCCAAAGTCCGACCTCGAGCTGGAGCGGAACTCTCGTCGCGACGCCGACCCCGACGGCGGCGATAGGCCTTACTCTTACCCCAGGAGATAAACTCCAATGAAACTCTCGATTCTTATCGTCGCCGCGGCGCTTCTCGTCCCCGTCGGCTGCTCAAGCCAAGGCCTGAAGCCAACGACCCACTCGTGGACGATGACCGGATCGATCCCCGGCCAAACGATCCCGAGCGGCTACTCGTGGTTCTTCTTCAAAGAGACGCTCGCGGCCGGCCAAACGACCTGTGACGCTCCGACGAGCACGAACTACAAGCCGATCAACGCGGCCGGCCAGTCGAGTCCGACGATCACCGATGCGAGCGCGGCGGGTACGACCGTCTGTGGCTTTCTTCAGTTCCAGGACGCGGCGACTCCGGCGGCGACGAGCCCTTACTCGAATATCGTCGGCCCGCTGGCCGTTCCGGCGAATCCTACGGCTCCCGCGGCTAACTCGACGACGGCGAGTGTAGAAACGACTCAACCCGGAACGCTGGCGTTTTGGCTCAAAGATAGCGCCACTAGACCCGCGAAGATTCCCGTCGGCGACCCCTCGATGTTCGTCTACGCCCACCAGAAAGCGAAGCCCGTCGTCATTGCGAGTGTTCGGTAGTGCGGTTCATCTTACCCAGGAGTCTTGCCCGTGGCCTATGAGCGAGGAGCAGCTAGCACCGACGTCGAACTCGCGCGCACGCAGTCATGGATCGAGGGCGCGGACAAGGACCTTTATGGCCATAACGGAGACGTCGGCGTCATCAGAGAACACCGAGCCGACCGCACCGAACGACAAACGACGCTCAGGATCATTAAAGGCGCGGCCGTCGTCTGTGGCGGCGGTGGCTTAGTAAGTATCCTCCACCTGCTCGTCGAGATATTCCACTTGGCGCCGAAATGATTCCCCAGTGGTCCGCTTTTCTATCGTTGATAGCCCGCGCGGAGGGGACGAGTTCCCACCCTCTGACCAAGAACGATGGGTATGACGTCATCGTGACCGGCGACGTCGCGGCGGGAGAAGTGGGACTCGAGGTGTTCGACGTATATCAGTTCCATCCGTTCGAGTCGGGGCGTCCGGCGAAGATCATCAGGACCGAGCCGGACGTTCACCGGTCGAGCGCATCGGGGCGGTATCAAGTAGAGCTCCACTGGTGGCTGGCGTACAAGAACATCCTCGGCCTCAAAGACTTCTCGCCGACAAGCCAGGACGCGGTGGCTCTTCGCCAGATTTCGGAGCGCGGCGGACTTCGGATGCTCGTATCGGGCGACGTTCAAGGCGCGATCAAAGCGTGCAGTAATATCTGGGCCAGCTTCCCGGGGAACGCTTACGGGCAGCCCCAGAAAGAATTAGCGCAGCTCGTCGAGTGGTATGACGAGTTGTTGAACTCCCAACCACCGGAAACTCAGGAGGCATCAGCATGAGCTGGAAAATGTGGCTTCACTCTATCGTCGCGGCAGCTATCGGCGGGGCGTCTAACGCAGCCCTCGGAGCGGCTGCTATGCCGGACACGTTCAACTTCACCCACCAGGGGTGGCTCAACCTCGGGAAACTCGCCCTTATGGGTGCCCTCGTCCCGGTCTTGACGCTGCTGAAGCAGTCGCCGCTCCCGTCGGATACCCTTACGTCATCGACTACGACGACGAACGTCACCAAGATCGGGGCGCTCGTCCTCGCGATGTTCTTCGCCCCCGCCCTCCTCGCTCAGACGGCGGCTAACCCCGCCGCACCGGCCGTCCAGACGTCCAATGGCTTCGTGGGCAGTTCCGAGGCGGTCGCCGTTTACTACCAGGGCGAATGGAGCGCCGGGACCCACGTTACCGAATCCTTCGACTTCGTTGACTTCGGGAAGACCAAGGCGAACCACCTCTACGTCGAGGGCCACGAGTTTATGGCGCCGACCCCCGGATTCTCGATCTACGCGGGAGGGGTCAAGTTCGAGCCGAATATCTCGAGCCTGCTCTCGAAAACCAACGTAAACCCGTCGAGCTTCGGCGTCTTCCTCACCGGCGCGGTCGGCAACGGGCTTCCGTCGACGGGGAACAGCCACGTCTCGTACCTCTTCGGCGGCGGCGCGAAGTATCAGGTGACGAGCGCGCTCTCGTGGCAATCCTTGACGGCCGAGTACGGGCAGTTCGGGAACCAGAAGTTCGCGGCGATCTCGACCGGTCTTTCGTTCATCTTCGGGAAATGACGATCATCTCGTTTCTCCTCATCTACGTGCCGCGGATGATCGTTCACGGAATCCCGATTCTCCACCACGGGATTGCGAGGTAGCGGATGGCCGAGACGCGCACGTTCAACGACGTAAACCGCGCCCACTTCGAGGCGATCAAGGCGTCGGTCAAGAACTCGACCGGTATCGTGATCGCTTCGGACGCGGGGAGTGCGAACGGCAACGGCGTGTTCATCTCTTGGGAGTACCAGGAGCCCGAAGCGACGCTCTCCGTCACGGTCGATAAGACGCCGTTCCTCGTCTCGGCGAATTACGTATTGGGCAAAGTAGCCGCGCTGGTATCCCAGACGGCATGACGGATTTGATAGCGGTAGTCGTCTCGCTCGCCGTTCTCGTTGGCGTCGCGTGGATGATCGCCAAGGGGCTCTACGACGCGATGACGGGCGGATGGTGGTAGATGAGGGTCTATATCGATAGCTTCGACGGCGAGCGGATTTGGAGTACCGACGACGGCCCGGGGACCGAGGAGAAGAAGTGGGTCGAGGTCCAAATCCTTTCGGCGTGCTTCACCCAAGTGGATATGAGTAAGAGGGGATCGAAGACGGAGCCCTGCTGTTGGATCGAAGCGTCGGGGAGTTTACACCACGGGGCGTGGGAAGACGAAGGAATCGCAGTTATCAGGTGAGGTGAGTCAATGGCAGACGACCTAGGAATACTCCAACCAATAGCGGATGACATTAAGGGCGCCCGAGATAAGGTGAGGAAGTGGTTGGCTCCGCTTCCCTCGACGCTTCCGTTCTCGGGTGCGTCCAAGTCCGATAGCGGAGAAGCCGACCCGGAGGCGGTTCGCCAGGCGAACCAAACCTTCGTCGACGCAGCGAAGAAGCCGACCGCAGCGCCTGTCCCGGCCGGCAAACGAATGATGATGAAACGGGGTAAATAGATGGCAAACTCGAAGGGTTTCAACGCTCGTCAGATCGCGCTGAACGGTTCGGGCGGGGCTTGGGTCGTCATCTCGGCGACCATCGTTTCGCGCTACGCCGAGGCGATCGAGGACTTCGTCTCGAACGGCGGCGCGGCTCAAGGGATCGAGTACCAGTTCCCCTCGGTCGACGAAGGCGTCGTCACTTGGCCCGGGCCGGTCCTCTCGCTTCCACCGTCTGCGGAGCCGCTTCAGTTAGGCGACAAGGCGACGCTGTTCACCAAAACCGGCCCGATCCTTGGCCAGCCGGGGCAACAGATCATCGGTCAACCTGCGGCTCAGGCGGCGACTCCGATCGTCCGTATGCGGTCGGCCTCGGCGACGGCGACGACGATCAACTTTACGGAGTATCAATGAAACGCGCCGCGCGGCTCGCCGTCATCTTCGCTCTCTACGCCATCGCGCTCGTCGGCTACGCGCTTACCGCGCTCGGCCAGGGCTCTCAGGGCGGCTACCTGCCGATCCAGATGGTTACGACCGCGCCGTCCGGGGCATGTACTCAGGGTGTGGCGGCTGAACTCGTCGCCTCGACCGGCGATCTTTGGACCTGCCAGAGTGGGACTTGGGCCAAGGTCACGTCGAGCGGCGGACCCCCTACCGGAGCGGCAGGCGGGGTACTTAGCGGGACCTACCCGAACCCGGGTCTATCAGCGAGCGCCGTGGCGATTCCGAACGGATGGACGGCGACGACCCAGAGTGCTCTCGATAATTCGACTAAGGTCGCGACGACGGGTTACGCTAACGCTGCCGTTGCTACCGCAGTAGCTGGGCTCTGTCCCCTTACGGGCTGCACGCTGACGGGCCCTCTCCAAACCCCCCAGATCATCGACGGCATCGATAACGCCACCTATCATCCAGCAGCGTGCGGAACACTGACCAATGTGCCATCGTGGTGCGCGGGCTCCGATATGGGCGCGTGGATTAATGCGGCCTACGCTGCGGGCACATCGCCGGTGGGGATTATCGTCGATGCTGGAAATTACAGCTTCTCGACGCCGATTGTCTTTGGCGTGAACAACAAAGAGGTAACGGTATGGACCAACGGCGCGCAGCTTACCTACACCGCAAGCAGCGGCGTCGCCATCACGTTCAGCACCGGCAACTCGGTTAATTCTCCGTCTTCGATCTATGACCTCAATCTCACGACCAATGTAAGCGCCGCGACTACGACCGGGATGGCTATCGGCTCAGGGGGAACGAACGCCAATTTCGTCAAGCTCGTAAACCCCAGCATCAACAACTTCAAGTTTCTAGTGACGGACACGAGTTACGGCGTTGAAATCATCAGCCCGACATTCTATGGCTGCTCCTCGGCGGCTGGTTCCATCGGCATCAGCATCTCTGGGAACGGCGACGATCTTCATGTCAAGGGCGGGAATATCACCGGCTGCGCTGTCGAAGTGAGCCAGACGACAAACCAGAACAACTGGCTCGATAACATCATTCTGGCGAACGCTACGACCAACGATCTGGTGATTACGACAGGCGACCTGCATTGCACCGTCTGCCATTTCGTCAACGCTCCAGGAGCCACCGCGCACTATATCAACAATGCCGGAACGCTAGCTCTGGATCACTGTATGTTCGAGGACGATGCCACAAGCGGGAGTTCGGCTACGCCGGTCGTCAACACAGGCATCATCTACAACGCCAACGCTGTTGAGTTCTCAGCCGGAGAGACGTACACGAACTTTATGTCTACCTCCGGCGTCCAGTGGAATCTTTCTTATGCCGGGTTCGTTCAGGATTTCGGCGGTCACATTTCCGATGCTTATAGCCTCTCAACGCGCGGCGATCGACAGATAAGCCTCGCCAACCCCGATTTTGAGAACAGCAACATCATTCCGCCCCCTGGCTGGATCACGGTGAATGGGCAGGTTGTGGCCTCTTACGAAACTTCGACGCAGTACCCCGGGAAAACTCAGTCCATCAAGTTCACCGGAAACACTCAATACAACGGCCTTGAGTATCTGACCTCATTCTCTGTAGTCCCCGGCGATGTTTACTCCCTGCAATGCGCGATCAAGAGTGATGCCACCAGCACACCTAACTGCGTAGTCCAGTTCCAAACCAATACCGGCGGGTTCGTCTCGAACCTTTCTGTGGCGAACGCTACAACTTCGTGGGTGCTCGCTACAGCATCTGCAATCGTTCCAGCCACGGCGGTGAAGGCTGTTCTCTTCCTTCAGAACAACACGGCATCTGGTGCTGGCACCTCATGGTTTGACGAGGTGAGCATTCAGAAAAGCAATTTCCCCGGAGAAATTACGGGGCCGGGCCACCGGAATACGCAGGCGAACTCGGGCCTGAATCTCTGCGGCTCAGCGACTCTCAGCGGAACGAACTGGGCGGGATCGGGACTCGGACCCTATACGCACACCAGCGGCAGCACGGTAGCCCTCACGTCTTCGGGCTGCACTGCTCTCGTGGCTGGTCAGTCGTATCTCGTGACCTATACGCAGGTCGCTGGCGGCGGCGCGAACGTGACCCCCAGCTTCGGCGGCCTGAGCGGTACAGCAAATTCGGCGAGTAACACGTATACGCAATACGGTACGGCAACGTCGACTACTGCTGTAGCATTCACGCCCGTCACCGGCTTTACCGGCACGATCACTTTAGGGGCAGTGGTTGCGCAAGGTCCGAAGGCTACCTCCTGCGGAACTCCTGTAATCGTTCAGGGGAGCACGGACCATGCAGGGAAGCTCACCACCGCGGCGTCGGGATGCGTTATCACCTTCCAAACCGCCTATACGAACGCCCCTAGTTGCCACTTCACGCCCGACACCGCAGTTACCGGAGATGCCTCGCAATCGGTGACTAACTCAGCCTTAACCGTGACGGCCGTCGGGATGACGGCTCTGGACTACCAGTGTACGGGCCTGAACGAATGAAACTACCTTTCGTATCCCGCGAACGATTCGAAGACGAGAAGGCGCGAGCCGATAAATTCGAGGCTCTCTATTTGAAGTCGCTCGCTCCGCCGGTCAACGCTACCGCCCCCGAGGCGCTGATGCCGCCTAAAGACGCCCCGCTCGAAGCATGGCAACCGATCCCCGGCAAGCCAACCATCATGTCCGTCATCAACAAAGCGAACCACGACGCAGCGGCCCGCGCATCGGACCCGAACGCGAAGTTGAGCGTCTCGGAAGAACTGGCGCGGAAAGACTCGAAACTGTTCAGGAGGGCGAGTGGCGACTAGCCCAGCGATAGGCTTCAACCCGGTCAGCGTACTTGCCCAACTCCAAGGCCTTAACGGCCAGGAACCGGGCCGTCCGACCGTTCAGGCTCCGGACGCGGAGAAGACGCCCCAGAACCCCCAGCGCGGCACCAAGGAACAGGCCGAGCAGAAGTGGGGACTCTCGCGCGAGGAGAGCCAAAGGATCGTTGGCGAGATCATCCGGCCGTTCAGAACCCAGTGGGCTACGGACCGGATTATGAAGATGCCGAACTGGCTCAAGAACACGGAGTACGACAAAGGGAAGCAGATTCTCGGTTGGGACCCGATGAGCCGCACCTACTTCGACGCCGTCGCGTGGTATCGCCAAAACAACCAGCAGACGGACTATTCCTACCTCGAGAAGTACGTCAACAATCTGACCCAGGCTTTCCGGAAGGGCTTCGTTTCGAACGTCGCCCGCGCGGTTCCTCCCGTCACCGTTCGCCCCGAGAACGCCGAGAACCTCGCCGATATGACGACCGCGAAAGCGGCTCAGACGGCGATATCGATCATCGAAGACGCGAACGACGTCAAGGGCTTGCTCCAACTCGAAGGCCAGTATCTCTACCTCTACGGCGTGTACTTCAAATGGACGCGCTTCGTCGTCGATGGTATCTGGGTTGGCTACAAGGACGAGCCCGTCTACGGTCCGGTGACGGCGAATCTCTCCGAAGACCACTTCCACTGTTATAACTGCGGCGCCGACTCGAACGAGTCCCAGGTCGCTTCGTCCGGCTCGATGGCTTGCCCGTCCTGTGGGACCCAACTCAGGCCCCAGGACTTCGAACCCGGCGAGACGACGACCGTCATGGGGAAGACCGGGACGAAGAAGAAGCCGAACGGCCTCCCGAAGTGGAGCGTCTACTCGGTTCTTCAGATCGACACGGACCCGACGAAGGAATATATCGAGGACGTCCCGCTCCTCGCTCTCGAATGGGAAACCGACGTCTCCGAAGTCCGCGCCACGTTCCCGGACCAGATCGAAGAGATTACCGAGGGCATCGAATCGGCGACGGACGATAACGCGACTTATAACCGCCTCGTCCGGACGATGGTTTACTCGTCGAGTTTCTCGGTTACGGCGGATATCTTCGCCGCGCGCGGGACCTTCTCGCTAGTTTGGGTTCAGCCGAACTCCTACTATCGGATTTCGAATGATCCGGAGTTCATCAAGAAACTCCAGGGCCTCTTCCCCCAAGGGATGAAGCTCTCGATGTACGGCGAAACCGTACTGAATATCGAGAAAGCGATCCTCGCGAAAGAGTGGTCGGTTTGTAAGCTCCATCGCGGCTACGGGCTCTATCCCCCGTCGGTCGCCGATAACGTGGTCCCGTTCAACGAGCGGTACAACGCGATTTCGAACATCCTCGACGACTACATGGAGCGGTGCTCCACCGGGATCACGCTCGCCGACCCGCGCCGTATCGATATCCGCGAAATGAGCGGCAAGCCTTTGACCGGCGGTGTCCTGAATCCGACTCCATCGGTCGGCGACGGAATCAATCAACCGCTCTCGAACGCGATCTTCCACTTCTCGTTCGAAATGGACCCCGGCCTCTTCAATTACTTGGACCGGCTCTGGACTTACTGCCAGTTGATCGCCGGTATCCCGCCTCAGGTGAGCGGGACGGGGACGACCCCGGGTGTCGAGACGGCGAAGGGTCAGAAGCAGATGTTAGACCAGGCCCTCGGGCCGCTCGGCGATATCTACGACGCGATCAAGTCGGAGCACGCGACCGCCGGCCAGAACGCGATCGAGACGCTCCAGTCGAATATGAAGTACACCGGCTCGATCTATCAGGTGATCGAGGAGGAGGGCTCGGAGTACCGGAACGGCTACGTCCACCTCGATGAGATGCAGGGCCGCGTCAGGGTCAAAGCATCGACGGACGAGGGCCTGCCTATGTCGCCCGAACAGAAGCGCGCGTGGTGCGAAAACCTGATGGAGATGGCCGAGAAGGAAAACCCGGCCGCGATCGCGTGGCTCGACGAAACCGCGAACCAGCAACTCTTGAACGACTACTGGGGGCTTCCCGGCTCCGTCTCTCCCGGCTCGGCCCAGCGGTCGAAGACGCTTCAGGATATCCGGCGCTTGCTTCAGGCCCCGCCGCTACCGAAGATCGATCCGAAGACGGGCCAACAGATGTTGGACCCAGCCGACGGTACGCCGATGTTCTCTCCCTCGCTCGAGCCGAATAAGTGGGTCGAGGATTACTCGATCCTGCTTCCGACCGTCGATCAGTTCTGTGCCGCGAATAATGACGTCAAGGACCAGAACCCGCAAGGCTGGCAGAATATCATCGCGTTTAAGCAACTGGCGATGGAGTATCAGGCTCAAGTAGAGGGTTATAAGCAGAAACTTCAGATGCAGATTCAGCAAGAGGGGAAACCACCCGCTCCCCAGCCGAATCCGACGGTTCAGCAACTCGAAGCGATGGCGCTCCAGGACGCGGCGGGAGCGGCTCAAAGGCTGGTTCAGCAAGGAAGCATGGCACCGCTGGCGATGGGAGCCTCGATTCAGAGCCAGGTCGCCGCAAACAAGGAGCTCGTGGACGCTGGGCTTAAACTCATGAAACAGACTTAGGAGGAACTATGACCCACAAGTTCGGGGATGCTGCTATCTACGTGAAAGACGGAAAGCCGCTGAACGCGCTCGTCGTGAAGTCGAACGCCGGCGCGGTCGAAACACTTAACCTTCTCTACCTCGACCCGTCGAGCGAATCGTTCGTAGGCCAAGGGAACGCATCGCGGCTCGTTTCGAGCGCGGTAGACGTGAAACCGCTCGCCGAGGGCGCGAAGTTCGGGTGGACGCCGCTATCCGCGCCCGAACAACTCGATGAGGCTCAAGGCCCGGTAACTCTCGGCGCCCCGGAGAGTCCGCACGCCCTAACCACCGCTAGCGTAGAGGATCAGAAAGCAACCGTGCTCGCCGCCCAAATCAACACGAATCTTGGAAAGTAACCCCAACCCGATCCCATCGAAGAGGATTTGAGATACTATGGCCACACCAGTAATTCCATCCACTCCGGCCGCTTCGGCGGCTCCATCGACACCAAGCCCCGCCGTAACCCCCTCGTCTACCCCTTCCACCCCAGCGCCCGCTACGCCGCCGCAAACGGGAAGTACACCAGCGGGCGTCCCGCCTTCGTCCGGCCTTAAACCCCCGGCGAAGCCTGACGCGAGCGGATTCGGGAACGCGACGGAGTACTACCAGGCCGACGTCACCTATCAACAGGAAATGGCGGCTTTCAAAGAGGCGAACCCAGACTTCAAGTTCGAAGAGTCCGCTGCAGCCGTACCCGCTCCCGGTGATGCGGTCCCCGCAGAGGGCGAGACGAAACCGGCTGAAGCTGAGACGACGCCCGCCGAGGGTGAAACGAAGCCGGCGGAAGAAGCGAAGGCCGACGACGAGCCGATCATCCTCGCGGAAGAACAATCACTGACGCCTCAGGCCCTCAATGAACTCCTGAAGGGCGACGAGGCTCTCCGCGCTGCGGTCGAAGCGAACCCGAAGGCGAAAAACGCGCTGATGAAGTTGGCGCGCGAACACGCGGAACTCTCTCAGTTCAAGGGCATCTTCCCGAACGCCGAGTCCGCGAAGTTCGCTCAGGCCGAAGCGGGAAAGGCCGTATCGCTCAAGGCGCAGTTCCAGAACGCGGACACGCCCGAGGGTATGGCGAAGGCCTTCGACTCGTTTATGGGCGAGTTTGCCGTCGTCGACGACAAGGGCCAGCAGGTAATCGGAGAAGACGGGCTCCCGGTATTCGCGGACGACGCTTACGCTTTCAACGAGCACATCGTCGACGACCGATACTTTTCGTCGGCTCTCTCCGAGATCGAAGCTAACCTGAAGGCGAACGCTTTCAAGTCGGATCAGGAGCGCCAGGATGAGCTCGACGCGAAGACCGCGATCGAGATTCTCCGGAAGCGGGACTTCAACCATCGGCATGAGAGTTCAGCGGCTCCCGACCCGGACCTCTCCTCGCTCGCTCCGGACGTTCGGAAGCAGGTCGAGGACCGGTTAGCCGAGGCGAAGCGGGTCGAGGCTGCGAACCAGGCCGAGAACGCCGGGAAAGGGAAGGCCTCGCGGCAGGAACAGCGCCAGGCGGGGACCAAGGAGTTCTTCGGCAAGTCCGCAGCCCGCGTTTGGCCGTCCGTCGATAAGATCGTCGAGAAACTCCGCGCGGCTGGGGCGATCATCCCGGATTGGCAACTCACGACGCCGCTCCCGGGGACCGACGTATCGGCGTTCCGGAACGAAGTCGGGAATCGGATTCAGCAGTTCGTGAAGGCTGACCCGTATATCTCGGACCACATGATGCAGCTCGAACTCCAATATCTGGCGAACCCGAACGACCAAACGATGGGCCAGAGAGTGGAGTACTTCGACCGCGTACTTCAGTCGAAGGACGAGACCGGTCGCTCGCTTTTGAATCGGATCGTCTCGAATATCGTTCACAAGTACGGGACGACGGTGGCCGAGGGCGGGAAGACCGCCGAGACGGCTCCGACGGCCTCGAAGACCCCAGCCCAGGGGACGCCGGTCACGCCGAAACAGATGACGGCCGACGACGCCTGGAAGGCAGCCGAACAACAATTGTCGAAAGAAGTCCAAGGTTGGGGTAATATGTCTTCAGCCGAGCAGATGACCTACACAATGGGTCGTCAGCGCGAACTGATGACGGCGAAGAGATAAGTCCGAGCCCATGTAGCTCAACGGCAGAGCAGCGGTTTCGTAAACCGCAGGTTGCAGGTTCAAATCCTGCCGCGGGCTCCAAGTTTATTAAGACCGAGCGAAAGGCGAGAGTATCTAGCGAAGAGGAATAGCTAATCTGATGAGTAATTCCCGGGCGACAGCGGGAGCGAAACTCCGAGCAGAGAAAAGCCGAGTAACTCACATCCAAACCCGCCGCTCCTTTCCATCGAAGTGAAGGCGCGCGTCTCCTAACGCACAACAGAACCAACACGCGACCGCGCCCCTACGCGCGGAGGAGACCCATCTATATGGCAGCCCCCAATTTTGCTACCGCAGCGGCTGATTCGGTCATCATGCTTCAGACCTGGACGCCGCCAAAGGAAGTCATCGAAAACATGGAATCGGAACTTGATCGTCGCTTCTCGACGATGGGTCCCCAAACTATCACGTCGCTTCAAGAGTTCCGCGTGATGCTTCAGTACGAATACGGCGGCTCGTTCGGCCTCGGTTCGACCGACGGCGGCAATTACCCGACCGGCACCGGTGGAGCGTACAACGAGGGGATTATGACCCCCGTCGAGATTCTGCTCGCCATCACCTGCACCGACCTTCAGAAGAGAATCGGCTCCTCGGGGAAGACCGTAATCGCGGTCAACCCGGTCGATAAGCTGGTCGCCGACGCCCACACGAAGATGCCGAAGAAGCGGAACCAGTCGCTCCAGGGCTTCAATACGGGCCAGATCGCCACGGTTGCTTCGACCTACGCCGGCGGCGGTGCGAACCCGATCGCTCTCGCGACTTCGCCTTTCGGCGCGCGCCTGATCGATATTCAGGACACGATTCAGTTCATGTCCGGGGACGGCAACTACACGCTCCGCGGCTCGGCGAACGTCGTCGACGTCTCGAAGAACGGTATCGGCGCCGCGAACACGGTTACCGTCGATACGGTCCCGGTCGGAACCGTCGCCGGGGACTACGTGATGGTAAACAACGTAGCGTCCGGTTCGCCGCTCTTCTTCAACGGGCTGAACTACATCATCAACGGCCTGACCACGGGCGAGTATCTCGGGATGGACCGCTCGCTCTCCTACGTCCAGTCGCCGTCGTACAACGCCGGTTCGTCGCTCCTCACTCTCGGAATCGTCGAGACCTTCCTCGCCAGAATGCAGCAGGCTCTCGGCAATACGACCTATAACCGCGACCGCCCGAAGAACTTCTGGTACGGTCACAACGCCCAGCGCGCATCCTGGAATCAGCTCGGCTTCGCGATTCAGCAAGTCACGATGCCGACCGGTAAGGCTCCGAAGTTCGACGGCGTACCCGACACCTTCACGATGGAAACCATCGCCG
>Ga0265338_10004158_pt1 | contig 19773 bp, 13 predicted proteins | sample 42126metaG_FD_193579 | JGI IMG/M metagenome (GOLD analysis project Ga0265338, IMG submission 193579) | Rhizosphere microbial communities from Carex aquatilis grown in University of Washington, Seatle, WA, United States - 4-21-26 metaG | ecosystem: Host-associated > Plants > Roots > Rhizosphere...
CAACGCCTGCGTAATGAAGGATTTATGGACGGCAGCGTACACTGCCTGTTTCCGCAACTTCCGCCGATCGTCGGTTACGCCGTTACAGTAAAGATTCGGGGATCGGCACCACCGGTGGCCGGTGATGCCTATATGGACCGGACCGACTGGTGGGACTACGTCGTCTCACTCCCCGCGCCACGAGTAGTAGTAGTGCAGGACACAGCCACTCAGCCCGGGCTCGCATCATTGCTCGGCGCGGTGCACGTCAACATCCTGCGCGCGCTTGGTTGCGTCGGTGCTGTCACCAACGGCGCGGTGCGGGCGATACCGGCTGCCGAAGACCTTGGCTTCCAGCTTTTCGCCGGCAGCATTTCAGTCTCACACGCGTATGTTCACATCGTCGAAATCGGCACACCGGTTGAGATCGGCGGATTGAGGATTCAGTCCGGGGATTTGCTGCATGGTGACCGGCACGGGGTTCAATCCATCCCTGAGGAGATTGCGGTGCGGATTCCGCCGGTGGCTGCCGAAATCGCCGCGCAGGAGCGGGCGCTCATCAAACTATGCCAGTCGTCGGAATTTTCCATCGAAAAACTACGGGCCGCTGTCAAAGAAGTTCGTCCGTAAGGAACGGATTCTCGCCATGTCACGTTTTGCCATCCGATACCCATACCTGATTATCGTGCTGTGTTTGATCACATGCGTAGTGGGAGTAACCAGCTTGGGGCGCATGCCGGTAGATTTGTTTCCTGCCATCCGGATTCCCGTCGTGGTGGTTGCGACCTTCTATTCCGGAATGGCTCCCGAGCAGATCGAAAATGACATCACCGGGCAGTTCGAGCGAATGTTTACCCTGGCGTCGGGCATTGACCATATGGAGTCGCGATCGCTGACGGGTGTCAGTCTCATCAAGGTGTATTTTCAGCCCGGCTCCAATCCGGATTCCGATGTCACCAGCATCGCAAATTTGGCCATGGCCAGTCTGCGTTATCTCCCGCCGGGCACGTTGCCGCCGGTGGTGATGAAGTTTGATGCATCGAGCCTACCAGTATGCCTCGTCACGCTGAAGGGTCAGGGACTGAGCGAGGCCCAACTACGGGATCTTGGTCAGTTCACCATCCGTAATCAGATGGCGGGCGTGCCAGGCGCATCCGTGCCGCCAGCCTTTGGAGGCCGGTACCGCCAGATTATGGTGTACGTGGATCCGCTCAAGCTGGAGGCGCATCAATTGAGCGTGATGGATGTGGTCCGCACGGTAAATGAGGCCAATCTGATTCTGCCGGCAGGCGACGTGAAGATCGGGCCGTATGATTACAACGTTTATGCCGACAGCCAAATTAACGGTATGCAGGATCTTAACCAGGTCCCACTGAAAACGATTGGAAACGCGTCCGTGCTGGTGGCCGATGTCGGCAAGGCCCAAGATGCCTCTCAGATCCAATACAACGTTGTCCGCGTCAACAGCCAGCACTCGGTGTATCTGCCGGTCATGAAGATGGGGGGCGACGCCAACACGATTGCCGTTGTCGACGGCGTCAGGTCCCGTGTCGCCAAATTGCTCGATGTGCCGAAGCAACTCGTCACCGAGGTCGTATTTGACCAGTCGGTCTTTGTCCGCACTGCCATCGAGACGTTGATTCACGAAGGCGCCATCGGTTTAATTCTCACCGGGGTGATGATTCTCATTTTCCTCGGAAGTATGCGGGCCACCGTTGCGGTGTTCTTATCAATTCCGCTTTCCGCGCTGGCCGCGTTCATTGCACTAGCCCTCGGCGGCAACACCATCAATGCGATGATCTTGGGAGGTCTGGCACTGGTCTTCTCCCGGCTGATTGATAACTCCGTCATTGTGCTGGAGAATATCTTCCGCCATTTGGAAATGGGGGAGCCACCGGAAGTTGCGGCTGAAAAAGGCGGTAAAGAGGTCGAGTTGGCGGTGCTGGCGGCGACGCTCACGACAGTCATAGTTTTCTTCCCGGTGTTGTTCCTCTACGGCGTCAGCCGGTTCTTGTTCACGGCACTGGCATTGTCCGTCGTGCTGTCGTTGTTCGCCTCCTATTTCGTGGCGATGACGGTAGTGCCACTGTTCTGCGCGAGATTGATCAAGGGACACGCCGCACATGGCGAGAGCGAACACACCGAGGCAACAACGTGGGGTCAGAAGTTCAATGCCGGGTTCAATCGCTGGTTTACCCGGATGCTTGATCGCTACGAAGGGACCCTGAACATCGCATTGCTGCGCCCACTGGCGACCATCCTCGGCATTATTGGCATTTTCGCACTAAGCCTGGCGCTCTATCCATTTGTCGGCAAGGCTTACTTCCCACGCACCGATCCCGGCCAGTTCGTCATCAATCTCAAGGCACCCTCTGGAACTCGGATCGAACTGACGGACAAATTGGTCGGTCAAGTAGAGGACATTGTAAGGGACGTTGTTCCGAAGCAGGATCTCAAAATCATTGTCTCCAACATCGGCGTTACACCGGGGTTTTCCGCCATCTTCACACCAAACTCGGGTCCGCATACCGCGTTCGTCCAGGTAGGGCTCAACGACAGCCATCACCTCAGCAGTTTTGCGTACATGAACCTCGTGCGCGCCCGTCTTGAACGTGACCTGCCGCAAGTCACCGCCTATTTCCAGACCGGGGGCTTGGTGGACGCTATCCTGAATCTGGGGATGCCCGCGCCACTGGACATTCAGGTCAGCAGCATGGACATGAAGGGTGCGCACGACATCGCCAACAAGATCGCACAACAAGTGCGCGCGTTGACCGGAGTCAGCGACGTGCTCGTGCCGCAGGATGTGAATTATCCGGCGCTTAAGCTGAGTATTGATCGCGAGCGCGCCAGCGAACTTGGGATCAGCGCCAAAGAAGTCGTGGACAGCCTCATTACCGCACTGACATCAGACGGAATGATCGCACCGAGTTACTGGATTGATCCGAAGACGGGCAACAACTATCTATTGACCGTCGAATACCCGGAAGACTCCGTAAAGAACCTTGCCGATCTGGGGTCAATGCCGCTACGCGCGTCAAACTTGAAGGAGCCCACACGACTGGATTCCGTGGTGCGAATCTCCCACATCACCGCGCCCACTGAAGTCGACCACTACCAGATACGACGCACCATCGACGTGTATGTCGCGCCAACGGGAGAAGATTTGAGCCGCATCTTTGCCGGTGTCCAGAAAGTCATCGGCCAGACCGCGTTGCCGGAGAATATGACTGTTACGGTGCGCGGCTCCGTGCAAGCCATGCGTTCCTCATTTCAGAGTTTTGGTTTGGGACTGATTTTGTCCACGTTGCTGGTGTACCTGATCCTCGTTGCACAATTTCAATCCTGGGTCGATCCGCTGTTGATTCTACTGGCGGTGCCCACCGGCTTGACCGGCGTGATTGGCTTTCTCTTCATCACCGGCACCACCCTGAATGTGATGTCGCTGATGGGCGTGATCATGATGGTGGGTATTGTGGTGTCTAACAGCATTCTGATCGTCGAGTTTACCAACCGCCTGCGGGCCGAAGGCCGCCCGCTCCAAGAGGCAGCGGTGCTGGCTTGCCGGGTGCGCCTGCGGCCCGTGTTAATGACTTCTCTGGCCACGCTATTTGGCCTGATTCCGATGGCTGCCAAACTCGGTACCGGTAGCGAGGCATACGCGCCGCTGGCCCGGGCGATCATCGGCGGACTCGCCGTCTCTGTAGTCCTTACGGTGTTCATTGTGCCTGCGGCGTATCTGCTGGTCTACCGTCGAAAAGCCGCGAGTGCCGGGCCGGACAGGGTGTTGGCGTGAACAAGGCATGTGTTTGGCTGGCGTTGGCTTGCTTCGTCGGATTGGGTCTTCGCGCAGTCCGCGCCGAGGAGGCGCACCCTCTGACCTTGAAAGAAGCGCGGGAGATTACACTCCGCAATCATCCGAGAATTTCCGAGGCCGAACTGGAAGCGCTGGCATCCCAACAGGTGGTGTCTCAAGTGCGCGCCGGTTTCCTGCCGAATGTGGTGTTGAATGCCACCGCTGTCGACGCTTTTGAAGCGAATACCCGTTTGGCGGCAGGCAGCCTGAACAACCCTTCTGTTTTTGATCGTGAGGCGGAGGGACTTACTGTCACGCAGATGCTGACGGATTTTGGTCGAACCGGACATCTGCTGAATAGTTCCCGGCTCTATTCACGCGCACAAACTGCGAATGCCGAGGCAACGCGTGAGGAAATCATGCTGCAAGTGGACGTGGCCTTTTTTACAGCGCTGAAAGCGCAATCCGTGTTGGCCGTAGCCCGTCAAACCTTGGACACGCGCAAATTGCTGCTCGATCAGGTTACCGCATTGGCCACAAATAAACTCCGATCCGAACTCGACCTCAGCTTTTCCCAAGTGGCCTACGAAGAAGGAAACTTGCTGGTCGCCAAGGCACAGAATGATTTGGAAGAGGCGTTTGCGGTGCTCTCGATGCTGCTGGGGGACCGGGAGAAACGCGCGTATCAACTCATCGAAGAGCCGACGTCGAACATGACAGCCGTGGATACGACATCATTGGTTGACGTGGCGTTGTCGAAACGGCCGGATTTGGCGCGGCTGCGGTTGGAGCGCGAGGCCGCGACGCAATATGCCAAGGCACAGAGGGCGTTGAACTATCCGACCGTGAGCGCTTTTGGCGCAGGCGGTTTCATACCGGTCCGTGACACGGCTCACTTTGATGATCGATACGCGGCGGCGGGTGTCAACCTAAGCCTGCCGATTTTCGACGGCGGGTTGAATTCCGCGAAGCGGTCGGAAGCCGAGTTGCAATCCCAGATAGCAGCGGAAAAACTCCGGGACGCCGAGAATACGGCGATTCACGACGTACGGTCGGCGGGTCTCAATGTCAATTACGCCTGGGAACGACTGGACCTGACGCAGAAGCTCTTCGACAACGCCAGCCATGCGTTTGAACTGGCCGAAGCGCGTTACAAATTGGGGAGCAGTTCCATCGTGGAACTCAGCCAAGCACAACTCAGCAAGACCGAAGCCGAAATCGCCCACACCAGCGCCAAGTACGAGTACGAAATCCAACGAGCTATTCTTGGCTATCAAATCGGAACGGCGCGCTGAGTGATAAATCACGAAGCCCACATATGCACTCCAGTGCGAGTAAGGAGATTCGTCTCCAACGTAGTGTAAACGTCACTACTATTTGGCGATCTGATCCAGTTCGGACCACCGGGTGTACAACCGGGACACTTCGGCTTTGGCGGCGTTAAGTTCGGCGATGAGGCCGGGCGCCTCCTTCGCGCGGGTGGCGTAGAAATCGGGATTGTTCAAAGCCTTCTCCAACTCGGTCACGCGCATCTCGACGGTCAGAATGGCGGTCTCCATGTCTTCCAGTTCGCGTTGCTGCTTGAAACTCAACTTACGGGGACGTGGCGGTCGCGCCGCGTCCGGAATTGGTTCAACAGCCGGCACGGCCGCGCCCTCGCGCTGCTGCCGCTTTTCCAGGTAGTAGGAGTAGTTACCGGGTTGGACGAACACGCCACCGCCCTCAAATGCCACGATCTGGTCGCAGATGCGATCGAGGAAATACCGGTCGTGACTGACCACGAGCACGCTGCCGCCGAAATCCGCCAGCGCCTCCTCCAGCATCCGCAGGCTGGGCAAATCGAGATCGTTGGTCGGCTCGTCGAGCACGATCACATTCCCACCGCGCTTTAACACCTTCGCCAACATCAGCCGGGCGCGTTCGCCACCGGAGAGGTGGTCCACGTGTTCATTGATCCGGTCATCGGCAAACAGAAACCGCCGCAGGTAACTCCGCGCGCTCATGGATTGATCGCCGAACATCACCGTGTCGCTGCCACCAGCCACTTCGCACAACACCGTGTTTGTGTCGGTCAGTTGCATCCGCGCCTGGTCAATGTAATTGAACTTCACTTTTTTCCCGATGGTCACCATGCCGCCATCGGGCGGGCGAGCGCCGAGGCAGAGCCGCAGTAGCGTCGTCTTGCCGACACCATTGCGTCCAACCACGCCGGTGCACTGGCCGGGCGGCAACTTGAACGTGAGGTTGCGAAAGAGCCAACGCGCGCCAAATTTCGCGCCGGCCTCTTCGAGAACGACGGCGATGTTGCCGAGTTCCGCTGCCGGCGGGATCAGTAAATCCATCTCGCGCTCTTCCGGCGGCGCTTCAAGACCTTCCACTTGATAGAAAGCTCGCAGCCGATGCTGCGATTTTGTCCGTTGCGCGCGGACGCCGGAGCGGACCCATTCCAACTCAATCCGCAGAAACCGCTGCCGACGGCGTTCCGACTGCTCGGCGATCTGTTGCCGGATCGCTTTCGATTCCAGATAGGCCGTGTAGTTACCGGGATGCGAGTAACACCGGCCCGCATCGAGTTCGATGATTCGCGTGGCGATGACGTTGAGAAAATACCGGTCATGCGTGACAAAGATCACCGCCCCGGGAAATCGCTGGAGAAACTCTTCAAGCCACCGGATGGATTCAGCGTCGAGGTGGTTGGTCGGCTCGTCCAGTAAGAGCAAATCCGGTTGCGCCGCCAAAGCCCGGCATAATGCCACCCGCCGTTTCTCCCCGCCGGAAAGCGAGCCGACGAGTGCATCCAGTGGTGGTGCGCCCAGGGCGTGCGCACTGGCGTTAATCCGTGATTGCAGGTTCCAGCCGTCCGCGCTCTCGATCTGGTGCAGCAGTTCGGCATGATCGTCGTGGCTGCCGGTACCCGCCTCGTACCGCGCAATCCAGATCAACAGGTCTGCCGCACCGGCTTCTATGTTCTGCTGTACCGTCCGGTCGTAATCGAGTTCAAATTCCTGCGGCAGATAGCCGATTCGCAATCCGCGTCGCCGTGAAATCTCTCCAGCATCCGGGGCTATTTCGCCCGCCAGAATCTTCAACAGGCTTGTCTTTCCACACCCGTTGCGCCCGACCAGCCCAATCTTCTCACCCGGTGCCACCGACAGCGTAACGTCCTCCAGCAAGGGCGCCGCGCCGTAAGCCAACGCCAGCTTGTTGGCGGAGATCGAGGCTGGTGATAGCGTAGCCATGGTCTACTCTAGCAGCCCCTGCAACTCGTTCCATGTCAGCGACTGCATAAAGGCTTCGTCGGTAGCCAGGGTGTTGGCGATGAGTTCCTTCTTCTTCCCCTGCAACCGGACGATCTTTTCCTCTACCGAACCTTGCGCGATCAGTTTGTAGGAAGTGACGATGTTGGCTTGGCCGATGCGATGGGCGCGGGCGGTCGCCTGTTCTTCCACGGCGGGATTCCACCACGGATCAAAGTGAATGACCGTGTCAGCCCCGGTCAGGTTCAAGCCGGTGCCACCGGCCTTGAGACTGATCAGGAATACCGGGATGTCCGGCGCTTCCTGAAACCGCCGGACTTCACTGTCCCGATCCACCGTCGCGCCGTCGAGGTAGCAATACGGCGTCGGCAATGCCGCCGCGACCAGCTTGAGCAACGTGGTGAACTGGCTGAAGACCAACATACGGTGCCCGCCGCTGATCGCTTCCCCGATCAACTCCAAACACAACTCCAGTTTCGCCGACGGCTCGTTCCATATCTTCCCGTCAGGCGCCGGCAACAGGTCGAGATGACAACACGCCTGCCGCAACCGGGTCAGCGTCGTCAACACTGTCATCCGCTGCTTTGACTCATCGCCCGCGCCGGCGTGCTCGAACACCTCGCGCCGGCCTTGGTCGAGAATTGCTTGATACACCGACTGCTGTTCCGCGCTTAACTCACACCACGCGATCTGTTCGATCTTGGCCGGCAATTCCGGCGCGACCTCCGCCTTCATCCGTCGCAGCACAAACGGTCGGAGTCGCTGCCGCAAGCGGCGCAACGCTGCGGCGTCACCGCCCTTGGTGATCGGCGTTTCGTACCGGTCCTTAAACTCCTTGGCCGGGCCGAGATAGCCGGGCATCAGGAAAGCGAAGATCGACCACAGGTCGTCGAGCGAGTTTTCCATCGGCGTGCCGGTGAGCACGAAACGCCGCGCCGCTTTCAGCGCCTTGGTCGCCTGCGCGTTCTGGCTGAACCGGTTCTTGATGTTCTGGGCCTCGTCGAGGATCACCGTGTCGAACTCCCAGCGCGCGTACTGTTCGCTGTCGCGCCGCAGCAGCGCGTAGGATGTGATCACCAGATCGTGCCCGGCAACATCGGCGAAGCGCGTCTGCCGGTTCGGTCCGTGCAGCAGTAGCGTCTTCAATCCCGGCGTGAACCGGGCGGCTTCGGCTTGCCAGTTGCTCACGAGGCTCGTCGGGCAGACGACAAGGCTGGGCTTGTGTTGTGGCGGCGATTTATGACCGCCGACTTCGTTAATTGCATTCCCGGTACGGCGGTCATAAATCGCCGCTACCACCGCGAGCGCCTGGACGGTTTTGCCCAAGCCCATCTCGTCGGCCAGAATGCCGCCCAGACCGTTCGCGCCGAGATGATGCAGCCAGTTGACGCCGGTGCGTTGGTACGGACGCAGCCGGTCGGCAAGGTTGCCGGGTAAGGCGAGGTCTTGCGGTTGAGTAAGCGCCATTGGCGGCTGCCACTTGTTTTCTTGGGCGGCTTGCGCCAGATAGGCGCCGAACCGACGTGGGATTTTCATGCCGGTCCCACTTTGTTGCGCATCGCAATCGAAGATCACTTCCTGAAACTCTTGCGCCGATTCCGTGGCGATGAGCGCGATGCGACCATTGGTGAGCCGGTGCTGCGACACGCCCTTCTGCAAAAGCTGACGCACCTCGACCGTCGTCAGTGGCGATTCGCCGCGACCGTTTGTGAAGACAATGTCCACGGCGAGCCAGTCATTACCGGCCGGGCGGATGGCGATTTCGGGAGCGATGATCTCGCACCTGGCAAGGACGGCCTGCAACCGGTCACCCACAACAATCTCCCACCGGTCGCGCCAACGGGGGAGAACATTGGCAAGGAAGAAAGCCGCTTGGGTTTCGGAGCATAAGTTGCCGAGGGGAGAAACGGACTTCAGAGCGGCTTGCTCTGTCGCCATGTCACGCGACCAATATCGTAACGGGTTACTCGGGTCCGGCAACCACTCACGCGCTGGCGCGCCGGTCAGCGAGAACGTGTGGCCGGGATACACCGCTTCCAACTTCACACTCACGGCGGCCAACGTGCCGTCCACCGTGGCGCGGATGCGCGGTGTCGCCACGGCGAAAATGAGTTGCTCGAAGGCCGCATTGCCGACCACGTCCGCCATTTTCTCCAAGGCCGGCAATTCCTGCTCGTAGAACCGGGGTACTTCCGTGCACGAAAAGGTCCGGGCATTGATGGGGTTTACATACTCCAAGACCGCCCCATCAAATCTCCATGCGCCCAACATCTCCCCCGCGCCGGTCGGAACTGTTGCGGCGCGCAGGTGCAGTTCTCCGTTGGGCTGGAGGTCGAGAAAGACCTTGGGTCGCACGGTGGAATCCCGCACGATCAGCACGCTTTTCTTGCCAAGCATCAGCCGCGGGTGACCGGCCAGCGTTCGGAAGAAGACATCGAAATCTTTCAGCCGCCAGATCGCCGGTACCTGACCGGCATTGAGCCGCTCGACGACGGCGATCAATTGTTCATCCGCCTCATTGACGACATATGGAGTGGCTGGTTGCGCCGGAATGGTGCTGAACGGCCGGAGCGGGCCGCCGTTGAGGCTGGCTTCGAGAATAACTTGCAGGTTGCCGCTACGCCACGCCTGGGTGAAGTTCACCGGCAACAACACCGCCATCTCTAGCGTCGGGCTGCCGGTCACACGGGGAAATGCCGGTGCGACCGATTTGACGGGAGCTACCGGGCGCGCCACGTCTTTGTTGAGGTACGCATACACCAGGGCCACGACGTGCGCGCAGATAATCCCGTCCACGCGCGCTTGCCGGCAACTGCACTGGTTCTCGATCCCGAACAGTCCGGCGCCAAGTTTGAGGCGGGCATTGACGTTGCCGACAGTGCCGGACAGGAACGCGCCGGTATAGCTAAGGTTCTGGACACGACCGGCTTCGGCAAGTTGCCGGCCTTCCTTGTCGACGCGCCAATCGCCGAGTTCGCGTAGCAACTCTTTCGTGATGACCGTTGGTGGTGTCGGCTCAGTCATTCGCGGCACGATGCGAATGCGCCGCTGAATTGAGTAACGCATTTCATACTGCTAGTGTTGTCACAAGAGGGAGATTGTGTAAACCCACGATTCGCTGGTCCTGGTAGCACCGCCTGCGGAAACAGGATCAGGCGCAGACCACGCCTCCGTCACTTTCTCGGTTCAAAACGTACCAGTACCACTCATGGTCTTGCATCGCTTGGCTGATTCGTTAACACTCGGTGGGGACACTCAAATGGACATCGACCGCACCGAAAACCGACAATCATCCGACCCCATGGGCACCGCTCTCATTGGCCGACGAAACATACTTCGCGTGGTGCGCGAAGCCTCGCCGGGCCTCTATCTCGACGGTGGAAACCAGTTGGAGATTCTCCTTCCCGGTCGCTATATCCCGCCGCACACAATTCCGGGAAACACGCTGGATGTGTTTGTTTACCTCGATTCGGAGGACCGGCTGGTGGCCACCACCGAATCACCGCATGCCTTAGTCGGCGAGTTTGCGTATTTGAAAGTCGTTGGCGTGGCCCCCGGGATCGGGGCGTTCCTTGACTGGGGACTGGCCAAGGATTTGTTGCTCCCATTCCGTGAACAGGTTACTCATGTTCGCCTCGGGCAATGGGTGACGGTCGGCATCTTTCTCGACGCGGCAAGCAAGCGCATTGTGGCCACCACGCGACTGAGCCGGCACCTGAACCGCACGGCGCCAACCTACGCCGAGGGCCAGTCGGTCAATCTCCTCATCGCTTCCAAATCACCACTCGGGTACAACGCCATCGTCGAGAACGCCCACCGCGGCCTCCTCTACCACACCGACCTTGTCACCCCGCTCACCCTCGGCCAGAAACTGCAAGGCTTCGTCCGCAAACTCCGCACCGATGGCAAAATCGACCTAAGCCTGGACGCGGCCGGCTACAAACGGGTGACCCCGGTGACTGACCAGATCCTTCTCGCACTCCACGCCAACCATGGTCGCCTTGCATTCGACGATGCGAGTTCGCCACAGGCGATCCGCGATAAATTCGGTGTTAGCAAAAATGTATTCAAGCAAGCCCTCGGTGCGCTCTACAAAAAGCAGCGGATCCGCTTTCTGAACCCGGGTATTGAGTTGATCGACAAGCCTCTCGTCCCTGCTGGTGGCCGCTGAAACCGGAACGCAAACTGGCGGAAACGACAACCCGTGGCGGAGCCCGTCTGACGCTCAACGAGCATGACGGGAGTTACGCCATTCGCCTGAATGGGCAGAACCTGATGCATTCCGCGCACGCGGCGTCGGAACTCCTGCTGGGAGAGCTCGCCGTCGCCGGGTTGGCGGATCAGCCGACGCCCAGCGTGCTGATCGGTGGCTTGGGCTTGGGGTTCAGTTTACAGAGTGTCTTGGCCAGGACCGGTCCCGCCGCGACGGTACACGTGGCCGAATTGATCCCGCAGATCGTGGACTGGAATCGGGAGTTTTTAGCCGCAGTGAATGGAATGTTGATTGAAGATCCACGCGTCACGATTTTTGTCGACGATGTGTGGAATGTCCTCACCCACGCCACCCGCGACCGGTATGACGCACTCCTGCTCGACATCGACAATGGCCCGACAGCGATGGTCCAGCAGTCGAACGCCCGGCTCTACAACCCAAAAGGGATTCGGCTGTTGCTGACGGTGCTCAAACCCGGCGGTCGCGCCGCCATCTGGTCCGCGGCTCCGGATCACGCCTTTGCAGACCGGCTTGCCCAAGCCGGCTTCCGGGCGGAAGCCATCCCTGCAAAACTTTATCCCAACGCCAAGCGTTACGGTTGCATCATCTACATCGCCGACAAGGCGTAGGCGGGGTGCCGTCGACGGGCACTCAATACCAACCCGCCGCCACTTCTCGTCTCCTTTGGATTTCATTGCTACGGCTTTGCGCGCCAATTCCGCCACCATCTGGTCAAACTCCGCGCGACAGTCTGCAGGGATCTAGTCCACAACCATCGTCGCAGACTGCACCGCACCTGCGTACGCAAATCACACTCGACCTGTCGCATGGTTTCGCCTACCGTGTGAACGACACTCGCGCTCCCGTAGCTCAGATGGATAGAGCGTCGGTTTCCTAATTCCCGCCGTGGTTTTCTGCCTGAGTTTGATTATATTCGCTGGAGTGAACAAAACCAATAGACACGGGGCTTTCCGACGTGTTGGATGTTTACTGATGTTTGCCTGAAGCCACTCAAATTCCGTCCATAGATTGCAACAAAAGATTGCAACACTGCGCCCGACACCGGCGTAGTCTGTTGCACTTCTCGGCCGACTCACGGGTGTCCGCCATCCCAGAACACCCGCCCGGCGAGGCGTTTCCAGCCATAGAAGAGATTTTTTGAAAAAGTTGTTGCAATTCTCTATCAGAACGATAGACTTGTGCTTGTCTACTAAACAGGTAGACTATACATCCCGTTTGTCTGTTAGGGGAAGCGAATGCGTGAAAGACGCAGGCGTTGCCCTCACGAGAAGAATGAAAGAAGTCCCTTGTCCGACTGAGGACGAGCGCCCTTGGCTCTCCATCGTGCGGCAGCAGGTTCGGTCATTGCGCTTCGGCGTTGTGCAGATTGTAGTTCACAACGGCGACGTAGTGCAGATCGAGCGAACGGAGAAGCTGCGCCTTAACGAAGCGCGTCTGCTGTCCGGGGAAGGGATTTGATGCCGGCCAGATTCACTGGAGGCAAACAACTCAACAGATGAAAACGGGGCCGACCAGGCGACTGGAAGTTCTGACACAGGAGAAGAACTACAGTTATGAAATCCAGTCGCGTCGTACTGGCCGCATTGCTTGCCGCCAGCCAATTATTTATGAACCTGCGCGCCACGCGCGCCGATGAACCCGGCACCAACGCGCCACCGGTAGCGGCCCCGCCTGCCGAAAAGGGGGCTCCGTTGCCTTTGCATCAGATTGAAGGCAATGGCGGGATTTTCTCGACCTTGTCCGCCTACATCGTCAATCCACCACGCAACGGCGAGCCGGTCGGCCGTCCGGCGGCTGGCTTCGCCTACGTCAACCTCGGGCACCAGGTGAACCTTGAAGCACTCACGATCACCGAATCGCCGTGGAAGCGGCTGGAACTGGGCTATGGCTGGGACCGGCTGGGCTTGGGCGATTTGCCGCAGGCGATTCAGAACGCCACCACGGTCAAGATCAGTCGGGAGGAAGTCGAGTTGCACAACTTCAACGCACGGCTGCAATTGGTGACGGAAGGTGAGTTCAATCAAAAATGGATTCCCGCCCTGACGTTCGGCGCCCATTTCAAGTATAATGACGGCATCCGCCAAATCGACAATGATCTTGGCGGTGCCTTGAGCAGCGCCGGGATCAAGCACGATGTTGGCGAGGACTTCACGCTCTACGCATCCAAATTGTTCACGCAATTGCCGCGGCCGGTTCTCGTCGAACTCGGCGGACGCGCGACCGAGGGTGTGTGGAACGGCTTGGCCGGGTTTACCTCCAAGTACGACTTCCTCTTTGAGGGCAACGTGGTGGTCTTCGTCACCGGCAACTTCGCGCTGGCGGCTGAATACCGTCAACAACCGAATGAATACAAGCCCATCGGCAATCTCGTGAAAGCCGAGGGCGACTGGTGGACGCTGGACGCCGCCTATGTGGTGAACAACCATCTGTCGGTGGCGGCTGGGTACGGTCACTTCGGCAACGTGTTAAATCACGAGGCCAACGGGGTTTGGGGCATCACCACGAAATGGGAATTCTAACAACACGAAATCAACCCGTCGTCACGGGGGGACATTTCTTCCTCCCGTGGCGGCAACGGAGAGACCATGAGCAAGCAGCATTACTTTGAAGACAACTCGTTCTCCATCGGGAACACCCCGCTGGTGAAATTGAATCGCGTCACCGACGGCGCGAAGGCCACGGTACTGGTCAAGATTGAAGGCCGCAACCCGTCCTACTCGGTCAAATGCCGCATTGGTGCGGCGTTGATTTGGGACGCCGAGAAACGGGGTGTGCTGAAACCCGGCGGTACCATCGTCGAGCCGACCAGTGGCAACACCGGTATCGCGCTGGCCTTTGTCGCCGCCGCCCGCGGTTACAAGATTGTGCTCACGATGCCGGAGACGATGAGCCTTGAGCGGCGGCGTGTGCTCGCCGCGTTCGGCGCAGAACTGGTATTGACCGAGGGACCGAAAGGCATGAAAGGCGCGGTGGCGAAGGCCGAGGAGATTGCGGCCTCCGATCCCGAGAAGTATTTCATTCCGCAGCAATTCAAGAATCCGGCGAATCCCGCCATTCACGAACGGACCACCGGACCCGAAATTTGGGAACAGTCGGGCGGGACGATCGATGTCTTCGTGTCAGGGGTTGGCACGGGCGGAACGATCACCGGCGTGTCCCGGTACCTCAAGGGCACGAAGAAGAGGAAGCTCCTCTCGGTTGCGGTCGAACCGAAGGAGAGCCCGATCATCACCCAGAAACTCGCGGGGCAGGAACTAAAACCCGGGCCGCACAAGATTCAAGGCATCGGTGCGGGGTTTATTCCTGATACACTTGATCTGTCGGTCGTAGATCGCGTAGAACAGGTGGACAGTGCCGAGGCGGTCACTTTCGCCCGGCGGTTGATACGTGAAGAAGGCATCTTGGGCGGGATTTCGTCCGGCGCAGCCGCGGCGGTGGCGGTACGGCTCGCGCAGCAACCGGAGTTCGCGGGCCAAACCATTGTCACCGTGCTGCCCGACGCGAGTGAGCGCTACTTGTCCACGGCGCTGTTCCAGGATTGGGCGTAACGAGAAAAGGAGACAACAAACATGTCAGACAACATCCCCACATATAAACTCAGCACCCTGGCGCTTCACGCCGGTCAGGTGCCCGATCCAACCACCGGTGCGCGTGCCGTGCCGATTTACCAGACGACGTCCTACGTCTTCAAGAATACTGAGCACGCCGCGAATCTGTTCGCGCTGAAGGAATTCGGGAACATCTATACCCGCATTATGAACCCGACCACCGACGTCTTCGAGCGGCGGGTCGCGGCGATTGAGGGCGGCACTGGTGCGCTGGGCGTGGCGTCCGGCGCAGCCGCCATCACGTACGCGTTGCTGGCCATCACGCAGTTGGGCGACGAGATCGTGTCTGGAGACAACCTGTATGGCGGCACGTACGCGCTGTTTCACTATACGCTTCCCAAGCTCGGTCGCACGGTGAAATTTGTGAATTCGCGCGATCCATCGGCGTTCCGCAAGGCCATCACCCCGAAAACCAAGGCCCTCTATGCCGAGACCGTCGGCAATCCAAAACTGAATGTCCCGGATTTCGAGGCGCTGGCGCGGATTGCCCACGAAAATGGCATTCCGCTGGTGATTGATAACACTGTCGGCGTCGGCCTGGTCCGCCCGTTCGATTTCGGCGTGGACATCATTGTCACCTCGGCCACGAAATACATCGGCGGCCACGGCACTTCCATTGGAGGTGTCATCGTGGATTCCGGCAAGTTCAAATGGAACAATGGCAAGTTCCCCGAATTCACCACGCCCGACCCCAGTTACCACGGCTTGGTGTATTGGGACGCCCTGGGCAACGTGCCCGGTATGGGTAACGTCGCCTTCATTCTCAAGGTGCGCGTGACGCTGTTGCGGGACGTCGGCGCGGCGTTGAGCCCGTTCAATGCTCACGAGTTTCTGCTCGGTTTGGAAACGCTTCCGTTGCGCCAGAAACAACATTCCGCCAACGCGCTCGAAGTTGCCCGATGGCTCAAGGCCCATCCGCTCGTCGAATGGGTCACCTATCCCGGACTGCCGGACGATCCGAGTTACCCGATCGCCTCGAAGTACCTCAAGCGCGGCTTCGGCGGCCTCGTTGGTTTTGGCATCAAGGGAGGCCTGGAATCCGGCAAGAATTTCATCAACTCGGTGAAGTTGCTCTCCCATCTGGCCAATATCGGCGACGCCAAGAGCCTGGTGATTCATCCAGCCTCCACGACACACTCGCAGTTGTCACCCGCCGAGCTGGAGGAGACCGGCGCCACGCCGGACTATGTCCGCCTCTCCATTGGCCTGGAGGACGTCGAAGACATCATCGCCGATCTAGACCAGGCACTGAAAGCGTCGCAGAAGTGATCCGTGCATCCCATGGGAGACAAGCTCTTCGAGAGTAGCGATAGCGCGCGCCACGCGAAACCGCTGCGGCATGTTCAGACGGTCACATTTGACCGAGCGCTGAAACTGGAACTCGGGGGCGAGTTACCCCGGGTGACCGTGGCCTACGAAACCTATGGCCGACTTAACGCAGCCAAGGACAACGCCGTGCTCGTCTGCCATGCGATCAGCGGCGACTCGCACGTAGCCCAACACACCGCGGATGACGACCCCGGTTGGTGGGACGTTGCGGTCGGCCCGGGGAAACCGATTGACACCGATCATTTGTTCGTCATTTGCCCGAACCTCCTCGGTGGCTGCCGGGGCACGACGGGCCCGGGCAGCACCAATCCTGCGACGGGTAAGCCGTACGGCCGTGATTTCCCGACGATTACCATCGGAGACATGGTGGAAATCGAACGCCAACTGCTGGACCACCTCGGGGTCGAACGACTGCGTGCGGTGGTGGGCGGCTCAATCGGCGGGCATCAGGCATTTGCCTGGGCGAGGCGATGGCCGGAACGCGTAAGCAACGTGATTGCGCTCGCCACGTCTCCACGATTGACGAGCCAGGCACTGGCGTTCGACGTGGTGGGGCGCAATGCCATCCGTCGTGACCCGCATTATCACGACGGACAGTATTATGGCAGGGAACACGGGCCGGAAGTGGGACTGGCCATCGCCCGCATGATTGGGCACATTACCTACCTGTCGCGCGAAGCGATGACCCAGAAATTCGACGCGAATCGCCTGCAACAGCGAGATGAGGCCGTGGAGTTTGAAAAGACATTTTCGGTCGGCTCGTACCTCGGGCATCAAGGGCGAAAATTCGGGGAACGCTTCGACGCGAACAGTTACATCGCGCTTTCGACGGCCATGGATTTGTTCGACCTCGGCGGCACGCCGTCGGAGTTGGCCACGGCCTTCCGCGGCACCAGAAGCCGCTGGCTCGTGATTAGCTTCTCGAGTGATTGGTTGTTCCCACCGGATCAATCACGAGACGTCGTCAACGCCCTGGTCGCGAACAACGCACCCGTCAGCTATTGCAATGTCCAGAGTGACTGTGGGCACGATGCCTTCTTATTGCCAAACGAGATTGCCAGTTACGGTGAACTGATCCGCGCATTTCTTGACGACCCTACCGCATCGTCGCCGTTTGGTTCCACGATCAGTCGCAACACGGAAGATGGCTTCAGTCCGACGAGTATCTTTCATCAGCGGCGAATCGATTATGAGCGCATTGTTGAGTTGGTCCCGCCGGGTGCGAGCGTGCTCGACTTGGGTTGCGGGCGGGGCGGCTTGCTGATGCGTCTCAAGCAGCGTGAGCATCAACGCCTGATCGGGGTTGAACTCGACGAGCAGGCTGTCATCGCTTGCGTACGCCGCCGCCTGGATGTGATCCAAGCGGATCTGAACAAGGGTCTGCGCGCGTTCGCCAGCCAACAGTTTGACTGCGTCGTGCTTTCCCAGACGCTACAGGCGGTCCACGACGTGCCCGGAGTCATCAACGAGATCCTGCGTGTCGGTCACATCGGGATCGTCAGTTTTCCGAACCTCGCTTTTGGCCCACTGCGCGACATCCTCGCAAAGAACGGACGGGCACCTCGCGGCTATGGCTGGATTCGTGAGCAATGGTACGACACCCCGGATGTGCGGTTTCTGTCGATTGCTGATTTCGAGGATTTCTGCCGTGAGAAATCCATCCGTATTCACCGCCGCATCGCGCTCAACACCGAAGACAGCACTGAGGTTTTCGAAGATCCCAACCTCGCCGCCGATCTGGCCATCTTCGTGATCAGTGGCTCGAATACGGCGACCTAGCCGGGAGCCCACGCGCGAGATTGTCCGTGGCGGGTGTAACCGCACTCCATCGTGCGCCGAGGACTTGGTAACACGCGTCCGGCGAGGCATTTCCAACCCCTGAAAGATTTCTTAAAAAAGTTGTTGCCATTGTCTATCGGAATGGTAGACTTCGCCTTGTCTACCAAACGAGTAGACAATATGAGGCGGCAATGGAGAAAGACGCAAAGCACGAGGTGGGCAAGAGTGGCGAGTGGTTGGAACTCGTGCGGCAGGCCGTCGCTTCCTTGCGCTATGGCGTCGTCCAAATCACCGTGCATGACGGACGCGTGACGCAGATTGAGAAGACAGAAAAGCGGCGGCTGGATCCAGCCGCCTGAAGTTCAAGACCCACCAGTACCTACTGGAGGTTGACCTTATGAACGTGGAGAAGCCGTTTGGGCTGACCGGTCAACCGGAGGTTCCTTTGGAGATGGCGAGAAGGAACTATGAGCAGTCGTTACCAGTGGGTTGGAAGCGTCAGCGTGCCGCCGTCGGCGACGGCGGCCCCTTTCCTTTCTAGCACGCCGAAAGCGGCGCCACTCATTTCCTCCTCTGAAAGCTATCCGTCGACAGGAATACCGATGTACCGGGGTGCTACGTTGCGAGGCGCGTGCTCCGCTGAGAGAACACCAAACAACAGCACAACTAACTGGAGAGTAAGCATGAAAAGGTATGGATTCACATTGATAGCGGGGTTGGCAGCACTGGCAATCGCTGGCACTGCTTCCGCTCAAACAAACATCATTCGTATTACCGGCGCGCAAGCGAATCGGAACAGCTTGAACGTCGCCATTGGCCATATTCTTAACTCCGGATACCTGTACGGTTATGCGGGAACATCCCTGAGTGGCGCCAATCAGGCGGAATTCAGGGGAACGACGATCGTGGGCGGCTTCCCCGTGGATATTAAAACCTCCTTGGTTGGGTCCACCGGCGGTATTCAGGACATAGTGCAGAACCTCACGATCAACTCGTGGTTCAATGCCACGAATTTGACATCGTCTGGTACACCCAATCTGACGGGGCCGACGGAAACAGCCCTGGGTGACGTTTCCATCTCCGATTCGTTCCAAAGCTCGACCCTTTACATCTCACCGATCTTGGCGGATCAAGTTATTGGTGTAACCGCGTACGTCCCGGTCAAGAACGCCGGTTCCCCATCCTCGATTAGCAACGTTACGTCCCTGGTGTTCCAGGCGTTGCTTGGGGCGGGTCAGATTCCTCTCTCGCAGGTCACCGGACTCAGTTCCGATGAGGGGATCGCTGTCACCGCCGTGGGCCGTGATGAAAATGCGGGCCAACGTCTTGTGCCATTCGCCGAAACTGGCTTTGGGATATTCTCGGCGCCATTCCAATACCAGCCGCTGATCTCGGGCACTCCGGGTCCCAGCGGGCTCGTAACGAATATCATTCCCTGGCCGGTCAACACCGTCAACGGCGTGACTTATCCCGTCGGCCATTCTGGCTATTCCACTGGTTCAGCACTCGCAGCCGCCTTGAATACACCGGGAAGCGTGGCCGCCAGCGGTGGGTGGTTTATCTCCATCCTGTCCATCAACGACGCAGCGTCGATAACAAACCTCGGCGCGGGTTCGCTGACCTTCAATGGTGTGGCCTACACACCGCAGAGTGTGGCGGAGGGCAAATACACTCTCTGGGCTTATACGCATTGGTTTAATCGGACCAGCTACAGTGGAACCCCCAAAACAATCGCGGATCAAATCGCCACCCAGATCAAGAACGTGGATGCGGTTCAGACGGGTCTTTTGA
>Ga0265338_10004159_pt1 | contig 19770 bp, 24 predicted proteins | sample 42126metaG_FD_193579 | JGI IMG/M metagenome (GOLD analysis project Ga0265338, IMG submission 193579) | Rhizosphere microbial communities from Carex aquatilis grown in University of Washington, Seatle, WA, United States - 4-21-26 metaG | ecosystem: Host-associated > Plants > Roots > Rhizosphere...
CCGGAGCCGTACAAGGGCAAGGGCATCCGCTACGAGGGTGAGTACGTGCGCAGGAAGGTGGGCAAGCGTGCCTAGCCTGACCGTCAGAGACGCACGCCTCCGCCGCCACCGCCGTGTGCGTTCGAAGGTCGCGGGTACGGCCGAACGGCCGCGCCTCGCCGTCTTCCGCTCCAACCGCGGCATCACGGCGCAGCTGATCGACGACCAGAACGCGCGCACGCTCGCAGCGGCGTCGTGGCTGGAGCTGAAGAAGGGATTCAAGGGCGCCAAGAGCGCCCAGGCCGCCGAGGTGGGCAAGGCGCTCGCCGCGGCCGCGAAGAAGGCCGGGATCGAAGCGTGTGTCTTCGATCGCGGCGGTTACCTCTACCACGGTCGCGTCAAGGCGCTCGCAGACGGCGCCCGCGAGGGAGGACTCCGGTTTTGAGCAGCACCGACTACACCGAGACACGCGAGCTCAAGGAGCGCGTCGTCGAGATCAACCGCGTCGCCAAGGTCGTCAAGGGCGGCCGGCGCTTCTCCTTCACGGCGCTCGTAGTCGTCGGGGACGAGGTCGACCGCGTCGGCGTCGGCTACGGCAAGGCGCGCGAGGTTCCGCTCGCGATCACGAAGGCCGTCGAGGACGCGAAGAAGAACCTCTTCACGATCCCGAAGCACGGCTCGACGATCACCCACGAGGTGCTCGGCCGCTTCGACGCCGCGCGCGTCATGCTCCGGCCGGCCAGTGAGGGCACCGGCGTGATCGCCGGCGGCGGCGTCCGCGCCGTGCTCGAGCTCGGCGGCGTCCGCAACGTGCTCGCGAAGAGCCTCGGCACGACGAACCCGATCAACATGGCGAAGGCCACCATGGCCGCGCTGTACGAACTGCGGCGCCCCGAGGACGTCGCGAAGATGCGCGGCAAGCAGATCAGCGAGGTGCTCCCGCTGCCCGCGATCGCTCGCGTCGCGGAGGCGCCGAAAGTCGCTGCCGTTGTTGCGGATCCGATTGTCGAGGAGGCGCCCGTCGCCGAGCCCGAGGCGGCCGTCGCAGAGCCGGAGGCCGCTGCCGAGCCGGAGGCTGCTGCCGAGCCCGAGGCCGCTGCCGAGCCCGAGGCCGCTGCGCAGCCCGAAGCGCCCGTTGTCGAGGAGAAGCGCAGGCGCCTGCGCAGGAAGAAGGACGACGCCTAGCATGGGCAAGGTGCGGATCACCCAGGTTCGTTCGCAGATCAGCCAGTCCCAGCGGCACCGCGGCACGCTGCGCGCGCTTGGGCTCGGCAAGATCGGCCGCAGCGCGGAGCACGAGGAGTCCCCGGTGCTCGCAGGCATGCTGCGCAAGGTCCGCCACCTCGTGAAGGTCGACAGCGTCTGATGGCCGAGAAGAAGCTCAATCTCTCCAACCTGCAGCCGGCCCAGCCGCGCGAGGACCGCAAGCGCGTCGGCCGCGGCCTGGGCTCCGGTAAGGGCCGCTACTCCGGCCGTGGCCTGAAGGGCCAGAAGTCCCGCGCGGGCTCGCACAAGATGCGCGCCGGTTTCGAGGGCGGCCAGATGCCGATCTACATGCGGATCGGCAAGCAGAGAGGCCCGACGTCTGCGGACGCGATGCCGATCGGCCCGTTCCGCACCTCCACCCAGCCGGTCAACGTGCGCGACCTCGAGCGCTTCGAGGCCGGCGCCGAGGTGACGCCCGAGGCGCTTGTCGAGAAGCGCGTGATCAAGAACACGCGCACCGACGTGAAGCTGCTCGGGGTCGGCGAGGTGACGAAGAAGCTGACCGTCCGCGTCCACGCCATCTCCGCCACCGCGCGCGAGAAGATCGAGGCAGCCGGCGGCACCGTCGAGCTCCTGCGCGAGCCGAAGGTAAAGAAGAAGCGGCACCACCACCACAAGCCGGCGCCGCAAACAGAGACAGCAGACTCGACCGCTGAGGACGGAGGCGCGGAGGCCGAGGAGGCCGCCGAGCCCGAGACCGAAGCCGCCGCCGCGGAGGAGTAAGGGCGCGTGTTCTCCTGGCTCTCCAACGCATGGCGCGTGCCGGAGCTGCGCAGGCGCGTCCTGTTCACCGCCGGCGTGCTCGCCATCTACCGGCTCGGCTCGTGGATTCCGGCCCCGGGCGTCGACCAGCAGGCAGTCAAGAACTATTTCGGCGGCGCGGGCGGCGGCGGCGTCCTCAACATCCTCAACCTCTTCTCGGGCTCCGCGCTCTCCCGCTTCTCGCTCTTCGCGCTCGGGATCATGCCGTACGTCACGGCCTCGATCATCTTGCAGCTGATGACGGTCGTCGTGCCGACGCTCGAGCGGCTGCAGAAAGAGGGCGAGGCCGGCTACGCCAAGATCACGCAGTACACGCGCTACCTGACGATCGCGCTCGCCGCGGGCCAGTCCACCGGCTACGCGTTCCTGTTCAAGCGCGAGGGCGCGCTCCCGAACGTGAACGCCGGCAAGCTGATCATCATCATCCTCACGCTCACCGCCGGCACCGCGCTGCTGATGTGGATGGGCGAGCAGATCACGAAGCGCGGGATCGGGAACGGGATCTCGCTCCTGATCTTCGCCTCGATCCTCTCGTACGCGCCGACCGGAATCAGCGCCTGGATCAACGGCGGCACGACCGAGCGGCTGTTCTTCCCGATCGTCTCGATCGCGGTCGTCGTGGCGGTCGTGTTCGTGCAGGAGGGCCAGCGCCGGATCCCGGTGCAGTACGCGCGGCGCCAGCTCGGGAACCGCCAGACCGGCGGCGGCTCCACCTACATGCCGCTGCGCGTGAACATGGCGGGCGTGATCCCGGTCATCTTCGCGGCCGCGATCCTCGCGGTCCCGTCGACGGTCGGCAGCTTCGTCACCACGTGGAGTCCCTGGGTGACGCGGAACTTCCAGTTCACGAGCTGGCCGTACCTGCTCACCGAGGCCGTGCTGATCATCCTCTTCACGTACTTCTACACCTCGGTCCAGTTCAACCCGGTCGACCAGGCGGACAACCTGCGCAAGTACAACGGCTACATCCCGGGCATCCGTCCCGGCCCGCCGACCGCCGCCTACCTCGACCGCGTCCTGCAGCGCCTGACGCTGCCGGGCTCGCTCTTCCTTGCAACCGTCGCCGTGCTGCCGAGCGTCTTCATCGGCGAGTTCGGCTTCTCGCAGGCGACGGCGCGCGCCCTCGGCGGCACCTCCGTGCTGATCGTCGTCGGCGTCGCGCTCGACACGATGCGGCAGATGGAGAGCCAGATGATGATGCGCCATTACGAAGGGTTCCTGCGCTGAACATCTTGGTTTTGGGTCCGCAGGGCTCCGGGAAGGGCACGCAGGCGAAGCGGATCAAGGCGACCTACGGGATCCCGCACATCGCCACGGGCGACATGATCCGGGAGATGAAGGAGATCCCGAACGAGCTCGGGCGTGAGCTCAACGAGGTGTACGACCGCGGCGACCTCGTCTCCGACGAGCTGATGATCCGGCTGATCCGCGATCGGCTCTCGCGCGGCGACACGCTGCCCGGGTTCGTCCTGGACGGCTTCCCGCGGACGATGCCGCAGGCGGAGGCGCTCGACGAGCTGCTCGGCGAGCTCGACCGCGAGCTCGACGTCGTCTTCGACTTCCAGGTCCCCGACCGGCAGGCGCTGCTCGAGCGGATGCTCAAGCGCGCCGCCGAGGAGGGCCGCTCCGACGACACGCCGGAAGTGATCCAACGCCGGCTCGAGCTCTACGATCGCGAGACGGCGCCGCTCGTCGACTACTACCGCTCGCGCCATGCGAACGTCGTCGGTATCCACGCCGACCGCTCGGTCGACGAGGTCTTCCACGAGCTCCGGGAGTCGCTCACCTCGGTCGAGGCGCGGGCTTGAAGTGATCATCCGCAAGTCCGCCGCCGAGATCGAGGGGATGGCACGCGCCGGCGCGCTCGTCGCGGAGACGCTCGCGCTCGTTGCCGAGCACCTCGAGCCGGGGATCTCGATGCTCGAGCTCGACCGAATCGCCGACGAGCACATCCAGGCGCAGGGCGGCTACCCGACCTCGAAGGGCTACAAGGGCTTCCCGGCGGCGCTCTGCCTGTCGCCCAACTCGATGGTCGTGCACGGGATCCCGACCGAGTACCGCGCGCAGGAGGGCGACCTGATCTCGGTCGACCTCGGCGTGACGCTGAACGGGCTCGTCGCCGACAGTGCCGTCACGCTGCCGGTGGGGGAGATCGATTCCGACGCGCAGCGGCTGCTCGACGTCTGCCAGGAGGCGCTCGGCGCGGGCATCGAGCAGGCGCGCGTCGGCAACCGGCTCTCCGACATCTCGCACTCGATCCAGCAGGTCGTCGAGGAGGCTGGCTTCTCCGTGATCCGCAGCCTCGTCGGCCACGGGGTCGGGCGTTCCTATCACGAGGATCCGCAGATCCCGAACTACGGTCCGCCCGGACGCGGCCCGCTGCTCCAGGAGGGCATGACGCTCGCGATCGAACCGATGATCACGGCCGGCGCCGCCGACGTGTTCGTGCACGCCGACGACTGGTCGATTTCCTCGGTCGACGACTCGCTCGCAGCCCACTTCGAGCACACCGTCGCCGTGACCGCGGACGGCCCGCGCATCCTCACGACTGCGGGAGCCGCTCTGCTACGATGACCGCCCTCGCGCACGGCTGTGCCGTGCGCACTCGTGCGTGTAAAGGAAAGGATTTGTCCGCCAAGGAAGAGAAGATCGAGGTTGAAGGAGAGGTCGTCGAAGCGCTCCCAAGCACGATGTTTCGGGTGCAGCTCGACGAGGGGCACGCAGTGCTCGCCACGATCTCCGGGAAGATGCGCAAGCACTACATCCGCATCCTCCCGGGCGACAAGGTCAAGGTGGAGTTGAGTCCCTACGACCTGAACCGCGGTCGCATCACCTACCGGCACAGGTAATCACATGAAAGTTCGCCCCTCCGTCAAGCCCATGTGCGAGCGCTGTCGCGTGATCAAGCGACACGGCACGACCATGGTCATCTGCTCCAACCCCCGGCACAAGCAAAGGCAGGGCTGAGTCATCGCACGCATCGCCGGCGTCAATCTCCCGAATCAGAAGCGCCTCGAGATCGGGCTGACCTACATCTTCGGGATCGGCCAGCCGACCGCACAGAAGATCGCCGCCGAGCTCGGCCTCAACCCCGACACGAAGATCAAGGACCTGACGGACGAGGAAGTCGCGAAGCTGCGTGCCTACATCGACACCAACGTCGAGGTCGAGGGCGACCTGCGCCGCGAGCGGCAGCAGGCGATCAAGCGGCTCTCCGAGATCGGCGCCTACCGGGGCGTCCGCCACCGGCGCGGCCTGCCGGTCAACGGGCAGCGGACGAAGACCAACGCGCGCACGCGCAAGGGCCCGAAGAAGACCGTCGGGCGCGGGAAGAAGGCGAAGTAGCGTGGCCCCTCCCCGTAGAGCCGCGGCCACGCGCGGCCGCACCCGCCGCCGCGTCCGCAAGAACATCGCGATCGGCCAGGCGCACATCAAGACGAGCTTCAACAACACGATCGTCGCCCTCACCGACAAAGAGGGGAACGTGATTGCGTGGGAGTCGGCCGGCTCCGCGGGCTTCAAGGGCTCGCGCAAGTCGACGCCGTTCGCCGCGCAGGTCACCGCCGACGCCGCCGCTCGCAAGGGCATGGAGCACGGCCTGCAGAAGGTCGAGGTCTTCGTCAAGGGCCCGGGCTCCGGGCGCGAGACGGCGATCCGCTCGCTCCAGGCCGCCGGTCTCGAGATCCTGTTCGTCAAGGACGTGACGCCGCAGGCGCACAATGGCGTCCGCCCGCGCAAGCGGAGGCGCGTCTAGTGGCCCGTGATCTCGGTCCGAAGTGCCGCATCTGCCGGCGCGAGGGCATGAAGCTGTTCCTCAAGGGCGAGCGCTGCCTGACGGAGAAGTGCGCGATCGAGCGCCGCTCGTATCCGCCGGGCGAGCACGGCCGCGGCCGCATCAAGCAGAGCGAGTACCTGCTGCAGCTGCGCGAGAAGCAGAAGGCGCGCCGCTACTACGGCCTGCTCGAGAAGCAGTTCCGCAACTACTACGAGAAGGCGTCCCGCCGCTCCGGCGTCACCGGCGAGGAGCTCCTGCGCATGCTCGAGACGCGGCTCGACAACGTCGTCTACCGCCTCGGCTTCGCCGCCTCGCGAGCACAGGCGCGCCAGCTCGTCCGCCACGGCCACTTCCACGTCAACGGCCGCCGCGTGAACATCCCGAGCTACCAGGTGCGGCCCAATGACATCGTCACCGTCCCACCGAACTCGTCCGCGGCGCAGGTGATCCGCGACGCAACCGATCTCGTCTCGACGGTGGCTCCCTGGCTCCAGGCCGATCACGACGGGCTCACCGGCAAGGTGTTGAAGCAGCCGGAGCGCGCCGAGATCGACACACCGGTCCAGGAATCGCTGATCGTCGAGCTCTACTCCAAGTAACGGAAAGAGGGAACGTCACTTTGGCAACGCGTGAAATGAGCTTCCAGATCCCGAAGATCGTCCACGAGGACGTGGGCGAACACCGTGGGGTCTTCGCAATCGAGCCGCTCGACCGCGGCTTCGGTCACACCTTCGGCAACTCGCTGCGCCGCGTGCTGCTTTCCTCGCTGGAGGGCGCGGCGGTCACCTCGGTCAAGGTCGAGGGCACCGCGCACGAGTTCACCACCCTGCCGGGCGTCCGCGAGGACGTCACGGACATCATCCTCAACCTCAAGAATCTCGTCAGCCGCCTGCACGGCGAGTCGCCCGAGGTCGAGGTGCACATCGCGAAGAAGGGCCCCGGCACGGTCACGGCCGCCGACATCGAGGCGCCGGCGGAGCTGGAGATCCTCAACCCGTCGCTCGAGATCGCGAACCTGTCCGAGAAGGGCCGGCTCGAGATCACGCTGACGATCGGTCGCGGCCGCGGCTATGCGCCGGCGGAGATGAACCGTGGCTCGCAGCACACGATCGGTGTCATTCCCATGGACTCGATCTTCTCGCCGGTGCGCCGCGTCGCGTACCAGGTCGAGGCGGCTCGCGTCGGGCAGCGCACCGACTACGACAAGCTCACGCTCGACATCACGACCGACGGCTCCGTCGACCCGAAGGACGCACTCGGCGAGGCGGCGGAGATCCTGATCCGCCAGCTCGCGATCTTCACGGACATCGAGAAGATGGAGGGCTTCGGCGAGGCGGCGACGGTCGACGGCGGTGGCGCCGGCCCGGAAGCGGCGCTCGCGCACGGGATGGAGAACTTCCCGATCGAGGAGCTCGAGCTGGGCGTCCGCTCGTACAACTGCCTCAAGCGCGTCGGCATCGAGACGATCGGTGACCTCGTGATGAAGACCGAGAACGAGCTGGCCGCGATCCCGAACTTCGGCAAGAAGTCGATCGAGGAGGTGCGCGAGACCCTCGCGCAGCACGGCCTCACGCTTCGCGGCGACAACGGGGCCTCGGCGGAGTAACGCCGTGCGGCACGCCAAGACCGGCAAGAAGCTCGGCCGCGACTCGTCGCACCGGAAGGCGCTGTACGCGAACCTCGCGTGCTCGCTGATCGAGCACGGGCGCATCCGCACGACCGAGGCGAAGGCGAAGGCGGTGAAGCCGTTCGCCGAGCAGATGATCACGCTCGGCCGTCGCGGCGACCTGCATGCCCGTCGCCAGGCGCTGGCCGAGCTCCGGTCGCAGGAGATCGTGCACAAGCTCTTCGCCGACGTCGGTCCGCGCATGGCGGACCGACCGGGTGGCTACTCGAGGATCGTGAAGCTCGGCCACCGGCTGGGCGACGCTGCCGAGATGGTCTACCTCGAGCTCGTCGACTACGACCCGAGCGGCGCGCGGCGCTAGCCGCCGCCCGGCGCTCCGAGGATCGAGCCGAGCCCGGCGCTGATGCCTGCGATCGCGATGCCGGCGAAGGTGACGATGCCGAGGGCGCGGATGAACGTGTCCTCGAAGAAACGCCAGCGGAAGTAGGCGAGCGCGAGCAGCTCGAAGCCGACGACGGCGACGGCGAAGAAGAGTGCGACCTCGTAGTGCGAGATCAGGAACGGCAGGGAGTGGAGAATCCCGCCGATGAACGTCCCGCCGCCGGTGATCGCCCCGCGTGCGATCGGGCTGCCGCGTCCGGTCAGCTCGCCGGTGTCGGAGAGCGCTTCGGAGAAGCCCATGCTGATCCCCGCACCCAGCGACGTGGCGAGGCCGGCGATGAACGCGTAGCGCGTGTCGTGTGACGCGAGCGCGACTGCGAAGATCGGGGCGAGCGTCGACAGGGAGCCGTCGATCAGTCCGACCATCGCCGGCTGCACGCGTTGCAGCAGGAAGGTGTGCTGGTCGGACATCAGCTAGAGTGTATCAATCAGTCTGCAAACAAATAGAACATAAGGAATCCCTGACAACCGGCGTCAGGGGTGCCTGACGTGCGGCTGATCCTGACGATGGAGTACGACGGCGCGCCCTTCCGTGGCTGGGCGGCGCAGCCGGGCCTCTCGACCGTCGAGGGTGCGCTTCGTGCAGCGCTGGCGGAGACGTTCGCGTCCGTCGAGGGCCTTGCCGTCGCGGGCCGGACCGACACCGGCGTCCACGCCCTCGGGCAGGTGGTCTCCGTGGACGTCGAGGGCGGGCCGCTCCCGGAGCGCGCCACACAGGCGCTCAATTCGCGGCTGCCGGACGAGATCAGGGTCACAGCGGCGCGCGAGGGGTCGCCCGCATTCCACGCGCGCTTCTCGGCGCGCTCGCGCTCGTACCGGTACCGGCTCTTCACGCGCGCGACGCTGTCGCCATTCGAGGTGCGCCGCTGCTGGTGGGTGCCGCGACCGCTCGACGAGCGCGCGCTCGAGGCCGCCGCGGCCGCGCTTCGGGGCGAGCACGACTTCCGCGCCTTCACGCCGACCGCGACGCGGCACACGGTCTTCGTCCGCGTCGTCGAGCGGGCGGAGTGGATCCGCCGCGGCGACCATCTCGACTTCGAGATCACGGCCGACAGCTACCTCCGGCACATGGTCAGGAGCCTCGTCGGGACGATGCTGGACGCGCCGGAGACCATCCCCGAGCTGCTCGCCGGCTCGCACCGCTCCGAGGCCGGGGCGACGGCGCCGCCGTGGGGGCTCTACCTCGTCTCCGTTGCCTACGATCAGTCGGAGTGAGATTCCCGGTCGTCCTCTTCGATCTCGACGGCACCGTGATCGACTCCGGCGCGATCATCCTCGCCTCGATGCGGCACGCAACGCGGGAGGTGCTCGGGCTGGAGGTCTCCGACGCGGAGCTGATGCAGGCGGTCGGCGGCCCCGGGCTCGAGGCGCAGATGCGCCACTTCGCGCCCGATCGCGTGGACGAGCTCGTCCGCAGCTACCGCGCGCACAACGAGCCGCTCCACGACGAGCTGGAGACCTGCGAGGGCATGGAGGACGTGCTGCTGCGCCTGAAGGAGGAGAGGCGGAAGCTCGGGGTCGTCACCGCGAAGCGGCGCGTGACCGTCCAGCTCGCCTTCGACCGGCTGCCGCTCGCGCACTTCTTCGACGCCGTCGTCGGGAGCGACGAGACCGAGAAGCACAAGCCGCATCCCGAGCCGCTGCTCTTCGCCGCGGCACGCCTTGGCGCCGATCCCGGCAGGTGCGCCTATGTCGGCGACTCGCCGTTCGACGTGCGCGCGGCGAAGGCGGCGGGCATGCACGCGATCGCCGTCACCTGGGGCCGGATCCACGAGCGGGCGAAGCTCGAAGCCGAGGAGCCGGACGCGATCGTCGACACCGCCGAGGAGCTCTATGACGCCCTCTGAGAAGCGGGCCGCCGAGCTCCGCGAGCTGCTGCACCGCGCGCTGATCGCCTACCACGTCGACGACGACCCGATCATGGACGACGCCGCCTATGACGCGCTCTACGACGAGCTGGTCGAGCTGGAGCGGCAGCACCCGGAGCTCGTCACGCTCGACTCGCCGACCCAGCGCGTCGGTGCGCCGCCGTCCTCCAAGTTCGAGAAGGTGCGCCACCTCCAGGCGATGGGCTCGCTGGAGAAGGTCACCACCGACGAGGCGATCGTCAAGTGGGCCGAGGACGTCCGCAAGCGGCTCGGTGGGGACGAGCCCGTCGCGTTCGTGCTCGAGCCGAAGATCGACGGGCTCGCGATCAACCTCACCTACGAGGACGCCGCGCTCGTCCGGGGCGCTACTCGCGGCGACGGTCGCGAGGGCGAGAACGTGACCGTCAACCTGCGCACGATCCCGGTCGTCCCGCTGCGCATGCTCGGCGACGGCGCGCCGCGGCTGGTCGAGGTGCGCGGCGAGGTCTACATGCCGCTCTCCGGCTTCAACGCCCTCAACGAGCGGCTCGTCGCGGAGGGCAAGAAGCCGACGCCGAATCCGCGCAACGCCGCCGCCGGCTCGCTGCGCCAGAAGGACTCCTCGATCACCGCCTCGCGGCCGCTCTCCTTCTGGGCGTACGGCATCGGCGCGCACGAGGGTGTCGAGTTGGCGACGCACTGGGAGACGCTCGCGTGGCTGCGCGAGCACGGCTTCCCGATCAACCCGTTCGCCGAGCGCGTCGAGACGGTCGAGGAGGTCGCCGAACGCTGCCGCGCCTGGGAGAAGAAGCGCACCGAGCTCGACTACGAGATCGACGGGATCGTGATCAAGGTCGACTCCTTCGAGCAGCAGCGGCGACTCGGCGCGCTGCACGAGCGGCCGCGCTGGGCGCGCGCCTTCAAGTGGGCGCCGATGACCGCGGTGACCCGGCTGAACCGGATCATGATCCGCGTCGGCCGCACCGGCGCGCTCAACCCGTGGGCCTTGCTCGAGCCGGTCGAGGTCGGCGGGGTGACGATCTCCCGCGCGACCCTCCACAACGAGGAGGACATCAACCGCAAGCAGATCCGTGAGGGCGACGACGTGATCGTTCAGCGCGCCGGCGATGTCATCCCGCAGGTCGTCGGCCCTGCGGGGAAGCACCGGCGCGGAACGAAGGAGTTCCGCATGCCGGCGAACTGCCCGGTCTGCGGGACAGCGGTCGTGAAGCCGGAAGGCGAGGCGATGCACCGCTGCCCGAACCGCGCCTGCCCCTCGCGTGGCCTCGAGACGCTGATCGACTGGGTCTACGGCCCCGCGGACATCGAGGGCGTCGGCGAGAAGACGATCCGGACGCTCTGGGCGCAAGGGCTTGTCCGCTCGCTTCCCGACCTCTACCGGCTGACGAAGGAGCAGCTGCTCGAGCTGGACGGCTTCGCCGAGATCTCCGCGAGCAACGCGATCGAGCAGATCGAGGCGTCGCGCGAGCGCGTGCCGTTCTCGCGCGTACTGCTCGGCCTGAACATCCCGGGGATCGGCTGGGTGCTGGCGCAGAACCTCGCGCGTTACGTCGGCGACGTCGACCGGCTGCTCGCGGCGACTCCGGAGGAGCTGGCGGAGATCGAGGGCTTCGGCGCCGACCGGGCCGAAGCGGTGGCGGAGTGGTTCGCGGACGAGGAGAACCGCGCGCTCGTCGAGGAGTTGCGCTGGCTCGGGCTTCGTTTCTCGCTCGGCGAGGAGGACAAGCCGGTCGAGGGCCCGCTCAGCGGCCAGAGCTACGTCATCACCGGCACGCTCGAGAGCATGTCGCGGGAGGAGGCAACTGCGGCGCTCGAGGCGAAGGGCGCCAAGGTCAGCGGCTCTCCCTCCTCGAAGACGACCGGGCTGATCGTCGGCGAGGAGCCCGGCAAGTCGAAGCTGACGAAGGCGGAGAAGGCCGGCGTGCCGATCCTCGGCGAGGAGGAGTTCCTCGCGCTAGTGCGCGGCTGACGCGAGCACGGCGGCGAAGCGATCCTGCGCCTGGCGCGCCGAGGTCCAGGGCACCGGGAAGCCGTTCTGGACGACCGAGAAGACGAAGCGGTCGCCGACGAAACCCGAGAGCGCGGACGAGCGGTCGGTCGTGCCGGTCTTCGCGCGGACGAAGCCGGCCGCGGCCGTGTGCAGCATGCGATGCGCAAGCGTGCCGGTGCGCGCGGCGACCGGCAGCGACGCGAGCAGCTCGTCGTGGACATCCGGGTCGAGCCACATCGAGCGCAGGAGGTCGGCGAGCGCCGCCGGTGTCCAGCGGTCGAGCAGCGAGAGTCCGGAGCCGTCGACGAGCCGGACGCCGGCGAGTGGCACCCCGATCTGCTGGAGCAGCCCGGTGATCACACCGACACCGTCCGCCGTCGTCCCGCCGCTGCCGGAGACCGCTCCGACCTCCTTGACCAGCATCTCGGCCGTGAAGTTGTCGCTGTAGCGGTCCATGAAGCGCACGAGCTCCGCAACCGTCGGCGACTCGAGCTGCGCGAGTGGCAGCGCGTCGTCCGGAGCCGTTCCGAGCCCAGGCCCACCGGCGACGGAGACGCCGGCGGCGACCAGGGCCGCGCGGAAGAGCTGCGCCGCGGCGAGCGCGGGCTGCGTCGTCGTCTTCCGGCCCGTCCAGCCGCGGTTCACGATCAGCGCCGAGAGCGGGGGAGACTCGTTCACGTAGAAGGACGGTTTCCAGCCGAGCGCCGTGCGGCGCGTGTCGAAGAAGCTCTCGTCTGCGAGCACGCGGCCGTCGACGACGCGGATCCCGTCGGCGCGGATCTGTCGAGCGAGCACGGCGAGCCCCTGCTTCGAGAGCGACGGGTCGCCGTGCCCGACGAGCAGGAGGTCGCCGTGCCAGACATCCCCGTCCTGCGCCCCGTCGCTGACGGCGTCGGTCTCGATGCGGTAGTCCGGTCCGAGCTCGTTCAGTGCCCCGTAGGTGACCGCGAGCTTCTCGTTCGAGGCCGGGAGCAGCGAGAGCCCCGGGTCGGCGGCGTAGACCGTGGCGCCGGTCTCTAGATCCAGGACCGTGGCACCGGAGTGCGTGGAGCGGAGCGCCGGCGAGCGGAGCGCCGCCGCAAGCCGCTGCTGCAGGCTCACCTTCGGCGCGGCCACGGCAGCGGCAGCGGGCACGAGCACGGCGGCGAGGCCTACCGCCAGGATGGCGCGGACACGGAGAGACACGGCGTTTTCCATTTTTCGAATGGGGGGCACCGGCGTCAAGCTCATGGGCCGCGCCGACGTGCAAATGGGCCGCGCGGCCCATTCCGGTCGCCGAGCGCCGACCCGATAATCGGGAGACGATGCCCGTCCTGGAGCAGATCGTCGAGTTGCTCGGCATGCCCGAGCAGGGCACCGACGCGCCGACGCTGGCGCGGATCGAGGACACCCTCACCTCGGGCTACGCCCAGGCCCTCGCGCTCGAGGCGGAGCGCCTGCGCCTCGAGAAGCGCCTCTCCGAAGTCGCTCGCGGCGCAAAGGTCGGCCTCGACGAGATCCCGCGCGAGCTGATGTCGATCTCCGATCAGCTTGCGTACGCCGACGGCGAGCTCACTCGCCTCCGCGCGGTGCTCGACCGCCTCCACGAACGCGCCCGCGCCGCCCGCAACGGCCGCTAGACGATGCCGCTCCGGACCGCGTAGACCGCGGCCTGGATGCGGTTGTCGATCTGGAGCTTCATCAGGATGTTCGAGATGTGGTTCTTGACCGTCTTCGGGCTGATGTGAAGCTCGCCGGCGATGACGGCGTTGTCCTTGCCGTTCGCGATCAGCTTCAGCACCTCGATCTCCCGATCGGAGAGCTCGGAGCGGATCGTCGCCGCGATGTCCGCGTGTGCGCTCGTCGCGCGCACGCGCTGCAGCACCTTCGCCGCGATGTAGGGCGAGATCAGCGACTCGCCGCGCGAGGCCGCCTCGATCCCCGCGACGAGCTCCTGGATCGACGCGTTCTTCAACAGATAGCCGCACGCCCCGGCCAGGATCGCATCCATCACGTCGTTGTCCTCGTCGGAGATCGTCAGCATCACGACCCGCGTGAGCGGCGAGATGCCGGCGATGTGGCGCGTCGCCTCGACGCCGCCCATCCCTGGCATGTTCAGGTCCATGACGACGACATCGGGCGCCAGCTCGCGCACGTGGCGCACCGCCTCGGCGCCGGTCGGGGCCTCGCCGACAATCGTCACGCCCTGCTCCTCGAGCAGGTTGCGAAGACCGCTGCGGAAGAGGTCGTGGTCGTCGACGAGCAGGACGCGCAGCGTGTCGATCTTGCGCTCGTCCTGCGTATGCACGACTTCCGTCATGGCAATCCCGGCGCGGATCTTAGTGCAGGGTGATCACGACCGTCCGCCGGCCCCAGGCGCGCGCCTGCGCGAGCGTGGGGAACCAGAGGTCGATGTCGTAGCCCTTGACCGCGCTGCCCACGTCGGCGGCGACCGCCTCTCCGTAGCCCGGCACCGTCATCCGCGTTCCGAGCGGGATCACCGTGGGGTCGACGGCGACGATCCCCCAGCCGACCGGCAGGCCGCTCGCAGTGTGGCCGGGGAGCGAGTAGCCGGTCGAGGAGACCCGCAGCGTGCGTCCGCTCTGACTCGAAGAAACCGGTCCGGTGCTCGGCTCCGACGGCGAGGCGGAGCCCGAGTCCGAGCTCGACGGCGGTGCTGTGCTGGCTGTGATCTGCTCCGCCTTCGCCTCCACCGCGCGCGCCGTTGCGAGCAGGTTGCGGATCTGCGCGTGTGCCAGCCGCTGCTTCGTCCGCAGGGACGCGACGTAGTCGAGGCGTTGCGAGCGCGCGTTCGAGAGGGCGCCGGCGGCACGCGCGGCGGCGGCCAGCGCAGTCCTGAGCTGACGCTGCTCGCGCGCGAGCGTGACCCGTGCGCGGGAGAGGTGCGTGCGGGCGGCGAGCGTGACCGCGACGACCTTGCGGTTCTGCTCGGCCATCCGCCCGAGCGCGTCGAGCTTCGAGATCGCGTCGTCGAGCGACTGCGCGCCGAGGACGACGGCGAAGGGGTCGATGCCGCCCTGCTCGTAGAGCGTGCGCAGGTGCTGGCCGAGCTGCTGCTGCGAGACGGCGAGGGTCGAGCGCGCCGCGGCGAGCTCGGCGCTGAGGGCGTCGCGCCGCGCCTGCAGCTGCGCGGACAGGGTCTGCAGCGAGCCGAGGCGTGAGCGCGCACGGGCGAGCTGCGACTCGAGCGCGTAGAGGTTGAGAAGCGCCTGGTGCGCGCGCGTGTCGAGCTTCTGCGCCTGGACCGTGAGTTGCTGCGCCTGCGCCTGGTAGCCGGCTCCCGGCGAGGCGGCGCTCGCGCTGGACACGACGGCGAGGGCGGTCGCGATCCCGGCGAGCCGCAGCGTGGAACGTGTCGCGGACCCGCTCAACGGCCGGACCGTACCACAGTGCCCGTGTGGAAAACGCCGACTTTGTGCGACCCTGCGCGAGCGGGCACGGCGCGGGTGGAAGCCCGGAATGCGGCTCTCTTCCTTGTGGTCGCCAGGTTGCGGCCGTCCGTTGAGGCTGTTACGGTCAAGATCTTGTGACGCCCCGGTTACGCGGGAGTGCCTGTCTCTTCCGGCGGGCCACGGTGTTCATCCTCACGGTCGCAGTGGCCTGTGCCGCGGCTTCCGTCGTGCGCGCCGATCCCTCGATCGGCTCGAAGCAGGCCCAGGCGCGACAGGTGCTCGCCCAGCTGCAGAGTCTCGACGCGAGCGCGCAGCGTGCGAACAACCGCTACCAGCAGGCGTCGTTCCAGTTGCGGAAGCTCGAGCACCAGCTCTCGGTCAACAAGCAGGCGCTCGGCGTCGCGAAGATCAACCTCCGGATCGCGCAGGAAGTCCTGTCGCGGCGCCTGGTCGCGATCTACACGACGCGGGACGAGCAGTCGACGCTGAGCGTGATCCTGGGCGCGAACAGCCTCACCGACCTCGTCAACCGGATCGAGACGGTGAAGACGGTCTCGAAGCAGGACGCATCGGTGATCGACCAGGTTGTCTCGTTCCAGCACCAGATCGTCACGCGTCGCGCGTTCCTGCGGCATGCGCACGGGCTGCAGAAGCGGCTCGTGCACGAGCGTGCCACGGCAAAGGCGCGCATCGACTCGCAGGTGCGGCGGGAGCAGCGGCTCTACAACTCGGTGAAGGGTGAGCTCGACCGGTTGCTCGCGCAGCAGCGCCAGCGCCAGCTCGCAGCGGCGCGCCTCGCGGCCGCCCGGGCCGCGTCGTTCTCGCAGCCGGGCGGTTTCGGCGTGAGCGCGTCGCTCGACGGCGAGGCGATCGCTCCGCCTTCGCAGTACACCGGCGTCGTCGCGATCGCGATGCGCTACCTCGGGACACCCTACGTCTGGGCCGGCGCGAGCCCGGGCGGCTTCGACTGCTCCGGCTTCGTCATGTACGTCTACGCGCAGGTCGGCGTCTCGCTGCCGCACTACACGGGCGCGCAGTGGCAGCTCGGCGTGCCCGTCGCGCGCGACCAGCTCGAGCCCGGCGACCTCGTCTTCTTCGACGGGATCGGCCATGTCGGCATCTACATCGGCAACGGCCTCTTCATCCACTCCCCGCAGACCGGGGACGTCGTCAAGGTCTCCAGCCTCGACGACGGCTGGTACGCCGCCGCCTACGACGGCGCCCGCCGCATCACGGGCTAGGCGTAGAGCCGCTCGATCTCGGCGGCGAAGTGGTCGTGGATGACCCGGCGCCGGAGTTTCAGCGTGGGTGTGACCTCGCCCTCGGCCTGGGAGAAGTCGCGGGGCAGGATCGCGAAGCGTTTGATCTGCTCGACGCGGACGCGGTCGCGGTTCACCTCGTCGACCAGTTCCTGGACGAGCTCGTGCGGTGTGCGGCCCGAGGACTCGACCTCCGCCTCGTCGAGCGTGATCAGCGCCGTCACGTACGGCCGCCGGTCGCCGACGACGACCGCCTGTGAGACGAAGCGCGACGTCTTGAGCGCGTTCTCGAGGTTCTGGGGCGCGATGTTCTTGCCGCCCGCCGTGATGATCAGGTCCTTCTTGCGGTCGGTGATCTTGACGAAGCCGTCCGCGTCGATCTCGCCCACGTCGCCGGTCCGGAACCAGCCGTCCTCCGTGAAGGTCGCGGCGGTCGCCTCAGGCTCCTTGTAGTAGCCGGCGAAGATCGTGTCGCTGCGGAGGAGGATCTCGCCGTCCTCGTCGAGCTTGATCTCGGTGCCGTCGACGACTCGGCCCACCGTGCCGATCTTGAAGTCGTCAGGCTCGTTCACCGTCGCCGAGCTCGCGGTCTCGGTGAGACCGTAGCCCTCGATCACCGGTATCCCCAGCGCGTGGAAGAACTCCATCACCTCGGGCGCGAGGGGCGCGGCGCCCGAGACGCCGAGGCGCAGACGGCCGCCGAGGCGCTGCCGCACCTTCGCGTAGACGAGCCGGTCGGCGACCGCCAGCTGCAGCGCGAGCAGCAGCGAGACGCGCTTGCCCGTGCGGCGCTGCCGGCTCGCGTGGCCGCCGACGCGGAGTGCCCAGCGCCCGATCGCGCGCTTCAGGCCGCCGGCGCGCTCGATCTCGCCGAGCGCGTTCGCGTGGATCTTCTCGTAGACCCGCGGCACCGCCGGCAGCATCGTCGGCCGAACCTGCTGCAGCGCCTCCGGGACTCGCGCCGCGTCGGCGACGAGTGCGATCGTCGTGCCGTGATGCGCCGCCGCCTGGTGGGCGAGGCGCCCGAAGCTGTGCGCGAGCGGGAGGAAGAGGAGCACCGTGTCGTTCGGCTCCTGGAGCCGGTTCTTCACGCGCACCGCCGCCATGACGAGGTTCTTGTGCGTGAGCATGCAGCCCTTCGGTGGCCCGGTCGTGCCGGAGGTGTAGATCAACGTCGCGAGGTCGTCCTCACCGGTCGCCTGCTCGGCGTCACGCAGCGCGCTCGGATGGCCGGCCGCGTAGGCGCGTCCCTCCGCCTCGAACGCGGCGAGCGCCGTGAACGGGACGATTTCGCGCAGGTCGGGCAGGTCGCCTGCGACCTCTCGCAGCTTCGCCCCCTGCTCCTCGTCCTCGGCGAACGCGAGCACCGACTCGGAGTGGCCGAGGATGTAGTCGCACTCCTTCGCGCTGTTCGTCGGATAGAGGCCGACGACGACGGCGCCGATCGACATGATCGCCCAGTCGAGGAGGAGCCACTCGAGGCGGGTCCGCGAGAGCACGGCCACCGCGTCGCCGTGCCGCACGCCACGCGCCAGCAGCCCGTTCGCGAGCGCCGCGACGCGGTCCGCCGCCTCGTCCCAGCTCACGGGGCGCCAGTCGGCGGCGGTTTCCTCCAGATACGCGGGGCTCGTCTCGGCCCGCGCGAGTGCGTCGCGCCAGAGTTCCGGGGCGGTCGCCGTCTCCATCAGGCTCATCGTATGCCGGGAAGGGAACCGGAAGCGCACGAAGAATCCTGCCGGTCCGCGTCTAGAATCCCGAGGTCCCATGCGCACCATTTGGAACGGATCAATCAGCTTCGGCCTGGTCAACATCCCGATCGGGCTCGCGCTCGCGACGCAGCGCAACGACGTCGCGTTCCGGACGCTGCACCGTGAGTGCGGCACGCCGATCAAGCAGAAGCGCTGGTGCCCCGTGCATGAGCGCGAGGTCGAGGCGGACGAGCTCGTCAAGGGCTGGGAGTTCGCGAAAGGCCAGTACGTGCTCGTCGAGGAGTCCGACCTCGAGGCGGTCGCGCTACAGCGCTCCCAGTCGATCGAGATCCTCCGCTTCGTCAAGCTCGAGGACGTCGACCCGGTCTACTTCGACCGGACCTACTACCTCGCGCCGGCGGAGGCCGAGGCGCTGCGGCGCCCGTACGTGCTGCTCCTGCGCGCGATGCAGGAGAGCGGCATGGCCGCGGTCGGCAAGTTCGTGCTCTGGGGCAAGGAGAACCTCTCCCTGATCCGGGCGCAGGGCGACGCGCTCGCGCTGGAGCTCCTCTTCTTCGCGGACGACGTGCGCTCGAAGGCCGAGATCGAGGAGGCGGTCGGCGCGACCCAGGTGAAGAAGCCCGAGCTGGAGCTCGCGAGCCAGATCATCGCCGGACTCGCGGGCGAGTGGTCGCCCGAGGAATACGAGAACCAGTACCGCGGCGAGCTGAAGGCGATGCTGGAGTCGAAGCTGGCAGGCCACGAGATCGCGATGCCGGAGCCGGTCGCCGAGACGCCGGTGATCGACCTGATGGAGGCGCTGCGGCAGAGCGTCGCCGACGCGCAGGGCCGGCGGGCCGCGAAGGGCTCCTCGAACGGGAAAGCCGCCCCAGGTTCTCGGCCGGGCTCCAGCGGCTCTGCCGCTGGAGCTGCCAGCCAGAAGGGCGGCTCCCGGACTCGCAGCAAGGCGCCTGCGCGCAAGAGCGCGTAGCGCCGAAGCGTGCTCAGCTGGCCTGGGGCATCGCCCCGATCGCCTCGAGCTGGACCTGGAAGAGGTACTTGTCGATCTTGCCCTGATAGATCGGCACGCCCTCTTCCATGCAGACCCGGATCACCTCCTGCCGATCGATTCCGAGCTCTTTCGACAGTTCCTCGGGCGTGAGGTGATTTGCCATCCTTGCCTGCTCCTTTCCCGGAACGAAAAAACCCGCCGAGCACACGCTCGGTCGGGCTCAGTCCGAACCTTCGCTTGTCGTTTCGACGGACATCAGTCGGCCCGCCCCACGGAAGCAACCATCACGCGAAGAATATGCCCCGATGACGACGGAGGGCAAACCGGCGATTCCGGGATTCGAGACGCGGGAGCACGACTGGCACGCGACGCCGCTGCGCTACGCCCTCGCGGGTGAGGGACCGCCCGTCGTGCTCGTCCACGGGCTCGGCGGGACGATCGCGAACTGGCGGGCGCTGGCGCCCGCGCTGGCCGAGTCGCGGCGGGTGATCGTCCCCGACCTGCCCGGCCACGGCGGTTCCGCGCCGCTGCCGGCGGCGACGCACGTGGACGCGTTCGCCGACGCCGTGCTCGCTGTGCTCGAGGCAGAGGGTGCGCTGCCCGCCGCCTGGGTGGGGCACTCGCTCGGCGGGCTCGTCGCGCTGCGTGCGGCAGTGCGGCGGCCGGAGGCGGTCCTCGGGGTCGTCGTCGCCGCCGGCGCAGGCATCTCGT
>Ga0265338_10004160_pt1 | contig 19768 bp, 18 predicted proteins | sample 42126metaG_FD_193579 | JGI IMG/M metagenome (GOLD analysis project Ga0265338, IMG submission 193579) | Rhizosphere microbial communities from Carex aquatilis grown in University of Washington, Seatle, WA, United States - 4-21-26 metaG | ecosystem: Host-associated > Plants > Roots > Rhizosphere...
GTCTGGTGGCCCCAGGTGTGCTTCGACGGCCTGACGGCCGCGGGGGACAAGGGAGCGACGCTCGGCCCGGACTTCGTGGGCGCGCTGAGGGCGGAGGTGTCGCGAGTCGAGCGCGACCAGCCGTTCGGGGTGGACATCGCCGTGCCCGGCGAAGGGCCGGCGGACAACGCGCTGAGCGCCCTTGCGTCCAACTCGACAGCGAGCACGGTTGCCGCCGCGCTGCAGAGCATTCTCAAGATGGCCGGCGGCTTCGACTACCACGTGGGCGGATCGCTCGTCTCCGACCCCGACCCCGCCGCGCCCTCGGTCACGGTGACGGTGGCCCGGCCGCGGGCGCTGTACCACCGCAGGCTGTTCGCGACCCAGCACATCGGGCCGACCACGGCGGCGGGGGCCACTCCACAGGGCGGCGATGACTACCGGACGCTGGTGCGGCCGGCCGCCGCCTGGCTTTCGGCGGTGCTCGCGGTTCACAGGGCAAATGCGTCCCCCGACCTCCCCCATCCGTCCGCGATGCTCGAGTATGCCTACGGCCACGAGGCCTACCGGGCGGGCGACGAGCTGGCGGCCGCCCGCCACTATTCGCGCGCCGTGGAGCGCGACCCGAGATTCGGGGCGTGCGTGCTCAACCTGGGCACCATGCAGTCGCGGATCTACGCCGGAGACCGGAACGAAGAGCTGGCCGAGGTCGCCCACGCCAACCTCTCTGCCGTCGTCGACGCCGAGCCCGGCGGGGCGCTGTCGGTCACCCGCGTCGACCCGCTGCGCGCGCTCTATGCCCGAGCGGTGCTCAGGCTCAACCAGGCCGCGGTCTCACGGCGGCCGGTGCCGGGGGCCAGGGCGATGGCGGTGGCCGACCTCCGCAGGCTGTGCACGGCACTGACACACCCGCCACCGGACGATGCCGAGGTCCAGGGATTCGCGGCCGCATACACGGGTGTTGCCAAGGTGGCGCTGGCCGGTGCGATCCGAGCCGACCATCCCGACCAGGCAAATCAGCTCGTCAACGACGTCTTCGAGAGCGGCCGGCTGAACTACCGCATCCTCTACAACCTGGCGTGCTACTACGCGGCCGGGGATCCGGTCAAGGCGGCCGAATGCCTGCAGGTGGCGCTGGCCCAGGCCGGCCCCGCGCTGGCTGCGTGGGCGAAGGTCGATCCGGCCCTGCGGCCGCTCACCAGCAGCCGGCCGGCGGCCCGCCAGGAGCCGGTTCGGTCGGCTTTCTGAGCCAGGACGCAACCGCGGAATCACTCATCTAGGGTGTCGGGAGTGAGCGAGGCGCCCCCGCGACTCGGGCCGATCTTCGGGGCCCTCATGCTGGTGCTGCTGGTCGCATCGCTGGACCAGACGATCGTCTCGACGGCGCTGCCCACGATCGCCGGCGACCTCGGCGGCTCGTCGAAGCTCGCCTGGGTCGTCACGGCCTACATGCTGGCCTCGACGATCACCACGCCGCTGGCCGGCAAGCTGGGCGACCAGTTCGGGCGCAAGATCGTCCTGCAGACGGCGCTGGTGACGTTCCTGCTCGGCTCCGTGCTGTGCGGCGCCGCCCACAGCATGACCGAGCTGATCCTCTTCCGGGGAATCCAGGGTCTGGGCGGCGGGGGACTGCTGACGACGACGCAGGCGGCGATCGGCGACGTCGTCCCGGCTCGCGACCGGGGCCGCTACTCCGGGTTCCTGGGCGCCGTGTTCGGATTGTCGACGGTGATCGGCCCCCTCCTGGGCGGGTTCTTCGTCGACAACCTGTCATGGCGCTGGATCTTCTACGTCAACGTCCCGATCGGGCTCGTGGCGCTGGTCGTGCTGCAGATCGTCTTCAACCCCCACGTCGGCCACACACGCCACGTGATCGACTACCTGGGGATCTCGTTCCTGGCGGCGGGACTGTCGGCAGTCGTGTTGCTGACGACGCTGGGCGGGGTCGACTACGCCTGGCTCTCGTGGCAGACCGCCGCGTTCGCGGTGATCTCACTCGTCTGCCTGGCCGGATTCATCCTGGCCGAGCGGCGGGCGGCCGAGCCCGTGCTCCCGCTGAGCCTGTTCCGCATCAGGATCTTCGCCGTTGCCAGCGCGGTCGGCTTCGTGGTCGGCGTCGCGCTGTTCGGGTCGGTCACCTACCTGCCGCTGTTCCTGCAGCTTGTGAAGGGCTCCACTCCAACCATCTCCGGCCTCGAGATGCTGCCGCTGATGGCCGGGGTGCTGATCTCGTCGATCGGCAGCGGGCAGGTCATCTCGCGCACCGGTCGCTACAAGGTGTTCCCGATCCTCGGCACGGGGCTGATGATCGTCGGCATGTTGCTGTTGTCGCGGCTGGCAGTCGACACGTCGATCCCCGCTGCCGGGCTGTCGATGCTGGTGCTCGGCCTGGGTCTCGGTGCCGTCATGCAGCCGCTCATTCTGATCGTCCAGAACGCCGTCGACTACTCGCAGCTCGGCGTCGCCACGTCCGGCGCCAGTCTGTTCCGATCGATGGGCGGCTCGATCGGGACGCCGATCTTCGGCGCCATCCTGACCAACCGCTTCGCGTCCAACCTGGCGGCAGCCCTGCCCTCCGCGCCTCCCGGCGGGGTGAACCTGGAGCGGGGGGCGACGCCGGCGCTGATCGCCTCGCTGCCGGCGCCGATCAGGGAGGCGTTCCGCACCGCCTACGTGGACGCGCTGCACCCGGTGTTCCTGACCGGCGCCGCGTTCGCCGTCGTGGCGTTCGTCCTCACCTGGTTCATCCCCGAGGTGCCGCTCCGCAAGACGGTCAAGGCGCAGGGTGCCTCCGAGACGGCCGCCGCGCCCCTGCTGTCGAGCTCGATGGCAGAGCTGGAGGCACAGGCAGCGGCGCTCGCGTGTCGCGACAACCGCCATCTGATCTACGAGCGGCTCGCCGACTCCGCGGACGTGGATCTCGAGCCGCGCGAGATGTGGCTGCTGTTCCGGCTGGTGGAGCAGATGCCGGGCGTGGTCGAGTCCTTCCAGCTCGACCCTCAGCTCGACGAGCTGCGCGACAAGGGGCTGATCGACGACGGCTGTGGGCTCACGCCCGACGGCCAGGCGGCACTCGAGCGGCTGCGCGCCGCGCGTAGCTCGCGCATCCAGGGACTGCTCGAGGACTGGTCGCCCGAGCAGCACCAGGAGGTTCGGGAGATCATCCAACGGCTGACCGACTCGCTGGCCCAGGAGCCGCCCGAGCCGGTCGTCGCCGTGACCTGACCTGCTTGTGCTGCCTGCCGATAGGTCGTAAGCTCGCCGGTGCTCCAGCGCAGATGCGCACACGGTAGGTCTCTTGACGCACAAGGGGGTCGACGATGCGAGTGCGAATCGCCACCGCAGCCATCCTCTGTTGCCTGCTCGCCGCCGGCACGGCCGGCGCCGCGCCGGGGACGTCCGCCTCCGGTCACCGCCTGACACCGCCCCAGCGCGAGCGCGCCGCGGCCGGCGCACCCTCACCGACCGTGCACCGCCGCCGCCACCCCTTCCAGTTCCCCGCCCAGGGCCCGTGCCAGGGCGGCTTCTGCTGGACGCCGGGCGAGCCCGTGATCGCCGTCGGGCCGACCGAGATCCTGGAGACGGTCAACACCGCTGCGACGGTGTACAACAAGACCACCGGTGCGCAGCTCGCGGAGTTCGACTTCGCCAGCTTCTGGGATGGGTCGGGAACGATGAGCTGCGTCGACCCACGGGCGCTCTACCTCCCGACGGGCCAGTACGCGTTCAGCTGCACCGACACCGCCACCGGCGGGCCGATGCGGTTCGCGATCTCCAAGACCACCGATCCGGCGACCGGCGGCTGGTGGGTCTACGCCGCCCCCAACACGACGTCGCTCGACCAGGACAAGATCGAGTCGACCTCCGACAAGTTCATCGTCGCCGGCAACACCGATACGAACGAGCAGATCTACGTCTACAACCTGAGCCAGGTCACGTCGGGCGTGACGCACCCCCAGGTCAAGAAGCTGACCGCCACCAAGTCCAACCTGTACGAGGCGGCGGTCGAGCAGACGTCCGCGTCGCCGGGGTACCTGGTGGCCAGCTTCCCCGGGCAGCCGCTCGATCTGGCCACGATCACGGGGACGCCGGCGGCCGCCAACGTCAAGCTCAAGGAGCAGGCGATCCAGGTGCAGGACTTCCCGGCGCCGCAGGAGCCGCAGGTACCCGGCGGTGCGATCGGCGGGGGCGATCTGGACGGCCGGATCTATGACGCCGTCTACGAGCAGGAGACCTCCGACAGCAAGCCGGTGATCCAGTTCTCGAGCTCCCGCGAGTGCGGAGCCCGCACCTGCCTCACGAGCGGCCGGATCGACCTCTCCGGCACGAAGCCGAAGCTGTCGTCATACCAGATGATCGGCGAGCCGGGATTCGACTACTCCTACGGCGCCGTGGGGCTGGACGCCCAGGGGAACGTGTTCGAGGCCTACACCCGATCGCGCGCTACCCAGGGCGCCGGAGCGGCGGTGGTTGGGCCCGGGTTCGACATCAGCCTGCAGCCCGCGGCGGCCGGCACGACGCCCTGCTCGGGCGGTTCGTCTCCTCCCTGCGATGAGCGCTGGGGCGACTACCTGGGTACGGCGATCGACCCGTCCAACCCCTCGGTGGTCTGGGTGACCGGCCTCTACCAGGCCACGAGCGGCGGCTTCGGCTGGGGCACGACCATCGCCAAGGTGTCACTTACCAGCTTCTCGCTGCCCACCGTGACGACGGGCTCGGCGAAGAAGATCAAGGCAGCCTCGGCGACCCTGACCGGGACGGTCAACCCCAACGGCGTGGCGACCACCTACCACATCGACTACGGGCTGACGACCGGGTACGACTCGAGCACGTCGGAAGCCTCGGTGGGATCGGGCGCCACGCCGGTCTCCGTCAGCGGCGGCATCTCCGGCCTCCAGCCCGGCACGCTCTACCACTACCGCGTGGTGGCAACCACCGCGACCGGCTCCGCGGACGGCCCCGACCGGACGTTCAGGACCAAGGCGCCGGCGATCACCGGCGTCACCTTCACGGGCACGCCGTCGAACCCGACGGTGACCATCACCGGCACCAACCTCCCGACCGCCCCAACGCCCGACCCGTCGGCGCCCCTCAACTGCACCGCAGGAGACACCAGCTTCGACTACGGCGCCACCGGTCTCTGGTTCGAGGATTCGACCGAGGGCTGGACCGGCGGCCAGATCGGTGATTGCATCGGCCTGATCCTGGGAACTCACACGGCCTCCACAACCTCGTATCAGTTCGGGCCGTTCTACTCCAACTTCAACCCCGTCACCAATGGCGACTCGTACACATTGATGGTCGATGGCGTCACCTTCAGCGGAGTCGTCGCGTACAGCTGACCCTCTGAGCGGCGCACAGGTCGCCCGGGCCTCGCGACGGTAGTCACAAGCTCCGGCCGGACTGCCCCAAGACGGTGAGATCGGCTTTCTCCGCAATGGGGATTCGCCTCCCCGACTTGCGGTATCTGTCGTTGACTAGCCCGGATCCTCGCCTACCGTGCGATGGATCAACATCCAGGCGCCGTCGCTGTCCGCGCCGCTGATCGCTATCGGTCGCAGCCACCTTGACAGCCGTGTCGCCGCCCGCCGTTGACGTTTGGGTCTGTCCGCGGCCGCTTCTGTTCCCTAGCTGGGGGTCCCGGTTGACTCGCCTCATTGCCATTGTGGCTGCCGTTGCACTGCTCGTCGGAGTGCCCGGCGCCTACGCCGCAACACACACCTCGACGTCGTCCACGTCCACCGTCCACGATTCGCGCGCTCCGGTGCGCAGCCACACCACCCACCACAAGCATCCGCCCACGCGAGTCAGCCGAGCGCGCCACGGCGCACTTCACGCCTACGTTTCGGCGAGACGCATGGCCAGGCTCCTCGGCCATCGTCTGGGCGCTCCGCGCCTGATCATGCACGTCCGCTCGATCCACTGGCTGCGCGCCCTGCGGCGGCACTGGACCCGCATCGGACATGGGTATCAGCGGAGCTGGCACCGCGTCCTGCTGGAGCGCCACGCAACCCGGATCGCGGTCTCGCAGATCGGCACGCCGTACGTCTACGGCGCCGCCTCGCCGCACGTCGGCTTCGACTGCTCGGGCCTGGTCATGTGGGCGTTCGGCCGGGTCGGCATCAGCCTGCCGCACTCGAGCTACAGCCAGGCCTATCGCGGTCTCGGCATCCCGCGCAGCCACATCCGCCGCGGCGACCTCGTGTTCGAGTACGGCGACGGCCACGTCGGCATCTACCTGGGCCACGGCCTGGTGCTGGCCGCACCGCACACCGGGACGGTCGTCTCGCGCCAGCCGATCAGCCAGTGGCAGATCTCGGCCATCCGCCGGGTCGGCTAGCGGCACCGGGCTAGCGGTCGTCGCGCCGCTGCTGCTTGCGGGTGTGCATCGCCTCGGAAGCGCGGCCGAGGGTCTGGCCCGGCCGCTCATCGCGCTGCCGGGAGGCGTGCCCGACCGATGCACCCTTGTACACGTGACGGTGGGTTGCAGGTACCTGGAGTCCTTCGAGGGTCCCCTCCAGCTCCTGCGCCCGCTGCGCGGTAGCCGCAGAGTCGGCACCCGGGAGCAGCAGGCAGAACTCGTCGCCGCGGGTATGCAGCCGGGCGGCGAACTCGTCGTTATCGGTGAAGCGGCGCCGCATCAGTCGGGATGAGCTCGCTGCCCCTGTGGAGAACCGGCAGCGGAGCGCCATCCTCGTCGACACGAAAGGCGCGGACGGCGCTTGGCTCGAGCCAGTCGTCGACCTCGTGAAGGATCCGTTCCCAGAGCTGCCCCGGGTCGGACGTGCGGAGGATGCGAAACGACGACATGGCCGATCGCCGCAGGAACTCTTCATCCGATGCTTCGCCCCTCGGCGACCACACGTACATATGACACTCATCGACGCAGCCTCGCCGCTGCTACATCCCCACTCAGGAGGTATATGTGAACAGGTAGAGCTGAGCCGGCTGCGGCGACGGGAATGCCACGGGGCCGGTCGCGAAGTTCACTGTCAGCAACGGCGAGTCAGAGCTCAGCGTTCCCTTGTACGTGGACTCCGAGTAGGTGTGCTTGACACCCTGGTTGTCCCTGCACTTCCACGTCTGCACCGTAGGGGCACTGGTGGACGTAAAGCTCGCCGTTCCGGTCATGAGCGGGTTCCCGTTCGTCTTCACGGTCGCGGTCGCACCGGTCGGTCCAGCCTGGGGCGTTGGCAGGTCGCTGACCCTTGCCTTCCCCAGTCCGGTGGCGTAGACCGTCTCGGCCGGGCTCAGCGCCGAGACCGTGAAGAGGCCCTCGATCGGACGCTTCTCGCCGTAGGGGTTTCCGAAGAACCACTGCTGAGGCGAGTTGAGGTGGCCGACCGCCACATCCTCCGCGCCACCGCAGATGTAGGTGACGTGGACGGTTCCTCCACACCCCGGGTCGTAGAAGAAGGAGGCTTTCTTGGCCTGCTTGGTGATGGTGCCGAACACGGTCGTGCCCGACACGAACTTGAACGCCGAGAACGTGACCGTCCCCTGGGAGAAGGTCATGCGGCCCTTCGAGCCGTCCTGAAGGGTGCACGGAAAGCTCTGGTGCCGCGTCGCCGTATACGTGACGCCGATCGCGCTGGGAGCGATCGCCCTGGACGCCTTCACCACGGCTCGCGCGCCCGTCTTGCGGGCGAAGTTGAACGTCAGACCGGACGCCGGTGAGAGGGCGTACTGATAGCTCTGCTCGGAGGTGGTCCCGAGGGCGTCCAGCTCGACGGTGAGGGTGGTCTGGTCGCTGCCGGAGCTGAGGTTGTCGTCGGCGGAGACTCCCATCAGGTAGTCGGCCCCGTGAATCCTCAGCCTGACCGGGGACATGCCCAGCCCCGCCTCCGACTCGTCGAACTCGGTCGCCGCCGGCGTCATGCCGGGGAACCCGTGAGCAGCAAGCACCGACCGTGCCGTCATCTGCGCGGGCGCCGCCCACGCACTCGCAGCCCCGAATGCCAACACAATCACGCTCAAAGCGACGCCGAGCATCCAGCGGCGAGCCGAACCGGTCATCCCCAACCGTGCGTTCACGACCAGACCTCTTTCTAGAAAGCGCCTAACGGGAGCGCGCAGAGTGTATGCGAACGGGCGGATGCCCGTGATGATCAGGACGTGTACTTGACGACGTACAGCTTGGCCGCCGCAGGCGCTGACAGCTGGAACGGATCGGTGTCGAAGTTCGCCGACAGGATCGGCGACCCCGACGCCATCTTCCCGGTGTACGTCGATTGCGTGTAGGTGTGCCTCGTGTTGGACTCGTCCTTGCACGACCCTCTGGTCTTCTTCGGCGCCTTGCTCGACGTGAACGTCGCCGTGCCCGTCATGAACGGATCTCTCGTCGTCTTGACCGTCGCCGTCGCACTGGTGGCACCGGTCGTCGGCGCGGGCAGATCGGTGCCCTTCACCCCCGAGATGACGGTGTGCTGGATGGTCTCCGATCCGCTGGTCGACGACTCGAAGGCGCCCTCGAACGCGTCGGAGTCCCCGTAGTCATTCGCGAAGGACAAGCGCGCGGCAGAGCTGGCATTGCCGACCTCGATGTCCTCGGCACCTGGGCAGATCGGTACCAGCTTCCCGCCGCCGCCCTTGCACCCGGGGTCGTAGAAGAACGACCCCGTCTTAGGCTTGGTGGTCACCGTTCCGAAGAAGGGCGAGGTACCGGACACGAGGGAGAACTGCGACACCTTGACGGTGCCGTTCGAGAACACCTGGTCTCCCGTGGTGCCGTTCTGCAACTTGCAGGGCGCGACCGTGTTCGAGGTTGACATGTAGGTGATGCTCACGGCGCTCGGCGCAATTGCCGCGGTGGCCTTCAGGGCAGCGGTCTTGCCGTTCGTCGCGTCGTAGGTGAAGCTGATCCCCGACGCCGGCGCAAAGGCGTAGTCGTGGTTCTGGTCGCCGAAGAGCTTCCCTGTCCCCTGACGGTCGAAATCGACGTCGAGCTCGGGCTGGTTACCCGGAGCGCTGAGGTCCTGGTTCACGTTGACCGTCATCTGGTAGACGACCGAGTTGATCGTGACGTCGACGGGGTCGGTGCTAAAGGTCGCGAACGGCGGGTCGTACGAGGCGGGCGTCGCCGCGGGAGCCACGCCGGCGAAACCGTGCGCCGCAGCCACGGCTCGATGCGTATGGGACGCCGGAGCTGCCCATGCGCTCGCGGCGCCGAATCCGAGCAGCACCACAGACGCGCCGATGCCGAGCATCCAGCGTCGCGTGCGACCTGTCATCCCCCACGGTGGGTTCACCCCGGACCCCTCTCCCTCTCTTACGCAGAAACTGCAGAGCGCTCAGAGTGTAAGCGACCGCACGCAGGTTGGCAATGCTACCGAAACGCCGCGCGGCGCCTGGCGGCGTCGGACCAGCGGAGCCGCAGGGTGAGGGCTGCGGCCGTCGCCAGCGCCAGCACGGCGATCAGCAGCCAGATCAGAACGGGCCGCGACGAGCGCAGCGACTGCAGGTTCGAGTGGGCGGTCTGCGTATCGAGCTGCTGCTGACGGCCAACGGCCGACCGCATGCTCGATGCAAGTCGCTGGACGCGAGCGTTCGAATCGACGACGGCCTGTCCATCGCTGGCGGCGGTGGCGGCCACCAGTTTGTGAATCTGCGCATCGAGCAGGTGCGCCTCGACCCGCAGGCGGGCGGCAGCCGCCGGCGCGCCCGTGTCCACGCGCGCGGCCAGCGCCAGCACCCAGACCCGGGTGCGCGTGCTGAGAGCAAGCAGCTCCTTCTGCGAGGTTGCCGTCGGCTGGATCACATTGTTCAGCTCCGCCAGCTGGAGCACGGTGATCGCCTGCGCAACCGCCGCATCGCTCTGGGCGCCCGCCGCAGCAGCCTGAGCGTCCGCAGCGCCGCTCCGCACCGACATCACCTCCCAGGCGCAGAGCGCCACTGCGAGCACGCCGGCGGTGAGCGCCAGGCGGGCTGCGGTGCGGTAGACGGAGCCGGCGGAGGCGTGTCTCACGGGACGTAGTACCCGATCGTCACGCTGCGGATGTCGACGGTGTTCGGGCCCTGGATCGCGATGGTGACCCGCACGGCGGTTGTCGAGGGCCGGGTCAGGGCCTGATGGTAGGCGCCCACCGACGGCGACCCGGCCGTGCGGTCGACCGTGAGGGCCACCGAGCCGATGATCGTCGAGGGCACCTTGTACGAGTAGCGGACAACGGCCCTGGCGCCCGACGGGCAGCTGATCCGCAGATCGCTCGGAGTCGACACCTCCGGCGCGAACGAGCACGACGGACCGGCCCGGTACGAGGTCTTCTCGCCGCCCCGGATCTGGGTGCGCCAGACCTTGGCGGCCGCGACGGACGCGCTCAGGGCAAGCAGAGCGAGCGCCAACGGGACGGCCACGATCAGGATCCGGCGGATCGGCCTCACCTCACCCACGCCCGTAGAACCCGATGCTGACGCTGCGGATGTCGACCACGCCCCTGCCGTTCATGCGGACGGTGAGCTGCAGGCGTCCCTTCGCCACCCGGCTGATCGACGTGCGCAGCAACCCAGAGGCGGTGGGGCCGGTCTCGACCGCGAACGTGGGGACTCCGGCACGCGCTCCCGTGACCGCGAACTCGTAGCGGACGATCGCGCTCGATGTGGCGGCCGGGCAGCTCAGGCGGAGCGTCCCTGAGCTCGGGTCGCGCGCAGGCCGGCACGACCCCGACACCGAGGCCGGGTCGGCCCCCGGCAGGTACCGCGTCTGCCAACGAGTCGCACCGGCGGCCGCCGGCTGCGGACTCTGCTCCAGCATGGTGTTGACCGCCTGCCTGATGCTCGAGGTCGAGACCGGAAGCACGTCGGCATAGGACGCGCCCGCCGCAAGCACCAGCCCGACGGCCGCGAGCAGGGCCACCAGACGCACCGTGTAGTGCCCCCGGCGCGCCGGGCGCACGACGGCGGGCGGCCGGATCGCCTCGGACTTCCGGTCGCCCCGCGCAGCCGCCAGCAGCTGGGCGACCGGCGCGTATCCTGGCGGCGCGTCGGCAGACGACACCAGGCCGCCGAGCATCCGGTCGGCGGTGTCCTCGTCGAGCAGGTCGGGGGAGACGTGATCCACGCTGGTCCTGAGAACGCGGCCGAGCCTCACCTCGTTTCACCGCCCTCGCCCAGCTCCCGGGCCAGCCGCCGAAGGGCGCGGTGCTGGAGCACGCGCACGGTCGCCGCCGGGCGGTCGGTGATCAGCGCCACCTCGGCGGCCGAGAACCCTCCGATCACGCGGAGCAGGACGATCTCGGCCTGCTCGCGCGGCAGGCTCTCAAGGATCGCCGCGACGGCCTCCGATGACGCCGATTCCTCGAACGCCGGATCCTCGCTGCCGTGACCGGCGATGTCCGAATGCTCCGGCTCGCGGAGCACGACCAGCCGCCGCCAGCCGCGCCGGTGGTGGTCGATCACGCGACGGCGCGCGGTGACGTACAGCCAGCGCCGGAACTCGTCGTCGGTGCCGTTGAACCGTGGCAGCGCGGCCAGCACCTCGGTCCAGGCGACGGACGCGATGTCCTCGGCGTACGCGGGCGTAAACGCACTCAGGTAGCGGACGAGCCCAGGCTGGACCTGGGCGTACAGACGCTCGAGCCGCTCCCGGCTCGTGCGGAGCTCGCCCTCCCGGACGGGGTCGTCGTCCACCCGGCAAGTATCCCGCTTTCGCGGTGGAGAACAAGGTCACGGATGGTGAACGTCACGTGAATCGTAGAGCTGGTTGGCCCAGGCTGAAACGCGCGGCGGCCCTGGTGCGATGTCCTCGTCAGCATGCGCTGATCGATCCGGCCGGAAACCCATCCTTCGGAGCACCAGCTCCGTGTCACCATCCCGTTGGGGGAGGAGCGATGAAGAAACTTGGTGCCATCACAACCGTCGTGGCGTTGCTTGCGATCGCGAGCCAGGGCGTCGCCCAGGCCCACGTCATCGGCAACCACATCCGGCCGCACCAGCTGTTCATGGGACTGGTCAACGGCCGGCCCGGGATCGTCACGCCCGTGGTGATCAAGGTCGTCTGCCCCGGACCGGGACAGCCGGGTCAGACCGGCCATCCGGTGGCCGGCCAGACCGTCGCCGTCATCCCGACGGCGACCGTCAACGGCCGCGACGGGTACACCGGCCACGACCACAGGATCGGCGCGTTCTTCGGGGCGCTGCCGCCGTCGGCGGGGTCCTCAGCCTACGTTCTGCTGCGGCGCTACGGCGTGCACCGGCGGATCCCGACGACGGTGCTGTTCCCGTGCTCGGGCACCGGTCGCGTCAACTTCCTTCCGCTGCCACTCGACCCCACGTCGCGGGACAGCTACGTGCCGGTCGTCTACGAGAACGTGGCAGTCTGACGGCTGAGCGCACAGGGCCGCTCGCGGAGCATTACGCCCGCGGGCGGCCCAGATCTAGATCCGCCACTCGCCGTCCGAGATCAACACTCGCTGCTTGCCGCTGGGAAGCGTTGCCGTGACCTCGAAGTCCGGCGTTCCGATCATGACGTCGATGTGGAGCTGGGCCTGGTTGATGCCACCCTTCTTGCCGGGCTCGCGCGCGACTCCAAAGCCCGACCCGAACGCGATGTGGCAGGCCGCGTTCTCATCGAGGAGGGTGTTGTAGTAGACGCGCCCGCTGGATCCGATCCGGGAGCTGCCGTCGACCAGCGCCACTTCTCCCAGCCGCCGCGCGTTCGGCTCGGAGTCGAGGAAGGCAGCCAACAGCTTGCGGTCGGCCTCACGCTTGCACTCCAGCCGCACCAGCCGGCCGCCGCGGAACTCTCCGGCGATGCCCTCGAACATCCGTCCGTGGAACGAGAGCGGCATCGAGCAGCGGAACGGCCCCTCGGCCACCCCCGCCTTGGGGCTCGTGAAGACCTCTTCGGTGGGGATGTTCGGGCAGGTGACGTGTCCGTACTTGAGCTCGCGGCCGCCGCCGATCCAGACCGTGCCCGGCGAGAGGCCGACGGTCAGGTCTGTCCCGGGGCCGCGGAGCCGGAGCGCGGTCGGGGCCAGCTTCGTCAGCGCTCGCCCGCGGCGCCGCAGCGCGCGTGCGTGCGCAGTCCATCCCTTGTGCCCCGGCGGGTCGTTCTTCCCCATCCGGCAGAACTCGAGCAGGTCGCGCGCAAGCCGGCGCTGCGCGCGCTGCGGCTCGACGCCGGGAAAGACCTGAGCCGCCCACAGGGGGGTCGGGAACGCACAGCCCGACCACCGCACCCCACCGTCCAGCATCGCCCTGATGAACTGCTTGTTCTCCTGGGCCGGGCGCTGGAGCTCGAGCGCCACGCGATCGGGCGGAAGCCCGTCGAAGACGCCCGGGTCGGATTCGCCGGTGGTGCCCAGGGTGGCGGCGGTGGGCCGCTGAAGCTCCCGGTAGCGGGCCGGTGACCAGGGGGGCAACGCGCCCAGGTCGTCCCGCTTCTTCCCGTACCGCACCCGGGCGGCCTGAGCCCGCGGCTCGGAGTAGCTGACCTCGACCGTCTGTGCTCCTGCCCGGTACGCGGCCTCGGTCAGGGCTACCGCAAGCACCCGGTGAGCGACCGGAGTGCGGATATCCAGCACATCTCCTGCGCGGGTATCGACCCCGGCCTGCACCACGCAATCGGCGTAGCGCTCCAGCTCGCGGCCGAACGGATTGAAGTCGCCAGTCGGGGAGGTGGTCGACATCCGCCGTGCAGCCTACCGCGCAGGGCGGGCGGTGGCGAATGGCCTGCGCCGGCCCGGCTGTGCCGCCGGCGCCGCCCTGTAGCCGCTTCGAAACCTGCCGCTGCGCGTCGCGCCAGGTTAACGCCCGACCCAATTTGCACCCTGCCTGTCACCGCTCTGTAACAACTCGGCGCGAGGACTGTTTACGGAGCGTTCACTCGCCGGTCCATTGCGGTTCGTGGTCGGGTTACACGCTTGGGATAGACATGTTCTGCGGCGCAGATGTCGGTGCCGTGTCACCGGGGATGGAGGTGTGCACAAGGACGACAGAGCACGCTGGTGAGCTTTGTGACACGAAACCGTTGTTCAAAATGGAGGATATGAGAGTTGTCTCTGCGAAAAAAGTTCTCGCTCACGACCGGCCTGGTCGTGGTCGCGCTGCTCGCGGCGTCGAGCGTGGCCTGGGCTGCCCAGACCACCAGCCAGATCGTCATCGGTAGCGGCTCCGACACGACGGAGTGGATGGTGCAGTCGCTGGGCGACCTGTACTCGAACGCGCCTGGGTGTAACCAGCTGAAGAGCCCTCAGCCGCTCGACGGGTCGTGCCCGAACTCCGGTTCGGAGAATCAGGGTGACTCCGTCAACTACTTCCACGACATGATCGTGCAGCGGTACTTCCTGGGCTCCGGCGGCGGCATCAACCAGATCTGCCAGCAGGGCCTCGCGAACGTTGCACCGGTCGACTTCGCACGCTCGTCCCGCGTCCCGCTTCCGGCATCCGCCGGCGGTTCGGACTGCACCGGCCTGCACTTCGTCGGTTTCGCGCGTGACGGCATCACCTGGGAGTGCTGGCCATCTGCAACCGGAAACGGCTGCGGGAGCATGTCCAGCCTCAGCCTGAATGTCACGCAGCTCAAGAAGATCTTCGTAAGCTGCACCGTGACGAACTGGAGCCAGGTCGGCGGCAGCAACGTCGCCATGGATCCGTACGTTGCTCAGGCCAACTCCGGCACCGGCGTCACCTGGGCCTCGGCCCTCGGCGTCCAGCTGGCCTCGGGTCAGGCGCTGACCAACTGCGTCCACAATCCCAGCAATCCCGGCCAGCCCGGCTCGAACGTCTCTCCTGAGAACACCAACAACCTCGTCGACGGCAACGGCGACCAGGCGAACGCGATCTTCTACTACTCGGTCGGCGTGTACCACAAGACGTACGGTGCCAGCGCCTTCACCGGTGGCGACGGAAGCGCACTTGGCAAGATCAACGGCCTGAAGGCAACGACGACGGCGATCTCGAAGGGCACCTTCCCGGTCAGCCGATTCCTGTTCAATGTCTACTGCGCCGGTGATCCCACCAACAGCAACAAGTGTGGTAACGACACCGCTGCACCCGCCGACGTGACGAACTTCGTCGGTGAGAACGGGTTCATCTGCCAGAACGAGAGTGGCTTCAACGACACTCACGGCAACCCGATTCTCGATCCTCTGTCCGGCAAGGCGTATCGCTCGGCCCAGACCGGCAGTGGCTCGACTGCTCATCCCAACGGCGAGATTCCGAGCACCATCAGCGCGTTCGGGTTCGTGCCGCTCGTGAAGCAGGCTGACAACACCTACTGCAAGACGTTTACGACCTAGGCAGCACGGGCTAGGCGAGACGCACTCGCCGGGCGGGAGGGCCACCAGGCTCTCCTGCCCGGCGGCTTTTCGAGGGTCGGCCGGTCCTTGGGGTCAGGAAGCGGCCTGCGTGGGGCCGGCGGTGAGCGAGCTGTCGAGCAGTCGGTAGCCGGCGCCGCGCACCGTGACCAGGTGCTGAGGAGCGCGCGGGTCGGCCTCGATCAGCCGCCGCAGGCGCATGACGTGAACGTCGAGCGTGCGCGAGTCGCCGAGCGGCTCCCCGCCCCACAGCTCGGCGATCAGAAACTCCCGGGTGAGCAGCCGGCAGGGGCGCTCCATGAAGGCGCGCAGCAGATCGAACTCCCGCGGCCGCAGCCGCACCCGCGCTCCGCGCACCGTGGTCTCGTGGCGGCTCAGGTCCATCTCCACCGGGCCCACCCGCAGCAGCGTGGGGTCGGCCGGCGCACCGGCGATCGCAGCCCGGCGGATCATCGCCCGCACGCGCCAGACGAGCTCGGGAACCGACAACGGCTTCGTCATGTAGCCGTCGGCTCCCAGCTCGAGCCCGGTTACGCGGTCGGCCTCGGATCCTCTGCAGGTGAGGATCAGGATCGGCACGTTGGACTCCCTGCGGATCAGGCGGCAGACGTCGAAGCCGGTGATGCCCGGCAGCACCAGGTCGAGGAGCACCAGCGTCGGCCGGTCGTGACGGACGGACTCGATCGCCGACGCGCCGTCGCCGGACAGGCTGACACCGAACCCCTCTCGCTCGAGCGAGTACCTGAGGCTCTCGGCGAGAGCGTTGTCGTCCTCGACCAGCAGAACCGAGCGGTCAGCGATCCCGGTTGACACCACGCCAAGTGTCACACGCCTGGGAGCAAGCAATCGGAGACGAACCGGTGAAAGTGTGGAGATCGCCATCCGGATCTCACACGACCGCCGTGCCAGGCGTTTGATCGATCAGACGCCGAACGAGGAGCCCGCCATGCAGATCCAGATTCACGCGCTGCCCGGCGGAGAGCCGGCACCCCATCCCACCCAGACCATCCTCGTCGCCGACGAGGCCGACGCGTTTCCCTGCCGGCGCTGCATGACCGACGCCCAGCCCGGCGACCGGCTGCTTCTGCTCCCCTACGACCCGTTCGGGGCCGAGAGCCCCTACACCGGCCACGGGCCGATCTTCGTCCACGCCGACGGGTGTGAGCCGTTTCGCGAGAACGGCGAGGTGCCGGAGCAGCTGCGACGGCGGCTGCTGGCGATCCGCGCCTACGACAGGAACGCGATGATGATCGGCTCGGACGTCGTCGACGGGGCATTCATGGAGGGAGCCGCCCGCCGCCTGCTGGACGTTCCCGGAGCCGCCTACGCCCACGTGCACTACGCACGCGCCGGATGCTTCGCGTGCCGCGTGGAGCGCGGCTGACAGAGGGCGAGGCCCCGAGCCTGCGCACAGGCCCGGGGCCCCATCCGCGCGTTGGGTCAGCCGGGTGGCGGCGCGATGATCGCCTTGAAGGACGGCGCGCACAGCGCGTACGCCTTGAGGACGGCAAGCGTCCGGAACTTCCCGGTCGGGTTGAACTGGTTGTCAACCGTGACGGACTTGTTCACCGTCGTCACTCCGCCGCTGATCGAGAAGCAGACGAGGTGCAGGTCGGGATTGACCTCCGGGAACGTCTGCGGATTCGGCCCCGGCACGACCTTGACGGCGGGGTTGCACAGGCTGATCACCTTGTTGACGCTGATCTGCGGGATCGGCGTCGGAGAGAATTGGTCCTGGGCCCAGACCTTGGCCGGTAGCCCGGGCACCGTCTGGCCGGTGGGCTCCGTCTCGGTCGCGGTGTAGCACTTGAAGTGGCTGAGCAGCCCGAGCGGCTCCCCCTGCGGCGGCGCTGCCGGATCGACAGACTTGTGGGACGGCAAGCACACCGACTGTGCCGTGACGTTCGTCCCCGGCAGGCCTGTCTCCAGGATCCGCTTCTGGCCCGGCGGGTTGAACTGGTTGTCCGTGCTGACGAACATCCGCGGTGTGGGTGTGCTCTCGGTGATCTTGAAGCAGACCAGGTGCAGCGTCGAGTGCACAACCGGGTACACGTACAGGGTCGACCCGACCTGGTGGTACTTGGTGACCGGCGCGCAGAGAGCCGTAGGCGCCCCCACCTTCACCGGCGTCGGGATCGGCGAGCCGTCGGGATTCTTGGCGGAAAACTCATCCCCCAGCAACACGCTGGCCGGGATCGGCGGCGAGCCCGCGGCCTGCCTGACGTGGTAACACACGAAATGGTCGAGCGGCGCGCCCGGCTGCGGACCGCTGAGTGCGGTCTGGGCAGAGGATGACGCGCCGGCATGGGACACCGCGGCCAGCGCTGCCGCGGCCATCCCGGCGATGACCAGCCCGGACAGCCCCAGCCGAGCTTTGCGTCCGGTGTTCACAAGACACCTCCCTGGTTGACGTGACCCCCGTTTCGGCCCGGCACACCCGGGTGGCGGGACCGCCGAATCTACGCGTCCGCCCCCGGCTTCCGGGTAGTGGAGCGGCGATGATCCGGTTGCAACTTGGTGACGATCCGCACGAGTCTACGCCTCGGCGGGAGCGCTCGCAGGGCCCGTCATCCCCCGTCCCTCAACGACAAACGCCACCGCCGGCACGGCCGACGGTGGCGAGGTCGAAAACCAGCACCGGACAACCGGTGCAAGATGGCAGTCTGCTACATCGCGTTCATGACGTTCTGAAGCACCGTGCTGATGGTGCCGCTCAGAAGCGTCAGGGTGGCCACCACCGCGATGGTGATGACACCCAGCACGACTGCGTACTCGGCCATGGTCTGGCCGGACTGCCGCGGATCGAACTGCATGGACTCGTTCATTCTGTCTCCTTCGTGCTCCGGTACGGTGTTTCGACAGATACGCCTGGACGAGGTACGTGTCGGTGCGACACCTCACGGACATATGAGACCGACTGCCTTTTGCCTGGGAGGACATTGGCAAGGTTCCTTACTCAGTTAAACTGCAAAAACCGCGCTGTCGACTGAGATTCCCCCTTCTGGGTGAGCACGATCACCCCCTTGAGGCAGTTATTTTGGGGCACACCGGTCCCGCGCGGCTGGGGTACCGGCGCAGAGGCTCCCGGGCCTGAAATTCAGGGCGAACGAAGCAGCTAGCTCCGGTTCGCCGAGGGGTGAAGCAGTGGAACGACCGGCTCCCGCGCCGCGGCGAGGAGCGCCACCAGCGACGGCGGCGTGACCAGTGTGGCCGCTCCGCGCACCGGTGGCGAGACGCGGTCGGCGTACCCCGCCGGCGTCCAGCGCAGAAGGCCATCGCCGACCACGACCCACGGCGCGTTGTCGCGGAGCACCACTGCGCCGTCAGGCAGCCGCTCCAGCCTGGCCTCATGCAGCCTGCGCCGGCGGCCCGCAGCGTCCCATCGCTCGGCCTGCAGCGCGACGTCGATCGGATCGGCTCCGCGGATAGCCGGGTGCAGCTCGCCCCATACCTCCAGGAACCGGTTGTAGTCAGCCCGGCGGCACAGCGCGCACGGCCGGTGGCCGGCAGCCAGCGCCGTCGCCTCGTCGAGGAAGAACAGCTCTGTGAACTTGCCGGGCTGCAGCAGCGGACCACGTTGCCAGCCCCGGAACTCCAGCCGGCAGGCGATCCAGCGCAGCACGCCGTATGGCCGGCGAATCCGCCCCTCGCCGTCGTGCATGCAGCCGCGGTTGCCGTACACGAGGCCGCGGTCGGGGACGGCGATCAGATCGCCCAGCGGGGTGACCCGGTTTTGCAGCGGCATCAGGTTGGCGACATCTCGGCTCAGGCCTGGGCGGCGCCCGCGGGCTGCCTCACGCCGGCGCCGTTGGCTGCTGCCAGGTGGTCGATCAGCGCGTCGACCACCTGCGGGTCGAAATGCACGCCGCGCAGCTCGACGAGCCGGCTGATCGCGTCGGACTGCGACATCGCCGCCTGGTACGGCCGGTCCTCGCACATGGCGTGGTAGGCGTCACAGACGAAGACGATCCGGGCGCCGAGCGGGATGTCCTCGCCGGCCAGCCCTCGCGGGTAGCCGGAGCCGTCCCAGTGCTCGTGGCAGGCCCGGACAAGCGTCGCTGCCACGGTCAGCGCAGGCACCGCCTCGATGATCTGGGCCCCCATCTCGGGATGTGCCTTGATGGGCTTCCAGTCGGCCTCGCTCAGCTCGCCGCGGTTGTCGAGCACCCGTTCGGGAACGCCGATCTTGCCGAGGTCGTGGAGCGCGGCGGCGAAGGTGACGTCGCGCACGTCATCACCCGAGAGCCCGAGCCGCCGGGCCACCGCCTCGCAGTCGCCGACCAGCCGGTCGGAGTGCTCCGCCGTGCCCCGGTGGCGCACTGCGAGGGCCCGGCCGAGGAAGGCCACGACGCCGTCCAGCGCTTGCCGCTCACCGTCCAGCAGGCGGTCGTTCTCGATCGCCAGCAGCGCCTGGTCGGCGACGCCGAGAAGCAGCGCCTCCTGGGCCGCGGCTGCCTCGAGCGTTTGCTCGACGACCAGCACGGCGCGGTTCGCGCCGCGCTCGCCGATCGGCACCAGCGTCGCCCGGTCGCCGC
>Ga0265338_10004161_pt1 | contig 19766 bp, 18 predicted proteins | sample 42126metaG_FD_193579 | JGI IMG/M metagenome (GOLD analysis project Ga0265338, IMG submission 193579) | Rhizosphere microbial communities from Carex aquatilis grown in University of Washington, Seatle, WA, United States - 4-21-26 metaG | ecosystem: Host-associated > Plants > Roots > Rhizosphere...
CATATATGCCCAGCCGGGGCGGGAGGCTCTCGACGAGCGGGAGGTAGAGCTGCGCGAGGTACCGGGCGTGGCGGGCGGGGATTGCCTGGGTGCGTCCCTTGTTGGCCGCCTTCCGGAGGTCGGCGCCCTTTGACGGCAGGTGGGACAGGCCGATGAAATCGCAGACCGTGTCCAGCAGCTGGTCGGGGCGCAGCACGATGTCTTCGAAGAAGCCGAGGAAGATCTGCTCTGGCGGGAAGCGCTCCATCCAGCGATCGAGCGTTTCGGCGTAGGACGCGCGGGCTTGCGCCGCCGGGGCGTCGAAGTCGCGCCGCAGGTCGGCATCCCCGAACTGCGGGCCGACGCGGCGGGGTAGCTCCATCAGCGCCTGCGACCACGCCCGCTCCACCGGGTGGCGGGCGAAGTAGAGGATCCGCGTCTCCGGCAGCACCGAGTGCAGGTGGGAGATGGCGTCGGAGTCGATCAGCGCGTACCGGGGGCTGATGTCGCCCGAGATGCGGTCGCCGGCGGGGGCGAACAACCCGAGGTACCACCGGTCGTCGTAGCGGGACGTCGCGAAGTAGCGCGCCCACCACCACAGCTCCGCGGGAGACCACGACTGGCGGTTCTTCTTCCAGTGCTTCACCTGCAGCCTCCATCGCAGGTCGCAGGGGCGGCTGCCCCGCACCCGCGACTGCAGCGTCACACGCTGTCCGACCCGCTCGTCGAAGTAGTGGAGCTCCTTCTGGTAGGGCATCCACACCTCGGGGTGGGCCTGCATCCGCTCGTAGAGCCAGGTGGTGCCCGCCTTCTGCGCGCCGATGCCGATGAAGTGCGGATTCATCGGCAGCTCCTGGCGGCTCACATCAGGCTCCGGCCCGCGCAAGCACCTGGTCGAGCGGCGCGCTCGCCATCGGCGGCAGCTCGCCCGCGGGGATCCCGTTCTGCGCCTTCCAGGTGTCGAACATCGATCCGTGCAGGAAAGGGTAGGGAACGTCCGGCTCGTCGTCCGAGAGCTCGATCAGCTGCTCCGTCGCGTACACCCACCAGTCCGCGTACCCGCCGACGCGGCCGGCCACGCTCTCTGTGAGCGGGAGGTAGAGCTCCGCAAGGCGGCGGGCGTGGCGCGCCGGGATCGCCTCCGTCCGACCCTTGTTGGCCGCCTTGCCGACCTCGTCGCCCCTGGACGGCAGGCGCGAAAGGCCGATGAAGTCGCACACCGCGTCGAGCAGTTCGCTGGGGCGCAGGACGATGTCCTCGAAGAAGCCGACGAACATCTGCTCGGGCGGGAACACCGCGGTCCAGGTCTCGAGAGAGGTGAGGTAGTCGCTGCGGGACACCGCTGCCGGCGAGGCGAAATGCCGGAGGAACTCCTCGTCGCTGACGGCGCCCTTCCACGCCAGCTGCATCACGGCGTGAGACCACGCACGCTCCACCGGGTGCCGCAGCAGGAAGATGATCGGCGCCTCCGGGCACAGCCGGTGTACGCGCCGCACGCCGTCGGAGTCGATCAGTGCGTACCCTGGGCTGATGTCGCCGGCCATCCGGTTGCCGGCGGGCGCGAACTGGCGGAGGTACCACTCGTCGCTGTAGCGCGACGTCGAGAAGTAGCGCGCCCACCACCACAGCTCACCCGGCGACCACGACGTCCGGTTCCTCGTCCACTTGTGCATCTGGATGCGCCAGCGGACGTCGACCCGATGGTTGCCCCGCATCCGCTGCCGCAGGCTGCGCCGGGGGTCGGTGACCTTCTCATCCCAGTAGTGGAGCTCCTTCTGGTAGGGCATCCAGACGTCGGGATGGGCGTTCAACCGGGCATACAGCCAACTGGTGCCGGCCTTCTGCGCGCCGATGCCGATGAACTTCGGATTCATGAGGGTCGATGGTACCCGCGGTTGGGAGGCTGCGATACCCCGCCGGGGGTCCGGTAAGTCAGGCTGTCTTGCGCTTGGCGACCAGGAAGTCCTTGACGTGCGCGCCGGTCTCGGCAAGGGCGTCCCAGAGCACGGTGTGGCCTCCGGGGACGGTCTCGACCCGTACCCGGCGGAGCTCGTCAGCCGCTTGCTCCATGTCCTCCTCGGCAAACGTCTGGGACATCTCGCCGCGGATCAGCAGCGTCGGGCAGAGCACCTCGTGGAGGTCGGCGCGGGGGCCGGCGAGAGACTCCAGCGCGGCCGCCGCCGCCTCGCGGCTGTAGCGGTAGCGGTACTCGCCGTCATCGTCTGCGACCAGGTGCTCGGCCATCTCCTCTTCGAGCAGGGCACGCGGCGTATGCACCAGGCCCGAGACCAGGCGTCGCTCCTCGATCGCATCGTCCAGGGTGGGATACGAGCCGCCCCGGCGCTCGGCGTCGGCCTCCTCGATCCAGCGCCGCACCGAACCTCCCAGCGGCGGATCGAGCAGCGTCAGCGAGTTGATCCGCTCCTGGTGGGCGACCGCGAACTCGAGCGCGACCCGGGCGCCGAACGACTCGCCGATCAGGCCCGCCTGGTCGACGTCGCAGGAGTCCATCACCTCGGCCAGGTCGGCGACGTGGTGCTCCATCGTGTGCGGCCCTGACCAGGGTGAGCGGCCGTGACCGCGGAGGTCGTAGGCGATGACTTGCCGCCCTTCCTCGAGCACCCGCGCCAGGCGCTCGAAATGCCGCGCATGACCGCGCACATCGTGGATGCAGACCACCGGGGGGAGATCGGGGGCACCCCAGCGAAGGACCCGAAACGCCGTCACGGCCCCGATTCTATGACCCCACCCGGCGGGGTGCGGGGCCAGGCCCGCCCTCGTAGGCCTCGATTGGCGATCTGGCGGAGTCCCGGTCGGTCGCGTAGAGTCGCCCGGCGGAAGCGAGAGGAGGGGTAGTTGGAGTTCCGGATGCTTGGCCCGCTGGAGGTGCGGCGCGGGAGCGAAGTGCTCCCGCTTGGCGGCCCGCGCCAGCGTGCGCTGCTGGCGATGCTGCTGATCCACTCCGGCCGTGTTGTCTCGACAGACGAGCTGATCGATGCCGTATGGGGCAACGAGGCTGCGGAGGGAGCGCATCGGACCCTTCAGGTCCACGTCTCCAACATCCGTCGCGGGCTCGGACTCGAGGGCGAGCCCGGCTGCCGGCTGATCACCCGTGCCCCCGGATACGTGCTCGAGGTGCCGCCGGGTACGGTCGACTCGGTCAGGTTCTCGGACATGGTGCGCCGGGCCGAGGAGCTGTCTGCCGACCCGCGGGTGGCGTTGCTCGACGACGCGCTTGAGCTCTGGCGCGGCGGGGCCCTGCAGGAGTTCGCCTATACGGAGTTCGCCCGCTCCGAGATCGCGCGGCTGGAGGAGCGTCGGTGGCTGGCCGTCGAGATGCGTGCGGCCGCGCTGCTCGACCTGGGCCATCACGAGCAGCTCGTCCCAGAGCTCGAGTCGGTGGTCCTGGAGCAGCCCGGCCGTGAGCGGCTTTGGGCGTCGCTGATGACCGCGCTCTATCGCTCCGGGCGGCAGACCGATGCGCTGGACGCCTTCCGCCGCGCCCGGCAGCAGCTGGTCGAGCGCCACGGCGTCGAGCCCGGAGAAGAACTTCGGCTGCTCGAGCGCCAGATCCTGCTTCAGGACGAAACCCTGGCACGGAGGAACGCTGCGACGGTGGTTGATCTCCCCGCTCCGCTGACGCCGTTGATCGGCCGGGAGGACGAGCTGTCGGAGTTGGTTGCGATGATCGCCCGCGGGCGTGGCAGGCTGGTGACGCTGACCGGCACCGGCGGCATCGGGAAGTCCCGCCTTGCGATCGAGGTCGCCCGCGCGGCCGCGCCGCTGTATCCGGGCGGCGTCTGGCTCGTGCCGCTGGCGGGCGTGTCCGATCCCGACCGCGTGCCCGACGCGATCGCGGGCGTGTTGGGGATCCGCGAGAGCGCTCTGGAGACGCTGTCTGACCGCATCGTCGGGGATCTGTCGGCCCGTGGGGAGACGCTGCTCGTCCTCGATACGTTCGAGCATCTGACCGGAGCTGCGCCGCCGCTGGTCGAGCTGATGGAGAGGCTGCCCAGCACCACGGTACTGGTCACCAGCCGCGTGTCGCTGCGGGTGACCGGTGAGGTCGGGTACCGCGTGGGCTCCCTGTCGCTGCCGGCGGCGGTCGGGCTGATAGCGGAGCGGTCGCCGGTTGACGTTGACGACCACACCCCGGAGCTCCACGAGATCTGCGACCGCCTGGGCGGTGTGCCCCTCGCGATCGAGCTGGCTGCGGCTCGGCTCGGTGTGCTGTCGGTTCCAGAGGTGACCGAGCTCCTGGGGTCGGCTCTCGACCTGCTCGGCCCCGGCCCGCGAGATGCCCCGGAGCGTCAACGCACGCTCCGCAACACGATCACCTGGAGCTACGAGCTGCTCTCGCCGCCCGGCCGCGCCCTCTTCTCCGACCTGTCGGTGTTCGCCGGTCCGTTCACTCGCACCGCGGCCGGCGCGGTAGCCGACCACGCGGTGCTCGAGCCGCTGGCTGAGCTGGTCGACGGCACGCTGGTGCAGCGGGTCGACGCCGAGCCCGTTCCCCGGTTCCTGCTACTCGACTCGATCCGGGCCTTCTCGCGGGAGCTGCCGAGTCCCGAGCGGCGCTGCGAGCTCGCCGACCGTCATCTTGCCTACCACCTGCAGTGGGTGGAAGACCAGGTCGAGCAGGGCGAGGAGAATCATTCCTACCGGGAGTTCGCCCGCAGCTACGACGACCTGCGCCAGGCTCTGGGATGGGCAGTCGAACGCGGAGATGCCGACTCTGCCCTTCGCCTCGCCATTGCGCTGGGGGGCTTCTGGAACAGCCGTGGGACTACCCGTGAGGCGCTGGCCTGGCTCGCCGCCGCCCTCGCTGTTCCCCACGATCCGACCTCGCCGGCGCGAGCGAAGGCTCTGTGCCAGGCAGGCTCTCACGCGTTCTGGACGGACGACTACGCCGCAGCCGCCCGGTACTTCGAATCGGCCCTCGCGCTCGCCGATCTCCTGGGGCTACCGGTCGTGCAGTCACGGTGCCTGTCCGCGCTGTCGCACATCCGCTGGATCCAGGGCGACCGCGAGGGGAGCGCCGCCGCCGCCCGTCGCCTGGAGGAGCTGCCGGTGGTGCCCGACAACGAGGAGATGGTCGTAGCGGCCCGGTCGAACAAGGCCCTGCTGATGCTCGCCGCCGGTCGGTACGACGAAGCTCTGGCGGTCTTCCGGGACGGCGTTGCGTTCTGGAGCGAGCGGCCCCAGCCCTCGCATGAGCAGCTCGCCACCGAGCTTGGGAGGATGGCCACCGGCGAGATGCTGGCGGGTCGCCCGGAGGCCGCCGAGGTGTCGGCTCGGGCAGGGCTTCGAGTCGCGCAGGACTCACGCAGCGACGCCCGGATCGCGTCGGCGCGCATGGACCTTGCTCTGGCGCTGCTTCTGCTTGGGCGGCTCCCCGACGCAGGTGCGGCGCTGCGCCTGGCCTTGCCCAGCCTGTACGGCGCCGGTGACCGCTGGCAGACAGCCGACGGGTTGCTGGCCGCTGCGGCCCTCGCCCGGTTGACGGGGAGAGAGGAGGAGGCCGCATCGCTGCGGGCCGGCGGGCGAGCGCTTCGGCACTCGCTGGGTGCCGTCGAGATGCCGGTCGAACACCTGCTGAACGTGCGCTTCTTCGGGGACGAGCCTCGTGCAGGGCCGGCGGGCGACTCGCCCGCTGGGCAGCCGCTCGACAGGTTGGTCGCGCTGGCGGAGACGGTCGCTGGAACCGTCGCTGCAGAGTCGAGCACCGCCGTGTAGATCGCCAGGCTCAACTCCCATCTTTGCCCGGGCTTTGCCGGCTCTTGAGCGGCGCCCGGTCTGCTTGGGCGAATCGTGCTGCCAACCTGCGCACGCATTCGATCAAGGAGGGGAGATGCAGGCTACGCGGACATACGAACACCCGCGCTCGCGCAGCATCGTGATGGCGATCGCGGGGACGATCGCCGCGGCGGTGCTGCTGGGCGGCTCCCACGCGGGATCCGCCGTCCACGCGATCTTCGCCCGGCAGGGGCGGCCTGTCGCGGCGATAGGCCTTCCGTTGACGGCGCCGACGACGGTGGCCGCTGTCCGGCTGGCCGCTGAGGCCGACCAGCGCGTACAGGTCACGAGTCTGGCCTCGAAACAGCGGCTCGTCTACGCCAATCCGGATGGCACCTTCACCGCGGAGCTCTCGAACGGGCCCGCGCGGGAGCGGGTAGCAGGGGCACCGGGTGGATGGGCGGCGATCGACACGCGGCTTCACGCCCAGGGCGGACTCGTGCGACCGGCGGTGACCGACGCACGCATCGCCTTCTCGAACGGTGGCCGAGCTCCCGTCGCCAGCCTCGTCGCCGGAGCCGTGTCGCTGACCGAGACGGCAGGCATGACGCTACCGACACCGCTACTTCAGGGCGCGACCGCGACCTACCCCGACGCACTGCCCGGTGTCGATCTGAAGCTCGCGGCGCTCACCCAGGGGTTCGAGCAGAGCTGGGTGATTCGCTCGAAGCCCGTCGGAGTGCCCACGCTCACGATGCCGCTCGTGGTTCGCGGGCTGCACCCGGTGCAGCGGCCCGATGGGAGCCTGCAGCTGGTTGACACCCGGGGCGGTGTCCGCGGCCTCGTCTCGCCGGCGTCGATGTGGGACGCCCGGCGGAACGCCGTCACCGGCGAGCCCACCGACCTCGTGAACGCACGCACCTCGATTTCCAGGGTCGGGGCCGGCCGGTATCTGCTGACCGTTACCCCGAGCCGCTCCTTCCTGCAGCACGCCGTGTACCCGGTGACGGTCGACCCGTCGGCAACGCTGTCGGGCGGCACCGACACGTACATCGACAACTCCCACACGACGAGCTGGTTCCAGAACAACACCGATCTCAAGTCCGGACTGGACGGGCTCGACCAGGGGCAGCTCCAGCGATCGCTGCTGTCGTTCCCGACCTCCAACCTGAGCGGCCAGACCATCCAGTCAGCCACGCTCAATCTGTTCGAGTCGTACTCAGGTTCGAACACCCCGACCCCGGTCGACATCTACAACGTGACCAGTGCCTGGGACGGCACGATCACGTGGGCCAACCAGCCTGCGCTGGGTGGCATCTACGCCTCCGCAAGCACCGATGCCGGCTATGGCTCGGCATACCCCGACGCCGCGGTCAGCTTCAGCGGCGGCGGCGAGGGAATGAACACGCTGACCACCCTGGTGCAGGGCTGGGCGAACGGCTCGATCGCCAACAACGGGGTCGAGATCCAGGCCGACGACGAGACCTCCACGGCGCAGTACAAGCGGTTCAACTCCGCCGAGTCGGGCGCGAACCCGCCCACGTTGTCGGTCACCTATTCCGCCGGGACGGCGCCGACCGCGCCGCAGCAGATTCAGCCTGGTGGTGGAGTTTGGGTTCCGACAGCCACCCCGGCGCTGACTGCCGACTACGACAACCCGAGCGCAAGCGGGCACGCATCGTTCTCGATCTACGTACGCAATGCCGACGGGACGAACGGCGCAGCCGTGGTTACCAACCTCGTCGGTTCGACGGTGAGTGACGGCCTGTCGAGCGCGGCCACGGTTCCTGCGGGCCAGCTGACCTCCGGAACCACGTACAACATCGTGGCTGCAAACGTGACAGGCAGCCTGGTATCGCCGAGTACGAGCGACTGGTTCGTCGTCGATACCGCCGACCCCACCACCGACACCAACGATCCGTCGGCTGCCGCCACGACGCCGGCGGTAGCGCCGGCGAACGACACCGACGCCGCTGCGATCGCCGCCTCACAGTCGATCAACACGGTGCAGGATCTGGTCGCTGCCGGCGACACCCAGACCCAGGCGCAAGCCCTGGCGGCACCGGGGACGACCAACAATATGGCACTGCAGAACGAACAGTGCTCGCCCCAGAAGTACACGTACACGGTGGTCATCTCCGGCCAAACGATCAAGTACGGCCAGGCGAATCGGTGCGTCGACGTCTACAAGGTGCTCAACGACGGGTCGAGCAAATACAACTGGCGCGTGATCTTCATCCGCACGTACTTCTGGGGGATGGACGACAACTCGGTCTGGCACCTGCAGGTCGGACAGGCTCGGAACCAGGCGATTGCCGGTCCGCTCTCAGGACTGCAGATCGACAGTGCCTGGCCAACAAGCGCGAGCTCTACGTGTGATTCCCCCGTGAACGTCACGTTCGGGATCGACAAGGGGCCCGTTTCCGCAAGCGTGACCTGGCAGTATCGCAAGTGCTTCAACCGGCTCTGGGGGATGTTCTTCGGAAACGGCAACGGCACGTATACGGCCCAGGCCTTCTGGAGTGGCGGAGCCCACCAGACAAGCGACACCCGCAACCTGTTCTCGTGGGCTCTGGAGCGCTACCCGCAGGGGGCGTCCCCGCCGGCCTGGCAGTACAGCTTGCACCCCAGCCTCTGGCCGTCGCACTGCCAGAGCTGCTGATCCACCCCTGAGACCGGCTCCACCCTGAGACCGGCTCCACCACCGGGAGCGCCGTCGACCACGGCCGGCGGCGCTCCCAGCGTGGTTAGACGACGCTGGCGTGGAGCGCGGCCTGCTGCTCCTCGGCGCGGTAGCTCGAGCGCACCAGCGGGCCCGCGAACACGGATCCGAAGCCCATCTTGCGGCCCTGGAGGCGGTACTCGCGAAACTGCTCCGGCGTGACCCAGCGGTCGAGCTGCAGGTGCTTCGCCGTCGGCTGCAGGTACTGACCGATGGTGACGACATCGACGCGGTGCGCGCGCAGGTCGCCCATCACCTCGACGACCTCCTCGTCGGTCTCGCCCATGCCGACGATCATCCCGCTCTTGGTGGTCAGCGGCTCCCGCTCGGGGTGGACATCCGCCCACACGTCCTTCGCCCGGTCGAGCAGGTCGAGCGCCAGCCGGTAATCGCCCTTGGGGCGGACGCGGGCGTAGAGCCGCTCGGTCGTCTCGATGTTGTGGTTGAGGACGTCGGGGGCCACCTGCAGGACGACACGCAGAGCCTCCTCCCTAAAGCCGAGGAAGTCGGGCACCAGCACCTCGATGCCGCACCCGGGCACGCGCCGCCGGATCGCCCGAATCGTGGCGGCGAAGTGGGCGGCGCCGCGGTCGGGGAGGTCGTCGCGGTCGACCGAGGTGATGACGACGTGGCCGAGGCCCATCTGCTCCACGGCCCGCGCAACCCGCTCCGGCTCCAGCGGCTCGGGCGCACCTTCAGGTCGGCCGGAGGTGACCGCGCAGTAGCGGCAGGCTCGTGTGCAGACGTCGCCGAGGATCTGGAACGTGGCCGTGCCGCGCCCCCAGCACTCGCCGATGTTGGGGCAGCGGGCCTCCTCACATACGGTGTGCAGCCCGCCGGCGCGGACAACGTCCTGGAGCTCGCCGAAGCGTGTGTTGCCAGAGGGGGCGCGAACCTTCATCCAGTCCGGACGCTGCCTTGCCAGCTCGGAGAACGGCATCGTCAGGCTCCTACCGGCAGCGGGTCGTAGGAGACGTCCAGCGCCTCGGCCAGGCTGCGCTTCAGCACCGGGCGCACGTCCTCGGCGGTGACGGCCGTACCGGTCTCCTGGGCGATCGAGGTGAAGCCTGCACCGCCCAATCCGCAGGCGTCGAACAGCTCGTGCACGCTCAGGTCGCTGTCGACGTCGAGCGAGAATCCGTGGCTGGTCACCCAGCGCGAGCAGCGGACGCCGATCGAGGCGATCTTGCGGTCCTCGATCCAGACCCCGCTCTGGTGGGGCTCGTCGCTGGTGCGGCCCTGCAGGTCGTACTCGGCCAGTGTCGCCAGCACCGTCTGCTCCAGCGATCTCACGTACCGGTGCACGTCGTGGTCAGTCAGCTCGACTATCGGGTAACAGACGAGCTGCCCAGGGCCGTGGTACGTGGACCGGCCGCCCCGCCCGACCTCGACGATGTCGATGCCGCGGCGTGCGTAGTCCTCGTCCGGCAGCGGCAGCTCGGCCTCGCGGTCGGCCAGCGACCCAAGCGTGATCACCGGCTCGTGCTCCAGCAGCATCACCGTGTCGGGGATGGCGCCCTGGGTGCGGGCGCCGGCCAGCTCCGTCATCACGGACAGCGCCTCGCGGTATGGCACGAGGCCCATCTCGTACAGGTAGACCCCCCGGGCGATCATCGGCTCACAGGCCGAAGGCCTTCTCGTCCCAGCCCTCGAGGTTGCTCTTGATGCGCTGCATGAACTGGGCAGCGTAGGCGCCGTCGACCAGCCGGTGATCGTAGGACAGGCAGAGGAACATCATGTGCCGGATCGCGATTGCGTCGTTGCCGTGGTCGTCGGTGACCACCATCGGGCACTTGACGATCGCCTCGACATCGAGGATTGCGACCTGGCCCTCGGGGATGATCGGCGTACCGATCAGCGCGCCGAACACGCCGGGGTTGGTGATCGTGAACGTCCCGCCGGCCATCTCGTCCGGCGACAGCGTCTTGGTGCGTGCCTTCTCGGCCATCTCGATGACCGAGCGCGACAGGCCAACCAGGTTCTTCTCCTCGGCCCGGTGGATGACCGGCACCATCAGTCCCTTGGCGTCGTCGACGGCGACGGCCATGCCCAGGTTCACGTACTTCTTGATCAGCGCCGACTCGCCCTGCACCTCGGCGTTCACCCACGGCCAGGCGCCGATCGCCTCGATCGTGGCCATCGCGATGAACGGGATGTAGGTCAGGTTGACGCCGTGCCGGGCCTGGAATTCTGGCTTCCACCGCTTGCGGAGGTTGACCACCCCGGTCATGTCGACCTCGATCACGGTGGTGACGTGTGCCGCCGTGTCCAGCGAGTGGCGCATGTGGCGGGCGATCACCTTGCGGATCGTGTTGAATTGGTAGAGCTCCTCGCCGGGCTGTGCCTCGCGGGCCGGCGCGGCGGCGATTGCAGGTGCCGCCGGCGCCGGAGCGGCGGCGGGAGCGGGTGCGGCTGGAGCCGCCGGTGCGGGAGCGGTCACGACCTGCTCCGGCTCGGCGGCGGGCGGCGCGAAATGCGGTACGTCGTGGATGACCGGCTGCTCGGCCGGCCCGGTCTCGATGAACGCCTGGACGTCCTTCTTGGTCACCCGGCCGTCGCGGCCGGTGCCCGGGATCTGCCCGATGTCGATGCCGTGCTCGGCCACCATGCGGGCGACCACCGGGCTGACGAAGGTGCGGCCGTTGCCCTCGTGGGAACCGCCGTTGGCCGGCGCCGACGGCGCGGAGGCGGGCGCCGGGGCGGCGGGCTCAGGTGCTGGGGCGGCGGGAGCGCTCTCCGCGGCCGGCTGAGGAGCCGGCTCCGCGGGAGCCGAGCCGCCGCCGGCGTCGATCACGGCGATCCGGGTGTTGACGGGCACCGTCTCGCCCTCGTCCGCGAGGATCTCACGGACCACGCCCGTTGCCGGCGAAGGCACCTCGGTGTCCACCTTGTCGGTCGAGATCTCGACGATCGTCTCGTCGGCCTCCACGTGGTCGCCCACCTGCTTGGCCCAGCGGGTGATCGTGCCCTCGGACACGCTCACGCCCATCTGGGGCATTACGACATCGACGACGGTTCCGGTGGACATGGTGGGGATACTCCTCGGGTTGCTCTCAGTAAGCGGATAGCTTCGCGATGGCGGCGGCGACGTCCTCCACCTGGGGCAGGAATGCCTTTTCCAGCGACGGCGCAAACGGGACGGGCGAGTCGGGCGACGTGACGCGGACGACGGGGGCGTCGAGGCTCTCGAACGCCTCCTCGGCGATGGTGGCGGCGATCTCCGCCCCGAACCCCGCGGTGTGGGTGTCCTCGTGCAGCACGATCACCTTGCTGGTCTTCGCGACTGACTCCAGCACGGCCTCGCGGTCCCACGGCGCCAGCGTCCGCAGGTCGATGATCTCGACCGACGTGCCGTCGCGCTCGGCCACCTGCTGGGCGGCCTCCTCGGCGGTGTAGGTCATGGCGCCGTAGGTGATGATCGTGAGGTCGTCACCGGCCTGGTGGACGCGGGCCTTGCCCAGCTCCACCACGTGCTCCCCGTCGGGCACCTCGCCCTTGACCCGGCGGTACAGGTGCTTGTGCTCGAAGTAGAGCACCGGGTTGGGGTCGCGGATGGCCTCGATGATCAGCCCCTTGGCGTCGGCCGGGGTGGCCGGGCAGGCGATCTTCAGTCCGGGGCAGTGCGCGAAGTAGCCCTCGGGGTTCTGGGAGTGGAACGGGCCGCCCGAGAAGCCGCCGCCGGACGGCAGTCGCACCACCATCGGCACCGGCGTGCCGACCCGGTAGTGCTGCTTTGCGGCCACGGTGACCAGCTGGTCGAAGGCGCACGAGATGAAGTCCGAGAACTGCATCTCGCAGACCGGGCGCATGCCCATCAGGGCCGCGCCGGTGCACGAGCCCACGATCGCCGTCTCGGACAGCGGGGAGTCGATCACCCGGTCCTCGCCGAACTCCTGGAGGAAGCCCTGCGTCACCTTGAACGCGCCGCCGTAGGTTCCGATGTCCTCGCCGATCAGGAACACCCGCGGGTCGCGCCGCATCTCATCGCGCAGGCCGTCGGAGATCGCCTGCAGGTAGGTCTTGGTTGCCACGGGCTTCCTTTTCTCTATCTGTGGTGGGGGGTGTCGAGCTCGTCGGGCTCGGCGTAGACGCCCTCGACCGTCTGGGACGGATCGGGCAGAGGGCTCTCGTCGGCCCGCTTCGCAGCGTCGTTCAGGAGCTTCTTGACCTCGACGCCGATCTCGTCGTCCAGGGCCTCGGTGAGGATGTCCTGCTCCTTCAGCCACCGACGGTAGCGCTCGATCGGATCCTTGGCGCTCCACTGCTCGAGCAGCTCGCGGGGCACGTAGAACGCGTCGTCGTGGACGGCGTGGCCCTCCATCCGCAGCGTCACCAGCTCGAGCAGCGTCGGGCCACCGCCGGCGCGGGCCTTCTCGATCGCGGCGTGGGCCTCGCGGTAGACGGTGAGCACGTCGGTGCCGTCGACCACCACGCCTTCGAACCCGTAGGCCGCGGCACGCTCGGCGAGATGCTCGATGCCGTACTCCAGCCGCGAGGGCGTGGAGTAGGCGTACTGGTTGTTGTCGCATATGAAAACAACGGGCAGCCGCCTGACTCCGGCCAGGTTCATTGCCTCGTGGGCGTCACCGCGGGCCATCGCGCCATCGCCCGACCAGGCCAGGGCGACCCGCGGCTCGCGGCGGATCTGGAACGCCAGGGCGCAGCCGACCGCGACCGGCATCATCGCCGGCAGGTGGCTGACCATCGCGATCAGCCCCAGGCGGATGTCGGCCATGTGGACGTTGCCGTCCTTGCCTTGCGCCAACCCGTCGGCCCGGCCCATGTACTGGGCGAAGATCCTCCACGGCTCGGTGCCGCGCGTGACGTGGACGCCCATGTCGCGCTGGATCGGCGCGCCGACGTCGTCCGGCCGCATCGCCGTCGCCACGCCCACGGATGCGCCCTCGTTCCCGCGGCCGGTGTAGAAGCTGCCGGGAATCCTGCCCTGGCGGTACAGGATGTGGCCACGCTCCTCGATCCCGCGCGTGGTCAGCATGTGCCGGTAGATCTGGAGGAGGTCCTCGCGGTCGAGGTCGGCTTCCCGGACCTCGGCTGCCGACCCTACCGGCGTGGCTTCGCGAGCTACTGCCATCCTTCACCGCAATATACCCACACCTGCGGCGGTTCCAACCCCCCTGGTGTGAGGCGGGCCGATCCCGAGGTGGATCGGATATGCAAGAATCGGTGCATGGGGCATGACCGGAACCGGGAGCTGGGGGATAGCTGCGGCTTCTGCGTGCGCTGTGGCTGGGGCCGCCGGTTCATGACCGGCGACCAGTCGGCGCTCCCCGCCCACTGCCCCGACTGCGGCGGCGACGTCATCTTCGCCTGCCCCGACTGCGGCGCTCCGATCGTGTCGCTGATGGGCATCGGCTGCCGCGAGTGCGGCGCGTCTCTGCGGCCGCCCGACCTGTTCGGAGTTTCCATCCGCCGCAAGCCCGAGAAAGGTGCGGCCGCGGCGCTTGCGGTTGACGCGCCCTCGCGACCCGGCGATAACGAGAGTACGTCCCTGTGATGCTCGTAGTCATCGTTTCAGCCCTGCTCGGTGCGTTCGGCGCGGCGGTCGCCCTGGCCGTTCGTGAGCGTCGCCGTGCCGGCAGGCTCGAGTACGAGGTGGCGCGCCTGCGGGAGGAAGCGGCGATGCTCGAGCGCCGCGATCCCGAGACCGGGCTGTGGAACAGCCGCCACTTCGTCGAGGGTCTGACTCGCGAGATCGAGCGGTCGCGCACCTACGGCCGGCCGGTCGCGCTGGCGCTGGCGTCGGTCGACGGGCTGGAGGAGCAGGGTGATGACACCGAGGAGGCGCTGCGCCTGATCGGCGCCTCGATCGGCGGCAGCGTACGTTCGCTGGACATCGCCTGCCGGGTGGGCGGCGCGGAGTTCGGCGTGATCATGGCCGAGACCGATTCGCGCAGCGCGTCGGTCGCCGCCGAGCGCGTGCTGCGGGCGATGGCGAAAGTGCGCTCGCCGCGTGGCCGCCAGCCGCAGGCTGCGGTCGGCATCGCCGCCTGCCCCGCCCACGCCGAGACCTTCGACGAGCTGGTCGAGCGTGCCGGAGCGGCGCTCCGCAGCGCCCGCCGAGCCGTCCGCCGCGACGAGCCCAAGCCGGGCACCGTGACCGTCTCGATGGCGGTCTGGGACGACGGCGAGGAGTAGGCCCGGTTCGGCTTAGAACTGGTTTCAGAATGAGCGGCGTCGTGAGGCGCAGGGCGCGGCGGTGGCGGCAAGGATCGAGCCGCGGGCGGAGCGCAGGCGTGCCTGGAAGGCACGTTGAGCACCGCACGTGGCGTGGGACGCAGCCGCCGTCGTCGCGAACCAGCCGCAACAGGCGGGCATTCTGAAACCAGTTCTTAGGCTCGGGGCCGATGCGTGAGATCGCTCCGGGCATCCACCGCTGGACGGCCCGCCACCCCGAGTGGCACCCGGGCGACTGGGGTGCCGAGGTAGCCTGCTTCGCCGTCCGCGATTCGGGACGGACGCTGCTGGTCGACCCGCTGGTCGACGGATCCTGGGACGCGCTGGACGGTGTCGTCCACGGCGACGTCGCGACGCTGATCACGATCCCCTACCACGTGCGCTCTGCAGCGGAGTGCGCCGAGCGCTACGGCGGCTCGATCTGGGGCCACCGGGCGTGCCTCAAGCGGCTGGCCAAGGGCGACCCGTTCCACGAGCTGTCGCCCGAGACGACTCCCGCGGGGGTGCGGCCGATCGTGATCGGCAAGCCGCGCCGGCACGAGATGCCGCTCCTGATCGAGTCGTGCGGCGCGCTGTGCTTCGGGGACGCGCTGGTCGGTGTGCCCGGCAGCGAGGGTCCGCTGCGCATCTGGTTCTGGTCGGACTACAGCGACGCCTGGTACCGGCGGCGCTTCCTGCCGTCGCTGGAGCCGCTCAAGGAGTTGGACGTGCGGGCGGTGCTGGTCACCCACGGCGACTCGGTCGTGAAGGACGCCCGTGCCGAGTTGCGGCGCGGGCTCGAGCGGGAGTCCTGGTATCACCGAAGCGGCTAGACAGCCAACACGTCCCGGCCAGGCGATGAGTTTCCACCACCGGTACCGTCCAAGAGGATATGAACGACACCACATGCCATATGTCCATCTCGCTCGACGGCTACGTCGCCGGGCCTGATCAGAGCCTCGAGCATCCCCTGGGGCGCCGCGGCATCGAGCTCCACCACTGGCATCTCGACGAGCCGCTGAACGACGGCGATGCCCGTGCCCGGAGCCTGCTGATGCGGCCGCGCGGTGCGTACGTCATGGGTCGCAACATGTTCGGGCCGGTTCGGGGGCCCTGGCAGGAGGACTGGCGCGGGTGGTGGGGAGACGACCCGCCATACCACGCGCCGGTGTTCGTCCTCACGCATCACGCCCACGATCCAATCGAGATGGCCGGAGGCACGACGTTCCATTTCGTCACCGACGGTTTCGACGCCGCTTTTGCGCGCGCCTCCGAGGCCGAGGGCGACCGTGGCGTGGACATCGCCGGCGGTGCGTCCACCGTCCGCCAGGCGCTGCTGGCCGGCGTGATCGACGAGCTCGTGCTCGACATCGTCCCGGTCCTGCTCGGTTCCGGGGAGCGGATCCTCGACGGTATCCCCGACCCCGGCCTGACGCCGGTGGAGGTCATCCACTCCGGGCTGGCCACGCACGTCCGCTACCGCGTCGGACGCTCTGGCTAGCTCGGCAGACAGGCACACTGCCTAGATGACTTCGCTGCGCCGCTCCAGCAGTACGACGTCGCGCCAACGGCCGTGGTGCCGACCCAACCGCTCGCGCACACCGACGACGCGGAAGCCGCACCGCTGGTGCAGCGCAATGCTGACGCGGTTCTCGGGAAAGACCCCGGCCTGGATCGTCCAGATCCCGGCCTGCTCCGCCTGGGCGACCAGCTCGGTCAGCAACGCCGTGCCGACGCCGCGGCCGGTGGCGGTGGGGTCGACGTAGACGCTGTCCTCGGCCACCCCTCCGTAGACGCAGCGGCCCGAGACCGGCGACAGGGCCGCCCAGCCGAGCAGCCGGCCGCCGGCGCACGCGACGAGCCTCGGCGCCGCCAGGTGCTCGCGATCCCACTCCTCGTACGCCGGCACCTCTGTCTCGAAGCTGGCATCGCCGGTGTCCAGACCCTGGCGGTAGATGACGGCGACGTCAGTCCAGTCCTCGGCCCGCATCGCCTCGATGACGGTGCGGTCAGGGTCGGCCATCGCGCCGGCGGGTCGTCAGACGCGGATCTCGGAGAAGTGGATCACCGTCACCAGGTCATCCTCGGACACGGTGCGGTTGTAGAGCTGCCCCAGGAAGTGGGCGAACTCCTCGATGTGCCGGATCTCCGGGTTGTCGTGCTGGATCTCGCGCGGCGAGACCTCGTGCAGCGGCTTGACCTCGACCTTGTCGATGACGGCGTCGAAGATCTTCTCCCGCACGTTGAACCGCTGGCCGGCCAGGACGCTGACGACCATTCCCTTCTTGTACTTCCCCGACTTGTCCCCCAGCCTGATGGTCGCGGTCTTGCGGCGGTGTCTCAGCTGGTCCGCCACGACCGGCGAGTAGAAGTTGAGGGCGTACATCGAGTCGCCATCATAACCTTTGGATCGGCGGTTCCAAACCGGCGCGTGCCTGGTCGCGAGGTCCGGCTGATAGCGGGCTTCGCCCGCCGATCAGCCGGACTCGCTTCGGCGCGAACCGATCGCCTGGCGCTGTCCACGGGGAGCACTCGTGCCACCAGCACGCGCGCTCCCTGCGGACGGCCCCAGGCTGGGGTTCGCGCTCGCCCAGGCGCCACGCCTACTTGGAACCAACGATCTCGTTCACCCGATCGAGCGCCGTCTGGGCAACGCCGCGTTCGCTCCTGTGCGTGAGGCGCTGTGGCTCGTCGAGCGGGATCCATTCGGTTTCGGACACCTCGACGCGCATTTCGGGCGCGATGTCGCCGAGGCGGCCGCTCCGCCACCGCATCAGGTGGAAGATGACGATCTTGAAGATCCGCTGGCCGTGGAGGGTGTAGACGTAGCGGACGTCGCCCAGCCTGGCGACGGGCTCGGCGACCAGTCCCGTTTCCTCGAGCACCTCGCGGGCTGCGGTCACGGCGGTGGGCTCGCCCTCCTCGATCAGCCCCTTCGGCAGCGCCCGCACTCCGGGCCGCCCGGTCGGCTCGATCGCCGCCATCCACCATCTGCCCCGCATTCGCCGCACCACGACACCGCCGGCGGACAGCTCACGCTTCATCGGCGGCATGGCGCACCCTCTGGGTTCGTCTCCCGGCGCACGGCACGCCGTACTCTGACACGCTTCGTGAGTGAGACGTCTGGCGCTCCTGATCTACTCGATCGTGTTCCTGGACGCGCTCCTGATGTTCGCGATCGTGCCGCTGCTGCCGTCGTACGCGCGCGATCTGGGACTGTCGACGACCCAGGCGGGCATCGTCGTCGCCGTCTACTCGGGCACGGTGCTGGTGGCCGGGCTGCCGGCCGGCCGCGCGGCCGACCGGTTCGGCGCCAGGCAGGTGACGATCATCGGCATCGCGCTGCTCGCCGTCTCGACCGGGGCCTACGGGTTCTCCCACACCTTCCTGGCGCTGCTGGTCGCGCGCATGGGTCAGGGCGTCTCCTCCGCCATCTCCTGGAGTGCCGGTCTGGCCTGGCTGACCGAGGCGACGCCGGTGGAGCGGCGGCCGGCGGCGCTGGGCGCCGCGATGGCCGCCGGCAGCACCGGGGCGCTGGTGGGGCCGGTGGTCGGCGGGCCGTTGGGTGAGCACCTGGGGATCCGAGCGCCGTTCGTGATCTTCGCCGGCGTCGCTGCGGTGTTGACTGTATGGGCATTCTTCGAGCCCGGCGCCCGAGGCCACGCTGACGTCACGGTCGGTGTTCGCGACCTGCCCCGGCTGGCAGCCCGGAACCAGTTGATCGCCGCGGCCCTGCTGGTCACGTTGATCGTCGCGGTGGTGTCCGGGGCGATGGAGACGCTGGTGCCGCTTCACCTCGGAGACAAGGGCTACTCGGCCGGGCAGATCAGCATTGTGCTTGGGATCGCCGGCGTGCTGGGCGTGCTCTCGAACCTGATTGCCGGGCGCATCTACAACCGGTTCGGCGGGATCCGGATCGCCCGCACAGCGCTGCTTGGATCAGCGGTCGGGATGCTCGCCCTGGCCGCCGCCCAGGCGGCGCCGGTCGTCTCGGTGCTCTACATCATCGTGACGCCGACGATCGCGTTCCAGTACGCGGTCTGCTTCCCGCTCTCGGCCGAGGGCGCGCAGCACGAGCGGGTACCACAGGGCGTGATCCTGGGAGCCATCAATGTCTGCTGGGGCCTGGGGTTCATGATCGGGCCGGCAGCCGGCGCGGTCGTCGCGCAGGCGTTCTCGGAGTCGGCTTCCTACATCTTGGCCATGGTGGTGAGCCTGGGCGGGTTCGCAGCCCTGCGATCTCTGGCACTCGCCCCCCGCGAGTGCCAAGAACCCGCTTGACGCACCTCCGCTGACTGCTATGATGGTCGCTGGCACTCCGCCTCTGCGAGTGCCAACCGAAAGGGTCTAGAACACCTAACGGAGGTAGCATGGATCTGAAGCCTCTGGGCGACCGCGTGATCGTCTCAGTCCTCGACGAGGAAGAGACCACCGTCAGCGGCATCGTCCTGCCGGATACGGCGAAGGAGAAGCCGCAGCGCGGCAACGTTCTCGAGGTCGGCCCCGGCCGCTACGAGGACGGCAAGCTCGTCCCGCTCGACGTGAAGAAGGGCGACGAGGTCATCTATTCCAAGTACGGCGGCACCGAGGTCAAGGTCGGCGGCGAGGAGTATCTGATCCTCCGCGAGTCCGACATCCTGGCCAAGGTCGCCACCTCCAAGGTCAAGGCAAAGGCGTAGGAGAGCGAATGGCACACAAGGAGCTCAAGTTCAATGAGGATGCGCGTCGCTCGCTTCAGCGCGGCGTTGACATCCTGGCGGATGCCGTCAAGGTGACGCTCGGCCCCAAGGGCCGGTACGTGGTACTCGACAAGAAGTTCGGTGCCCCGACGATCACCAACGACGGTGTCACCATCGCCCGTGAGATCGAGGTCGAGGACGTCTTCGAGAATCAGGGCGCCCAGCTCGTCCGCGAGGTCGCCACTGCGACCAACGACGTCGCTGGTGACGGCACCACGACGGCGACCGTTCTGGCGCAGGCCATCGTCCGCGAGGGCCTGAAGAACGTCTCGGCCGGCGCGAACCCGATGGCGCTCAAGCGCGGCATCGAGGCGGCTGTGGGTGCCGTGGTCGGGGACATCAAGTCCCAGTCCAAGGAGATCTCCGGCAAGGAGGACATCGCCCGCGTCGCCACCAACTCGGCCCGCGACCGCGAG
>Ga0265338_10004162_pt1 | contig 19765 bp, 21 predicted proteins | sample 42126metaG_FD_193579 | JGI IMG/M metagenome (GOLD analysis project Ga0265338, IMG submission 193579) | Rhizosphere microbial communities from Carex aquatilis grown in University of Washington, Seatle, WA, United States - 4-21-26 metaG | ecosystem: Host-associated > Plants > Roots > Rhizosphere...
CGACGCCAATAGCCTGTTCACACATCCCGAAACCACCACCCACCAGAAGATGACCCAAGAGGCGCGCGACGCCGGCGGCGTCACCAGTGGGCTGGTGCGCCTTTCCGTGGGGCTGGAAGACCCCGAGGATCTTTGCGAGGACCTGGATCAGGCGCTGAAAGTCGCTTGAGGCGCGTAGGCGAAAGCCGGAGCGCCCAACAATGTTCCCGCCCCGCAACAGGGCGCACTAAACGTCGTTCACGGCCGGAAAGTGCCAAGCCCGCGCCGAATTGCCGCTTGCGTGGAACCCAAAGCGCCTCCAATAATTCGGCCATGCCCATTTTCGAGCCCCAACGGCGCCCGCGCCCGCCCGTCGCCGACCATCAGTATGAGCTCGAGACTAAGCTTGTCCGCGTGGCAGTCCGGCCATCCTATCTGCACGACCAGTCGGATCCTGAAGATGACCGGTACGTCTGGTCCTACACGGTGACCATCGAGAACCGTGGTGCGGAGTCGGTGCAACTTCTGTCGCGCTACCTGAACATCGTGGATGGCCAGGGCCGGATACAGGAAGTGCGCGGCGCCGGCGTGGTGGGCGCCCAGCCGGTGATCGGCCCCGGCGAAAGCTTCCAGTTCACTTGCGGCTGCCCGCTGGAAACGGCATCGGGCACAATGACCGGCCGCTATCAGATGATGAGCGCATCGGGCGAGAGCTTTGAGGCGGAAATCCCTGCTTTTCTGCTGGAAAGCCCCTACGAGCGCCGGCAGATCCACTAGGCCTGCCCCCACCTTTCTTGTGGTTGAAACCCGTGCGGCTGAACGGGTTTAATCCGCCTTCCCTTCGGCGGATTTCGCATGGCCAAAACCGACTACACCAATCTCTGCACCAAGACCGCGCCCGATCGCCCATCGCGCGAAGAGGCCGAAAAGGCCGTCCGCACCCTGCTGCGCTGGGCCGGCGACAATCCGGAGCGCGAAGGTCTGATCGATACGCCGGCCCGTGTCGCCAAGGCCTTCGAGGACTGGTTCTCGGGCTATGACCAGGACCCGGAAGCCTATCTCGCCCGCACCTTCGAGGAAGTGGCCGGCTATGACGATATGGTGATCCTTAAGGACATCCGTTTCGAAAGCCACTGCGAACACCACCTGGCTCCCATCATCGGCCGCGCCCATGTCGGCTATCTGCCCACCCATCGGGTGGTAGGCATCTCCAAGCTGGCGCGGGTGGTGGAGGCTTTCGCCCGCCGCCTGCAGGTGCAGGAAAAAATGAACGCCCAGATCGCCACGTGCATTCAGAAGGTGCTGGAGCCGCGCGGCGTGGCCGTGGTGATCGAGGCCGCGCATCAGTGCATGACCACTCGCGGCGTGCACAAGACTGGCGTCACCATGGTGACATCTTCGATGCTAGGCGACTTCCGCACAAATTCCGACACCCGCCGCGAATTCCTCAACATCATCGGCAATCCCGTGAGCCGCAACGAAGGCTGAGATGACCACGCTGGACCTGGTCAAAGACCTGATCGCCTTCGACACCACCAGTCGGGATTCCAATCTCGCGCTGATTGACTATGCGCAGGCGCTGCTGGAAAAAGCCGGCGCGCGCTGCCGGCGCACCTTCGATGCGACGGGACAGAAAGCCAATCTGTTCGCCACCTTTGGTCCCGACACCGACGGCGGCTTTGTGCTCTCGGGCCATACCGATGTGGTGCCGGTGGACGGCCAGGACTGGTCCTCCGATCCCTTCAAGCCCGAGGTGCGCGAGGGAAAACTTTATGGCCGCGGCGCTTCGGACATGAAAGGCTTTATCGGCGTGGCCTTGAGCCTGGCCTCCCACATCGGCAAGGCCAAGCTGACACGTCCGGTTCATTTCGCCCTCTCCTATGACGAGGAAGTGGGCTGCGTTGGCGTGAAGGGCCTGCTGGACGATCTGAAAGCGCAAAAGCTCAGCCCGGCGCTGGCCATTATCGGTGAGCCAACGTTGATGAAGATTGTTGGCGCCCACAAAGGCGGCGCCAAGCTTCTGACCCGCTGCTGCGGCCGGGAGGCCCATTCCAGCGGCCCGGAGAAAGGTGCCAACGCCGTGATGATGGCCGGCGAATTCGTGGCCCTGCTGGACAGCGTGTGGGATGAACTGCGCGCCGACCAGGACCCACGCTTTGATCCGCCTCATTCCACGGTGCAGGCCACCGTGATCCATGGCGGCACCGCTGTGAACATCCTGGCGAAAGAAGCCGATGTGACCTGGGAATATCGCTGCCTGCCAGACCGCGATCCCACAAAGATCATCGAACGCGTGAAGACCCGCGCGGCCGCCGAAGTGCTGCCCAAATATCTGCGCCGCGCGCCTGAAGCGGCGCTGAAGACGGAGCTTCAGGCCCAGTATCCGGGCCTGACCATGGATGAGGAGTCACCCGCCATTCTGCTGGCGCGCGAACTGACCGGCGCCAACCAGGTAGAAGCCGTGGCCTATGGCACCGAGGCCGGCCATTTCCAGAGCTACGGCATTCCGGCGGTGATCTGCGGCCCCGGCTCGATCGAGCAGGCGCACCGGCCCGACGAGTTCTGCGCCCTGAGCGAGCTGGAGGCATGCGAAGCATTTCTGCGGAAAGTAATCGCGAAAGCCGCCACCTAACTCACCATGGGCGGCCTTGAGCCGCCCATCCAGAGCAACCGCGAAAGACTTGGCCGTTGCCCTGGATGGCCGGGTCAGGCCCGGCCATGGTGAGTTATGTTAAAATCCCTACCAACCTTGGCTGTTGGCAGATAGGCGCGGATGGTGCCTATTGCTCAGAATAAAACAAAAGCCGACATGGGGAAAATGGATATGTGGATCAGGCTTTCTCTCGCTGCTGCCGTCATGGCGGGCGTTCCGGCCACTCTCGACGCGCAGGAAAAAAGCGGTCCGCCGACGGCAAAATCTCCCGGCTGGTTTTTGCAGGAGCCGGCGCACCCGGCCAAGCAAGGGTCACAGGGCCGCGCCAATTTTGCGTCCCTGAACAAGGCGGGCGTGCCGGCCTGCTCGCACTCCCCGGTCTGCGATCCCGCCCATGGCGGCTCGGCGGATCGCGGCGCCCTGGCGCGGGTGCAGTGGCGCCAGACCATGGGCTACACCTTCTCCTATCCCTTCCAGGTTTCCCCAGACGATGGCGGCTCCTATCACAGCGGTGTTCCCGCCGTGGGCACCGACTCCAAGGACAATCTGTGGGTCTTCCAGCGCAACAGCCCCGGTCACCCGCAGCTTTTCAAATACAATGCCGCGCACAAGCTGATCCTGACGGTGCCCGAAAGCGTGCTGGGTCATCAGGAAAAAGCCCATGGCATGGCGGTGGACCCGTTCGACAATGTCTGGGTCGCTGACGGCGACGGCAGCACGGTCACGGAGTTAAGTTCCGACGGTAAAGTCATGAAGGTTATCGGCCGCAAAAACCATCGCGGCGATTGGGACGAAGCCAAGGGCCAGCGGCTGTTGTGGCAGCCCATGATGATGGCTTTCTCCCGCAACGGCGATGTCTTCATCGCCGAAGGCCATGCCAATGAAAGCCCCAACGATGCGGATTCCGACAATCCGGACAGCAATATCGGCGCCGCGCGCATCATTCACCTGGACCGCAATGGCAAGTTCATCAATCAGTGGTTCGGCAACAGCGTCGGCCAGGGCAAGTTCAGCATGGCGCATGGCGTGGCCGTGGATCCGCAAAATGGCGATGTCTGGATCGGCGATCGTGAGCAATATCGCCTGGTGGTCTACACCAAGGACGGCGTTTTCCGCCGCACCATCCAAATGCGAAATCTGATGTGCGCGATCGGCTTCGACCGTCACGGCAATCTCTGGGTGTCCAGCGGCCAGGACGGTCAATTGCTCAAGCTTGATCGCGACGGCACCGTGCTGGGCGCGGTGGGAAATGGCGCGGGGCGCGGACCGGGACAGGCTGTCGAAACCACCTACATGGCCTGGGACAAACAGGCCAATCTCTATACTGGCGACACCAGCGTGGCCCGGATCACGGAATGGTCGCCGCCGAAGTGATGGCGAGGCCTTTCAGCTAATCCTCACCCTTCGACAGTCGCTAGCGGCAGCGTAGTGCGACCAGGGTGAGGATTTATCCAAGTCCTCATGCTGAGCCTGCCGAAGCATGAGGACTAACTCAGAGCATCCGGCCCGATCTCGTGCGTTTTACCGCAGAACTCACACCTCGCCCGGATCACGCCATCGGCATCAGCCAGGCCATGGCGTTCTTCCGCTGTGTAATTCTTCAGCACACTGGCGATACGTGAGGTGTCGCAATCGCAGCGGAAGATCACCGGCTCGGGCGGCTGGACCCGCACTTCGTCCTCATGGAACAGGCGCCACAGCAAGGTCTCGGGCGCGAGCGAGGTGTCCACCAGCTCAAGGTCTTCGACGGTCTTTAAAAGCAGCGACAGCCGCTCCCAATCATCGCTGGCCGGTTTGGCTTCCGGTGCAGGCTCACCGGCCGCAGCCGGTGTCATCTGCAGCATGATGCCGCCGGCCCGCCAGTGAGGCTGCTTGTGGCCGGCCAGATAAAGGGGCGCCGCCGCCAGCCGGATCACGGTGGGAAGCTGTTCGGACTGGGTGAAATAGGTTTCGGCGGAGGCGCCGATGCCATCCTGTGAAAGCTCAACAATGCCCTGATAGGTCTTGCCGCCGCTGCGCGGTTCGATGGTGATGGCCAGCGCCCCTTTGCCCGCCAGCTTGTCGAAGCCGGCATTCTCCAGCGCCGCGAAACGCTCGGCATCCAGGCGCGCAAAGCCGCGCACGCCGCGAGGACGGCTCTCGTCGGCGCCGTAATAGTCGGCCGTGACCAGATCGAGCGGGCCATCGCCCTTGGTCTGGATGGTCAGACGGCCGTCCAGCTTGAGCGCGGTGCCCAAGAGTGCGCCCAGCGCCAACAGTTCGCCCGTCACCCGCGCCGCCGGTTCTGGCAGGGCATGAGCGGACAGGGCGCGGGCGGAACTTGCGTCCAGCCGCACCAGGCGGCCGCGCACGCCCGCCTTGGCGATGTCGAACGGCAGAACGAAATCGCCATAGGGCGACGGGTTGGAGTCCGGTTTGTCAGGCATTTCGGGCTATATGGCGCTGGCGGCGCGGCTTTTCAACCTAAGCCAGCGCCCAGGCCAGGATAGCCTTCTGGGCGTGCAGCCGGTTTTCCGCCTCATCGAACACCACCGACTGCGGCCCGTCGATCACCGCATCGGTGACCTCGTCGCCACGATGGGCCGGCAGGCAGTGCATGAAGATGGCGTCTTTGTTGGCGCGGGCCATCAGCTCGGCATTGACCTGATAGGGCTTGAGCAGGTTCTGCCGCTTGGTGGCATTGTCGTCACCCATCGAGACCCAGGTGTCGGTGACGACGCAGTCCGCGCCTTCCACGGCCGCTTCGGCATCGGTGGTGAAGGTGACCAGGCCGCTGGGCTCGGCCCAGTCGCGGGTCTCCTGATCCACCGTCAGTTCCCGGGGGCTGGCGACATTCAGCTTGAAACCGAACTTCACCGCCGCATGCACCCAGCTGGTGAGCACATTGTTGCCGTCGCCGCTCCAGCACACGGCGGCGCCGGCGATCGAGCCCTTATGCTCCTCATAGGTCATCACATCCGCCATCACCTGGCAGGGATGAGACCATTTGGTCAGGCCGTTGATGACGGGAATGGTGGCGTTGGCCGCCAGGTACTCGACCATCTCATGATCCAACAGCCGGATCATCACCGCATCGACATAACGCGACAGCACCCGCGCCGTGTCGGCAATGGTCTCTTCGCGCGCGAGCTGCATCTCGTTGCCGGTCAGCATCAGGGCACTGCCGCCCAACTGCCGCGCCGCCATGTCGAAGCTGATGCGGGTGCGGGTGGACTGCTTGTCGAAGATCATGGCCAGCACCTTGCCGTTCAGCGGCTGATCGGTGTCAGGCATGCCCTTGGGCTTTGTACCGCGCGTCAGCTTGCGCTTCTTGGCGTCGGCAATGATGGCTTTCAAGGTGGCGCCGTCATGGTCCGACAGGTCCAGGAAATGCCGCGGCTTGGTGGTGGAAAAGGGGGCATTCATTGGGCGGCTGCCTTCTCTGCCTCGAACGCGAGCGCAGTCTTGTTGAGCAAATTGAGGCCCTCGCGCGCTTCCTCCTCGGTCAAGGTGAGCGGCGGCAAAAGCCGCACCACATTGTCGCCGGCCGGCAGCACGATCAGGCCATTGGCGCGGGCCGCCGCAACAAAGGCGCCCGCATCGCTTTTCATTTTCAGGCCCAGCATCAGGCCCTGGCCGCGCACCGTCTCGAACATATCCGGATGACTGGCCACCAGCGCGCCGAGCTGCTGCTGCAGATAACCCGCGATCCGGTTCACATGATCCAGGAAGCCGGGCTCCAGGATCATGTCGATGGCTTCATTGCCCACCGCCATGCCCAGCGGATTGCCGCCATAGGTCGTGCCGTGGGTGCCAACGGTCATGCCTTTGCCGGCTTCGGCGGTGGCCAGCACCGCGCCAACGGGGAAGCCGCCGCCCAGCGCCTTGGCCACGGTCATGATGTCGGGTTCAAAACCCAGCCAATCATAGGCGAAGAACTTGCCGGTGCGGCCCAGGCCCGTCTGGATCTCATCGAAGATCAGCAAGAGGCCGTTATCGTCGCAGAGCTTGCGCAGCGCCTTCAGGAAATCGGGGCTGATCACCCGGACACCACCCTCGCCCTGCAAAGGCTCGATGATGATGGCTGCGGTCTCGGGCCCGAGAAGCTTCTTTACCGCATCCAGATCGGCGGCCACGTCGCCTTTCAAGGTGACCTGGTCGAAGCCCGGCATGCGCGGGCCGAAGCCTTCCAGATATTTCTCGTTGCCGCCGGCATTGATGGCGGCATAGGTGCGGCCGTGAAAGGCGCCCGCGAAGCTGATGATGCCGAAACGCTCGGGATGGCCGCTGACGAACTGGTAACGCCGCGCCATCTTGATGGCGAGCTCGATGGCCTCGGTGCCCGAATTCACGAAGAAGCAGGTATCGGCGAAGGTGTTGGCCACCAGCTTTTTGGACAGGCTCTCCTGCCCCGGCACGCGATAGAGATTGGAGGTGTGCCAGAGCTTGCCCGCCTGCTCGGTCAGGGCCTTCACCAGCCGCGGATTGGCATGGCCGAAAGCCGCCACCGCGATGCCCGCTCCGAAATCGAGATATCGCTTGCCATCCTCGGCGAAGAGGTAGGAGCCCTCGCCACGGACGAAGGCGACATCCGTCCGGTTATAGGTGGGAAGCAAAGCGGGAAACACGGAAGCTCTCCTTCTTGAGGATTGAAATATAAATACAAATCACGTTGGGAAGGCTGTGTTTATCTGCTTTCCGTGACGGCTCGACAACCCCGGAGCTGGCTCATGGCCGGTATGCGCGTTCCCGGGAGGCCGGCAGACATTCAGGAAATCATGCCTCCGGCAAATCTGGCGCAAGAAGTTGGTCCTGCTACGATTTCCACCAAAGCATTTTCGCTCCGCCCCAAGCAGCCAACGCCATCAGACAGACCCCCAGGGCAATCAGCCCCCAATCCAGCAAAGTCATTTTCTTCCCTTCCCGCTCGGGCCGGCACGGGGCAATTTTATTACATGGGATGGCGGCCACCAGCCCTAGACTTGGGTTTCCCAAGTGCACACTTCCCGGGATTCAGGGAACTATGCCTTTGGCAAACCTGACACAAGATATTGAAATTATTGGCATACCTGTACGAACTTGCCGTCTGGCAAATCGAGAGGCTCTTTTTTGGTCTCGCAGACCGTGATTTCTCCGGTCCAGCGATCCAGCCTGAATAGGCCGCTTCCAGAGACCACCTGCATCTGCCAGTGACTGGTCAACATGACCGCACCCGCGATCAGCGCAGCCCCGCCCAGCACGGCCCATTCCAGCTTCATTTCTTTCCCGGCCTGAAGGTGATCCCATCATACGGCGGTATGGCCAGCCCATCGGCGGTGAGGTTTCCCTTCGCCTCCTCTACTAGGTTTGACCAAATCGGTGTCGGCGGGGCTGCCAGCGAGCCCGGAACGGTAAAGGGGTAGGCCTGAAGCAACTTGCCGTTCTTCCAGCACTCTACAATCACCTGGACCGCGCTCATTTCTTCTCCTTCCGCTTGGGCTGCTTCGGCGGTGGCGGGGCCTTGCCGGTGGCTAGTGCGGCGCGCACAGCAGTCTCAAAATTCAGCGGCGCAAGGGTGACCTTTTCGTTCTTTTTGCCCGTTTTCACTGTTTGTACTACTTTCGTTCACTGTGTATTAGTTGACCGCCTCGGTTCCCGGACGTATCATTTTCGTGTCATTGTGATTTGAGTCACGTCCCCGTGCAGTATACCGCGTTCATTGAGGAGCTGGTTGAGGAAGTGACGGCCAAGAATAAGGCCGCGCTTCGAGACGCGCTGACTTCGGCATATTCGCATGGCCGCACCGATGCGCTCGCTCCATTATTGGCGGCGGCAGGTATCCAAACACCTCTTCCTTCTCAACCAGACGTGAAGCCCGGGCGGGTGGCCCAAGATCAGGCATTGCCGAGCGAGGTAAAGGTGCCTCGCGGTCTACCGGATAAGTTTGTGGCGCGCGTAATGGGCGAAGCGTCCTTCCCCGGCATTTCACCGACCGACATCATTCCGAAGTACGCCAGGACGCCAGAAGAACGTGCCATTTCCTACTCAGCGCTGCGCAAAGCGCTTGAGCGCGGGCGAGAGATTGGCCTCTACGAGAACAAGGGGGGCAAGTGGTTCAGGCTATAGGCCCTTAAAGTTTCCCCGGGTACCTGGGGAAAACCTACCTCCTCCAGTCCGCCCGTTTGTAAAGGGGGACTGGGGGAGGCTCCTGCCGGTGTGGCGGAATTTAGTAGACGCGGCGGACTTGGACTCCGCTGGTCCCGTTAACCCGGTACCGTGCGAGTGCAAGTCTCGTCACCGGCAGGCTATTTGTCAATAACCACCTGAAGTTATTGCCAAATTCCTAATTTTCGAGTCCCGTCAATCACTTAGCAGATGCCTTGTCCAGGGCTTTAGCAAGCCGCAGAAGGCGGTTTCCCTCTTTTTCGGCCAGGGCGGCCAGCGGTCCCTCCCAGCCCTGTGGTGGCGTCCTATAGGCATTGGCAGCGTGGTCCAACCGAGCCTGCCGGATCAGGTCCGCGCCTTTGCCAAGCGCCTTAGCGATCTCGGCCCGTGTCACTCCTGCCATCAGTTCGTCGGTCGCTTTTTTAAAATCCATTTTTGTACCCTGTACCGTTGACAAGACTGATTTGTACCCTATAATAGGATACACAGTCAAGGACGCATTGCCGTGAACCTCTCCGAGATTTCAAAGCTGACGGAAGAAGAAGCCCGCGAAAAGCTGGAGGCGATCCGCTGGGCCAATGGCGTTGTCTGCCCACACTGTGGCCGTGTGGATGGTCATACGAAGCTGCAAGGCAAGAAGCATCGCCCTGGCGTCTGGAAGTGCAACAATGGCTGCGGCAAGCAATTCAGCGTGACGGTTGGCACGGTGATGGAAGGCTCGCATCTACCTATCCGCACTTGGCTCATGGCTTTCTCAATCATGTGCAGCGCCAAGAAAGGTGTTTCGGCTCTCCAGTTACAGCGCCAGTTGGGCTTGGGCTCCTATCGCACCGCTTGGCATCTGTGCCACCGCGTTCGCTGGGCCATGAGCCAGAATCCACTGAAGGGTTTGCTGGAAGGCGTCGTAATGGTTGACGAAAGCTACGTGGGTGGGGAGCCCAAGAATTTCAGCAACGCAAAGCGCCGCGAATACGACAAGCGCAAGACCGGCCGTGGTACGGAAAAGCAGCCGGTTATCGCTCTGGTGGAACGCGGTGGCCGCGTCCGGTCGTGGCCGATTGCCAACATCACGGCTAAGACGCTGCAAGATGCGATCCGCGATAACGTTGCGCCCTCTGCGGCAATCCAGACGGACCAACTCTTGTCTTACAAGGGCGTTGGCAAGCACTTCGCTGGTGGCCACGAGACCGTGAACCACGCAAAGAAAGAATATGTGCGCGGCCAGATTTCGACAAATGAAGTCGAGTCCTATTTTGCGCTACTGAAGCGCGGCATCACCGGCTCATTCCATTCCGTATCAAAAGCCCATCTGCATCGTTATTGCGATGAGTTCAGCTTTAGATGGAATGAGCGCAAGGTGACGGACGCGGAGCGGACGGTAAAGGCTATTGCCCTGAGCCAAGGCCCGCGCCTCTTATACAAAGAGCCAGTTCGCAAGCGTGTTTAAGGCAGCCCTACTGAGAGGATAAAATCTGTTGGCTTGAGGCCAGGATTCGTCGCATAGCCAACACTAATGTGCGCATCAGTAAATATTTGGGCTACCTTTTCTTCCAATGCCGGTTTGTTCTTAATATCACGGACCTGAAAGAAAATTCCGCGCAGATTTGGCGACAAAAGGCGCATAGGCAGCGGTGCAAGGATACCCGGCGTCGATACTGTGGCGATTTTCCCTACTATCAATGCTCTCATTATTTGGATTGCGTAGGCATTGGCTTCTGGGGTGTCTACAGCCATAACGGTAAGACCAATCGCCCGCTTCCCATCTGGATAGTAGAAGTACGGCGAAAGTGCCCTGGCCTCGCTGGTAATTATGCGTTGCTGATCCAGAGTTAGGTGTCGCTGGGTGCCGGTAAGCGAAATAACATACGCCGCCTCTGCTATTGCCAACGTGCCCAGCACAATCACACTGGCGATCCCCCATCCGATATAACGGAGCGAAGGATGCCGCATAGCGGTTTTGGGCTCTCCCGCCCAAAGAAGCCACGCAGTAGCCCCACCAATCAGACAAAGAGCAAAATAAGGAGAGGCAATCACGGCTGCGCCCAGCCCGATATAACCTCCAACGTCGCGGGCTCGCGCCCACCACCAGTCGGTTTCCCCGAAAAGGTCCGGAATAAGCCTGTAGGCCGCGACGGCATAAACCGCCCATGCTGGCAACTTAATCGGCGTGAATAGCCTTCGACGGGCAGCGTTCCACGCCCGCATCGGCCAGGGCGGTTTAGGGGTGGCGGCTTGCAGGGACACTTGGGATTGCATCCCCCTCCGTCTGTCTCGACGATTCGGCATGGGATTGAAGGTTGCCCCCAAACCTCCAGTCCGTCACGAACCCGGTAATTATGACTGAACGTCATCCCCAAGCCATAGTTTTGGGTTTCCCAAGTGCACACTTCCCGGGATTCATGTGGACAAGGGCTTGGGTGTTACCCGTAATGCTTGTACGGCGTTAAGGTAACGCTACTGTATCTAGTGACCCGGGGGGCTGAAGGAACGGCCTGGGGTTAGCCAGGAGCGAGAGCCATGACACAGATGAATTGGTCGGAAGACCGGGTCGAGCAGCTCAAGACATTATGGACCGAAGGCCTTTCGGCCAGCCAGATCGCCCGCGCCCTGGGCGGGGTGACCCGCAACGCCGTGATCGGCAAGGTACACCGGCTGGGCCTGGCGGGCCGGGCCAGCCCCTCCCGCTCCGAGCGGCCGCGGCTGCCGGTGGCGCACAAGGCGCCCACCGTGCGCGCCCATGTGCCCGCCGCCCCTGTGGTGGAGGAAGATCCCGTCACCCTGGCCGATGGCAGCCACGCCACGGTGCTGACCATCAGCGACCGCATGTGCCGCTGGCCGATCGGCGATCCCGCCGCCACCGAGTTCCACTTCTGCGGCCGCTCGCCCAAGTCGGGCTCGCCCTATTGCGAAGCCCATGCCCGCAAGGCCTATCAGCCGCAGCAGACCCGCCGCGACGGCAAAGATGCCAAAGGGCGGATGGCCGGCTAGTACCCGCCGCGATGGCCGTGGCAATGTCCCGCCATGGGCGCATCCGCCAGCATCTATGATTATTCCGCGCCGCTGCTGAGCGGCGAGCCGGCTTCGCTGTCGAAATGGCGCGGGCGGGTGCTCCTGATCGTCAACACCGCCAGCCATTGCGGCCTGACCCCGCAATATACCGGCCTGCAGCGGCTGCACGAGCGGCTGGAATGGAAGGGCCTGACCGTGCTGGGCTTTCCCTGCAACCAGTTTTTCGATCAGGAATTCGGCACCGAAAGCGAGATCACCCGCTTCTGCCGCGAGAATTTCGGCGTCACCTTTCCGATGTTTTCCCGGCTGAAGGTTAACGGCCGCAGGACCCATCCGCTCTATCGCCATCTCAAGCGCCACAAGCCCGGCATTCTGGGAACCGGCATCATCAAATGGAATTTCACCAAATTCCTGGTCGATCGGAACGGCGAGCCGGTCGCGCGTTATGCGCCACGGACAAAGCCGGAAGATCTAGAAGAGCCGATCCGGAAATTGCTTTGATATCCGCGGATCAGGCGGCGCTGGTGGCGCTGCCCAGATTAGCGGCATCCAGCGAATAACCGGCCGAGCGCACCGTGCGGATCGGATCGGAGACGCCTTCGATATTCAGCGCCTTGCGCAGCCGCCCCACATGCACGTCCACGGTGCGGGCCTCGACATAGACATCGCTGCCCCACACCGCATCCAGCAGCTGCTCGCGGCTGAAGACCCGGCCCGGATGCTGAATCAGATGATCCAGCAGCCTGTATTCCGTCGGGCCCAGATGCACTTCGGTGCCGGCGCGACGCACCCGATGCGCGGCGCGGTCCATCTCGATATCGCCCACCTGCACCACATCCTCCGCCAGGCTGGGGCGGATCCGGCGCAGCACGGCGCGCAGCCGCGCCAAGAGCTCGGTCATGGAGAAGGGCTTGGTCAGATAATCGTCGGCGCCGGTGTCCAGGCCGCGGATGCGGTCGGACTCTTCGCCCCGCGCCGTCAGCATCACGATCGGCACATTGCGGGTTTCCTGGCGGCCACGCAGCCGGCGACAGACCTCGATGCCGGAGAGCTGCGGCAGCATCCAGTCCAGGATCACCAGATCGGGCTGCTCCTCGGCGGCGACCAGCAGCGCTTCCTCGCCGTCGCGCGCTTCCAGCACCCGGTAGCCTTCGCGCTCCAGATTGTAGCGCAACAGGGTGACCAGGGCGCCTTCGTCTTCAGCGACCAGGATGGAGGGCTTTGTCATGCGTGGGTCTCATAGGGAACGGAGGTTTCGCTGGTGGTGTCGGCCTTCGGCCGCGCCGCGCTCAGATGGCCGGCGCGCACCATGTGATAGACCACCTCGGCGATGTTGGTGCAGTGGTCGCCGCTGCGCTCGATATTCTTGGCGACGAACAGCAGATGGGTGCACAGGCCGATGGTGCGCGGATCTTCCATCATGTAGGTGAGAAGTTCGCGGAACAGGCTGTTGTAGATCTCGTCGATCTCGCCATCGCGCGCCCACACCGCCTCGGCTTCATCGGCATTGCGGCTGGTGAAGGCATCCAGCACCTGCTTGAGCTGGTTCTGCGCCGCCTTGCCCATGCGCGCCAGGCTCTGGGTCAGGCGGATGGGCGGCTCGCGGTTCAACACCAGCGCCCGCTTAGCGATGTTCTTGGCCAGATCGCCGATGCGCTCCAGTTCCGCCGCGGTCTTCACCGCCGCCAGGGTTTCGCGCAGGTCCACCGCCATGGGCTGGCGCAAGGCGAGCAGCTTCAGCGCCCGGTCCTCGATCTCCTGCTGGATTTCGTCGATGCGGGCGTCGCCGCCCACCGCCCGTTCCGCCGCGGCGCTGTCGCGCCGGGCGATCGCTTCCATGGCGGCCGCGAACTGGGCTTCGGTCAGGCCGCCCATCTGCGCCACCAGCGCCGACAGGGCGTCAAGCTGTTCGCCGAAGGATTTCACGGTGTGCTCGGTCATGCAGCTCGCCTCTCAGGTCCGGGACCGCCTTAAGGCCTTCCCGCCACTCCTATGCGACTGTTTTATAACATTTCCGTGACAGGCTCCGGAGCCGCGCTTTTGGCGGCATTTTGATCCGGAACAGCCGGAAGAAAGACGGTAAATGTGCTGCCCTGCCCTAGCCGGCTCTCGATGGCCAGCCGGCCCTGATGGCGATTGACGATGTGCTTGACGATGGCCAGGCCCAGACCGGTGCCGCCCCTTTCCCGTGAGCGCTTGACGTCCACCCGGTAGAATCGCTCGGTCAGGCGGGGAATGTCCTTGGCGGGAATGCCCTCGCCATCGTCGCTGACGGAGCCGAAGACCTGTTCGCCCGCCCGGCCCAGCACGACCCGCACCTCGCCGCCTTCCCGGCCATACTTGATGGCGTTGTGCACCAGGTTCTGGAACAGCTGGATCAGTTCGTCGGGCTGGCCGATCACCTCGGGCATGCCGGGCTCCGGTTCCACCTTCACGGTGATGGCTTCCGCGGCCGCCAGCGGCTTCAGGCCCGCCACCGCCTGCCGGACCATGGCTTCCAGATTCACATGGCCTTCCGGTTTCACATGCTCGTTCATCTCGATGCGGCTGAGGGAGAGAAGATCGTCGATCAGCCGGCGCATGCGGTCGGCTTCCACCCCCATGATGTCCAGGAACTGTTCGCGCGCGAGAGCGTCGTCCCTGGCCGGACCTCGCAAGGTTTCGATGAAGCCCGTCACCGCCGCCAGTGGCGTGCGCAGTTCATGGCTGGCATTGGCGATGAAATCCGCTCTGAGCTGTTCGCTGCGCTTGACCACCGTCAGATCGTGCAGCAGCAGCGCGGTAACCGAAGGCGCGATGCTGATCCGCGCGGCATAGGCCTGGTAGTGCCGCTCGATCGGCACCGGCAGACTGAAGGGGACGTTGGTGGCAATGCCGTCCCTCGCCTCGGCGATGGCTCCCAGCACCTCGGGGTTGCGCAGAACCTGCGATGCACGTTTCCGATCCAGGCCCGGCCCCAGCACATCGCGCATGGCGTGGTTGACGAACAGCACCGTCTCGTCCTCGTCCAGCAACATGACTGGGCTCGGGAGCTGATCGAGCAGGACGCGGGTCATGGGCGGCAAGGCGGCCAGGGGATCGTCCGCCGTCTGTTCCGCCGGGCGCAGGATAGGTTCCTGGAACGTCACGAACTGGGCGATCAGAAGGGCGGCCAGTCCCGCGGCCACCAGGGCCCAGAACAGTGCGGACCCGCCCAGGAGCATGACCGTGCCGCCCAGAATCAGACCGATCAACAACGGCCAGGCCAGCCCCCGCAGGCGGAAGAGAGATTCAACCATCGCCACATAATAGTCCCGATTGCGACGATCCGATAACGAGGGAGCGAGGGCGGTCCGGCGTCCTCCGCTCACGGACGGTCGCGGAGATGCGTAAGACCTGCGCTTTCCAGGACAAACTGGGTAAACGGACATAAGCTTTGATAAGGGCTGGAGTTACCGCGGAAAACCATAGGACACTGGCTTGAAAGCGATTCGCCATGCCCCAAGTCATTCTTGCCGAAGATGAAAGCCAGCTCCGCAGCCTGATTGCGGAGCTTCTGGCCTCCAAAGGACTGAAAGTCTGCCAGGCCGCCGACGGGCTGGAAGCGCTGCAGCTGCTCAAGGACCATCCGGGCGCTGGCCTGCTCCTGTCCGACATCGTGATGCCGAACATGAACGGCTATGAGCTGGTCGAAGAGTCCCTCAAGCTACGCCCCGAATTGAAAGTGCTGATGATGACGGCCTATCCGACGGAGCAGCCGCCGCCTTCCGCGCTGAGGGCGCGCGAGATCCGCACCCTGGTCAAGCCGTTCGACCCGGACCGCATGTGCGATCTGGTCGTCGACATGCTGGCGCGCCCTTAAAGCCGGTTCCTAATCCGGTCGCCCGCGGCCGCGCTTGATCTCGGCGCGATGCTTCTTGTTCTCCAGCCTTTTACGCTTGCTGGCCTTGGGCACTCTGGTGGCGCGGCGTGGCTTGGGCGGCGTGGCAGCGCGGCGGATGATCTGCGCCAACCGGTCTCGCCCATCGGCCCGGTTTCTCTCCTGCTCGCGAAAGCGCTGGGCGGTTATGACCAGCACACCCTCGCCCGTGATGCCCGAACCCTGCAGCAGCGCGGCGCGCACCGGCTCGGGCAGGCTTTGTGAGGCGCGCACGTCGAAACGGAGCTGCACGGCGCTCGCCACCTTGTTCACATTCTGCCCGCCCGGACCGGAGCTGCGGATAAAGCGCTCCTGAAGTTCGTGCTCGGGAATGGCGATGCGGCTGTTGACGATCAGATCGCTCATCACTCGAACACCTTGCGCAAGCCCTGCTTGACCAGCTTGCCGGCCTGGTTGCGCGGCAAGGGCTTTTGCGACAGGCGGAAATGCACCGGCACCTTGAAGGCGGCGAGCCTCTCCCCTGCAAAGTGTTTCAGCACATCTTCGCTGACCTTGGCGCCGGCCTTGAGTTGCACTGCGGCGGCCGGCACCTCGCCCAGCAGCGGATGGGAAAGCCCTACCAGCGCCGCATCGGCCACGGCCGGATGCTGGATGAGGACATTCTCCACTTCACTGCAATAAATATTCTCGCCGCCGCGGATCAGCATGTCTTCGGCGCGATCCAGAATAGTGCAGAAGCCCTCTTCATCCAGGACCGCCAGATCGCCTGTCTTCAGCCAGCCATCCTGGAAACGTTCGGCGCTGGCGTCGGGCCTGTTCCAATAGCCCTTCACGATATTGGGACCAAAGGCCCAGAGCTCACCCGGCTCTCCGGGCGGCAATTCCCTACCATTATCCATCACCTTGAGCCGGCACACCGGCAGCGCCGGACCGCAACTCGCCGGGCGATGGAGATAGTCCTGGCCGGAATGGGTGGTGCAGGTGGCCGAGGTTTCGGTCATGCCCCAGCCCTGTCCCGGCATGGCGTGCAATCGCGCGCGAATATCCTTGGCCAGAGAAATAGGGCACGGCGCGCCGCCAAACGTCACCAGCTCCAGCGATGACAGGTCATGACCCTCCGCCTGTTCCAGCAGCGATAGGGCGACGGCCGGAACACCACCGGTCACCGTCACTTTTTCGCGCGCGATAAGGGCCAGCGCTTCTTCGGCGTCGAATTTGCGCATCAGCACCAGCTTGCCGCCAACGGCCATGTTGGGCAGCAGCACCGAAAGGCTGCCGATGACATGAAAGAACGGCACGGCCAGCAAGGTCACCCGCCGTTTGGACGCCGGCGGTTCCGCTCCGCTGCGCATCGCGTTGCGCGCCGCTGAAAAGCTCTGCGCAAAAATATTGGTGGTGAGCGCGCGGTGCGTGCCCAGTGCTCCCTTGGCCGCGCCGGTGGTGCCGGAGGTATAGAAGATCGTGGCATCATCTTCCGGCAAGAGCGCCACGTCCGGCATGGGCTGTTCCGGCAGCTGGTGCCAATGGGCCGGCGCGCCGATGACCTCCTCCAGCATGGTTACGTCCGGTGGGGGATTTGCGGCGCGCGTGACAAAGACATGCTCGGCCGAAGGCGGCAGGTCTGTCAGCCGCGCCAGCCTTTCGGCATCGGCGAAGACAAACCGGGCGCCGCTGTCCAGTAATGCATAAGCGAGCTCCGTTCCCGTCCACCAGGCATTGAGCGGCACCACAATGGCACCCGCCAGCAACGCGCCCATGAACACCACCGGCCATTCCGGCAGATTGCGCATCATCAGCGCCACACGGTCGCCTTTTTTCAGGCCACGTTCCCGCAGCAAGGCCGCCACCATGAGCACAGCGCGAGCGAAGCCGTCATAGGTGACGCGCTCATCGCCATGGACCAGGAATTCGCGCGATCCATGCTGGCGCGCGGCCGCAAACGCCTCGGCCGCCGTGGCAGGCGCATGCTTCCACACACGCATAGGCACGCCCCGGACGACGATCTCGACGGTCTCAAAAGCCATTCCGGGCGCGGTCAGGCGCGCATGGGCATCGGCAAGGCTTAGATGCGGCCAGCATTGGTCATTCATGGCAGGGCAAGTATAACGGCCCGATGAATAATGTATCAGGTTTTTGCCAGGAGCGTTTGGCGCGCATTCCGCGCTTCCTGGAGGCGCAGGTCGCCGCCGGGGCCCTGCCCGGCGCGCTGACCCTGATCTGGCGCAACGGCCGCGTGGCCCATCAGAGCATGGTGGGCAAGGTCGATCTCGGACGCGACCTTGCGATGCGCGAGGACGCCATCTTCCGGCTTTACTCCATGACCAAGCCGGTCACGGCGGTGGCGCTGCTGATGCTGCTGGAGGAAGGCCGCATCGCGCTGGACGATACCGCCGCAAAATTCATTCCCGGCTTTGCCGCCCTGAAGCTTGCCGATGGAGCCATACCCCGGCGCGCCATCACCGTGCTGGATCTGCTGCGCCACACCGCCGGCTTTACTTACGGCTTTCACAACCGCACGCCGATCGATGCCGCCTATCGGGCGCAGAAGATTGCGGAGATGGACACCGAAGGCGGCCTTCCCGCCATGATCGGCCAGCTTGAGAAATTGCCGCTGGAATATTCGCCGGGCGAGGCCTGGATCTATTCGGTGGCCACCGACGTGGTGAGCCGACTGGTAGAGATCGTGTCGGGCCAAGGTTACGCGGACTTTGTGCGGCAGCGGATTCTGACACCGCTCAAGATGGGCGATACCGATTTCCTGGTGCCGCAAGCCAAGCGCGACCGCTTCATCCCCTGCTATGCGCTGAAAGACGGCCGGCTGGAATTGTTCGACGATTCGGAAGGCTCCAAATTCCTCGCGAGGCCCGCGCTGGAATCGGGCGGCGGCGGCCTGGTTGGCACCGCCTCAGATTATCTGCGCTTCTGCCGCATGCTGCTGAACAAGGGCGAGCTGGAGGGCGTGCATCTGCTCTCGCCCAAGATCGTCACGCTGATGACGGCCAATCATCTGCCGGATGGAAAAGAGATCGCCGATCTTTCACCGGCCGCCGATGCCTTCAACGAAAGCGGCTATCGCGGCGTCGGGTTCGGATTGGGCGTGGCGGTGACCCTCGATCCCGTCCGCATGGGCATTCCGGGCACAGCGGGAGAATTCGCCTGGGGCGGCATGGCCTCAACCGCCTTCTTCGTCGATCCCAAAGAGGACATGGCCGTGATATTCATGACCCAGGTGATCGCCGATACGGCCCGGCGGGTCCGGCTGCGCCGGGATTTGCGCACCCTGATTTACGGCGCCATGACGGAAAGCCATGCTTGAGACCTTGCCGCTGACCGACTGGAACGGCCCCTACGAGCCAGCGGTGAAGGCGCGCGCGGTCGCAGGCCTGGAGGCCGGCGCGGTGCTGTTTTTCCCTGGCCTCACCTTCCGGTTCGAGGACAGCGAAAAACAGTTCCTTGACGCGCGCGTGTCCGACGGCAAGGCCAAGAATATCTCGCTCGATCCGGACACCGGAAAAATCCAGGCGACATCGTTGCAAGGCGACCAAGCCCGCCGCCTCTCCGCCTTGATGACGCGTTTCGCCAATCAGGCTTCGTCTCTGGTGAACGACCTTCTGCCCTACGCGCAGGTTGAGCGCGCTCGCACCAGCTATCGCCCGGTCGAGGTGAAGGGGCGCGGCTATTCCAAGATCTCCGATGACCGGCTGCTGCACATCGATGCCTTTCCCTCGCGCCCGATGCGGGCGGGACGGCGCATTCTGCGCTTCTTCGCCAATGTCGCGCCGTCGTCTCCCCGGCACTGGCTGGTGGGAGAGCCATTCGAGCCTTTTGCGCGCAGCTTTCTGCCGCGTGTCGGTCCGCATTTGCCTGGCAAATCCTGGCTCTATGAAAAGCTGGGCGTCACCAGGGGCCGGCGCAGCCTCTATGACGAGCTGATGCTGTCGCTGCATGATGCGGCCAAGTTGAACGACGATTTTCAGAAAACCAGCCCCCGCGACGCAGTGGATTTTCCGGCCCAAAGCTGCTGGCTGGTCTTCACCGACCAGGTGCTGCATGCAGCGCTGGGCGGGGAATTCGCGCTGGAGCAGACGTTCCATCTGGATGTGGCGGAAATGGCAGAGCCGGCGCGCGCGCCCATCCGGGTG
>Ga0265338_10004163_pt1 | contig 19762 bp, 24 predicted proteins | sample 42126metaG_FD_193579 | JGI IMG/M metagenome (GOLD analysis project Ga0265338, IMG submission 193579) | Rhizosphere microbial communities from Carex aquatilis grown in University of Washington, Seatle, WA, United States - 4-21-26 metaG | ecosystem: Host-associated > Plants > Roots > Rhizosphere...
TGATGCACCGGAAGCCCGCGCGGGGCGATGGCGACAATATCAAAACGGCTGCCGCGGCGGGCAAGCTGGGGGCGGCTGGCCAGATATAGGCAGGCGGCGCGGGCAATGCGAGCCTGCTGGTTTTCGCCCACCGCCTCCGCCGCAGCGCGCGCCAGACCGCGCGCCTTGACCTCGATGAAACAGACCGGCCCGAAGGGCGCGGCCGCCACCAGATCGATCTCGCCGGCATGGGTTTTCAGCCGCTGCGCCAGGATGCGATAGCCTTTCAGCCTGAGCCAGAGCGCGGCCAGACTCTCGCTGGTATGACCCCGCTGTTCGGCCTCTCGCCGGCTATTCATCCTTCAACTCCAGCGCCCGGGCATAGAGCGTCTTGCGCGAGCCGCCGGTCAGTCCGGCGATCAGATCGGCCGCCGCCTTCACCGGCATGAAAGCCAGCGCCGCCTTCAGGGCGGCATCGGTTTTGGCGCTGTCGACAACCGCTTCCTCTGGTGGCCCAACCAGAAGTGTGACTTCCCCCTTTGGCGCGCCCGCCATGGCGTAATGCGCCGCAAGCTCTGAAAGGGCACCCCGGCGCACCTCCTCATGCAACTTGGTCAGCTCGCGCGTCACTGCGGCAGGCCGGTCTCCCAGCACCATCGCCATTGCCGCGAGCGCGTCCGCCAGCCGTTGCGCCGATTCAAAAAAGATCAGGGTCGCGCGCACGCCCTTCAATTCTTCCAAGGTGCTTTGCCGCTCACCGGCCTTGGCCGACAGAAAGCCTGCGAACAAAAACCGGTCGGATGGTAGGCCGCTGAGCGCCAGGCCCGTCAGCACCGCCGAGGCGCCCGGCAAGGCAACGACTGAAAGCCCCGCGGCAATCGCCTCCCGCGCCAGCTTGTAGCCGGGATCGGACACCAGCGGGGTGCCGGCATCGGAAACCAGGGCCACCGCCTCGCCCCTTTCCAGCCGCGCCAGCAGCCTGGGCCGCATCTGCTGCCCATTGTGATCGTTGTAGGGAACCATCGGTTTGGCGATACCGTGGATCGCCAGCAATTTCGCCGTCACGCGGGTGTCTTCGGCGGCGATGACGCTGCAACCCTTCAGCACGTCCAGCGCTCTCAAGGAAATGTCGCGGGCATTGCCGATCGGGGTCGCGACGATGTAAAGGCCAGCCGCCAGATCGCCTGTTTCGCCGGGGGCTGATTTACCGGGGATGGCCAAGGGCTTAAGGTTGCGCGTCAAAGGATTGCCCATGCCGAGTTCTGTCCGTCGCTTTTGTGCCATTGCCGCCCTTGTCGCGATAGCCACCGGGTGCACCCCCCGCCCTGAAGCACCCAAACCGGTGCCGGCCCCTCCCCCGCCGCCGGCCCCCATAGCGGGCAATCCCCTGGACCGCGACCAGCCCGGCTATCTGCGGCTGCCCGGCATGACGGACAATCAGGTGCCGGTGCGGGTAGGGGTTATCCTGCCCTTTAGCAGCAGCGTTGCCGGAACCCGAGCCCTGGCCCAATCCATGCTCAAGGCGGCCGAGCTGGCCATGTTCGATTCCGGCAATCCCAACATCCTTCTGATGACCGCCGATGAGGGCAATGGCGGCGCGCCCGCCGCGCAGGCGGCGCAACAGCTTCTCTCCCAGGGCGCGGAGATCATCGTGGGTCCGCTGTTCGGGCCATCGGTTCAGGCGGTGACGCCGATCGCCAAAGACCGGGGTGTGCCGGTGCTCGCCTTCTCCACCGAAAAGAGCGTGGCGGGCAACGGCGCCTATCTGCTCAGCTTCATGCCGCAGAACGAAGTGCGGCGCGTGGTGTCATATGCCGCCGCCAATGGCCATCACCAATTCGCCGCTCTGGTGCCACAGACCGCTTACGGCAATGTGGCCGAGGCCGCGTTGCAGGATTCGGTCGCGGCCGTGCATGGCACTGTGGTGGACGTGGAGCATTTCGCGCCTGATGCGGGATCGGTGGCCACGCCTTCCAGTGCCGTGGCCAAGAGCAGCGCCGATGCCATCCTGATCGCGCAAGGCGGTACCTTGCTGCGGGCTATTGGGCCGACACTTTCGCTGGAAGGTGTCACCAAAGACAAAGTGAAGCTGCTGGGTACGGGGTTGTGGGACGATGACAAGACCCTGGCGCGAGAGGCGGCGCTGGAAGGAAGCTGGTATGCGGCGCCCGCACCCAATGCCGATGCGGACTTCGTCAACAAATACCGCACGACCTATGGCGCCGCGCCGGCGCAGTTGGCATCGCTGGCTTATGATGCAGTGTCGCTGGTGGCACTGCTGGCGCAAGGCCCTGCTTATCACCGTTACACAGCGGCGGCGTTGAACGATCCCAATGGCTTTTCGGGTGTGAATGGCATCTTCCGCTTCCAGCCCGACGGGACGTCCGAGCGCGGCCTGGCGGTGCTGGAGATGACTTCGGCCGGCCCGGTGGTGATCAGTCCCGCGCCGACGACATTCCAGAAGCCGGGCGCTTAACTCCGGCGGTCAGTTCAGAATTTCCTCAATCACGCGGTTGAGCAGCAGCCGCCCCGTAGGCGTGGCGCGCAGCACCTCGCCATCCCGTGTGAGAAAGCCCTGCTCCGTCAGCGCCGTGATCTTTGCCGCGTCCGGCCCTGTGCCCCAGCGCTTTTCATAAGCCGCCAGATCGAGTCCTTCCGCCAGGCGCAGATTCATCAGCAGATGCTCGCGCGCCGCTTCTTCGCGTCTGATTGGGGTCAGTTCGGCAAAACCGTGTCCCTGCTTGCCGACCGTGTCGCGCCAGCGTTCCGGCAGCTTGATGGCGGCGGTGGCAGTGCGCGCGCCGTTGAGCGACAGGCGGCCATGCGCGCCGGGACCGACACCGGCGTAATCGCCATAACGCCAATAGATCAGATTGTGCCGGCTCTCCTGGGCGGGCCGGGCGTGATTGGAGATTTCATAAGCAGGAAGGCCCGCACTTTCGGTCAGTTCCTGCGTGACCTCATAAAGACCCGCCGCAAGATCATCGTCCGGGATTTGCAATTGCCCGCTCTTGTGCAGCAGGGCGTACGGCGTCTCCGGCTCGATGGTGAGCTGATAGAGCGAGAGGTGATCGGTGCCGAAGGACAGCGCTTCCTGCAATTCGGCGCGCCATTGCGTCTCGTTCTGATCGGGGCGGGCGTAAATCAAATCCAGTGAAACCCGGCCGAAGTTGGCCATCGCCATTTTGAGCGCGGCCCTGGCCTCCGCCACGTCATGCAAGCGGCCGAGCTTTTTCAGATCGGGATCGTTCAGCGCCTGTACGCCCAGGGAAACGCGGTTGACGCCAACGGCGCGATAATCGGCAAAGCGTGCGGCATCGGCGGAGGCGGGATTGGCTTCCAGGGTGATTTCCACGTCATTGCCCATCGGCCAGAGCGTGGCGATCTTTGCGAGGATGCGGCCAACCGAGCGGCCCTCCATCAGTGACGGCGTGCCGCCACCGAAGAAAATCGTTTCGACGACGGGTTTTTCGGTCTGGTGCGCCGCCACCCAGTCGAGCTCAGCCAGGATGCCGTCCACCCAGCCGCTTTCGTCTATTGCCGTGCGGACATGGGAATTGAAATCGCAATAGGGGCACTTGGCGGCGCAAAAAGGCCAGTGGACATAGACGCCGAAGGCCAAGTCAGAGACTCTCGGTGAAGATGCCGGAATGCAGCAGCTTCTCGAAGGCCTTGGCGCGATGGCTGATGGCGTGCTTTTGCGCCGGATCTATTTCGGCAAAGGTCTGGTCCATGCCGTCGGCAATGAAGATGGGATCATAACCGAAGCCGAGGGTACCACGCGGCGGGAAGGTGAGATGGCCATGCACCTCACCCTCGAAGACTTCTGTTTCACCCGACGGCATCGCCATACACAAAGCACAGACGAATTTCGCGCGGCTGGTCGTCAATCCTTTGTGCCGCAGCTCGTCATGGATGCGGTTCATGGCGATGCGGAAATCCTTGGTCGGCCCGGCCCAGCGCGCCGAATAAATGCCTGGCGCGCCATCCAGCGCCTCCACGCACAGGCCGGAATCATCAGCCAGGGCGGCATGATGGCTGCCGGTTGCCGATGCGACCGCCTTGATTTTCGCGTTGGCGGCAAACGTCGCGCCGGTCTCTTCCGGCTCCGGCAGGCCCAGCGATCCGGCGCTGACCGGCAGAATGCCGTGCGGACCGAGCAGCGCCTTGATCTCCCGCACCTTGCCTTCATTGTGAGAGGCGACAACCAGCTGGCTGCCGCGCGGCAGTCTCATGCCAGAACTTCTTTCTGCAGAATGACCAGCTCGCCGATGCCCTTGCGCGCCAGCTTGAGCAGCGCCACCAGCTGTTCCTCGGTGAAAGGCGCGCCTTCCGCGGTACCCTGGATTTCCACCAGACCGCCCGAGCCGGTCAGCACAAAATTGGCGTCGGTCTCGGCCGTGGAATCTTCTTCGTAATCCAGATCGAGCACCGGCTGGCCCTGAACGATGCCGCAGCTGATCGCCGCGACATGATCCTTGATGATGGGCGCCGTCATCAGCCCGGTCTTCTTCATGAAGGCCACGCATTGGCTGAGGGCGACAAAGCCGCCGGTGATCGCCGCGGTGCGGGTACCGCCATCGGCCTGCAGCACATCGCAGTCGATGGTGATCTGCCGCTCGCCCAGCGCCGCCAGATCGCATACCGCGCGCAAGGAGCGCCCGACCAGGCGCTGGATCTCCTGGGTGCGGCCGGACTGTTTTCCCGCCGCCGCCTCGCGCCGCATCCGGTCATGGGTGGAGCGCGGCAGCATGCCGTATTCGGCCGTGAGCCAGCCCTTGCCGGTGCCCTTCAAAAAGGGCGGCGCCTTTTCTTCCAGGCTGGCGGTCACCAGCACATGGGTGTCGCCGAACTTGACCAGGCAGGAGCCCTCGGCATGGCGGGAGAAGCCGGGGGTCAGGGAAACGGCGCGCATCTGATCGGGGGCGCGGTTGGAACGGCGCATGGAGCCTCATATATCGGTCTGCTAACGCGAGGCGTTACCTAGCGTCAGCGCCCCGCCAGAAGCAACCGTAAAGCAGAATATTTAAGGTTTTCAATAGCTTGAGCCTGGAACCCCGCGCACCTTTTGTGATGCCCCAGGGCCTGACCGACCGGCCAAAGGAAGTTTTTCGCCATCTGGTGGAGGCTTTTCTGACCAGCGGCGAGCCGGTTGGGTCGCGCACCCTCAGCCAGCGGCTGCCGCTCGCCCTATCGCCGGCCTCGATCCGCAATGTGATGGCGGACTTGGAAGCGATGGGCCTGCTCTATGCGCCCCATACCAGCGCCGGCCGGGTTCCAACCGAAAAAGGCCTGCGCCTGTTCGTGGATGGCTTGCTGGAAATCGGCGAATTGGCCCCTGATGAGCGCGTCGCCATCGAGGCCCGCATGTCGGGCAGCGGCCGGCATATCGAGGATGTGCTGACCCAGGCCACCCAGTCCTTGGCGGGCCTGTCGCGCTGCGCCGGCCTGATGGTGACGGCCAAGCAGGATTCTCCGCTCAAGCATGTGGAATTCGTGGCGGTGGCGCCGGGCAAGGCGCTGGTCATCATGGTCAGCGAGGACGGCCAGGTGGAGAACCGGGTGATTGACACCCCGCCTGGTCTTCCGGTCTCGGCCCTGTCGGAAGCCAGCAATTATCTGGGGGCGCGGCTCCGCGGCCGGACCCTGGATACGGCGCGTTCCGAAATTCTCCAGGAACTGGACGGTGAAAAGCTGGAGCTGGACGCCCTGACGGCCAAGCTGGTGGCGGAAGGGCTTGCCACCCTGGCGGGCCCCGAAAAGGTGCTGATCGTACGGGGCACTTCCCACCTCTTGGACAGCGTCGCCGCCCAGGCCGACCTGGAGCGCATCCGCAGCCTGTTCGATGACATCGAGCGCAAGGCCGACCTGATCCGGCTCATGGAACTGGCCAAGGAAGGCGATGGGGTGCGCATTTTCATCGGCTCGGAGAACCGGCTGTTCTCGCTTTCCGGTTCCTCGATCGTGGCGGCGCCCTATGCCAATGCGCAGGGCAAGATCGTGGGCGTGATCGGGGTGCTGGGCCCCACGCGCCTGAATTACGGGCGCATCATTCCCATGGTGGACCATACCGCCAAAGTCATTGGACGATTGCTCGCATAAGGTTTAAGGACGCCCGCCATGAATGAAGAACCGACCCAGCTGCCCGACTCCGAAAACCCCCACGCCGCGGAATTCGCGGTGCTGGAGGCCTTGAGGGCGGAAAATGAATCCCTCAAGGATCAGCGCCTGCGCGCCCTGGCGGAGGCGGAAAACATCCGCCGCCGGGCCGAGAAGGAAAAGGCCGATGCCAGCCAGTATGCGGTGACCAAGTTCGCCCGCGACATGGTCGGGATTGCCGACAATTTCGCCCGCGCCCTGGCTGCCGTGCCCGCACCCGTCCGCGACGCGGCGGACCCCCAGCTGAAAGCCGTGCTGGATGGCGTGGAAGCCACCGACCGCCAGCTGATGCAGACGCTTGAGCGCTATGGCGTGAAGGCGGTGGACGTCAGCGGCAAGTTCGATCCCAATTTGCACCAGGCCATCGCCGAGGTGCCGGGCAAGGGCAAGGCCGCGGGCAGCATCGTGGATGTGGTCCAGTCCGGCTTCATGATCGGCGACCGGCTGCTTCGTCCCGCGATGGTCACGGTTGCAAAAAATGAAATGCCGGCGGCCGCCGCGGGCGTGGATAGTAAGGTCTGAGCTTATTCGCTCTTTGAGGGGCCTTCATGTCTGAGTTGAAAATCGTCGTCACCGGCGCCTCCGGCCGCATGGGCCGCACGCTCATTCGCGAGATCGCGCAGGGCTCGGGCATCACCCTGTGCGGGGCGCTGGAAATGGAAGGCCATCCCAATCTGGGGATGGACTCCGGTTCGCTGGCCGGCATGCAGCCCAACGGCATCAAGCTGACCGCCGATCCCCTGCCCTTGCTGGCGACCGCCCAGGCGGTGGTGGATTTCACAACCCCCATGGTCTCGACCATGCTGGCGGACCTGGCGGCGCAGGCCCGCATCGTTCATGTCATCGGCACCACCGGCTTTGACGAAAAAGGCGAGGCCCGCATCAAGGCCGCCGCCCGTCATGCCGTGATCGTTAAGTCCGGCAATATGAGCATGGGCGTGAACCTGCTCGCGGCTCTGGTGGAGCGGGCGGCCAAATCCCTGCCCGATTACGATATCGAGGTGCTGGAGATGCATCACCGCAACAAGGTCGATGCGCCGTCGGGTACCGCGCTGTTGCTGGGCAAGGCCGCGGCCAAGGGGCGCGATATTTCGCTGGACAAGCATTGGGTCAAATCCCGCGACGGGCACAATCTGGGTCCGCGCGCGGACGGCAGCATCGGCTTTGCCACTCTGCGCGGCGGCACGGTGGTGGGCGAGCATTCGGTGATCTTCGCCGGCACCGGCGAACGCATTACCTTGGCCCACTCCGCCGAGGATCGTTCGATCTTCGCGCATGGTGCGCTGACCGCGGCCAAATGGGGCCATGGGAAAAAGCCGGGGCTTTACAGCATGACGGACGTGTTGGGGCTTTGAAGACCAAGTTCCTCATCCTTCGACGAGCTCAGGATGAGGATGAGTCCTCATGGTGAGCCTGTCGAACCATGAGGACCGGCGCTAATGCCGAAGCCTTTTTCCAAGGCCGAAGTGGAAGAGTTCTTCGCGCGGCTGAAAAAGCACACGCCCGATCCCAAGACCGAACTTCGCTACGTTAATGCCTATACCTTGCTGGTGGCGGTGGTGCTGTCAGCCCAGGCCACGGACAAGGGCGTGAACAAGGCGACCGAGCCGCTGTTCAAGAAGGTCAAAACGCCCGAAGCCATGGTGGCGCTCAGCGAGGCGGGCCTGACCGAATACATCAAGACCATCGGGCTTTATCGCGGCAAGGCCAAGAACGTCATCGCTTTGTCGAAGATCCTGATCGAGAGCCACGGCGGCAAGGTGCCGAAAGACCGCGAAGCGCTGCAGGCATTGCCTGGGGTCGGGCGCAAGACCGCGAACGTGGTGCTGAATGTGGCCTTCGGCGAGCCGACCATTGCGGTGGACACCCATATCTTCCGCGTCTCCAACCGCACCAACCTGGCGCCGGGCAAGAACGTCGAAGAGGTCGAAGAAAAGCTCGAACGGGTGGTGCCGGACCAGTACAAGCTGCACGCCCATCACTGGCTGATCCTGCACGGGCGCTATACCTGCATCGCGCGAAAGCCGCTCTGCCCCGTTTGCGTGGTGCGCGATCTCTGCCGCTTCAAGGACAAGACCAAGGAGCTGCCGCCAGGAAAGCCGAAGGCGGCTACGAAGTCTTTGAAGACGAAGACTTCAGGGCGGTAAGGCAGTCCATGTCGGCGGCGCTCTGCGCCCCATGCGGCAGGGTCTCGACATGGCGCACCATGGGCGGGGTGCCATACAGGAAAAAGAAGGCGCGGCAGTTGGCGCCGTCATAACGCCACATCTCGGTGGCGCCGTCCTTGCGCACAAAGGCAGGCTTGCCGAAGGCGGCCTGCAGGCCGGCCCCGGCCATGTTGAGATACTGGCCGGGCTCGCCGCGCGGCGGCGCGGCCGGAATGGCGCTCTGCGGCGCGGGCGCGGGGGCCTTCGCAGCCGGAGCGGCGCAGCCCACTACCGCGAACACAGGCAACAGACAGGAAAGACGGCGGATCATGTCGCTTTGTGCCACCACAGTCCCCGTCGTCTCAAGTGAAACGCTTGGCAATTGCCACGCCCGCGTGTAAGCGGGGATTGCTGATTTGAGCCGTTTCGCGAGGGTTTCATGGCGCAGTATTCCTATGACGTGGTCGGGTTGGGCAATGCCATTGTCGACATCATCGCCTCGGTGGATGACCGGTTCCTGCTGAACCATCGCATCGCCAAGGGCGGCATGACCCTGATCGACGAGTTCCGCGCCAAGGATCTGTTGAAGGCGCTGGCGGACAATCGCCAGGCCCTGTCCGGTCTTTATGAGGTCGCCGGCGGTTCGGCGGCCAACACCCTGGCGGGACTTTCCTCGCTGGGCGGCCGCGGCCTGTTCGTGGGCAAGGTGTTCGATGATGTGCTGGGCAATGTCTTTGCCCAGTCCATGGCCGAGATGGGTGTCGACTTCACCACCGCGCCAGCGCACGAGGGCCTTTCCACCGCCAGCTGTCTGATCGCCGTAACGCCCGACGGCCAGCGCAGCATGAACACCTATCTGGGCGCCTGCCGCTGGCTGACCCCGGACGATGTGAATGAGGAAGAGATCGCCAGCGCCCGCGTGCTCTATCTTGAAGGCTATCTGTGGGATGAGGAAAGCGCCAAGGATGCCTCGCGCAAGGCGATTGCCGCGGTGAAGGGCGCGGGCGGACGCGTCGCCCTGTCTGTCTCCGACAGTTTCTGCATCGGCCGCTTCCGCAGCGAGTTTCTGCATCTGCTGGATCGGGACGTGAATATCCTTTTCGCCAACGAAGACGAAGCCAAGGCGCTGTTCGAGGAAGAAGACTTCGACAAGATCATCGCCGCGGCCCGGAAATGGGGCGGCATCACCGCCCTCACCCGCTCGGCCAAGGGTTGCGTGATCGTGCACGAAGACACGGTCCTGGAGATTCCGGCCGCGCCCGTCAGCCACGTGATTGATACCACCGGGGCGGGCGATCAGTTCGCTGCCGGATTCCTCTATGGCCTGACCCAGGGCAAGGGCCTCAAGGATTGCGGGCGGCTCGGCGCCCTGGCGGCGGCGGAAGTGATCTCGCATTACGGCGCGCGGCCCGAGACACCGCTGCAGGAGCTGGCGAAAAAAGCCGGGCTGGCCTGACGGCGCCGCCCTCATGCTTCGACAGGCTCAGCATGAGGATGAATCTAAAAGCCCTCACCCTGAGCTTGTCGAAGGGTGAGCGGCACTACTCACCGATGACATGCAGCGTGACTTCGCGCCGGTGCGGCGCGTCACGATGCTCGAAGAGATAAATTCCCTGCCAGGTGCCCAGCGCCATCCGGCCGTTGTGCAGCGGAATCCCCAAAGAGACTTGCGTCAGCGCCGAGCGGATATGGGAGGGCATATCATCCGGCCCCTCGGTGGTGTGGCGGAAACGGGGGCCGCTGGTCGCCAGCCAGGCGAAAAAATCCTGCAGGTCCTTCTGCACGTCGGGATCGGCATTTTCCTGGATCAGCAGCGAGGCGGAGGTATGCCGGACAAAACAGGTCAAGAGCCCGTCTTCGATCTTGGCACCCCGCGCAAATGCCGTGGCCTCATCGGTGAACTCATAAAGCCCCGGGCCCCGCGTCGGAACGGTGAGCGTATGGAAAGCCTGTTTCATGCTCGCTTCCGCAAATACACATAGAGCGCGCCGTCACCGCCATGTTTGACATGCGCAGGCTGGACCTTGGCAATCAACGCCGTCAGCTCCGGTTCCTTCAGCCAGCGCGGCACCATCTGTTTCAGCACGCCATGGGCCGACATCATCCAGGGGGCGTTCTCGTCATTCTTCGGATTGCCCTTGCCGGTGACCACCAGCACCAGGCGGTAGCCTCGTGAATGCGCCGCCGCCAGCCAGGTGAAGAGGGTGCGATGGGCCACCCCTTGCGTCATGCCGTGCAGGTCGATGCGGGCGTCCGGTTCCATCAGCCCGCGCCGGAGCTTGTCCTGGGTCGTGCCATTGACGCCGCTGGGGCTTGTTGCCGCCGCCTTGGCTTTTGCGGCGCGCTTGGGTTGCGTCGTTTGCAGCGGAAGCGCCTCGCGGAAATTCTGCTCGAACAGCTTGCGTTCATCGTCACTGGTCGTGCGGCGCTTCATTACATGAAGTCCTTGCCCGCGCCCAACCGTTCGGCAAGTCCCTTCGGAAGCAGCACATAGAATCTACCTGGCGCCTTCATCTGCCCGGCGCGGCGCTCAGCATCCGCGCCGAAACCGAAAAAGATATCGGCGCGGGGCCCGCCCCGGATGGCGCCGCCCGTATCTTGCGCAATCAGCAGATCATGCACCGGATCGGGGCCATCGGCGGCGACATAAAAGGGCGCGCCCAACGCATGAAGCCGCGCATCCACCGCGATGCTGGCCAAGGGGGTCAGGGCCGCGCCCAGGCTGCCGGTGCTGCCCAGCGCCGGATCGCCGATCGGCCGCTCCTGAAAGAAGATGTAGCTTTTGTCCGTCTCCATCACGGTCTGGGCGCGGTCGGGATGCGCCACAAGCCAGGCGCGGATGCTTTGCAGCGAGACTTCCTCGCGCGTCAGCACGCCGTCGGCGATCAGGGTGCGGCCGATGGCGGTATAGGGCTGGCCATTCTCGCCGGCATAGGCAATGCGCACACTTGTTTGGTTTTTGGGGCCATCTTCAAACACAACCCGGCCCGAACCCTGGATCTGCAAAAAGAAGAAGGCGACCGGATCGTCGGTATAGAACAGCACCGGCGCGGGCGGCGCCTTGGCGTTGATTTCGGCGCGGGTGGCATAGGGCACCAGGCGGTGGCCATCCAGCCGGCCGGAAATATGCTCGCCCTGGAGCTTGGGGTTGAACAAGCCCAGCTCCGCCCGCACCAGATCGCCGGGAATGCCATAGACCGGTGTCTGGAACGCACCGCCGCGGCCGCGGCGGCCACGGATTTCCGGCTCATAGTAGCCGGTGAACAGCGCATCGCCGTCCACCACATAGGGCGCAAAATTCTTTTCAAAGAAGGCGCGCGCATCGCCCTGCGCCGCGGCGCAGACAGGCCGCCAGTCACCCACCGTGCCGGCATAGCCGGCGCCACCCATGGGGCTCGCGTCCGGCTTCTGCATCAGAACCGCGCAGCCGCGCTGGAACGATGCCAGCGCTGTGTCCAGGTTGTTATTTTTCCATCCCGGCAGGGCGGAGAAATCGCTTCGCGTCAGGCGCAACAGCGGCGGCTGCGTGACTGGCGGCTTTGGTGTGGTGCAGGCCGCCAGCAGAAGAAACAGCGCCGGGAGTGCGGCCGCAAATCTCATTCCGGCAGTTCGCCTGAGGTCGCCACCAGGGTCCAATTGGGGTCCGTCGAATCCAGATTGCGCTCGAAGGTCCAGACGTCGGTGACCGTATTCTTGTCATCGCCTCCGGAAAATTCCGCGGTGAAGGCCGCCGTGATCTCGGCATTGTGGCCGTGAAGCACCGAACCCACGATGCGCGCATCATGCAACTTGATCAGCGTTGGAGCCGGACCGGTGCGTGACGCAATGCCGGTGTCGAAGGCCGCATAGACGTCCGGCGACAGCAGCGGCCGCAACTGAGTTCGGTCCCCGGCGGCGAAGGCGGTGACGATCTGGGCATAGGCCTCGCGCGCGCCGGCCAGGAACTTCGGCGTATCGAAGGCGGGATCGGCGATCTGGATATTCAGAAGGCCATTGGATGAGGGCTGGGGCTCGCTCACAGCCGCGGGCGCCACGGGGGTCAGAGGAGCCCGTTGTACCGGAGGCTGCGGCTCGTGCCCGGTGCGCCGGCCCAGAATGGTATAAAGGCGGAACAGGACGATGGCTGCCACCATGGCGGCGGCGAGAAGTCCCAATGTTTGTGAATCCGGCATGTGAAACCCGCGGAGAATGTGATCCGCCCCGTCCCCAAACCGACCCTAGCCGTCACCGATAGGCGTGAAAAGCGCTTTTGCTTGCCCCGTTCCCGTGATCCGTGGTAGCGCGCGGGGCCACAAAGCGACCGGCAACCCGAGCAGAGCGGCGGCCTGCCGGCGCGACCAGACATTAATCAAGAAAGACCGACCATGAGCAGCGAAGGCTTCAATCCAGGACCCGAGGCACCGCAAGGCCAGCCGGCCCTGCCGAACCTGCAGGTCGTGGCCCAGTTCATCAAGGATCTGTCCTTCGAAAATCCCGGCGCCGCCGTCAATCTGACCGACCGGCCGCAGATCGAACTGGGCGTGGACCTCAACGCCAGCCGCCTTGCCGAAAAGGACATGTTCGAGGTCGAACTCAAGATCCGCGTCGATGCCAAGTCTGACGGCCGCGCTCTGTTCCTTCTGGAAGTGGCTTATGCCGGCATATTCCGTCTGACCAATGTGCCGGACATCGCCACCCAGCAGATGATCCTTTTGATCCAGGCGCCGCACATGCTGTTCCCCTTCCTCCGCCGCATCGTCGCGGACGTGGTGCGCGACGGCGGCATGCCGCCTTTGATGATCGAGCCGATCGATTTCCTGGCGCTGTATCAGGCGCGGGTGGCGCAGGGCGCCGGTCAGCCGCCGCAAGGAACCGCCTAAGCGTTCCAGAGCGCCTTGTCGCCCAACTCCTTGGCTACGAAGGTGGCATGGAGTTCGATCTCGATTTCGGTGATCAGCGGCGCCAGCTTTTCCGGGCGTTGGCGCGCGGCACGGGCGACGGTTTCGGTCACCGCGGCGGCGATTTCCACCGGCGCCAGCATCAGCCCGCGTTGGCGGCCGCCCACCAGCTCCAGATAGATTTCCGCGGTGAGCTGAGCGTCCAAGAGCGCGCCATGTTTGGTGCGGGCCGACAGGTCCACGCCGAAACGCTTGCAGAGTTCGTCCAGGGAATAGCGCGCGCCCGGGATCTTGCGCTTGGCGATTTCGATGGTGTCGATCGCGCGCGACAGTGGAATGGTTTCCCGGCCGACGCGGGAAAGCTCCGCATTGATGAATTTGATGTCGAAGCTGGCATTGTGGATCACCAGCGGCGAGTCGCCCAGAAATTCCAGGAATTCATCCGCCACATGGGCGAACCGCGCCTTGTCGGCCAGGAATTCCGCCGACAGGCCGTGCACACGCTGGGACTCGATGGGGACGTCGCGCTCGGGGTTCAGATAGAATTGCAGGGTGCGGCCGGTGGGGAAATGATCCATCAGCTCGACACAGCCGATCTCGACGATCCTGTGCCCGTCACCCGGCTCGAAGCCGGTCGTTTCGGTATCGAAAACTATTTCACGCATTCAGCTTCGCCCGAATATCAGCCAGAATCATTTTCACCTGTTCACGGGCGTGATCCAAGCCCCTGTCGGTGACCACCAGATAATGCGCCTGTGAGCGCTTTTCAGCATCGCTCATCTGCCGGCCCAGCAGCGCCGCGAATTTGGTTTCGGTCATGCCCGGCCGCGCCAGCACCCGCTGGCTCTGGACGTGTTCGGGCGCCGTCGCCACTACCACGGCGTCCACCTTGAGACCGGTTTCCAGCAACAGCGGAATATCCAGCACCACAATAGGTGCGCCGGCGCCCCTGAGAAATGCATCCCGCTTTTCTACCACCAGGGGATGCATCAGGCCTTCCAGGCGTTCCAGCGCGGCAGGATCGCCCGCCACGATCTTCGACAAGGCCGCCCTGTCCACCGCGCCGCTCCTGGTCGAGCCCGGAAAGGCGGCCTCGATCATGGTCGCGGCCTCGCCGGCATAGAGCGCATGGATGGCCGCGTCGGCATCGAACACGGGTATGCCCTCGGCGGCGAAGAGCTTGGCGGTTTCGCTTTTGCCCATGCCGATCGAGCCGGTCAGGCCGATCACAAAGGGCTTAGCCGCGGGCACGCAGCACCTTCACCAGCGCCTCGCGCAGGGCAGGCGTGACCTTGGGTTTCACGCCAAAGAAGGCTTCGAACGATGGCGCCGCCTGATGCATCAGCATCCCCAGGCCATCGATGGTCTTGTGGCCACGCGCGGCCGCGTCTTTCAGCAGTGGGGTTTCCAATGGGCTGTAGACGATGTCGCAAACCGCCGCGGCCTTCGGCAAGACGCCAAGGTCGATGTCCAGCGGCGGATTGCCCGTCATCCCCGCGCTAGTCGAATTGACGACCAGCACCGCATCGCCCGCCACCTTGGCCCAATCGCCCAGTGCGCCAGGTTCGACCGGCGCCTTCACTTGTGCGCTGAGCGAAGAGGCCAACGTCTTGGCGCGATGGCTGTCGCGGTTGAGGAGGTGAATATGTTTTGCGCCCAGCATTTCCAGAGCCAGGATCGCGCCCCGCGCCGCGCCGCCCGCGCCTAGCAGCACCACCGTCTTGCCGTCGAGGGCGCCGATCTCTTCGCGCAAGGACTCCGCCAAGCCCAGGCTATCGGTGTTGCGGCCTTCCATTTTCCCATCGCGGAAAACCAGCAGATTGACCGCGCCCGCCGCTTTTGCTGCCGCATCCACGCTGTGCGCTATCGCGAAGGCGGATTCTTTATGCGGCACGGTGACATTCACGCCGGCAAATCCGGCGCGGCGCGCCCCATCGATCACCGCCATGAAATCCTCGCGGTGCGCGGCCAGCGGCACCATGGCGCCGTCGATGCCATGCTCCGCCAGCCAATGGCCATGCAGCACCGGCGACAGGGAGTGGATGACCGGCCAGCCGATGATGCCGGCCAGCTTGGCTTTGCCCGTTAGGGTCATGACGCGAGTAAGCCTTCTTTGCGCAACTGGACCAGCACCGGCAGCAGCGGCAGGCCCAGGACCGAGAAATAATCGCCATCCACTTTATCGAAAAGCTGCGCCCCGCGCCCCTCGAAATGATAGCAGCCGACCGAGGACAGGATCGCGGCGCCTTCGGTGGCCAGATAATCGTCCAGGAATTGCGGGCTTAACGGCCGCATGGTCATCCGGCAGGGGCTGGCATGCGCCCATAGCAAGGCCCCTTCCCGCGCCAGCGCCGCGGCCGAAACCAGCAGATGCTCGTGGCCGGCGAGCCGGCTGAGCAAGCCACGCGCCTCATCCAGCGTGGCGCACTTGCTGAGAAATTCCCCGTCAAAGGCGATGACGCTGTCACCGCCCAGAACCAGTTGCCCCGGATGGCGGCGTGAAACAGTCAGCGCTTTCTGCTCCGCCAGGCTTTGAGCCACGGCCTCGGCAGGCGCGCCCTTGAGCTCCGCCATCAAGGTGTCTTCATCTAGGTCGGCGGGATCGGCAATGAACGGCACCCCGGCCGCCGTCAGCAGCGCCTTGCGGCTTTGGCTGCCCGATGCCAGCACTAGTGTCGTGGTTTCGAAGTTCGCCATATTATGGATATCAACCTCAGAGCGAACTTCGAAACCAAACGACACTAGGAATCAATGAGTTGCTAGTGTCCTTCGATTCCGAAATTCGCCCGGCCCCCGATATCGAGATCATGCGAATTTCGGAATCGGGACACTAGCTTCATCTCAGGTCAGAACTTCCTTGCGTTCGGTCATCATGTTGATGACCGACGCCGCCGTTTCCTCGATCGAGCGGCGGGAGACATCGATCATCGGCCAGTCCTGATTTTCGAACAGCTGGCGGGTGGCGGCGACTTCGGCGCGTACTGCATCCAATTCGACATAGGCGCTGTCGCGCGTTTCGCCCATGCTGGAAAGCCGGTTGCGCCGCACCTGCACCAGGCGGTCGGGCGATACCCACAGACCCACGATAAGTGGCCGCTTGGCCGCAAGCAATTGCGCGGGCGCCGGCACACCCGGCACCAGCGGCACATTGGCGGCTCTTATGCCGCGAATGGCCAGATAGACGCAGGTCGGCGTCTTGGAGGTGCGGCTGGCGCCGGTCAGGATGATTTCAGCCTCGTCGATCGTATCCAGCGATTGGCCATCGTCATGGGCGATGGTGAAATTCAGCGCCTCGATGCGTTCCAGATAGCGCTGATCCACTTCATGCTGCCGGCCGACCTTGTGGGTTTCCTGGCTGCCCAGGAATTGGCGCAGGGCTGTGACCGGCCCCTCCAAAAGATCGATGCAGCGGACTTCGATGTCCTTGCAACGGGCCATCAGCTTGTCGCGCAGGTTTTGGTTGGCCAGGGTGAAGAACACGATCCCCGGCAGGATGGCGATATGATCCAGCGCGCGGGTGAGCTGCTGCTCGGCCCGCACCAGCGCGTAAGGATGGACCAGCACGTCCACATTCTCGAACTGGGCCAGGGCGGCATTGGTCATGGCGTGCAGGGTCTCGCCGGTAGAGTCCGACACCAGATGAATGTGAAATTTGTGATCCACAGCTTGATCCGCAACCGGCCGGGAAACCCGGGATTAAAAGTGAAGAACCGCCCAAAGGCTCACAGGGGTCCTAGCCGGGAACACCCTTGTTGTGCAAATCGGGAATGGCTGGGGAAACCCCGGCCCATCCGCCAACATGGCTTGGCAGGGTGGCGGGCGCCCCGTGGCTTTGCCAAGTGCTTGAGTCTCTGCGCGCCTTCGCTTAAGCCAAGCTGTCTTTCACACATCGGCCCACAGCCCACAGGCCCAACATCATCGTCATCATCTTAGTAAGACTTGGAGTCTTGTTTTGACTGTGTCTTCCAAGCTTGTGCGTGTGCTGGAAGGAAGCGTTGAGAAGACGCCTCCCGTCTGGCTGATGCGCCAGGCCGGCCGCTATCTGCCCGAATACAGAGAGCTTCGGGCCAAGGCCGGGTCCTTCTGGGGCATGGCGCTGAATCCGGCCTATGCTGCGGAGGTCACCTTGCAGCCGATCCGCCGTTTTGGCTTTGACGCGGCGATCCTGTTCTCGGACATCCTGACCGTGCCGGAGGCACTGGGACGGAAAGTGACCTTCACTACGGGCGAGGGTCCAAGCCTGGAGTCTGTAACGTCCGCCAGGGGCTTTGTGGAGGATCGTGAGGCCTGGGCGCGCTATTTCGAGCCGGTCTATGAGGCACTGCGGCTGACGCGGGCTGGATTGGACCGGGAAGGCTTTGGCGAGACCGCGTTGCTGGGCTTTGCCGGCGCGCCCTGGACGTTGGCGACCTATCTGGCCGCGGGCGCGGGCGGCGACGAACAGAAGGCCGCCAAGCTGTGGGCGTATCGCGATCCACAGGGCTTCGCAGCCCTTTTGGATATTTTGGGGGAATGTGTCGCCTTTCATCTGATCCGCCAGCTCGATGCCGGCGCGGATGCTGTGCAGATCTTCGATAGCTGGGCGGGCGGAATTCCGGAGGCGCTATACGAGCGGGTGGTGATCGATCCGACGAAGAAGATCGTGAAGACCGTGCGGGCTGCCCGGCCGGGCGCAAAGATCATCGGCTTTCCGCGCGCCACGACCCTGGCCGGCTATGAAGCTTACGCCCAGGCGACGGGTGTGGATGCGTTGTCGCTGGATACGTCTGCGCCCATGGGATGGGCGGCGAAGAAGCTGGGCTGCGCGGTGCAGGGAAATCTGGATCCCATCACCTTGATTGCAGGGGGCGCCGCGTTGGATCAGGCCGTGGATGATATCCTGACGGCGATGAACGACAGACCGCACATCTTCAACCTGGGCCATGGCATCCTGCCGGAGACGCCGATTGCGCATGTCGAGCAACTGCTGAAACGGATTCGCGGGTGAAACTGGCCGTCGTCCTTTTCAATCTGGGCGGGCCGGATTCGCCGGAGGCCGTAGCGCCGTTCCTGAAAAATCTTTTTTCCGATCCGGCCATCATCAACCTGCCGGCGATTGCGCGGCTACCTCTCGCCCATCTGATCGCGCGCCGGCGCGCGCCGGTGGCGCGCGAGATCTACAATCACATGGGCGGGAAGTCGCCCATTCTGCCGGAAACCCGCGCGCAGGCCGATGCGCTGGAACGGGCGCTTTCCCATGAGGGCACAGAGGCCCGGGCCTTCATCGCCATGCGCTATTGGCGCCCTTTCAGTGATGAAGCGGCGCGGGCCGTGAAAGCATTTAATCCCGATAAAATCGTGCTTTTGCCGCTCTATCCGCAATATTCCACCACCACCACGGGATCGTCCCTGCTGGATTGGGCCAAGACCGCGAAGAAGGTGGGCCTTGCCGCGCCCACATCGCGGGCTTGCTGTTATCCCTGGGACCCCGGCTTTATCGCCGCGGCCGCCACCAAAATCCGTGCCGCCATGGCAGGGGCGCCGCCGGATACCTCCTATCGCCTGTTGTTGTCGGCGCATGGCTTGCCCAAGCGCACCATTCAGCGCGGCGATCCCTATCAATGGCAGGTGGAGCAATCGGCGGCCGCCATCGTCAAGGCCCTCGATGCCTCGGATCTTGAACCGATCGTGTGCTACCAGAGCCGGGTGGGACCGCTGGAGTGGATCGGCCCCGCCACCGATGCCGAAATCCGGCGCGCCGGACGCGACAACAAGGGCGTCATCATCGCGCCCATCGCCTTTGTCAGCGAGCATTCCGAAACCCTGGTGGAACTGGATATCGAATATCGCCACCTGGCGGCAGAAAGCGGCGTACCGGATTATCGCCGCGCCGGCACGGTGGGCATTCACCCGGATTTCATTGCGGGGTTGGCCAGTCTTGTGCGCCGGTCGCTGGAAGGCGAAACTGTCACCTGCGGTCTGGCGCGCATCTGCCCCGCCGCGCACAAAGCCTGCGGTTACGGAGAGCGATAATGGATACGCTGCGCAACGAGCTTGCCAACTACATCCCCTGGATCGTCGCCTTTCACATCATCGCGGTGATCGCCTGGATGTCGGGCATGCTCTATCTGCCGCGGCTGTTTGTGTACCACACCGAGACAGCGCCCGGCTCGGAAGGCAGCGAACGCTTCAAGGTGATGGAGCGGCGCCTGCTCAAGGGCATCATGAACCCCGCCATGATCGCGGTGTGGATCCTCGGGCCGCTGCTGGCCTGGCTGACCGGCGCCTATCTCGATACCTGGCTGCAGATCAAGTTCGGGCTGGTTGTGATCCTGAGCGGCCTGCACGGTTGCTATGTCCGCTGGTGGCGAGACTTCGCCAATGATCGCAACACCCGTTCAGCCCGCTTCTACAAGATCATTAACGAAGTGCCGGCGGTGCTGATGGTGCTGATCGTGATCCTGGTGAAGGTGCAGCCTTTTTCCGAGTAGCAACGGATGAACCGCTTGAAACATAACGTGCGGATGCGGCCGCTTCGGGGGATATTTGCAAGCCCCCCAAATCACGCTATAACCCCTTTGTCTGATTGATCCGCGCAGCCCGTCCTTGTCAGGGCGCGGC
>Ga0265338_10004164_pt1 | contig 19744 bp, 10 predicted proteins | sample 42126metaG_FD_193579 | JGI IMG/M metagenome (GOLD analysis project Ga0265338, IMG submission 193579) | Rhizosphere microbial communities from Carex aquatilis grown in University of Washington, Seatle, WA, United States - 4-21-26 metaG | ecosystem: Host-associated > Plants > Roots > Rhizosphere...
CAGAGAATCAGAACCTTATTACCTTATTATTATGAATAGTTTACGATTATTTCTATACCTAATCGTAGAAGTAAAGGAATAGAAATGTTTTAAAATATCTATTACAACGCTACTATAAACTACAGCCTTTACTATTTGCGGCATTTATTGCTTCAATTTATCGGAGTTAAAATAGACCACGGTTAACTCTCTCCTTATTAAATTAAAGAAAAGTGACTTTATTTTATAAACTATTAATTCCAGTATCAGAATATCTATTTTTTCTAATACTTTTGCATACGGTTAAACAAACAATAGGCACTGTATTGTGAATCTTTGTATAAAGTCAATTACGAATTACGATTGCAGGATGAAAAGGTATTTGTTTATTATTTAACCACAAAGGTGAACGAAGGAAATCACTAAGGATCACAAAGTATAACAGCCATAAAAAGATATTGGGAACAAACAGATTATATTCTTTTTGTCCTGTTGTGTTTCTTTTAAAACAACCGAAGATATTTAGTTTTTAACCAATTATAGCGTAATAACAAAACAATAAATCGATGAAAAAAATTACCATTTTCTTTATTCTCGTATTCTCATTATTTGAATTACAAGCTCAAGTTTCAAAAACAGTATCAATTACCGAAGGAGGGCTCTACGCCTCGTTAACTTCCGACGAGCTTAATACCGTAACCGATTTAACCATTATCGGAACAATCGATGCCCGCGACTTTGTAATAATGAGAGACAGCATGCCTTTATTAGCTTCTATTGATATGAGTGCAACTTCAATTGTGTCTTTTAACGGAATAGGAGGTACAGAAAGTGCAACATCTATCGTTGCTTATCCTGCAGATACTATTCCTCAATATGCATTCTTTAATATTTCAAGTTCTCTTCCAATTGCATCATTAACTTCGATTATATTACCTAATACCGTTTTAGCAACAGGAAATTCATCGTTCCGTTTTTGTAATACATTGCATTCAGTAACCTTTCCTGCTTCTTTACTTACAATTGGCGATTATTCATTTGCCGCTTGTGATGGTTTAGGTATTGTAACTCTTCCTCCATTTCTAAAGATTATTGGAAATAATGCTTTTTCAAGTTGTGGATATATTACGTCTTTGAATATTCCTTCAACGGTAACTACTATAGGATCAGATGCTTTTTATGGATTGTGGAATGTTGCTTCTTTAACCATTCACCCTTCAGTAACATCAATTGATAGCTATGCTTTTGAAGATTGTAGTACGGTAACTTCATTAGAATTACCACCTTCGATTACCACAATTGCTTCGGGTTTATTTTCGGGTTGCACCGGATTATCATCGTATATTATTCCTTCAAATATCACCTCCGTTGGGGGGCAAGCATTTGCATATATTCCAAATTTGAAATCAATTATAATACCTCCATCTGTTACAAGTTTTGGTCTATGGCCTTTTGTTGGATGTAGTGGTTTACGTTCTATAACGGTTAGTTCTCCGATACCGTTAGATTTACCTCTTAATTTAGCTTTTAACACAGGAATTGATACCTTACAATGTATATTACATGTACCTTATGGTTCAGGTAGCCTTTATAAAGCGGCAAATGAATGGAAAAGTTTCAATGTTGTTGAAGATAATTATTTTTCACTTAGTTCTCAATCAATAACGGTTGCAGGAGCTGAGTCAAGCAGTGCAACAATGAAAATCGTTTCAAATACAGCATTAATCCTTTCGTCCGATCAAGATTGGGTTGTGGGAACTAATCCTACCGATTCTACCTTAGTTTTTACTGCATCTGTTAATCCGGGTTTTACCCGTACTGCAACGATTAGCGTTTCAGCAAACGGTTTGACTACACAAACAATACTTGTTACTCAACTTTGCGATACCGTTTATTCTCATACGGTAACTGCCGGAAGTTTGGCTTCAATGATTCCTTATTCTGATAGAAGCACCATTACGCATCTTACATTAACCGGTACAATTGATGCTCGCGATTTTGATGTTATCCGTGATAGTTTGCCAAACCTTAGCTTTGTTGATTTAACAAATACTACTATTGTTGACTATTCCGGAACACAAGGAACATTGCCAAATTCCGATAATGTATATCCTGCAAATGCAATTCCTGTCTATGCATTTTATGGACGTCAAAACTTTGTATCAATTCTTTTACCTTCATCTATAACAGAAATTGATGCAAATGCATTTTCTTATAGTAATAACATTAAATCAATCGTTATTCCATCACTTGTATCAAATATCTCATCTGATATTTTTCTAAACTTTAGTGGAAGCTTTTCTGTTGATCCGGCCAATCTCTTTTATTCTATTCAAGATTCTGTTCTTTTTAATGCTGATAAAACCGTATTGATAAAATGTTCATTATATAAAAGAGGAAACTATTCTGTACCGGCATCAGTTATTACCATTACGAATAATGCCTTTTCGGGTTGTGATAAACTTACCGGTGTTCAATTTCCTAATGGTCTTTATTATATTGAGGATGGAGCTTTTACCAATTGTACCGGTCTAACTTCTTTAACTATTCCGGCATCGGTAACTGCATTTGGGTTAAATGCTTTTGAAGGTTGTAAGAATCTATCAGTTATTGATATTTCGATTAATTCTACCTTATCGCAATTGTTAGCATACAATTTTCTTTTATGTTCACAATTAAAAGCTATTACTATACCTCAATCGGTTACAGCTATTGCCGATGGAACGTTCACCGGATGTAGTAGTTTGAACGTTGTAAACAGTTTTAGATTGAATCCTATTGATTTATCGAATACGACAAACGCTTTTTCCGGTATCAACCTTTCAACAAGTACATTATATGTACCGAAAGGTTCAAAAACAAAATATGATACTGCTACTGTTTGGAAAGATTTTGGATCGATACAGGAGATGAAAGGTTTTGTCCTTTCAAAAACAGTTGATACTATTGCTGCCAAAACGCTTCAAAATGATACTATTGCTATTATAGCAGATATGCCTTGGACGGTAAGTTGCGATAAATCGTGGATAACTGCTACAAACAGTGGTGATTCATTACTAATCGTAGCTTCAAGTCAGAATACATCTGTACCTCGCGATGCTGTAGTGACCATTTCGGCAATTGGAGTTAATTGTCAATCGATAGCTATTCATCAAAAGTCGGAAGCTATACTTGATGGACTCATTGCGTATTATCAATGTAATGGTAATACGGCCGATTCTTCGGGTAATTCATTGAACGGGAATAATTATGGTGCTTATGCTACCGACGATAGATTTGGCAATGCAAATGCTGCATTCGATTTTAAAGGTTATAGTAGCGTAATGTTACCAACTGCATCAATAAACAATATACCGGCAGGTTCAATTAGTTTATGGTTTAAAACAACACAAACAATGGGAGCTCAAACAATCGTTACAAAAACAATTGTCAATACGATCGATTATTTTCATCTATCGTTAATCGATCAGAACATTTATTTCGGTGTCGATATGACTACGCAACCTTGGTTGGTGAGTAAAGAGAAAATACAAGCAAATACTTGGTACAATGTAGTTGCTTCGTGGGACGGAACCCAATGGAAGCTTTTTCTAAACAGTAGGGCAGATACTTCGGTTGCTAGTGCTTCGGTTGTCCCTGATGGTTTGAGAGATGTTTATGTAGGAATGAACGATAATGGTACGGAGTTTTTTAATGGCACCATCGACGATATTCGTATTTTTAATAGAGTACTTTCTCAAACAGATATCGATAGCCTTTATCATAAAGCCGATTGGCCGTATACACTTACCGTTTCAGATACGTCACTCCTTATTAATGCTGCCGATGCCAGTTCTGCATCTCTTACCATTACTTCAAACACGACTTGGACAGCTACATCCGATCAAACATGGTTGAACGTAAATCCTGATGCTACTACTAAAGGTACAGCAACGTTAACCGTAACAGCAACTGAAAATAAGGGGAAGATTCGTTTTGCAAACCTTATCATTTCAGCTTTTGGATTATCAAAAACGGTTATCGTATCACAAAAGGATCCGAATATTCCTCCTACAATAGCAATTACCTATCCAGCAAAAGGATCGTTTGTTTCAAAAGACAGTTCGGTTGCTATAACTGTTGATGCTGCCGATGCTGATGGAACTATCGACAGTGTTGTATTTACGGTAAACGGCATCCGTTTTGCTGTTGATTCTATTGCTCCATATTCCATTACTTGTATGGCTAACTCAACGTATTCAACCATTAATGCTCTAGCTTACGACAATAAAGGGGCAACTGCTTCAGCCTACAGCTATTTTTATTCTAATGTAGCTCCAACGGTCATTCCTATTCCTGAACAGATTGCTTTGAGAGATTCGACGTTCGATAATCTTTTATGTGACTTTTATGTTAATGATGATAATACACCTTCTTATAATTTAAACTATACTGTTGAAAAGAACGATTATATTGATTTTACCGTAGTTAACGGAATAATTGTTGCAAAACAAATAGATAAAAGTTGGACAGGTTCAACAACAATACATTGTAACGCTATCGACGAACAAGGCTTATCTACAGCATTTAGCGTCGTGTATACCCAGCCTTATCTATTACAACAACCTACGAATGTTCCTCTTGGAACATTCTATTCAAATAGAGTCTATATCCAACCCTCCGATACGGTAACATTCTATACAACGCTAACCAATGCCGATACGGTGATTTGGGATTTTGGTAAAGCCGTTCAAGTGGCGGGTACCGATGTTGATCCGTTTGTACGATTTGATAGTGTAGGAACATATACGATTTCAATGACACTTCGTAACAGTGTAGGTGATATATCCATTACCAAGAAAAAATATATCATTGTAACAACATTATCTGTGAGCGACACCATCATTTGTAAAACCGATTCAATAACCATTTCGACGTTAGGTTCGGGCTTTAGTTCCTATAGTTGGAACACTAAACCAGTATCCAATTCGCAATCGATTAAGGTAAGTCCATCGAAAACTACAACCTATACCGTAACGATGAAGAAAGGGTTAGCAACGATTATTGATTCGGTCACTATTACTATTCCAACACAACCGGAACTAGGAAAAGATACTGCATTCTGCGAAGGTGGCTCGATGGTTCTTAATCCCGGTTTGTTTGAAAAGTATTATTGGAATGGATCAACGTCGAATGCTGATGCAAACTTTATCGCAACAATAGCGGAAGTCGTTAACGTGAGAACCATTGATACCCTTGGTTGCGTTGCTTTCGATTCGGTAACAATCAAAACACCGTATTTCAAACCGGTAGTTAATTTGGGTAAAGACACATCGTATTGTTGGAAGAGTAGTTTAACGCTTAATGCAGGAAACAAAAATGCAAGCTTTTTATGGAATACCGGAGCAAAGACACAAACAATTGCAGTCGATACCACCAGTCAATTTGCTGTTACGGTTACCGATAGTTTCGGATGTTCGAATAGCGATTCAATCAATGTAAATGAGATTGTTCCAATAATTCCCCATATCGGTGTTGTAACGCAAAGTTCTACTGGTAAGAATATTGTAGCTTGGCAACCTGAAAAGAATAAAGGAATTAAGTACTATCATGTTTGGAGGGAAAATAGTAGCAGTGTATTTGAAATAATTAAAACGGTAGAATATCAAGATTCGACCTATTATATCGATAACAGTTCCAACACCACCCTTATGTCTTATCAATATGCATTAAGTACGGTTGATTCGGCGTGTGGAAATGAATCGTATGTAAGCCCCGTTCATTCCAGTATTCATCTTTCGTGTTTATTGCAAGACAATGCTAAAACGGTAATTGCCACATGGAATAACTACGAGGGAATTGCTGTTTCGACATATACTCTTTGGCGTGCTGAAACAGGTAAGGTCTTACAACCTTTGGCTGAGGTAAATGCCGATGCAGGCAATTATACCGTTTTTACCGATACCATGTCGCTTGGGTTACACTCTTATTATCAGGTATCGTTTGCATTAGATAAAACAATATCACCCGGTTCGTTGAAATCGGATAGCGGACCGTTTAGTCAAAGCTTAAGTAATATGGCTGAAAGTCAGTTGACCGTTAGTAAAGTGGTAAACGAAGAATTGATTCGCATAAGTCCAAATCCGTCACACGATTTTATTTTCGTTTCAATTGATTCACACAAATCATTTCGTGTTACCATTTTCGATTTGCTTGGACATTGTATGAAAAGGGAGTCGGGAGAAAACGGGTCATTAAAAATTGATTGTCTTACATTTAATGCCGGAGTTTATATGGTAAAAGTTGAAACTGAAGGAAAGGTTTTAACATCCAGATTAATTGTTCAATAGACATAACGTAAAAAAGAAAGGCTGTCAAATTATTGGCAGCCTTTCTTTTGTAATCGTTCTATTTTTTATTTCTTTTCCATAACACCATCAATCATGCCATAGTCTTTAGCTTCGTATGATGTTAACCAATAATCCCTATCGCCGTCTTTTTCTATTTCGACAATATCTTTACCAGTATGGTTAGCAAGGATGGTATACAATTCTTTCTTTGTTTTTTCAATTTCGCGTGCAGCAATTAAAATGTCTGATGCCTGACCTTCAGCTCCACCGAGCGGTTGATGTATCATTACTCTTGAATGTTTAAGTGCGGTACGTTTTCCGGCAGCACCACCAGCAAGTAACACGGCAGCCATTGAAGCAGCCATTCCGGTACAAATAGTAGATACATCGGCAGTAATATATTGCATAGTATCGTATATACCTAATCCGGCATGAACATATCCTCCCGGCGAATTGATATAGATTTGGATGTCTTTTGAAGGATCAGACGATTCTAAATATAAAAGTTGTCCTTGGATTATGTTGGCAACATAATCGTCAATGGGTAAACCCATAAAGATGATTCTATCCATCATCAAACGTGAGAAGATATCCATTGAAGCAACGTTCATCTGGCGTTCTTCGATAATGGTAGGCGATATATAGCTGCCCATAATCGATGAATATTTATCAAGGTTATGGCTTTTTATTCCCAAGTGTTTTGTGGCATAATTTCTGAAATCGTTCATAGCTTATATGTTTAATTTTTAATGTCTCTAAAGTAAGTAATTTTTTGATATGGTTTACCCCTTAAGCAAAAAAAAACCTCGCATTAGTTAAAAGCGAGGTTTTTTGTCTTATATAGAAGGTTTTATTGTTTTTCCATCATACTGTTGAATTCCTCGAACGAAACCGATTTTTCGTTAAGTTTTATTGTTGCTTTGAAGTAGGCAATCATTTTTTTATCCATTTCAATATCATAGATTTTTTTTGCTTCTTCTTGGTTTTTAGCTATCTCGGTAGCCCAATGTTGTAATTCTTCGTCTCCCGGATTATAATAACCGAATTGTTGGAATTGCATACGTGCAAAGTCGAAAGTTGCTGCTTTAAATTCTGCGTCGGTAACGGTTAAGTTTTGAAGTTTGATAAAATGACCTTTTATCAATTTCCATTTTAAATCTTCATAGAATAACGGTAATTCATCTTCTATTTGACCGGGTGCAATGTTTTTATCTTTATTGGCAGCTAATATCCAACGTTTCAAAAACGTCTCGGGTAATGAAATCGGATATGTTTCCATCAATTGTTTTCTGAAATCAGCATAGAACTTATAGTCGCTGTTGATTTCGAAACGAGCTTCAAGATTTTCTTTTATTTTAGCTCGGAACTCTGCTTCGTTAGTTACCGTACCTTCGCCAAACGCTGAATCGAATAACTCTTGATTTATTTCAGCTTTAATGAATTTTTTTATGCTCGTGATTTCAACCTTGTATGTTGCATTCAACTCACGAGTGTTTTCGTGTTTCAAACCTAACATTGAGATAACTTCATATTCGTGTTTTATTGCTTCCATAGGAGCAAAGTTAACCGATGTTCCAACCGTTAATCCTTTGAATACTTTGCGATATTCAGCAGGAACCGATTTTAATAAAACATAGGCATTTTCTTTAATGTGACCATTTGCCAAAACTTCGCCGTTAGCGTCAAGTTCTGTAAAATTAGCCGAAATGAGTTCTTCATCTTCAACAACATCAACTTCTAGGTTTGTTCCGAATTGATTTGCCATTGAGTCAACTTGTTTGTCGATAAACGATTCATCTACAGCTATTCTATAGTAATCGGCTTTTGTTTTATTATCTAAGGTAATAGCTACTTCAGGTTGAATGGCTACGTCGTAATGAAATTCAAAGTCATCTTGATTTTCCCATTTTATTTCTTTTTGTTGATCTTCGTTTGGAAGCGGTTCGCCTAATATCAGAAGTTTATTTTCTTCAATAAAGGTAAATAGACTATTAACAGCCAATTTGTTTATTTCATCAACAAGAATATATTTACCATGCATTTTTCTAACCATTCCCATTGGAACCATTCCTTTGCGGAATCCTGGAACTTGAATTGTTTTGCTAGCATTTTTGAGTGCAGCTTCTACTTTTGGCGAATAGTCGTCTTTTGCAATTTGAACTTTTAGGATTGCGTTAAGATTGTCAATGTCTTGTCTAACAATGTTCATGATTTGATTATTTAAGATTAAAAAACCGCTCAAAACATTCAGCATGTTTTAGCGGTTCATTACACGCTTATTTTATTTGTGCGGATGAAGGGACTCGAACCCCCACGCCTCACGGCACCAGATCCTAAGTCTGGCACGGCTACCAATTACGCCACATCCGCAGTTGTCCTTATTTTTAGGACGGGCAAATTTACATCTTTTTTATTTCTTACAATCTTTTTTGATGAAAATAACTAAACATTTTTCTAATACTTCAGAATAAATTAAAGTTTGAACATCACTATATGTTAGCTTTTACCTTGAGAGCCAACGCTGCCGGTGGTTACCTTAATACGATGATAATGCAAAACTTTCTTTTACTCTTACGCCTTTAGGCGTTTGTTGCAAAGTACAGCATTCTGCATATAAATCGTGTTCGAAAAAGAGCGTATAATCGTTCTCAATTGCCTCTTTTAGAAATTCTTGCTTCTCATCTACCGTTACTAATGGATAGATGTCGTATGCACAAACAAACGATAATTGTACATGCGTACTTGTTGGAATAAAATCGGTTGTATATACTATTGTTCTTTTATCATTTTTAATAAAAGGTACAATTAGACCATCGGTATGGCCGTAAAACAATTTTAAGGTTATGTTTTTGTTAAGTTTTGTTTCTTTCTTTATCACTTTTAACCGACCGGCTTCTTTAATCGGATCGAAATTTTCTTTGAAGAATGATGGTCGTTCCCTATTATTAGGATTATGTGCTGAATCCCAGTGACTACTGCTAATCCAATGTGTTGCATTAGGAAATTGTAATGTACCGTCGGGTTTTATTGCTCCTCCACAATGATCGAAATGTAGATGAGTAAGTACCACATCTGTTATTTCATCGGGTTTAACACCTGCTTTCTCTAATGATTTATGCAAGCTGTCGTTACCATTTAAATAATAAAACTTCGATAATTGTGGATCCATCTTTTCGCCCATGCCACAGTCAATCAAAACTTTTTTATCGCCATCTTCTATAAGGAGACAACGCATCGGACAGTTTACTAAATTATTTTCATCGGCAGGATATACCTTGTTCCACATGGTCTTTGGAACAACACCAAACATTGCTCCTCCATCGAGTTTAAAATTGCCGGTTTCTATTGAATGCAGTTTCATATTTAAATGTGAATTTATGTCGATTAAAAGTGTATTTGAATTAAGAATTAAGAATTATATCTCATCCATTTAACAAGCTCCTTATATGTTATTTTCTTCCCATACATTAGTATTCCTGTTCGATACACTTTTGCAGCAAGTTTTGCCATGATAATGATTGTTGTAATAAGGATGAAAGATGAAAGTACCACCTGCCATATTGGTACCCCATACGGTATTCGAGCCATCATAGCTATTGGCGAAGTAAACGGAATCATCGACATCCAAAAGGCGATGCTCCCATCGGGGTTATTCAGTATCACCTGAATCATCACTAATGTTATAACCATTGGAACAGTTAACGGAATCACAAATTGTTGGGTATCGGTTTCGCTGTCGACGGCTGAGCCTATTGCTGCATACATTGAGGCATATAACAGATAGCCACATATAAAGAAAAAGAGGAACGAACCTATCATAATTGTCCAATTGACATTCGATATTGAACCGAAAATGTCGAGGGCATAACGATAATCGTCTTGTCCCAAAGCTTGTACTTGTGTTAGTACTTTTGAATCGATAGCTGCCGTTTGATTAGTTATTGTAGGTGCTGCAGGTTCGGGGAATAGGGTAACCTGAGCCATCCATACAACAGAGAATGTTATAACGATCCATAGTACAAACTGTGTAAGACCAACCAGCATGATTCCGGCTATTTTTCCAACCATCAATTGCATGGGACGAACCGACGAAATAATGATTTCAACAATACGGTTTACCTTTTCTTCTACCACTCCACGCATTACTTGCGATCCGTAAAGAAATATAAACATATAGATTAACATTGAGGCCACCGTTCCTATTATGGTTTTCATCTCCATGGTAACTTCCACTTCTTTGCCATCGCCGGTCCATTTTATGGTTTGTACATAGATGGGCGTTTGCACCGCTTTCAATAAATCGGGATTAACATTGCTCTTGAGTAGTTTTAATGTTTCAAGATCTCTTTCTATGAGTTTGGCAATATATTGTTTCAATCCGAAATCGGGCTGACGATTCGAGAATATTTGAACCGATGTTGAGTTAAGGATGTTCTTAGGAATAAATAAAACGGCATAATATCCCGATTTGGCAAAGCCGCGTTGAGCATCGTCGAGGCTTAATTTCCCCATTGAGGTGAATTTTATATTCTCGGTGCTTTTCAAGGTTGGAGCCAATATGCCCGATTCGTCAATAACTGCAATATCTTTAACCTGTTTGCTTTCCATCTTTTGTAACCATAGCGGAACAATAAAAATACCGGTAATAAGCAATGGTCCGAGTACGCTCATGATTATGAAAGTGTTCTTTTTTACCCTTGTCAGATATTCGCGTTGAATAATAAGTTTTATCTTGTTCATGCCCCTGTTTGTTTATTGGTTTCGCCTACAACGTCAATAAAAATATCGTTCATCGAAGGTAATAGTTCATTAAATGCAATCACATTTCCTAGTCCTGTAAAGTGACGGATCAGATCGTTTGTTGGAATATTGTTCAGGAGTTTTAACTTTATGGTAGTTATGTTGCCTTCTTTATGATGATCAATGATTTGGTAATTGTGAGTCAAAGTACTGGCCATACTGTCGAACCATCCCAAACATTTTATTTCGTAGGTATTGTTCGAATATTGTTGTTTGATATCGAACACTTTGCCATCGAGTACCTTCTGACCTTTATGTATCAATGCAATACTATCGCACAATTCTTCGACCGACGACATGGTGTGTGTTGAAAGAATAATGGTTATTCCTTTTTCTTTTAATGCCAAAATTTCTTGTTTTATGGCAAGGGCATTGATAGGATCGAAACCCGAAAAGGGCTCATCGAAAATAAGTAATTCCGGCTCGTGAAGCACCGTTGCAATGAACTGCACTTTTTGTTGCATTCCTTTCGATAGTTCTTCAACGTTTTTATCCCACCAATTTTCTATCTCAAACTTGCGAAACCAAGCTTTGAGCTTTTCAGTGGCAATAGCTTTAGGCATTTCTTTAAGCTGGGCAAGATAAACAAGCTGTTCGCCAATTTTCATCTTTTTATACAATCCGCGTTCTTCGGGAAGGTAACCGATCCGTCCGATATGAGCAGCGGTAATGGGCTCGCCATTGAACAATACTTTGCCCGAATCGGGAGCCAGAATTTGATTGATGATGCGAATAATAGTGGTTTTGCCTGCACCGTTTGGACCCAAAAGACCGAATATCGTTCCGGCTTCGACATCAAAGCTTACGTTGTTCAAAGCTTTTGTTCCCGAATATTCTTTTACAATATTTTGAACCGTTATAAATCCCATATACTTTTTTTAGATTATGCAAAAATAACAATCCCACATGAATAGTAATACATTAATTATCTTTTTATACAATTCTCATGTGGGATCACATCATACCGATTTAAAGCAATAAAAAGAAATGATTAATCCCTCATGAATAGTAATACATATTTTATTTTGTCTTTAGTTTAAAATTGCGTTGTAATAATAAAGAATTAGTCTAAAAGTCTTAATGTCAAAAGTCAAATTCATTTCTTTCTGACTTTCCGACCTTAATACTACTATTTTACAACGCTGCGATAAACTACAGCCAAACTTATTTAAGACCTAAACCTACTATGCGTTGAGAATTCGTATTATTTTTGTTTCATAAAATAATAAACAATGAATATTACAACATTCAAACAACTTCCTTTATTAGGCATATTGAGAGGTATATCGCAATCGTCGGTCAAGCCGATTGCCGATGTCTCGATGTCATCGGGTTTGCGGGCTATAGAAATAACCATGAATACAATTGATGCTCCTCAATTAATTGAAACAATGAAAAACTATTGTGGCAATGGTATGTCGGTAGGGGCGGGTACAGTAACTTCGCTCGAAATATTGAAAAGAGCAATCGATTCGGGAGCTGAATTTATTGTAATGCCCATTATAAATCAAACCATTGTAGAATATTGTAACGATAGCAATATTCCCGTTTTTCCAGGAGCATTAACTCCTAATGAAATTTATTCGGCATGGGAGATGGGGGCAACAATGGTAAAGGTTTTTCCAGCATCGGTATTTGGTGCATCGTATTTTAAAGAGATTAAAGCCCCGCTCAACGAGATTGAACTCCTTGCCTGTGGTGGTGTTTCGAAAAAGACCATTGGCGAATTCTTTCAAAATGGAGCATCGGCAGCAGCATTCGGAGCCGGTATCTACAAGAAAGAATGGATCGATACCAATCAATACCATTGTATAGAAAAAGAATTACAGTCTTTGATCAATGCCTATCGGCTTTGGGCGAATACTAAAATTGTCTAAATTTTATATTTCAAAAAACCTATCATCAAAAAATAATATGTAGGTTTGTAACGTATTAAACATTCTTTGTGAAATCTAATCTTAATAAGTATGATACAATCGTTTTTTAAACAAAATCAGGTTCATTTTGTAGCTGTAATTATTTTCTTGTGTGTTTCGTTTGCTTATTTTATGCCGTCGATGTCAGAAGGTAAGGCACTTCGTCAATCGGATGTTATTAATTATAAGGGAGCGGCTAAAGAAGTAATAGACTTTAGAGCCGAAACAGGTGAAGAACCATTATGGTCGAATTCAATGTTTTGCGGTATGCCCGATTATTTAGTATCTGTTCAATTCAAGAATAATTACATGTCGAATGTTCGCGACGCATGGGGATTGTGGCTTGGACGTCCGGCTGAATTTGTTTTTCTATATCTTATTGGGTTTTATTTGGCATTACTCCTCTTTGGTGTGAGTCCTATACTGGCAATAATAGGGGCGTTTGCGTTTGCCTTTTCATCATATTTCTTTATAATAATCGATGCCGGACATATTACAAAAGCCTTGGCTATCGGATTCATGGCACCAATTGTTGCCGGGGTATACTATTCGTTTACCAAGAAACCTATCAGAGGAGCTTTGGTCGTGGCATTTTTCCTTTGCTTTCAATTATTAACACAACATGCCCAGATTACCTATTATACTGCAATTGCAACGGGAGTACTGGTACTTCTGGTTATAGCCCGTCAATTGTACGAAAAACAATTCAAGCACATTCTTACTGCTTCAGCTTGCTTGGCAGGTGCTGTTGTTTTAGCTGTAGGTTTAAATATTTCAAGCCTTTATTTTGTCAATGAATATGGTAAATATTCAACAAGAGGTCGTTCTGAATTAACTCAAAAAGACAGCAAAAACAAGACTACTGGATTAGATAAAGATTATGCTACCGGATGGAGTTACGGCATTTCGGAATCGTGGACTTTATTAGTCCCCAATTTTAATGGTGGCGGTGCTTCGGACGATTATAAGTATAGCGATTTCTATAAAAACAACTTTGAACAATATAAAAACTATTTTGTTGAAAAAGGCTATTCGCTAGGCGAGGCCGAACAAGCCGCACGAAGTGCCATTGGCGGTCAATTTTATTGGGGGGCACAACCCTTTACTTCTGGTCCGGTGTATGCAGGAGCTATTGTTTGTTTCTTATTCGTTTTAGGCTTATTTGTTGTGAGGGGTCAATTAAAATGGTGGTTGCTTACAATAACGGTACTTTCGTTAATGTTATCGTGGGGTAAAAACCTTATGTGGTTCAGCGATTTTTGGTTCGATCATATTCCAGGATACAATAAGTTCAGAACAGTATCAATGACACTGGTAATTGCTGAAATGGCTATTCCGTTACTTGGTATGCTTGCTGTCGATCGATTCATTAAAGGTAAAGTAGTTCCTTGTGAAAGCAAATCGATGTTTGGATTCAAAATGCCGGCATTCTTTAATTTCACGAAATCGTATTCGGCAAATGTTATAATCAAGGCATTGGCTATTACGGGAGGCATATTGTTGTTTTTTGCATTGTTCGGAACAGGAATGTACGATTTTAAAAGCATACAAGACACTCACGAAACAGGCAAAGAAATTATCGAAGGTCGTCAACAACTATTTACTGCCGATGTGTGGCGTTCGCTTGCTTTTGTTCTTGTAGCAGCAGGTTTATTATTATTATGGGGAACCGATTTGTTATGGAAGAAACAACAAAAAAATAATATCCTTTTTGCTACATTGCTCGGGGGCTTTATATTGTTCGATATGTGGACGGTGAATAAACGTTATTTAAACGAAAACGATTTTGTGTCGAAAAACGAAATGGATCAACCCTTTGTTGAAAGTGCTGCCGATACATATATTCTTGCAAATAACCCCGAAAAGGCCCGCGTGTTAAACCTTGCAGTAAGTACGTTTAATGATGCCAGCACCTCTTACCTTCATCAATCGATTGGAGGATATCATGGTGCAAAAATGAAACGTTACCAAGAATTGATTGATGCCGGCATTATGCCCGAAATGCAAAAAATGATTACGGTATTAAATAGTCATCCATCGTTAAATGGTATTGATTCGGCACTTGCGGGGTTCAATATTTTAAATATGCTCAATACCCGTTTTATCATATACAGTCCACAGGCTGCACCTCTCGTCAATACAAAATGTAACGGAGCTGCTTGGTTGGTGAAAAAGGTGAAAATAGTTCCTAATGCCGATGCTGAAATAGCCACTTTGACTCAAGGACTGAATACAAAAACCACGATAGTTGTTGATAAGCGTTTCGAGAAAGATGTAACAATTGAAACCGGTTTCGATTCTTCGGCAACAATTAAACGCATATCATATAAACCCAACCATCAGGTGTATGAATCGAATGCGAAAGTTCCGACTATTGCGGTGTTTTCTGAAATATTTTACGATAAAGGTTGGAATGCATATATCGACGGCAAACCTGCCGGTTATTTTCGTGCAGACTATGTTCTTCGTGCTATGAATTTACCAGCTGGAAAACATACGGTTGAATATAAATTCGAACCGAGAATGTTTACTATTTGTGGTACCATTACCTTATTGTGTTTCATAACTTTAATGGGAATAACAATATTCTATATTGTTGATCTTATTAGAAGAAAAGAAAAGGCATTGCAGTAAACAAAAGTCTTTCTTATAAGGAGTGTAGTATTCTTCATGAAGCTCATTGTGTCTTAAGGTACAATGAGTTTCATGATTTTTTATGAAACTTTTATGCAGTATGGTTTAATGTATTAACCATCACATTGATTTAAACCCCGACATGAACAGCCTGTGTGAAAATGACAATTCGAGACTAAAATACTCGGACAGGTATCTTAGTCTGTTTCCAAATATTCGATTCTCATTGAATTAAAAAGAGAAATCACACAGTTTGTGAATATCGGGGTAATTGAAACATACGTTATCTATTATTGCAAATTTACCGTTATTGTTTGTGGCTTTGTGCAGTCACTTGAGGGACTACTATTTATAGTACAGCCTCCAACTTTGGGACGATAGGTCGACAGTTATATTTTCATAAAGTTAGGTATATTAATCACCTTATCGAAACCGTACTAAAAAGCCCAACCTGCCGTTAATAGTATTTGATTGGCTCGACTATCAAACGTGCGATGTATGCCGTCGACAGTAATTCCCGATGCTATTTTACTTAATCCGAATTCGTATTTAAGATTTACTTGAAAATGTTCAATTTCAAGACCTAATGCTGTTTGAATCGACCAAAGTGCCCTGTTTAATTGTACGTCGTAGTTGGTATAATCTTTCAATTGATTCAGGTTATACATTACAAGCCTTCCCGATGGTCCTAGCATAAAACGTGCAGGCCCCACTTTTACACCAAACAGAACAGGCATTTCAAGATTGAACGTACGGTCGTTTTTGTATACATTATTGACTGCTGCTAATGGATCAGGATTACTGATTTTATAGACATTTGTAATGCTCGACAAATACAGTTCAGGTTGAAATACAAACGTTCCTAAGGTAAGTTCAAAGAACCCTCCTGCATGTACACCATAATCGGTATAGTGCATTTTAACTACAACATAATCAGTTCCGGTTGTTACCGATTTATCGATAAAATTCGAATTCGATACACCTGCCAAGATGCCGAATCTTGTTTCGGCCGATACGCTAGTTCCAAGGAGTATGGAACATATTATTATAAATAATGCATTTTTCATTGTAATGGTTTTTAAAATGTTTCTATAAAGAACGATATAAACCCTCTATTTTATGTATTACCTATTGTTTACGAATTCATATAATGGGGGTATCATCATATCATTATTTAATATCATTTCAAATATACAATGAAATTTCACAAATTGATAGTAAGAAAGTATTAAAACTATTTATTTTATGTAATTCTCGTAAAAGAATTCAAGGTATTTATCAAGCTGATATTCTTTTTGCAGTATTTCGAAGTTTGCTACAGAAATAACAAACTGCTCGGTTTTAGATTTATCAACACCATCAAACAGCTCATCCGAAATGGTGGTAAGATCATAATAACTCATTGCTTGATGATTATCGGTAAATGGTTTTATAACAACAATATTATATTTCTTTCCCAATGTTTTTTCTGTTACTTCAAAAGGGAAGTTGCTGAAATATTCAAGATTGTAGTTTATTGTATTGAATTTTATTCTACTGATTTTTACACTTTCAGCATCTCCAACAATAACAAAGAGATGAGGTGCACCTTCTTGAAAACTGAATAACGGTTTTTCTTCTTTCTTTTGTTGTTCCTGAACGGTAGCTGTCGATGTGAGCGACGTTGTATCTTTCATCAATTTCGATAATGGAACATTTGCATCTACTCCGCTTTGCTTTTGTTCGTTGATGTAATTAATGATTCGTTTAGCTAATTCGGTCGATTCGTTTTTAGGATATTTAGCTACAAAATCGGTGAGTTCGGCAAGCATTTGATTGGCTGTCGATAATCGACCATTGCTCATTGCTTTAAGAAACTGAAATTTAGGCATTGTTTCGCAATCGGGAAATTCCTTTTCAGCTTCGGCAACCGTTTCGAGCACATCTTTAAAATCTTCTTGGAAATATGCTTTATACGCTTTTTTAAATATACTTTCTATCTTCGATTCACGAGCTTTTATATCGCGGAAAAAGTTTGGATTGATAATGGCTTGTGCATATTTTGATGTTGGATATTTAGTTGTTATTAAATCTTTATAATAATCGGCTTTGGGTTGATTTCCCAATTCATGATACATGGTATACAAATTATAATACGTTGTTACGATCATATCCGATTCAGGGAATCGTGTTGTAAATTTCTCCATATATTCAATGCCCTGCGGGTAATCTACAATTTTGTTCATGAAAATCGATCCTACATTATATAATGCTATTTCAACCTTTCCTTCCGACACTTTAACGGCAGAGTCGGTTAACGGTACATCCTGCATATAATATTCGCGTGTTTTGTTGCTGAGTTTCGGTTTTTTAGGGGCACCGGTGCTATCGGTAGCTTCTTTTTCATCATCTTCGGAAGTTGTTGCTACTGTTTTATTCTTTCTACGCCAATCGTCTTCCAGTTTACGCGAACCCCATTGTTTTAGAAAGTCGATTTTACCGAGCGACACTGCCGATTGATTATAGAAATAAAATTTATTTGCATTCGAATTATCGCCGCTTCCTAAAGGTTGTACCAGTGAAGCGTATTTACTGGCTTCCTGTTGTAATCGCTGTTCTTCTTCTTCTTTTGCTACGACATTCTTAATAGCCTTGTCAATAACAACGTTTCGTTCGCTTGGCGACATTTTTGCCATATGTTGTAAACTATCCTGCGTAACCACAATGTTATAGTTCTTGGCCAATTCGTTGAGGTTTTTCGATTTGATAATCAAGGCCTGATATCCTCTCATCGATTCGTCTATGATACTCACACAGCTATCGTAATAAGGTTGTGCTTTGATAAATTGTTTCCGGTCGTAATGAATATTTCCAATTGCTAAATACGATACCGACTTTTGATACTTATTCGAAACATTTGTAGTAAGCGACAGTTTGTATGTTTCCAAAGCCTTATCTATATTATTTTCTTTGTAATAGATATTTGCCAACGCATAATAAATCTGATCGCGAAACTCTTTGTTTTTTGAGTCGCGAAGTAGCTTGTTTAGCATTTTTTTTATCTCTTCGCTATTCCCTGATTGGAAAGAAGTAGCCAGATTTATTTTTACATTGAAAGCCATTTCGTAGGGCAATCCTTTTTTTAGCAGATTGGTAAATAGTTCTTGAGCCTTACCCGGATCGTTCGATAGTTGATACAATTGAGCCAGAATATAGGTATACCGGTATTTAACAGCTTTTTTATCGGTTAGATTTATTGCTTCTTCAAGACGCAAAATAGCTTCGTGATAGTTTGCCGCTTTAATATAAGCATTAGCATATACGGCAGCCAATTCTTGTTTATACTCTGAGGGAAATTTAGGATCTTCGGAAAGCTTATCGAGAATTTCTATAGCATCGTCGGTTTGTCCTTCTTCGGTTTTATTCCGGGCTTGCCATAACCGGGCAGGTATTCGCAAATCGCCGGTTTTGAATTCATTGGCTACCGTCTCAAAGTTCTTATTGGCCGAGAAAAAGTCATGTTTGATCAAATATGCTTTACCCAACAGAAAGTAGGCGTCGTCGACCCAGTTACAAAAATCGCGTTTGGCATAGAACTTTTTTTGTTCTTCGGAAAGATCTTTGTTTTTGAATTTTGGCTTAGCTGTGATGGAATGTTCCTTAATGAGTTTATTGCTTTTATCAATAGTTCGTTGCATATTGCCCGATGCCGACGAACAAGCTGCCTTGTCGCTGTAAAGAAACATTGGCAGTATATTTGTATAATTATCTTTGTGTGCTTTTTCTATTGCTTTTTCGCCCGCTTTATAGGCTTCTTTAGCATTAAAATAAACATTGTAACGTGCTGTCAGGTTGTGATAAGAACGACTGACAAGCGTATTTTTCTTTATAGAACAGGAATACAGAAGCAGCAAACAAGAAATAATGGTTGCAATACTGAAATATGAAGCTTTAAACAGTCTCTTTGAACTCATTTATTTTTTCTGAAAATAGCGTTGCAATATAGCAATTAAATAATTAATGAAAGGCTAATGGAGCCAAGTAAAACATTAAACTCTCTTTTTGGGAAATTATTTTGTTATACTACGGTTTTGATTGTAAAAGATA
>Ga0265338_10004165_pt1 | contig 19735 bp, 17 predicted proteins | sample 42126metaG_FD_193579 | JGI IMG/M metagenome (GOLD analysis project Ga0265338, IMG submission 193579) | Rhizosphere microbial communities from Carex aquatilis grown in University of Washington, Seatle, WA, United States - 4-21-26 metaG | ecosystem: Host-associated > Plants > Roots > Rhizosphere...
CGGAGGTGCTGGCCATTTTTTCCGAAGCCATCGCCGCCAAAAGCGATCCCTCGCGGTGAAAAGTCTTTTTTGACCGGGCCCGGTTTTCTATGCTCGGAGTGTGCCGTTTAAAATCGCCGACCACCTCACCCTGACAATTCAAGACATCGCCTTCGGCGGTGAAGGGGTCGGCCGGGCGGATGATTTTGTCGTGTTTGTGCCGTTTGTGCTCGTTGGCGAAGTCGTCGAGGTTGAACTGACGGAGGTTAAAAAGAATTTTGCCCGCGCAAAACTGTTGCAGGTCGTCCAGCCGGCGCCGGAGCGGGTCGAACCGGCCTGCCGCTACTTTGGCCAATGCGGAGGCTGCCAGTATCAACACGTTGATTACGCCACCCAGCTTCGGTGGAAACACAAACAGATTGCCGATTTGTTTCAGCGGATCGGCGGGTTTGGACAGGCCCTGGTGGCGCCGGTCATCCCCTGCCCTCAACCCTACGGCTACCGCAATCGCATCATGATTCGCAGCCAGTGGAACAAGCCGGAGCAAAAGCTGAACATCGGTTTTGTGCGCTGGGATTGCGGTCTGGTGGAGGACATCGAGGAATGCAAAATCGCCGAGCCGGTTCTTAACGAAGAAATTCTCCGGGTCCGCGCACATCCGCCGCCGAAGGGCGGAATCAAGGTCGTGCTGCGCGTGCCGCCGGAAAACTGGGATGTGCCGCCGGATTCGTTTTTTCAGAACAATTTTTTCCTGCTGCCCAAGCTGGTCGAAACCGTGCGCGATATTCTCCGCCACGGCGGCGCGCGGTGCCTGGTGGATCTCTATTGCGGGGTCGGCTTTTTCGGCATCGAAATGGCCGGTGCGGTTGAATCCTTTGTTGGCGTGGAATACGACCGCCGCGCCATCCAGTCGGCGCAACGCAACGCAACTGCGCGGAATATCAACAACGGGCAGTTCATTGCCGGAGAGGTGGAGGTGGTTTTGCCGGAATTGCTGAAACGTTTTTCACCGCAAGCGACCACCGTGTTGCTCGATCCGCCGCGCAAAGGCTGCTGGCCGCAGACCCTGCAATTGTTGCGCGAGACAAGGCCGGCGCAGGTGATTTATGTCTCGTGCCACCCGGCAACGATGGCGCGCGACTTGAACATTTTGTGCGCCAATGGTGTCTTTGAACTGGTGCGCGTGCAGCCATTGGATATGTTTCCTCAAACCCAACACGTCGAATGCGTCGCGGATCTGCGCGCCACACAAAGTCTTGCCAACAAACCCGGCATGGATTCAACTGAACAGATTCAATGACAACCGAAAAGCGACCCGACCCGCGAAAAAATTTTGCGCCCCGGCTTTTGCCCTGGCTTTTGACGGGAGCTGCCTTCGGGCTTTACTGGTTCACGTTGAACCGGTGGGTCTCGCTGTTCAATCTCATGGGTGTGGCCAAAATTTCCGGCTGGACCTGGCAGCCGGACCTGGTCAATCCGGTCTTCTTTCTCGCCACTTATCCGTTCCGCTGGCTGCCGGCGGCGCAAATTCCCCTGGCGTTGAACGGCTTTTCGGCGGCCTGCGCCGCCCTGACCCTTGGTTTGCTGGCGCGATCGGTCGCGCTGTTGCCGCAGGACCGGACGGAGGCACAACGCAAACGCGAGCGCAGTGATTTTTCGTTCTTGACCATCGGCAGCGCGTGGCTGCCGCCGGTACTGGCGGTGCTGGTTTGCGGACTGCAAATGACTTTTTGGGAGCACGCAACCAATTGCACGGGCGAGATGTTCGACCTGCTGCTGGTTGCGTTCGTGATCTGGTCGTTGCTGGAGTACCGGCTCGACGAACGCCAGGGGCGTTTATATCTGGCCTCGGTCGTGTACGGCGCCAGCATGGCAAATAATCCAGTGATGGTGGCCGTTTTCCCGGTTTTCATCGGCGCCATTTTGTGGATTCGCGGGCTGGGCTTCTTTAACCTGCGTTTTCTCCAACGCCTGGTGCTGTGCGGGTTGCTGGGCTTGTTATTTATATTTTTACTGCCGTTGCTGGCTGTTATTTCAGGCAAAATACCGATGACGTTCTGGGAGGCGCTGAAGTTGGGCCTGTATTCGCATTACGGCATGCTGAGGCTGGTCTTCGCCTGCATTGTTCACCCCGGGCAGAATCTGGAGCCCCTGTCCCTGTTGCTGGCTTATCTGCTGCCGATGTTGATGTGGACGATTCGCTGGAAATCATCGTTTGGCGACAACAGCAACATGGGCAGGGCACTCACGGGCTTTCTGTTCCATTTGACCTACGCCACCTTTTTTTTCGTCGGCGTCTGGATGGCATTTGATCCGCCGTTCAGTCCCCGGCATCTTGGATTTGGGACGCCGAACTTGACGCTTTATTATCTGGGCGCGTTGAACATCGGATATTTCTGCGGATACTTTCTGCTGATTTCGGGCAAGGAACCCGGCAACCGCTCCCAATCCCAAAAGCCGTCGCCCACCGGTTTTTTCAGTCTTTTGGTGAGCGTGGGTGTTTGGGTGATCGCAGCGGTGGCCATCGCCGGATTGATTTACCGAAACACGCCGCAAATCCGCGCCGTCAACGATGACACCTTGCAAAAATACGCGACGTTCGCGGAAGAGAACCTGCCCCGGGCAGGCGGCATATTGTTGAGCGACGATTCGAGCCGTTTGTTTCTGGTGCAGGCGGCGCTGGCGCGGGACGGGCGGGCCAGGGATTTCTTGCCGCTCGACACCCAGTCCCTGAACTGGCCGGCTTATCTCCGGTTTTTGCATGCTAAATTTCCAAAGCAATGGCCGGAGCTGGTGTCGGCCAAAGACGTTAAACCCGTCAATCCGATTGGACTGATCAGCGCCCTGGCCATGCTGGCAAAAACCAACGAGCTTTATTACCTGCACCCGAGCTTCGGTTACTATTTTGAACAATTCTACCAGGAACCGTGCGGACTGGTTTACAAGCTCAGAACACTTCCCAGCGACACGCTGTTGCCGCCTTTGCCGGACAAAAACCAGATCGCCGCAAACCAGGTCTTCTGGGATCGGGTGGAACCCCGGACATTTTCCCCCATCGAACGCGCCGTCACGCCACCCGACCCGAACGCGCCACGCGACTGGGGCCAACAAGTGCTGGACCGGTTTCACGTGCCCCGCGAGCAAAATCCGAACGCCATCGTCGCCGGAACCTATTACTCGCGCAGCTTGAATTACTGGGGCGTGCAACTGCAACGGTCCGGCGACCTCACCCATGCCGCCGGCTATTTCAGCCAGGCGATGGCAGTCAACCCCGACAACTTCGTTGCGCAAATCAATCTCGATTTCAATGAAAGCCTGCGCGCCGGCAAAAGCGTGCCGCTGGACCTGTCCAAAACCACCACCGATCAATTCGGCAGATTCCACAGCTGGCAGGAAGTTCTCAATGCCAACGGACCGTTTGACGAACCGAGTTTCTGCCTGGTGGCGGGCATCAACATGGTGACGGGAAACGGATTTTTCCGCCAGGCCGTCGCGGCATTCACGCGTGTTCGCGAACTGGTGCCGGACAACCTGGCGGCCCGGCTCTGGCTCGGCCAGATTTATGTGAAATCGTCCCTGCCCGACCTGGCCCTCGAGGCCTTGCATGATCCGCTCGAACAACCGGAGAAATTTTCACTCGCCAAAACGAACGAGACGCAGCTCAACGTCATCGCCGCCGCCGCGCATTTTCAGAAAAATGAATTCACCCGGGGAGCCGGATTGCTGGAAACCGAAATCGCCCTCCATCCGGCTGATGACGAACTGCTCACCGCCGTGGTGCAGGCTTACGTGGCACATGGCTTGTTTACCAACGCGCTCGACTTGATCAACCGGAAGCTCCGCCAGTCTCCCGATGATCCTTCCCTGCTTTTCAGCAAAGGCTACGTTTCCATCCAGCTCAAGGATTACGATGACGCCATCGCCGCCTTTAACCGCGTGCTGGCGGTTCAAACCAACAATTCTTCGGTGCTCTTTAACCGCGCCCTGGCCTATCTCGACAGCGACCGGCTCGATGCCGCCCGGGCTGATTATAAAACGTTGCAACAAACTTATACGAACTCGATCCAGATCGCCTACGGCCTGGGCGAAATCGCCCGGCGCCAGCATGAGACGAACGAGGCGATCCGGAATTATGAGCTTTATCTGGCCAACGCGAACACCAACACCGACGAAGCCAGGAGCGTGGCTGCGCGGTTGCGCGAACTCAAAGTTCATTCACCCTGAAGCGCGCCGATGCGCGTCACTCACATCATCACCCGGCTGGTCGTAGGCGGTGCGCAGGAAAACACCGTTGCTTCCGTGCTCGGCCTGCGCCGGAAACCCGGTGTGGAAGTGCACTTGCTCTCCGGCCCGACGACCGGACCCGAAGGGTCGCTTGAATCCGAACTGGCCGGCGTGCCGGAAATTCTCACCCGTGTTCCGGCACTCGTCCGCCCGGTTCACCCGCTGAAAGACTGGCTGGCGTTGCGGCAGCTGGAAGCCATCCTGCGCCGGCAAAAACCTGATATCGTTCATACTCACAGCGGCAAGGCCGGCATTCTCGGCCGCCTCGCGGCCCGGCGCGCAGGCGTGCCGGTGATCATCCACCATATTCACGGGCCATCCTTCGGTCCGTTTCAGGGAACGGCGGCAAACTGGATTTTTACCACCGCCGAACGTCATGCCGCCAAGGTCACCACGCATTTCGTCTGTTCCGCCCAGGCCATGACCGGACGCTATCTCGCCGCCGGAATCGGCCGTCCGGAAATGTTCACGCGCATTTTCAGCGGCTTTGCGGTGGAACCGTTTGTGCGGGCGGTCAACGATCCTCATCTGCGGACCAAATTGGGTTTGCCATTGGACGCCTTTGTCATCGGCAAAATCGCCCGGCTCGCTCCTCTCAAAGGCCATGAAGATTTGCTCATCGCCTTTCAAACCCTGTTGCCGCAATGTCCCGGCGCCCGGCTGCTGCTGGTTGGCGACGGCCGCTTGCGAATCCAGTTGGAAGCCCGCACCCGCGCGCTGGGTCTGGCGGACAAGGTGATTTTTACCGGATTGGTGCCGCCCGGCGAGGTGCCACGCTATGTCGGCATCATGGACTGTCTCGCCCACCTGTCAGCCCGCGAAGCTCTGTCCCGCGCGCTGCCGCAGGCGTTGGCGGCGGCCAAGCCCGTGGTCGCCTACGATTTCGACGGCGCGGACGAGGTTTGCCGCGAAGGTGAAACCGGCTTCCTGATCCACACCGGCGACACGGCCACCGTTGCCAAGCGCCTGCTTCAACTGGCCGGCGACGTGCCGTTGCGCGAACGGCTCGGACGCCAAGGACAGCAATTCGTCCGCGAAAATTTTACCATCGAACAAATGGTGGAAAATCTCTACCATCTCTACCGGAGACTGGCCCCGAAGACTGTCGGAACATCCAGCTGACGTGAGCTTTCCATTCAATTTTTTTTGCGCGGCCTTTGCCGGCGCGTTGCTGACCACATGGCTGGCCCTGCCGCTGTGGCGCAAATGGTGTCGGCGCACCGGCCTCGTGGACGACCCCGGCCAGCGTAAAATCCACGCCGCGCCCGTGCCGCTCGCCGGCGGCCTCGCGGTGCTGACCGGCATGTTGCTCCCGCTCATCGGCGGAGCCATCGTGCTCAAGCTTGGCGTGGATTTCACGACTCAGACGCACCTGATTGTCCATGGTCTGGAACGCCGCGCGCTGGAACTGGCGGTAATTGCCTGTGGTGCCGTGGCCATGGTCGTGCTCGGCGTGCTGGACGACAAACATGAATTGAAACCGCTGGCAAAATTTTCCGGCCAGTTGATCATCGCCGTGCTGGTGGCCGTTGCGTGCAAACGCATCACGCTCTTTGTCCCCAATGTCGCGTTCAGCTATGCCATCACCGTCCTGTGGGTGCTTACGGTCGTCAACGCCTTCAATTTCATGGACAACATGAACGGTCTTTGCGCCGGGTTGGGCGCGATTGGCGCGTGGCAGTTTGCGATCATTGCCGCCGCCGATGGCGAATATCTCGTGGCGCTGATCGCGTTTCTGGCGTGCGGCGCGCTGGCCGGCTTCCTGCCCTGGAATTTCCCCAACGCACGGGCTTTTCTAGGTGACGCGGGCAGCCACCTCGTCGGTTACCTGCTTGCGATACTGGCGATCCTGCCGCACTTTTACACGAAACAAAACCCGCACAAGCTCGCCGTGCTCTCGCCGTTGTTCGTGCTGGCCATTCCGCTGGCTGACCTCGCATGGGTCGTCATCCTGCGCACCCGGGCCGGCCGGCCCTTTTATATCGGCGACATGAACCACCTGTCACACCGCCTCGTCCGCATGGGAATGAGCCGTACCTCCGCTGTTCTGTTGATCTGGCTCGCCGCGACGGCAATCGGCTCAATCGCCTGGTGGCTTTGATTGGGGCAGGACGGCTTTGCCCTGCCCATTGGTTTTCTTTCGTGTGTTTCGTGTGTTTCGTGGTTAGATTTTTCCCGTGAAAATTCTGTTCATCGGCGACATCGTCGGCCAGCCGGGACGCAACGCGGTCAAGCAGCTTCTGCCCGGACTCCGCGAACGGCACGGACTTGATTTTGTCATCGCCAACGGCGAAAACTCCGCCGGTGGCAATGGCATCACGCCCGGGACCGCCGGCGAAATATTTTCCGCCGGCGTGGACGTCATCACCAGCGGCGACCATTTGTGGGACCAGAAGGAAGTCATGGAATTGCTCGCCAGCGAAAAACGCTTTCTCCGGCCGATTAACTATCCGCCCGGCACGCCCGGCAGGGGCAGTGCCATTTTTGAAGTCCAAAGGCCAAAGTCCAAGGGCCAAAGTTCGCTTTCGATTGCGGTCTTGAATGCGCAGGGCCGCACGTTCATGCCGCCGCTGGAAAATCCGTTTCTCCTCGCCGCTGAACAGGTGAAGCGCTTGCGTGAGCAGACCCGGATCATCTTCGTGGATTTTCACGCCGAGGCGACCTCGGAAAAGATTGCGTTCGCGCGGATGCTGGACGGACAGGTGAGCGCGGTGGTGGGCACGCACACGCACGTGCAGACAGCGGACGAGCAGATTTTTCCCGGCGGCACGGCTTACCTGACCGACGCGGGTTTTACCGGTCCGCACGAAGGCGTGCTGGGCCGCGAAATCGAGCCGGTCATCAAACGCTTTGTCACCGGCATGCCGCAACGGTTTGAAGTGGCCAAAAACCGCGTATTTCTTCACGGCGCGGCAATTGAAATTGATGACGCCACCGGCAAGGCGCTTAAAATCCAGCGCATCAGTGAATGCATTGAACCAAGCCCGCCGCCCGCGTAACCCGAAGCTTCCAGCATCGCCAAAGTGGGCCGAAGTTTTCCGGCCTCAATGCAGCTTTGCCAAAAGTTCCTTCGGCTTGAAAATTCCCACCGGGGTGATGATGCCCGTGATTAAATCCGGCGGCGTGACATCAAATCCAGGGTTTCGCGCGCCACTGGTTGGATTCGCCACGCGAACATAAACTCGTTTTGCGGCCTTTGGATTTTGGCCTTTGGATTTTGGATTTGATTCCACCCCCCAGGCGCCAAGGACTTCGCTTTCGTGCCGGTCCTCAATCGGGATGTCGGACCCGCGCTTCAGCTTCCAATCTATGGTTGAAAGTGGAATCGCCACATAGAATGGAATGCCATGCCGCTTCGCCAAAACCGCCTTGGTGTAGGTGCCGATTTTGTTCGCGACCTCGCCGGTACGGCCCAGCGTGCGGTCACTGCCGACGATGACCAGGTCAATTTCGCCGCGCTGCATCAAATGGCCGGCGGCGTTGTCGGCGATGATCTGGTGGGAAATTTTTTGCTGGGCGAGTTCCCAGGCGGTGAGGGTTGCGCCCTGGGAACGCGGACGGGTTTCGTCGCAGAACACATGAAACTTTTTGCCCTGCGCCTGGGCGGCGTACATCGGCGCGGTGGCGGAACCGATGTCCACGAAGGCGAGCCAGCCGGCGTTACAGTGCGTCAAAATGTTCATGCCGTTGCGGATGAGCCTGGCGCCCTGCCGGCCGATGGCTTCGCAATGCTGCACGTCATCGCTGGCAAATTCCTCGGCGGCGGCCAGCGCGAGCGATTGTTGTTCCTCCACGGTCCGGCCGGCGCGCATCGCGGCGCGGACATCGTTCATCGCGTTGACGGGGTCAACGGCCGTGGGTCGCGCGGCTTTGAGGGTTTGATAAACAGTTTCGACGTGGCGTCGGAATTCCGGGAGACGGCGGCCGCGAAAGGCCAACGCGCCCTGAGCCAGGCCATGGGCCGCGGTGGCGCCGATGGCGCCCGCGCCACGGACAATCATGTCGCGGATGGCGTCGGCGGTTTCGCGGAAATTGCTGGTGGCGACGATTTTGAACTCGTGCGGAAGCAGCCGTTGTTCGATGAGCAGGACGGCGTTGCGCGCGCGGTCGAAGGCGACGGTGCGATGATGTTGCGTGCGGCCGTGGACGGTGACGTTCATGGTGGTTGAACCGGATCGAGTTCAGCCAACTTTGACCTTCATCCGGCGGATTTTGGCCTTGATATCCTGGTAAATGGGCTGCTGGCGGAGCTTGCGGAGGTCCGGGTCCTTGGCCAGCCAACTGAAATCGCGGTAGCCGAGCTGCAATGCCTTTTCCAGCATGAGCACGGCGCGGTCGAACTGCTCGGTGAGCGAATAGCTGCAGGCGAGATTGTAATAAACCAGGGGATTGCGCGGCTCCAGCCGCGCGAGCCGTTCGTCCACCTTGAGGCCCTCGGGGTAGCGGCCGCGTTGCGTGTAATGGTCGCCCAGCAGTTGCAGCGCGTCCACGTAATCCGGGTCGCGGCGGACCAGCCCCTCCATGAACCCGATTTTGACGTCGAGGTCGCGCTGGGTGGCGCGGCTTAATTTTTTCCTGGCACTGCTTTTGACCGGCATACGACGCGGCCAGTTTTTCCAAGCCCGGGACCCAAGTCAAGCGGGGTTGCGAAAATTTTTGTGGAATTTTTTCAGCGCCTTGTTACAAAACTGTGCCAACATCTTCCCGGCACGATGAAAGCTTTTGTCACCGGCGCTTCCGGATTTGTCGGCTCGAACCTGGTTCACGAACTCGTCGCTCAAGGGCATCGCGTGAAGGCGTTGCTGCGTCCCGACAGCGATGAGCGCGGGCTGGCCGGCGCGGCCTGCGAGCGCGTAACCGGTGACGTGTCCGACCACAAATTGTTGAAACGTGAACTGGATGGCTGTGACTGGTGTTTCCACGTTGCGGCGAGCTATCATTTGTGGCTGCGTGATTACCGGCCGATGTACGCCGCGAATGTCGAGGGCACGCGCAACGTCCTGGAGGCGGCTGGCAAGGCCGGCTGCGGGCGGATTGTTTATACCAGCACCGTGGGCTGCATCGGCCTGCCCCAAATGGTGGATGGCCGGCTGGTGCCATCAACCGAACTGGACGTAATCGCCAGCACCCAGCTGTCGAACCATTATAAAATTTCAAAGTGGCAGGCGGAATGCCTGGCCGCAAAGCTGGTGCATGCCGGGCTGCCCATCATCATCGTCAATCCCACCGCGCCCGTCGGTCCTCGCGATGTGAAGCCGACGCCGACCGGCCAGGTGATCGTGGATTTTCTGAACCGCAAGCTGCCAGCCTATCTTGACACCGGATTGAACTGGGTCCATGTCCGGGATGTGGCGGCCGGGCATATTCTGGCGGCGGAAAAAGGAACCATTGGCGAACGTTATATTCTTGGCAACCAGGCGGGGAACTGGACCATGATGGAAACTTTGGCCGCGCTGGAAGAAATCACCGGCGTTCCCGCGCCAAAAACAAAAATTCCCTACCCGGTGGCGCTGGCGGCGGCCCACATGGATGAAATCATTTCCCGGTTTACACACAAGCCGCCAAAGGCGCCGCTGGCCGGCGTGCGCATGGCCAGATATAAGATGTGGTTCAATCCGGCCAAGGCCGTCCGGGTGCTCGGCCTGCCGCAAACGGCGCCCAAACAGGCGCTCGCCGACGCCGTGGCCTGGTTCCGGGCGAATGGTTATGCGAAATGAAACCGGACGCCTGATTTTGCGGCGGTTTTGACAAAACTTGGCTTGCCAAGCGGCCAACCTTGTGAAAAATTTCACGACCATTTATGGCACATGTCAAATTGCACATTCCGGGACCGGTTGAAGTCAGCGAAAAAACCTTCAAGGCATTTTGCTCGCCGATGATCGGCCACCGCGGCCAGGGGTTCAAAGACCTGTACGCGAAAATCCAGCCGCAGCTCCAGCAACTGCTTTACACAAAGCAACTGGTTTACATTTCCACATCGTCCGCGTGGGGTGTGATGGAGGGCGCCATCCGCAACCTGGTCGCCAAGAAGGTCCTGAACTGCATGTGCGGCGCGTTCTCGGACAAGTGGCTCGACGTCTCCAAACGCTGTGGCAAACCGGCCGAGGCGTTGCAGGTTGATTGGGGTTCGCCCATTCGCGCGGCCCAAATTGATGCGAAGCTCGCCACCGGCCAGTTCGACGCGCTCACCGTCATTCACAATGAAACCTCGACCGGCGTCATGAGCCCGCTGGCCGAAATTGCGGCGCTGAAGAAAAAATATCCCGATGTGATGTTCATCGTGGACGCGGTCAGCTCGATGACGGCCACGAAACTTGAATTCGACACGCTTGGCATTGACGTGTTGCTGGCCGGCACGCAGAAGGCCTTCGCGCTGCCCCCGGGAACGGCGGTTTTTGTCTGTTCCCCGGCGGCCCTGGCCAAGGCGGCCACGATGAAGGATCGCGGTTACTATTTTGACTTCGTCGAGTTCCAGAAGAACGCCGAGCAAAGCATGACCCCGAGCACGCCGAGCATCGGCCATGTCTATGCGCTGGCCTCCAAGCTCGAGGACATTTTCGCCGAGGGCCTTGAGGCACGTTACGCGCGGCACAAAAAGCTCGCCGAAATGACGCGCGCCTGGGCGGCCAAACACGGCTTCACCCTGTTCCCGGAAAAAGGTTTTGAGTCGGTTACGCTGACTTGTGTCAACAACGGCGCGAAGCCCGGCGGCCGCACCGTGGACGTGGCCAAGCTGCAGAAGCTGGTCAAGGACCAGGGTTTCCTGATTGACGGCGGTTACGGGAAGATCAAGGGCACGACCTTCCGCATCTCGAACATGGGCGACGAAACCGAGGCGACGATGAACCAGCTCTACGCCGCGCTCGACAAAGGAATGTCGCAGCTCTGATTTGGTTGGTTTGATTTGGGCCGGCAATCCGTGCGGACGGGTTGCCGGTTTTTCTTTTCGTTGACCATCTTTGCGGCAAGACTGAAACGTGCAAACCGACTCCGGCTATCAGCTCGTCCGCCTGAACAATGGCATCTGTTCCGTGCGTTCGCTCGCCGACGGTGAAACTTTTCATCCGGTGGTCGGGCCGGTCGCCGAGGCGGAGGCGCTCTATGTCAATCAACTCCGGTTGCGTGAACGACTGAAAAATCACAGCGGCGAATTCGTGATCTGGGATGTCGGTCTCGGCGCCGCGGCCAACGCGCTGGTGGTGTTGCGGGCCACGCGGGAGATTGCGGGCACGGTCCGCCTGGTGAGCTTTGACCACACGGCCCAACCGTTGGAATTCGCCCGGCAACATGCCGCCGAACTTGGCTACTTTGGCGGTTACGAAGACTACTTGCCGGCGTTGCTCCGCGATCACCGGGTGGCGTTTCAAAACGGGGTGCAGTCGGTGGTCTGGGAATTTCACCTGGGCGATTTTCCAGCGTTGATCTCGGCTCGTGGGGACGCCGGCACCGCCAAATTTTCATTGCCACCGCCGCACGCCATTCTCTTTGACGCCTTTTCGCCGGCCCGGAACCCGGCAATGTGGACGTTGCCGTTGTTCACCGATTTGTTCCGCCGGCTGGATCCCAAGCGCCCCTGCGCCCTGCCAACGTATTCCCGCAGCACCATCCTGCGCGTCACGCTGCTGCTGGCGGGATTTCATGTCGGGGTCGGCCACGCCACGGGCGAAAAGGAGGAAACGACCATTGCCGCCAACACCCCTGAGTTGCTGGCCGAACCGCTGGATCGCCGCTGGCTGGACCGTGCCCGGCGTTCCCACAGCGCCGAGCCAATGATCGAACCGGTGTATCGCACCGCGCCGCTGTCGGCGGAATCGTGGGAAAGATTGCGCCAGCACCCGCAATTCAGGTAATTTGTATTGTGGATCACCACCGTCAATTTGCCGACCTGTTTACTAGCCCGGAGCCGATGCTGGCGCTGGCGCCGATGCAGGATGTGACGGATCTGCCGTTCTGGAAGCTGATGGCGGGATACGGCGGCGCGGATGTTTATTACACGGAATACTTCCGGGTTCATCCCACCTCCAACCTGGAAAAGTACATTCTGAAATCCGTCACGCAAAACCCGACGGGCCGGCCGGTGGTAGCCCAGATGATCGGCAACGACATTCCGTCGCTCGTGCGCACGGTGCGCGAGTTGCAGCAATATCCGATTGCGGGCGTGGACCTGAACCTGGGCTGTCCGGCGCCGGTGGTTTACCGCAAATGCGCCGGGGGCGGGCTGTTGCGCGAGCCACGGCGGGTGGATGCCATTCTCGGCGCGCTGCGGGATGCGGTGAAGATCAAGTTCACCGTCAAGACGCGCCTTGGATTCGAGTCGCCGGAGGTTTTCGACGAGCTGCTGCCGATTTTTGCCAAGCATTCGCTGGACCTGCTGACCGTTCACGGCCGCACCGTGCGCGAGATGTATCGCAGCGAAGTGCACTACGAATACATCGCGCGCGCCGTGGCGGAATTGCCCTGTCCGGTGCTGGCCAACGGCAACATGCATTCCGCAAAAAACGCGGACGAAATCCTGAAACTCACCGGCGCCCGCGGGCTGATGATCGGGCGCGGGGCCGTTCGCAATCCCTGGCTGTTCCATCAAATCCGCCAGCACCGGCGAGGCGAGGCCTTGTTCGTCCCCCGCGGGCTCGACGTGCTGGAATATGTGCGCGCGCTTTATGAGGCGGTTTGTTCCCCGAACGTGAGCGAGTCCGCGCAGGTGCAGAAAATGAAAAAATACATGAATTTTCTCGGGCTGGGTGTTGACCCCGAGGGACAATTTCTGCATCACATCCGCCGGGTTGACACCAAGCCGGACTTTTTTCGAATCTGCGAAGAATTCCTGAACCATGACCAGCCGATGCCGCTGGAACCATTTACGCCGGTGATGAAGGAAGCAGACGTCATGGCCGGAGAACAGTGCTAAATTGGAGGCGGAACTCCAAACAAGTGCAGGAGCCAGATGCGTCAGGAACAAACGCCAGGTGACAATCTGAACTTGCGCCGCTGGCAGGATGCGCGAGACTTTGGAACATGATCACGCCAAACCAGGTTGGGCAGGCAGATGCTGGCCCGGGCCCGGCGCAGTTGCCGGGCTGGCTGCGCATCATGCTGATTGGGCGCAAACCCAAGACAACCCTGGTGCGGATTGCCATCTTGGTTGCAACCTGTTTCATAGTCTTTAAATTCATCCTGCTGCCCATTCAAGTTGAAGGCATCAGCATGTTGCCGACCTACAAGAATCGTTCCATTAATTTTGTGAACCGTCTGGCTTATCTCCGCCATGAACCCCAACGGGGGGACGTCGTCAGCATCCGCCTGGCGGGTCCGCATGTGATGTACATGAAACGCATCATCGGTTTGCCCGGCGAATCTGTCGCCTTTGCCAACGGCCGGGTGCTGATCAACGGCGAGGAATTGGACGAACCTTACGAGAAATCGCCTTGTGACTGGAATTGCCGGCCCGTCCAGCTCGGCCCGGGCGACTATTTTGTCGTGGGCGACAACCGCACCATGCCTCCGGAACTGCACGTGCATGGCGAAATTCCGCGCTATCGCATTGTTGGCAAGGTGCTCTTATGAAAATCGTCTTCCGCCTGACATGGCTGCTCGGACTGGTGGCACTGGGCATCTGGCTGTGGACCGTTCTTTTCCCGGCGCCGGACAAGGTCATTCGCCGGCGTTTGACGGAACTGGCCCGCACCGCATCATTTTCACCCAATGGCAGCGACCTGGCCCGGCTGGCGGCCGCGCGCAGTCTGGCCGGCTTTTTCTCCACCAATGTGGAAATGAAAGTGGACCTGCCACACTTCGGCCAGCTCAACGAGATGGACCGTGAAGAAATCATGCAGGCAGCCCTGGTCGCCAGTACCAGGACGGGCGGTTTGCAGGTGAAATTTCCTGACATGATTGTGACGGTGGCCCCGGGCGGACAATCCGCCGTGGTTGATTTGACCGTGACTGCGGTCGTGGCCGGTGAATCGGATTCCCTGGTTCAGGAAATGAAGTTCACGTTGCATAAAATTGACGGCCTGTGGCTGGTCACCCGCGTGGAAACCGTCCGCACGCTTTCCGGTCAACCGGCCATTCACCTCCTGCATTTTGAACTTTGCTCGGCCGCAGGCTCCTTTCATAGTTAACCCATGAACGTTTTTGTCACCGGCGGCGCCGGTTATATCGGGTCCGTCTGCACGGAAGAACTGCTCAACGCCGGCCACCAGGTCACGGTTTACGACAATCTCAGCGAAGGCCATCGTTCGGCGGTGGATTCGCGCGCAAAATTTATTTTGGGCAAGCCCGAGCAGGAAGGTGACATCCTCAACGCCGTCAAGTCCGCCCGGCCGGACGCCATCATGCATTTCGCCGCCAATGCGCTGGTTGGCGAGTCCATGACGAACCCGAAAAAGTATTTCCACAACAACGTCGTCAACGGCCTCAAGCTGCTCGACGCCGCCGTCGAGTGCGGCATCAGGAAATTCGTGTTCAGCTCCACCTGCGCCACCTACGGGCCGCCCGACCGGGTGCCGATGACCGAGGATCTGCCGCAACGCCCGATCAATCCCTACGGCGAGTCCAAACTGATGTTCGAGAAAATCCTCCTGTGGTATCGGGAGATTTACCGGCTGGACTTCATCGCCTTCCGCTATTTCAACGCCGCGGGCGCGAGCGAGAAATTCGGCGAGCATCATCGCATCGAGACGCACCTCATTCCCAACGTGCTCATGGTGGCGCTCGGCCAGAAACCGGAATGCGAGATTTACGGCACCGATTACCCGACGCCGGACGGCACGTGCATCCGCGATTACATCCACATCAAGGACCTGGCGCAGGCGCATATCCTCGGCCTGCAGCCGGGCAAGACGGGGTTTTACAACCTCGGCAACGGCGACGGTTATTCCGTGCGGCAGGTCATCGAGACGTGCGAGAAAATCACCGGCAAAAAAATCACCGCGGTCAAAAAGCCGCGCCGGCCCGGCGACCCGCCAAGGCTGGTTGCCTCCGCCGGGAAGGCAATCCAAGAACTGGGCTGGAAGCCGAAATTCCCCAAGTTGGAGGACATTGTGGCCACCGCCTGGGCCTGGCACAAAAAAAATCCCGACGGGTATCCGGACTAGGTTGCTGCGGTTTCACGGCAGAATAGGGCTGACCTTTGTCAATTAGTGTGTGGTCATGTTCGTTTGCGGATTGAATATTAAAATGACAGAATAGACGGGCGAAGTTTGCTTTGCTCTGGATATGGTATTCAGGCAGCTTTGCAGCAAGCGGAATTATGATCGTAGCAATTACTGGATTGATCGCCGGCACCATTCACGTGCTGACCGGCCCGGACCACTTGACGGCCATTGCGCCGCTGGCGGTGCGCCGGCCCAAGAGCGCATGGATTCCCGGCGTGCGCTGGGGGCTGGGTCATTCTTCGGGAGTTGCGGTTGTGGGATTGCTTTCGTTGTGGCTGCGCGGAAAATTGCCGGTGGATCTGCTTTCGTCCTGGGGTGACCGGATTGTCGGTGTGGTGCTTTTCGGCATTGGTCTGTGGGCGTTGCGCCGCGCTCTCAAGCACAATGTTCATACGCATGAACACGAACATCACGGTGAACGACATGTGCATTTCCACGTCCACCATGATCACGCACGGCATGAAGAGACGCGGGCGCACGACCGGCATGCGCACACGGCCTTTGCCATCGGCACGCTGCATGGGCTTGCGGGCAGTTCGCATCTTTTGGGCATTCTGCCCATGCTGGCCCTGCCGACCAAGGCCCAGGCCCTCACCTACCTGCTGACTTTTGGCATCGGGACCGTGCTGGCAATGGCGGGTTTTTCCTGGGGCATGGGTTTTCTCTCCAGCCGTTTTGCCACGAACAGTGTGAAAATCTACCGCGGCCTGATGGGCACCTGTGCGGTGGCCGCCATGGTCATCGGTTGCATCTGGTTTGCCGGCAAAAGCTGGTAGCCGCTCAAGCCGTTCGCCGTCAGTCCGACCCGGTCCGGGAAATTATCAACGGACCAAATTTTTCGAAAACAAGTAATTTTTTCTTTTCAAGCCTCACGGTCAGATTTAGCCTGACTTCACTTCAATAATCAGTTGTGAACATGGCCGGCGATGAAAACCATATTTCTCGTTGAAGATGATGCGGTGGTGGTACACGTGTATCGTGCGAAGTTCGTGCGCGAAGGTTTCCGCGTCGAGGTGGCGGAAGATGGTCTGGTGGCCCTGAAACTGTTGCCGGCGGTGAAGCCCGACATCGTGGTGCTGGACCTGATGATGCCCAAGCTCAACGGCGTTGACGTGCTGAAATACATCCGTGCCCACCCCGATTTGAAGGCGACTCCCGTCATCATCCTTTCCAACGCCTTCATGACCAGCCTGGCGCGGGAGGCGGCGGCGATTGGCGCGGAAAAGGCGCTTCTGAAATCAAGTTGCACACCCGGGCAGTTGGTTGGCGTGATCAACAATCTGCTCAGCGGAAACACGGTTGAAAGCGACCCGACCCAGCGGCTGGCCGTGCCCGCCACAGAAACCAAGTCGCCCGCCTGAATCCGGAAATCAGCTTGCCAACCCCGCCCGCCCGCTGGCATTATCCGACATGGCAGCGATGCGACAATCTGAATCCCTCGACGCCCAGTTTTATCCGGCCGCCGACCAGTTTTTTTCCGCGAACAACCACCTCGCCCTGACGTTTGACGACATCACCCTGGCGACGCTTTACTCGGAAATCCTGCCGCGCGACACCCAGCTCGACACCCAACTGGCGGAAAACCTGCGCCTCAACATCCCGGTCATCTCGTCGGACATGGACACGGTGACCGAGGCGCGCATGGCCATTGCGATGGCGGCCAACGGGAGCCTGGGCCTCATCCATTACAACATGCCGGAGCGCCAGCAGCTCTCCGAGGTCAGCCGCGTCAAGAACCACGTTCATGGGCTGATTCAGGAACCGATCAAGGTCGCGCCGGAACAGCTCATCGGCGATGTGCTGAAAATGATCGAGGAGCGCAAGTTCGCGTTCGGCACCTTTCCGGTCGTGGATGACAAGGGCAAACTCGTCGGCCTGCTTTCCGGCCACGTGGTCAAACCGCGCTATGCCAAACGCACGGTTGCCGACGTCCTGACGCCGCGCGCGCAGGTGCATACCATCCGCCAGAAGGAACTGGGCAAGGACCCCATCGCGCATGCCGACAAATTTTTCAACGAACGGCCCGGCATCCACAAGCTGCTGGTGGTGGACGACAAGGACACCCTGCGCGGCCTGTTTACGATGAGCGACGTCGAGCGCATCACGCAGGAGCGCAGCGCGCAATTCAAGCCGGCGCGCGACGCCAATTTTCATCTCGTGTGCGGCGCGGCGGTCTCGGCCACGCGCAACGCCTTTGGCGAACTCGACCGCGAACGCATCCTGAACCACGTCGGCGCGCTCGTGGAACGGGGCGTGGACGTGGTGGCGGTGTCCACCGCGCACGGCCACAGCAAGGGCGTGGGCGACACGGTAAAGGTCCTGCGCGAGGCGTTTCCGAAACTGCCCATCATCGCCGGCAACGTCACCACCGCGGCGGGCGTCGAATATCTCGCCGATTGCGGAGCCAACGCCGTCAAGGTGGGACAGGGGCCGGGTTCGATTTGCACCACGCGCATCGTTGCGGGGGTGGGCATTCCGCAAATGACGGCGCTTTACGTGTGCTCGCGGGCGGCGGCAAAGAAAAAAATTTCCGTCCTCGCCGACGGCGGCATTACGAAGTCCGGCGACATTGTGAAGGCGCTGACGCTGTCGCAAGCGGTGATCTGCGGCGGCATTTTTGCCGGTTGCAACGAGGCGCCGGGCGACGTCATTGAAATCGGCGGGAAATTTTACAAGCAATATCGCGGCATGGGCAGCCTCGCGGCGATGAAATCCGGCTCGGCGGCGCGCTACGGCCATGCGGCGAACCCGACGCAGAAGGTTGCGCCCGAAGGCGTCGAGGCGCTGAAGGAGGCGTGCGGTTCGGTGGACCGGGTGCTCGCACAGCTCATCGGAGGCATCCAATCAGGCATGGGTTATCTCGGCGCAGCCAACCTCGCGCAACTTCGCGAGAAGGCGCGCTACACCCGCGTCAGCCCCGCCGGCATGCGCGAAGCCGCCCCGCACGACGTGGTGGAATTGAAGACCGGGAATTGAAACAGGAAAAGCTGGCGGACTGCCAAGGTGACAACCAAACACGTCAGCGAAAGAGTGAAGTTCAAACGGAAGATATCCGTCGCCGGGGTGATGCTGCTGGTTGCGTTTGCGCCCCGTTCAACTGTGTCGGCCGGAGAATCGCCGGCCATCCTGGATGCGATTGCCTTCGGCAACATCCCGTCGGAAAAAAACCACAACTTCAACCCGGAGCGCAGCGAAGTGATTCGCGGCGGCCTTGGCGAACCGGCGCGGCGGTTGTTGCCGCCGACAACGAATTATTTCGAAGGCGGGCGCATGGCTTTCACGCTCCAGGTGGATCCCGCAAAAAACAATTATGCGACGGTTCGATTTTGGGGTGACGACACCAGCGACGACCGCCTGATGCTTTTTTGCGAGGGCAAACAGATCGGCTACCGGCATCTGGGTGACATTGACATTCTGGATTTTGGCGACGATAGCGGCGAGCCGGCCTGCAACGGCAGGTTTTTTTACAACACCCTTCCGTTGCCGTTCCTCCTGACGCGCGGCAAAACCGAGTTGCATTTTGAAGTGCGCAGCACCGGGCCGACCTGGAGTTACGGGACCACCTTCGCGCAGTATCAGAAGCCGATGACCGCGCCGACCCGCGGCATTTACAAAATTTACACGCATACCAACGGTTTTTTTGCGCCGCCCGCGGATGAAAAACAAGGCGCCGCCCCCCAAAATCCGCCGGTGCGAAACGAGCCGGGCGCGGAAGTGCTCGACCAGCTCAAAGCGCGCGTAAACCGCGAACTCAACGGGCTTTTGAATTCGGCGAAGCCGCTCAACGAAATGCAAATGCAGTTTCTGGCAAAAGCTTTTTTTGTGAAATGGTCGGCGGCTTTTCAAAATCAAAAAGCCGTGGCGCAAACGGTGAGCGGTCTTGACGCGCTGTTCGCCGCGTGGCGCGAGAATCCAGGTCTGGCGCAGCATGACGCGGCGACGTGGAATCCGGGCTGGTTTGAATTCGGCCCGGCGGGCAACGCGATTTTTCTTTTGGCCGAACCGCTCCAGCCATTTCTGGACGAGCCGTTGGACGCCGGCGGCAAAAAAATTTCGCGCCGGGCGGCCTGGTCGGAAATGCTTCAAGCCGCCCGCGACTGGCATCGTCATCATCGCCGGCTTTATTCGAACCAAACGATGATCATCGACCTTTACGGGATCTATCTTTCCAATCGCGGAATTGAAGTGGTTGATCCGACGAACGCCCTGGCCGAAACCGCCGCCCGCCGTTACCTTTACGAATCGCTCGCGCTGGAGCCGTGGCGCGACAGCGACCAGGACGGTGACGAAGGTTCCGACCGTGAAAATTGGGGCGT
>Ga0265338_10004166_pt1 | contig 19732 bp, 19 predicted proteins | sample 42126metaG_FD_193579 | JGI IMG/M metagenome (GOLD analysis project Ga0265338, IMG submission 193579) | Rhizosphere microbial communities from Carex aquatilis grown in University of Washington, Seatle, WA, United States - 4-21-26 metaG | ecosystem: Host-associated > Plants > Roots > Rhizosphere...
TTCAGGTTTATTTAAAACAGTAATTGAAACTTTCTCCTGATTCATAATTCCTGATTCATAATTCACTTTTGTAGCTTCATCAAACCTCTTTTTAACAAATTCTTTCTCAAGTGAAAGGATGAGCCATGCTGCTTTGGGCCCATGATCTTTGCCAATTAAGACTTTGTAAATTGCCGCGAATGTCTCTTTCCCATTCAAACCTAATTCTTTCCCAATTTCATAAATTTGTGTTTGAAAGCTTTCGGCATCTATTGTACTGTCCAATTCTGCTGCGATTTTTTGCAATAATTCTTTTTGTTTGTCTGATAAATCGACTGCTTGCTCAGGCAATTCTTTTTGAACTAAAAACTTCGCAGAATCTGGAGCGTATTTTTCAACCCATACCCGTGCGTATTTTGCCCATTCTTCCAAACCTTCTTTTTTGATTTGTTCTTCCATGTTTGGCATCTGCACCCACTGAGCAAGGACAGAAAAACGAATTGTAGGCGGTTTTATAACATCACCAATTTGGGACAATTCAAAAGCCCGAGCAAGAGCTTCGTCACCTTTGGTAAAAAATGCTTCTGCTGCTTTTTGATAATCATCAAATAATTTTGGGATAATATCCGTTTCGTTTGGATTAAATTCAACGGCCCGAGTCGGTTCTGTTTTAATCATTAGGAATCGTGCAACTTGTGGTGGCAATATTTCCAACAGTTCCTCAGCATTTAATCCTAACCCTTTTGATGAGGACATCTTCTTCCCATTCCACAAGAAAAATTCGTATCCAACTGCCATTGGAGGTTTTTGTTTGAATACTTCTTTGTAAATATTTGCAGCTATCTCAAAAGAGGCTCCTGCTGACATATGATCTTTCCCTGACCATTCTATTGTTACGTGATAGGTATACCACTTTACTGCCCATTCCGGCTTCCAAGGCATTTTCGCGTTGCCATCGAAAGGAGAAATTTTCCCCGTCGTTCCGCATCCTTTTGCCCAAGTCACCATATCAGGCATACAGGTGTAGGTTACTTCTTTTCCATCCCAATCAGTCACTTTGGTTGTTCCGAGTTTGCCACATTTCGGACAAATAACTTGAAGCGGATACCAACTTTCTTTTACTGGTTTTTTATACATCGTTTCATAAACTTCGCGTACTTTTTGAACATTATCAAGCATGATTCTGATTCCCTCATTATAGGAACCGTTTTTATAATTCTCTGACGCAAGATAAATTTCTGCATCGACACCAAAGGCTTTGAACATCTCTCGCATTTTCTTACCATAAAAATCGGCAAATGTTCCATTGCCATCAGGTGAAGGAACTAAAAATGTCGGAATCCCCATATAGTGATCAAATGAATCTTTAAGACTCGGAGGTAATCCGTCAATCGGATCGAAATCGTCAAAACTGAATACATATCGTACATCTTTATTTTGTTCTTTAAGGATCCGAAATAAAACATCATGAATAACAGGTCCTTTCATTCCACCCATATGCACGATGCCGGATGGAGTCCATCCATCTTCAATCACTTCTTTTCCTTTTCTGTTTTGTAAAATTTTATCTGCCCAGAACATACGCTTAATTATACATCATGATTATCAGTAATGCCCCATGTTTTTTTTCTAGTTTCTTTAATATGCGGATTATGATCAAACATACTTGTATCAGTAAATGTTTTTATTGCTCTTAAACCATCTTCTTTTCTATATACGACAGTTCCTGCCATAAAAACTGGACATTCAGAAGGTGTTAATGTGATCTCTTCAAGAGGAACGGGACTACCTCTTCGTATATTTTCGCTATTTGTCATATTTTTCTCCACAAAAAAACCCCTCAGATGAGGGGTGCTATTTTTTGGACACAAAAAAACACTCCTCACGGGGAAGTTTTCTTTGTCTTTTTTATTTCTACTATTTCTGGAAATTCCAATGTGGCAAAATAATCATCAAGCGTTTCAGCTCTCCTGATACGTTTTACTTTTCCGTTTTCTTGCAACAATAATTCTGCGGAACGCAATTTACCGTTATAATTGAATCCCATCGAATGACCATGTGCGCCAGTATCATGAACAACCATAATGTCACCGACTTCGGTTTTTGGCAGTTTCCTATCCACTGCAAACCTGTCGTTATTTTCGCAAAGTGAGCCAGTAATATCATAGGTATATGTTTTATGATTTTTTTCTTTCCCCAAAACTGTAACATGATGATAAGCACCATACATGCCAGGTCTCATCAGATTTGCCATACATGAATCCACACAAAGATAGTTTTTGTAAATATCTTTTGTATGAATAACTCTTGTTACTAAATATCCATAAGGGCCACTTATCATACGTCCATTCTCCATAAAAATTTTTAGCGGTTTCATAGCAAGTTTTTCATAAGCCTTCTGAATACCTTTTGATAATTTTACAAGATCAAATACTTTATCTTCGGGTCGATATGGTATACCAATCCCTCCGCCAATATTAATAAATTCAAAGCTAATATTAAGTTTTTTCTGCAATTCTTTGACGAGGGTAAAAAGCATTTCTGCTGTTTCGATAAAATATTTTTCATCCAACTCGTTTGATGCAATCATCGTATGAAGACCAAAACGTTTTACTCCTTTTTTCTTGGCAAGTGCATAAGCTTTGAAAATCTGTTCTCTTGTCAGTCCAAATTTTGCTTCTTCAGGTTTGCCGATAAAAAAACCGCCTTTTCTTCGTTTGCCAGGATTATAACGAAAACAGAGAAGTTCCGGCATTCCGGCATGTTGCTCTAGAAAATCGATGTGAGAAATATCATCAAGATTGATAATCGCACCAAGTTCTTTTGCTTTTTTATACTCTTTAGCAGCAGTTGCATTGGAAGTGAACATAATCTCCTCACCACGCAAACCGACTTTTTCAGCCATTATAAGCTCAGCCAATGAACTGCAGTCTGCTCCAAAACCTTCACTTTTCATAATTTGTAAGATGTGCGGGTTTGGTAGCGCTTTTACAGCAAAATATTCTTTGAACCCTTTATTCCACGAAAAAGTTTTCAGAAGTTTTTTCGCGTTTTTCCGTATCGCCTTTTCATCATAGATATGAAACGGCGTCGGATGCTCCTTTATAATTGTTTTAATTTTTGCTTTTGTAAATGGTACTGTTTTTTTCATTTTTGACAATAAAAAACCCCTCATGTGAGGGGTGCTCTTTTGAAAACGCAAAGAGATCCCCTCAGGAGAGAGTTTTATTGGTCTTCTTTACTATAAGTGAAACTGTTGTCATAGCAATAAAAACATTCTAACAAAATTATTTCACAATTTCAACTTCCACTTCGGGCGTGACAGAAAAGGTTTCTAACGTCATTTCCTGGATGCGTTTGATAATGGTGAGGACATCCTGCGCTGTTGCTCCGCCTAGATTGTTGATAAAATTTGCATGTTTTTCACTCACTTTTGCCCTGCCAATAGTATAGCCGCTAAAACCGAGACGATTTATCACATACCCCATCGATACTTTGCCGTGCCATTTTTCTTTTACCAAACTTCGTATATCCGGCCAAACCGTTACTATCTTTGAAACCTCTTCAGGCTTTTTGATATTTTTGAAAACTGACCCGCAATTAGGAAACTCAAGTGGATGATGCGTTTTGCGGTACTCTTTATTTCCAGCATATACACTTCTTGCTTTTACAAGTTGTTCTCTGTCAGCAGGTTCTAGTTGAAATTGCGCGAAAGTGATAATCATATTTTTCTTTTCTTTCACAATACTGTGTCTGTAGGAAAAATGAAAATCTTCGTTTTTCATCTCCAGCACATCAATATTTTTATCATCAAATTCCAACACTTCGGAAGCAAACAAATTGTCCTTTATTTCACCACCAAAAGCGCCGACATTGCCGCGAACTCCCGCGCCAACAGTCCCAGGAAGTCCTCCCGCCCACTCAAGGCCATGCAGTTGATTATTAAAAGAAAGCTGAATCAGAGAATCCAGTGTTTCACCTGCAAATGCTGTTGCAGTAGTTCCAGAAAAACTTATCTGAGGTTTCTTGCCCGCAGTAAGGTGAATAACCACACCCTCAAAATAGTCATCAGTGAAAATAAGATTTGATCCCTGAGCGCAAACGAAGACTCTTTTTGGGTGATGTTCTTCAACGAAATCAAGCGCCTTGATGACATCTTCTCGACTTTCGCATTGGAGAAAATATTCTGCCTTTCCACCGATTCGGAACCATAACACCTGAGAAAGATCAAAATCTTTATATACTTGCATAGATGACGTTTATTGTAAAGAATTTTTTACTAAGAAGCAACGGAAAAAGAAAAAATTACTTTCCACCAATCAGTTGGACGAGGTTATTATCAAGATCGTAAAATGTTGCAAAATAGCGATCCATAGTCGGTGCTTTGAAAGGTTTTGCAAGGAATTTAACGCCTCTTGCTTCCAATTGTTTATATGTTTCTGAAACAGAATCGACAGCAAAATTGAACATATGTCTATGGCCGTCTTTATTCTTTCCTTTCACTTTGGAATGTTGCCCGATCCACAATCGCATATTTCCGACGACAAACAATACGCCTGTGTCTTCCGGATGATTTAATTCTTCTAAAACTTTTAGATCGAGTTTTTCTTTATACCAATCCGCCAATGCGCGATAATCTTCAGACCAAATTAAAATAGCAGTAATATCTTTCATCATAGATTAATAATCCTCAAGCGTTGAGGTATCGCCGATTGGGAGACCGAGTTCTTTGGCTTTGAGGATTCTTCGCATAATTTTGCCTGATCTTGTTTTTGGCAAATGATCAATAAATTCAATTTCTCTCGGAAATGCATGACCCGCCAAATGTTTTTTAACGTGTGCTTGTAATTTTTCTTTCAATACATCATCTTTCTCAACACCATCTTTTACCACAACAAATGCTTTGATAATTTCTCCTCGGAGCATATCAGGTTTTCCAATAACTCCTGCTTCAACAACACCAGGATATTCAACAAGCGCGCTTTCAACTTCAAATGGTCCGACCCGCTCCCCCGAAGTATTGATGACATCATCTGCACGTCCGATAAACCAATAATAGCCATCTTTATCCCGCATTGCACGATCACCCGAGATATACCACTTGCCCATGAAATAGGAGTTAAACTTTTCTTCATTTTTCCAAATCGTCTTCATGAGAGATGATACGGTTGATGCAAGAAGCGCCAAATTCCCTTCTTGTTCATCTCCCAATTCGCGGCCTTCATCATCAACAATCGCAGCAACAATCCCCGGAAGCGGTTTCCCCATAGAGCCTGGTTTGATATCCATTGAAGGATAGTTGGGAATCGTTATTGCACCCTGTTCTGTCTGCCACCACGTGTCATGGAAAGGCAAACCAAACTTTTCAAGTGCCCACCAAATCGCTTCGGGATTTAACGGCTCTCCAACACTGCATAGATGCCTCAGTGATTTAAAATTAAACGACTTCGGCTGGACATCGGAACCCATGAGCATTCTGATTGCAGTCGGCGCAGAATACCAAACAGTTACGTTATTATCCTGTAAAACCGTATACCAACTTTCAGGACTAAATCTTCCTTCAAAAAGTACCTGAGTAACTCCCAAACCCCACGGGCCGAGAACTCCATAAACAACACCCGTCACCCAACCCAAATCCGCTGTACACCAGTAAATATCATCATCCTGCAAATCAAGTGAATATTTAGTCGTCACCATTGCCTGCAGAATATCATAATGCGCGTGGACTACTCCTTTGGGCTTTCCTGTCGTTCCGGATGTATACAACATGTACGAATAATCATCTTTTTTCATATGAACGACTGCAAATTTATCAGGCGCTTTTTCCATTTCTTCATCAAATGAAACATACTTTTTACCTTTCGGTATCTCATCTGATCCACGGTCAACGAGAATCACTTTTTCAAGATCGGGAAGATCTTTCCATACTTTTTCAAGCCGCGGAAGAAGTGTGGAATTGGTAATAACTACTTTTGCACCGCTATCTTTCAACCGATCCAAAAGTGCCATTTCTTGAAATGCAGAGAATAATGTCCCTGCAATTGCTCCCATTTTAAGAATCCCTAGAAAAGCAACATATCTTTCAGGAATTGGGGGAAGAAAAATAAAGACGCGGTCACCTTTCTTTATATCATTGGCAACAAGAACATTGGCAAATTTATTGGTTAATTTTTTTAAATCAGAAAATGTATATTGCTCATTTTCGCCATTTGCGCCATTAAATAATAATGCTGTTTTGTCTTTATTTTTCCCTTCTGCGTGCCGATCTATGCAATTGTAAGCGATATTGAGTGTACCGTCATCAAACAGGGTGACAAACTCTTTCTCTGCTTTTTCCCAGGTGAATTCTTTGTAGGTTTTGTCGTAGTCGAGGAGATTCGGTGCGGGTTTTAATTTCTTTAGATCTTTTTTGATAATCTTCGGCTGATCCATAGAACATTACGATAGTAGCATTCAAATACGAAGTTTGCAAGAGAAAGAGTTATTTCCCAGATTGGACTAAGGGAAAAAGGGTTAAAGCAAAAGACTTATGGATTCCACGTTTCGATGTCCTTGCCCAAGTATAAATATCCGCATCTCCTGCCGCAACATTCACAGGGTTTTCATGTTCTCGAGCTGTAGTGAGAGTGACTGTGTCATCGACTCTTGGCAGCGGCATTCTAACAGGTCCAAATCTGCTTGTACCTGTACTAGAGGTAACTCTTGCCCTAACTATATCTAAACCTGGCTCAGAACCATCTCTTAAAGAAAAACTCACGCCATTAATTCTCCCAACCATTGAAGAATCGTGAGATTCCTCTACTCCTGGCATCTCAACGATCGTGTATAACCTCGCTTCACCAGCGGGACCTCCGATTATATTACGGAATGCTTCGGCTCCGCTCATTTCAAGTGTTCTTACATAAGGCATTTCTGTTTTTATCATTTGCGTAGTAGTATACCATAGATTTTAAAAAAGTAAATTACTATAATACTTATATGCCAAAGCCTCCAAATGAATATGAACTTTATAAATTTTGCCCTCACTGTGGGCAAAATCTGCATTCCGAAACTATTAATAAAGAAAAAGTCAAAGTCTGCGCAAATTGTCATTTTATTTTCTGGAATAAATCCAAACCCGTCGTCAGCATTATTTTTCATAAAAACGGAAAAGTCTTACTAATACAACGGGCAAACGAACCGTTTAAAAACTATTGGGTTTTGCCTGGTGGCTTTACAAGCTATCGTGAAACTGCGGAAGAAGCAATAAGACGTGAAGCAAAAGAAGAAATAAACGTTGAAATAAAACTTGAAAAAATAATCGGAACATATCTTATCGATAACGATTCTCGAGGCATGCATCTTGATATAATTTTTGCAGGAACAACAGATGAGGAAATTAGATTAAATAATGAAGATACAAACTGGGAATATTTTTCACCCGATAATCTACCTGAAAATATTGCATATAAACATAGAGAAGCAATTATTGATTGGTATAATAATAAATAATTATGATTAAACTGATTATTTTTGATTGGGATGATGTATTTACTCTTGGATCAAAAGAAGGATATTTTGCTTGCTATCATAAAGCATTAGATGCTGTTAATGTGCAACTATCACCTGACGAAGAACATAAACGAATACTTTCAAAATGGAGTAAACCTTTTCGGGAAGTTCTTAAAGAATTACTCAAAGAACATCTCCAACTCGTAGATAACGCATATGAAGCTTATGATAAAGCCTTTTGGGAGGGTGCTTTTGTAAATGAATTAAAAGTGTTGCCAGGAACTATAGAGTTATTAAAACGCTTGCATCAAAAATATATTCTTGCCATTGCTACAGGAAATCGGCATGAAATGTTAAACAAACATATTTTCCCACACTTTAATTTTCCTGACGTGTTTTCTCAAATAGTTAGCTCTCATGATATTGAAGATCCGGAAATGACCAAGCCGCATCCTCATATGCTTGAGCTCATTATGTCGAAACAAAACATTAAACCAAAAGAAACAGTTTTTGTTGGAGATGCACATACCGACGTCCAAATGGCATATAACGCACATGTAACACCAATTGTAGTTCTCACAGGACATTTAAAGAGAAAAGCAGCGGAAGAAATGGGAGTAAAATATATTATTTCTGATGTCACCCAATTGGAAACAGTTCTCAAAAAACTCTAATTTTTTATCTGTTTATATGCTTCGAGAATACAAAAATTTGCAACCAATGTTAAACCATAATCTTCAGCGAAATCTTCTGCTTCACGGCTCTGTACTCCCTCTGCCAACCAAACAGTATTGATGCCGCCACGTTCCACAATTTCTGCCATATGCGCGACCACTTCATTTTTCTTTCGGAAAATATCGACAATATCAATCCGAACATCTTTGGAGATATCAGACAAACTCTTGTAAGATTTCTCACCGAGTACTTCTGACACATTTGGATTTACTGGAATAATCCGATATCCTTTTTCTTGAAATGTTTTTGCAACAATATTGCTATGACGTTTGGGATCAGCAGACAAACCAATAAATGCAATCGTTCTGGAATTCTTAAGAATATCAGCATGCTTAATTTCCGCGACGGTTGTTGCCTTTGGCAATTTACCTGCCCACTGCCACCGCTCAATATCCGCAGGATCTGCGCCATGAGCGACAACATATTCATAATGTTCTCCCAAAAATTTTTCGTATTTTTCTTCCAACTTTTCCGCTTTTTCTTTTGCAACAACCCCTTGCTCTGCCATTTTTACAATAACTTCTTCTGCAAGATGATACCGATCTGTTCTGTTGCGAACTTGCATGTCAAACGGCGTTGTCGTGCCTCCTTCTTCAACATATCCATGGATGGAGAACCTTTCAGGATTCTTCACATGGAAAAGCATCGCCTGCATCGTTTCAGGATAGCCATGAAAATTGACAATTACTGGCTTATCAATAGTGAAATATTTCTCAGCATCAGGAATCTGAGGATGATTTGCGTCTTCACAGGAACATGCTGCCTGCAGTCTGCAGATATTTACAAAACGAATTCTAATTTCAGGAGCATCTTTTCTCAGTTGTTCAATTGCGGCAAGAACTTCTTTGGTCATATAATCGCCGATTCCAACAAAAATAATGTGTGGATTTTCATCACTCGCAAAATCCCAAGTAAGCAACCCATTCTTCAATGTCTCTTTTGCTTGTTCGTATGTCAACCACCGCGGCTCTGGTGTTTTTCCAGCCGTAACAATATTCATTTGATTTTTTGACGCCATAATTTCTTCCATCACCGCAAGCATACTGTTATCATCGACTGGGAAATAAGCTTTGATGAAATCATTGTGCTTTTCAAGCATTCCAGAAACAAACGATGGATTTTGATGCGAATAACCATTGTGTTCTTGTCGCCATGCAGTTGATGTGAGCAAATAATTCATTGAAGGAATATCGTGACGCCAGGAAGTGCTGCGTGTCCATTTAAGAAACTTCTGATACATATGCGCCATGCTTGAAAAAATCTGAGCAAACGCTTCATAGGTCGTAAAAACAGCATGCCGTCCCGTCAACACATATCCTTGCGCAAGTCCATGCATGTTATGTTCAGAAAGCATTTCCATCACCCGTCCATCACGGGTAATATCCTTGTCATCTTTCTCAATCGGCCACACCCAGCCGCGCGATGTTTCTTGAAAAACTTCATCAAGACGATTGGAGTATGTTTCATCAGGAGATAATAAACGCAAATTCCGCGATTTTTTGTTTAGTCGGAACGCATAGCGCAAATAAGTTCCTGCCATACGCATGGCGTTAGATTGAATTTCGCCGGGCATGCCAACTTTTTTTGCAAGCTTGTTACTCTCTGGCAAAACCAAGGACTTATACGGTTTACCAAACATATGAGGATTGTCTCCGATTAGTAATTTGTCAGACGGCAGAATATCCAAAATATCTTTTGATAATCCTTTTTTCGCATCAAAGAGTTCATCAAACTTATACGACTTGAGCCATCCTTCAAGTGCCTTAAGTTCTTGATCATCTCCGCGGACCCCTGGCATCACCACTTGATGAGCAAGAATTGTTCCTTCAACCTTTTGCCCGTGAATTTCTTTAATAGTTGTCCATCCTTTGAGAGATTTAAAAATGATCATCGGAAATTTTGGAGTAAAAATTTCACCTTTTCGTGCACGTTTTTGGATATCTTCAATCCTTTGATAGCACGTCTCAAGTGTTTCAAACATATTTTCATAGATATCTGGTCCCTGAACAAAAAATGGCTCATATCCATATCCGCTGAATAATTCTTGCAACTCACGATCTGACATACGACCAAAAACAGTCGGGCCAGAAATCTTAGATCCATTCACATGCAAAATCGGCAATACTGCTCCACTCGTTGCTGGATCAACCAATTTATTGATATGCCAACCCGTTGCAATCGCACCAGTCTCTGCCTCACCATCACCAATCATACAAACAGCAAGCAAATCAGGATTATCAAGGACTGCCCCATATGCACTGGCCAAACTATATCCCAGCTCTCCTCCTTCAAGAATCAGACCTGGTGTCTCTGGACTGGCGTGACTTGAAAATCCATACGGCCATGCAAACATTTTTGAAACATAGCCAATACCTTTTTCATCAAGAGTTGCTTGCGGATAATATTTCTTCAGAGTCCCTTCAAGAAAAAGATTGGATTGCAAACCCGGCATGCCATGCCCTGGACCAAGAACAAAAACAGCAGATTGCTGATGTTTCTTCACAAGATAATTAAGATTGCCGTAGACAAAATTGATACCAGGACAAGTCCCCCAATGACCGAAAAGCTTGGGTTTAATGTCTTCTGATTTTAGAGATCGCTTGAGGAGATAATTGTCTTGAAGATAAATTTGCGTGACAGTCAGATAGTTTGCCGCCCGCACATATTTTTTTATTTTTTCAATCGATACATCCATGACAATAACTAGGATTATAAAGGTTCAGGATAGACGGGTCAAGAATTGAAAGCAATTTATGAATGTAATTTCAAACCATTCACAATCTTATCAAATGTCTTTTTATCAGCTCGGAGTGCAAGACCGACAATATCGAGATCTTCTGCTTTTACCGCTTTGACAACGGCTCTATTCGCTACATCATCACCAGTTGAGAACATTTCTTTGGTATAAAGAGCTATTGGAACTTCGCGGCTCAATGCTCGAGTTCTGGTGCGCTGCAATTGTTCAGAAGTTGCCCCGTAAACAAATACCGGCTGATTAAAAATTGGCAAGTAGCGATTATCCGAACCATCAACATATTGCTCGCCTTTACTTTCCAGGGCATCAAACGCAAGACCGGACGATAAAAATGCAGTAACATTTAATTTCTGCCATACTTCCAAATCAATCCGTACAATAATCCCTATTTTTGTATCGTGCATGTGAATAAATAAGATAAACTTAACTTATGGAGATGATTTTGTAGGACATTTTTCCCGCGGGCGCTTCAACTTCAATTTCATCTCCCACGGCTTTTCCAATCAATGCTTTGCCAAGAGGCGATTCGTGAGAAATTTTCTTTTCAACAGGATCTGCTTCCCATTCACCAACAACAGTAAATGTTTCCTGTTTATCACCGATTTTAACAATAACTTGTGATCCCAAATCCACTGAGTGTGTTTTATGATTATCGTCACTGATTAATTCTGCCTGTTTTAACAATTCTTCCAGCTCTTCAATTCTTCCATCAATAAAGGAAAGTTCTTCTCGCGCAGCGGTATATTCCGCATTTTCTGAAAGATCTCCCATTTCGCGAGCTGCAGAAAGTCGCTCGACAATTTCCGGCCGTCGTTTGCTGACCAGATCGTCATACTCTTTTTGAAGATCTTCAAATCCTTTTTTGGTAAGATAAATTTTTTTGTTATTCATAAAGCAAGATTACTGGTAATTTCTTAATTTATGCTTATTGCTTATTTAAAAAAAGGGCTCGTCAGTTTCATTACTATATTCTTGACGAGACCTTCTACTTCGTAAGTCTGTGCCAGTATAAAGAATATTCAAAACTTTGTCAATAAACCGAATTGTCGCATTTTTAGCCTTAATTTCTTAAGTATAAAAATCCTATAATCATTTGGATGGAACGCCAAAAGATGCTTTGTAACCACTTCTTTTGTTTTATGTCTCTTCATCCATTGCGTCTGTAAGATATACAATGCAGCTTCTGTAAATGAATTTAGAAAAATCCTATAAAAGAGCGCCTCTTTAAATTTTTGTTTTTTTCGAAATGATACTTTTTGCAATACATTAGGAAAAAATTGCCGTATCCAACTATTTGCCTCTAAAAAACGCTGATACATATCATCTCTTTCAAAAAGCGGAACGATTTGAGCAATTTCACGAGCGGTATAAACATCAATTTGCTGACCAAACCATCCAATCGCAGTTTCATCAAAAAGTAAATTAACACAGATTCTATCGGCAGCGTTCTTTTGATTGCGTTTCCTGCGTATTCCCAATCTTTGCAAAATACATAAAACTAAAAAACGGGTTGTAAAAAGAGTATTTTTTTTTGTAATGACAACCAAATCAATATCGTCTTTTTTTTCTGCATCACCAGCTGCCAATCCTCCACTCACACCAATAAACAAAATTGATGGAATCGCTGATAATTTTTTGACAACATCATGTGCTCTTTCCATTTTATATGCCGACTCAGCAATATTTTTTTGCCTACGAACGATAATTCTTTCGCGGTTTTTTAAACAGTAATAACCATCTATGCAAACAACCTGCTGTAATCTTTTTAAACCGGAATCAAATGCTGCTTGCGTAATTTTTCTTTCGCTCAGTAAAAACTTCCACAACTCATCTCTGGTAAGAGGAAAAGAAAAAATATCGCTATAAAGAATTGTTGTGATAATTGCTTTTTCGGCAGGAGTAAAAGGCAAATCTCTCTTACTGTTGACCATATGTCTGCAATACTTGTGCTACTCCGTTATCAAGAGTTGAAACTTCAGTATTAGGTGAACTCCCAGCAACTATATTATTTATTGCCGCTTGCAAATAGGTATTCATTTCAGTATTAATCCCTGTCGCACCGTCATTTGTGTCACTTGCAAAATATGACGATGAGGCGTTATCTAACTGACTCACGAAAGGATACACTAATTGATTCCCTGCAAGGCTTTGTTGTAAATCTTTTCGGGCATAGGGTTCGCCAAAAGAGCGAATTTTTGCTGTATCTGAATAAAATTCCTGTGCAGTAGACTTTTGAGCCAAATATTGCATAAATTCCATTGCCGCTGTTTGATTTGGACTTTTCGAAGAAACGCCGTTCACCCAATAGCTAGCGACGGTTGTCTTTACCCCTTGATTAGAAGGAACCGGATAAATCTTAAATTGCAAATTTGGGCTAAGCTGATGAATTTGAAAAATGTCCCATGAGAATCCGAAATACATCGCGAGATTCCCTTTACTAAACGCTAGCAGCGAATTATCAAGATTGTCGTTCCATATAGCATTTGACCCAGTCCCAAATGATGTATAAAATTGCAATGCGTCAGCCTCATTTTGTGCACCTGCAGTAAAATTATTCATCTGCACACCTTGCTGAAGAAAAAGTAATGAAACAATATCGGACGCGTGATTTATATTATTATAGGTGCCAAGAGCAGCTCCCGATGTTTTAATTTTTCCACTTGTTTGATCTTTAACAGTCACTTGCTGAGCAGCTTTTACAAAATCATCCCATGTTGTTGGGACTTGAACACCTGCATCTTCAAAGAGCTGTGGATTAACAAAGAGTGCTAACGTATCTGCTTCCATCGGGATACCGTAAATCGCACCATTTTGCGTCAAATCCTGCTGCATTACTGGATAAAATGTCTGTTTGAATTCATCAGGAGAGATAACACTTGATGGCAAAGGAGACAAATCTCCAACCAACATTGGCATCCACGTATTGTGATACAAAAAAATATCAGGACCGTTGCCATTTTGAATTCTTGTTGTCAACTGCTGTTCATATTGCCCAGGGGCATCTTTAGTATATGAAACTGTAATATTCGGATGCGTTCTCTCAAATCCTTGAATTAACGGCTGCATAGTACTCGCGTCTTCCCACAAGCCCCACCACTGCAAGGTAACGGGTTTTTGTGACTGACCTCCTTTGGGCAGTAAAAGAACAATAATAATACTGATAATGACAATGACCCCAATCCCGATGAGTAATTTTTTAAATAAGCCGCCTCCCAGAAATCCAGCTGGTGGCGCAGTTTCCTCACCGGTTGATTCTTCAGCTTCAACCCCCTCCGTTTGAGCATCGGTTGGCTGAGCAGTTGTATCAGGTGTACCCGCATCCTGCGGGACAGATCCTTCTTGAGGAGCAGGTTGATCATTTTGTCCAGGCTGATTAAAGAGAACATTTTCACCCATAATATGGTATTATTCTTATAGTATAAATATCAAAGGAGCGCATGGCAATCCTACCTCATTATAGCGTCATTACAAAAAATCTCAAAAAGCTTCTCAAACACAAATGGGGTAAAGCTCATGCCAAATTGGTAGGCAAGACACTTCTGTGGTTTTCGCTTGGCGCGTTTCTCGGGTTACTTTTTTTTGTAAGCTTCCTTTATCTCTTTTATAAAAATACTCATACTGACCGGATCTATGATGGAGTTTTGGTCAATGGCGTTGATTTCAGTGGGAAAAATCCAAAAAACGTACAGGAATATTTTGATAATAAAAATAAATTCATACAAAAAACACTGATCACATTGCATGATGACGATGATAAAGTGGTTGCAACAATTTCGGCAAAAGAGATCGGTTTTGGCTATGACAGCAATCTTCTCGCGACACAAGCAATGACTGTAGGAAGGTCAAGCAACAATACCCTCACGAACATGAGCCTTCTTTTGCAAGCGTATATGAATACTCTTGACTTCCCTGCATCTTACCATTATTCAGAACAGAAGCTCGACAAACTAATTTCATCTCTCGCAAAGCAAATTGATGTCAAACCGACTGAACCGCTTTTCAATTTTCAAAATGGTAGAGCCGTTACTTTCCAACTTGGTGCTAATGGAAAATCACTTGATGAAGAAACGTTGAAAAATGAAATTGTTGATTATCTGAAAAGTTCCGTATTGAGCAACCAATCAGAAAAATTAGCCTTGGCAATGCCGGTAAAAACAATTTACGCCACAAATGCAACTGACGAAGCAAATAAGCTGGGGCTCAAAGAAGAAGTTGCACAGGGAACATCGATTTTCCTCGGTTCTAGTGCAGATAGAATTTATAATATTTCTTTGGCTGCTGAAAAACTCAACGGCGTTATCATAAAACCAGGAGAAGTCTTTTCCTTCGACCAAACAGTCGGAGATATCTCAACACTTACGGGATACAGACAAGCCTATGTTATTGACAACGGTCATACTGTTTTAGGTGACGGCGGCGGGGTATGCCAAGTTTCAACAACGATGTTTCGCGCAGCACTGAATGCCGGTCTGCCAATTATTGAGAGAAATCAACACGCATACCGTGTAGGATATTATGAAGAAGACTCAGGCCCTGGAATTGATGCGGCAATTTATTCACCCACTGTTGACTTGAAATTCAAAAACGACACAGGGCATGCGCTGTTAATCCAAACAGCACTGGATCTTAGCGAAGACAGACTCACATTTTCATTGTATGGCACCAAAGACGGACGAATTTCAAGTATTTCAACACCGGTTGTTACTTCAACAACACCTGCTCCACCGGCTTTATATCAAGATGACCCAACGCTTCCTGCAGGACAAATAAAGCAAGTCGATTTTTCGGCAAATGGCGCTGATGTCTACTTCACAAGGACCGTAACAAAAAATGGCAAAGTACTTTATTATGATAAATTCACTTCAGATTACAAACCCTGGCAGGCAGTATACTTGAGAGGCACTAAAACTTAAAGGCCGAACTATGAATAAAATTCTAACAACTAAAGAAATTGCTCAAATTTCAACCAAACTTCATGAACAGAATAAACAGATAGTTCTTGCTGGCGGTTGTTTTGATCTTCTTCATATCGGACATATTGTCTTTCTTGAATCTGCTAAAAAATATGGCGATACACTGATAATACTTCTTGAGTCAGACGAAACAATCACCGCAATCAAAGGACCAAAACGCCCCATCAACACACAGAATGACCGTGCACAAATACTTGCCGCCCTTGCAGTTGTTGATTATGTCGTACTATTAGATCCGCAGATGAATAATAATGCATACGACAATCTGGTAATTACTCTAAAACCTGCTATAATCGCAACAACAGAAGGTGATGTAAACAGAAAGCATAAAGAACGCCAAGCACAAATGGTAGAAGCGAAAGTTGCTGATGTCACAATGCCAATAACTGATAAATCAACAACCAAACTAATTAAATTATTAAATGAATTGTAGTAAAATAAAAATATAAACTGAACGCTTTTTTGTATGAGTCTTAATAAAATTATCATCGGTTTTATCATAATTCTTCTTATTTTCAGCGGTATTATCGTGTTTCAACTCAATAATACATCTCTGCCGAAATCAAAAGTGACAATTGATAAGCATACCTTTTCTACAGAAACAGCAACAACATCTGCACAACTGCAACAGGGATTATCAGGGAGGGCTTCCCTGCCGCAAAACCAAGGGATGCTTTTTATTTTTAAAACAGCCGAACCGTATCCTTTTTGGATGAATGATATGAAATTCCCTCTTGATATGATTTTTATTAACAATAATAAAATCGTTGATATTTTCCAAAACGTCCCTCAACCCAAAAATAGCAACGCCAAACTTCCCATTTACACGCCTGTTGCTCCAGCAAATCAGGTATTGGAAATAAATGCAGGTCTTTCAAAAGCATATGGCTTCAAAAAAGGCGACACTGTCAGCGTATCCCTCTCAAAATAAAGTATCTTCCTCGAATGATATAATAGCTTATGACAATTTTGGGAATTGAAACAAGCTGTGATGAGACCGCAATTGCAATCGTTGAAGGGAAAACGGATCATGTGGAATTAAAAACAAATGTTCTTGCCACATCGCTTGCTCTTCATGCAAAAACAGGCGGCATCATCCCCGAACAAGCAGCGAGAGAACAAATCAAATATATCCTCCCAACTCTTAAAAAAGCTCTTGATACTCCTGATACTTTTGATACTCTAAAACAAATTGATGCCATCGCTGTCACGTATGGTCCTGGACTTATCGGATCTCTCCTTGTGGGAGTCGAAACAGCAAAAACGCTCGCTTTTGTCTTGAACAAACCGATTATTCCGGTAAATCACATGGTAGGACACATCTACGCGAATTTTATTCGCGAAACAAGGGAACAGGGAACAGGAAACAGGAAAAATCAAAATACAAGTCTAGTCCCTGATCCCTATTCCCTAGTCCCTACTTTCCCTCTTCTTGCCCTCGTCGTTTCCGGCGGACATACAGATCTTTTATTAATGAAAAACCATGGTGATTTCAAACTCTTAGGCGGTACCCGCGACGATGCTGCAGGGGAATGTTTTGATAAATCCGCTAGACTTCTTGGATATCCGTATCCAGGCGGACCCAAAATTTCACAGCTTGCAGAAAAGGGCAATCCCAAAGCGTTTGCTTTCCCAAGACCAATGCTTGGAAGTCATGATTATGGCTTTTCTTTTTCAGGACTTAAGACTGCTTTTCTTAATGCCACGAGAGAACATTTTCCGATTCTCAGAACAAGCGATAAAACGATTGGCTGGCAACAAATTATTCTTGAAAACAAACTTTCAACAAAAGAAAAACAAACTGTTTATGATTTATGCGCATCATTACAGCTGGCAATTGTTACAGTACTGGTACGAAAAACACTCAAAGCCGCACAAGAATATAAGGTAAAATCAATCCTTCTTTCAGGAGGCGTATCAGCAAATCAATTACTTCAAGAGCAATTTGAAGAAAATATAAAACAAACACTTCCCGAGACTCAACTCTTTTTCCCTGAGAAATCACTTTGCACAGACAATGGAGCAATGATTGCCTCAGCAGCATATTTCAATTTCAATCCAATGCCCTGGAAAGATATTACCGCTGACCCGGAATTGTATTTTTAAACTACTTCTTGTGGAAATAATCCCATAGCACTACAATAAATTTGCAATGGCGTTGCAAGAGGTCTGTGGCGGACCTTATACTAGTGAGAATGCTGCATCTCGTGCGGATTTAACAGTTGTACCAAATGCAGATATTGAACCTTCTAAAGGAGTCCAAGTAACTCCTCTACTTTTTGCACGCAGATTACAAGAATTTCGTCAACGGGAAAGAGAAGCTCACTTAACCCCTGCAACACCCCCTCAAAGAAGTGTATGGACTACTGAAAGCGATGAAAAGACTTGGCCGCTAAGACAAATGAGAGGAACTGTTGTCACAACTAGTGCAGTACCTTATGCGAGAACTCCTGTGCATGATACTATCGCAGAGGAATTAGCACAGCGACCAGCGGATTTCCCCTCCATAGTGAAGAATCTGCGGTGGGACCCATCACAAATGTACCCAGGCCAGCTGCTTGGAGATGTTGCTGAAACTCATGTGGATCATGCTTGGGAGGAAATAGCTGAAGCAAATGGACTTAAAGGTCTCATAGAAACCGCTCCTAAAAATACCTGGCATTTCAGAGGATACACTTTTATAAGAGAAGGTGGCGGCGGAATAACCATTCACAATAAAAGAAGAGGGACATATCATGGAGAAATTGATAACTTTGCTCTTGTTAATACAAAAGACGGAGTAGTGCCTACAATAAGTGAAGTAAAAGCGCATAATAGAATACATGGAGGAGAAAGGGTGGACCTCTTCCTTAGAAGGGGGACTTTGGATCGCGTTCATGGTGTTTTGGGAGACATCTTTGAAGCAAGTCCAGCTGTTATGCTTATTGCGACAAAAGGAAGTATTAATCCAGATTCTCCTGAAATAAATCGATTTGAAGATAAAGGAGGCTATGTTGTCTATATGCAACCCCGATTAAGTAAGCTTTCAGATTATGCAAATAGAATTCATCGGCAAGTTGCGACACCTCAACATGAACTGGCCGTAGGATAAAATCGATACATTTTCTGTTATTTTTCCTCATGCAAACCAAATAATTTTTTGTTATATTTGGATAATATATGATCCGAATAGTATCTGTTATTTTCCTCAGCATATTCATTTTCACATTCTTCCCAATCAGCACAGCAAATGCAGATCAGACACAGAATAACTCATTCTTTTCTTTTTTAGAAAAGTCAATACTTGCATATACTTCTGGTATATCTAACCAACACGTCCTTGCCGCACAAACACAGATAACCATCGCGCCGACAACGCTCTTTCCAACCATACTACCAACCTCACAGCCCACACCACCAATACAAACACCACAATTATCGATTATCTCTACATATATTCTCAACGGTGTTAATGAATATCGCACATCACTTGGTCTTTCACCTGTTCAGGCAAGTGATGAAACGTGTGCGTTTGCTGCAATACGTGCACAGGAAATTTCACATGGATTTAATCACAACGGATTTTATGAAAGAGTCAAAAACCACACCCTACCGTATAGTTGGTGGGCTCACGCAACAGAAAATATTGCAGAAGCACCTGATTATCATGAAATCGTCAAACTCTGGAAAAATTCTCCCGAACACGCAGCCAACATGCGCGACAACACTCCCTATGTTTGCATCGAACAATACGGACCTTATTATGCATATGAAGGCATGAGACCTTGACCTTGACCTAGCACCTAGCACCTAGCACCTA
>Ga0265338_10004167_pt1 | contig 19731 bp, 10 predicted proteins | sample 42126metaG_FD_193579 | JGI IMG/M metagenome (GOLD analysis project Ga0265338, IMG submission 193579) | Rhizosphere microbial communities from Carex aquatilis grown in University of Washington, Seatle, WA, United States - 4-21-26 metaG | ecosystem: Host-associated > Plants > Roots > Rhizosphere...
GCCCGCCACGGCCGGCCGCGCGGCCGGGCGCGGCCGGGTGCGCGCCCGAGCGGCGGGGGCGGGGACTGACCCGCTGGCCTGGTACGCGCTGGCGACGCTGGGCGCCGCGGTGCTGGCGGTGCTCTGCTACTCGGCCTTCTTCTACCACTACGCCGACTTCGCCGCGCCGTGGCTCGCGGTCACGGCCGGCTATGCCGCGCCGGGCCGTGCCCGGGCAGCCGGGGCGGCCCGTGCGCTCGCCGTCGGCGCCGCCGCGCTGCTGCTGGTGGTGGCCAGCTTCCAGGCGTGGGAGCTGTCCGGGCTGGCCGCGGCGGACGTGCGGCCCGACGCGGCGCTGATACCGCCCGGCGCCTGCGTGCTGACCGACGAGATCTCGCTCGCCATCGCGGCCAGCCGGTTCACCGCGGGCGCCGGGAACTGCCCGGACGTGCTCGACGCGCTCGCGGTCACGCTGGTCACCGACAACGGGGTCAGCGTGCAGGGCGGCGCCGCCGCGATCCCGGGTGAGGCCGTCACCTGGAAGGCGCTACTCGCCCGGGCACGCTACGTCTGGCTGTCGGGGGCGAGCGGCCGCCGCATCCCGTGGACGCCAGGGCTGCGGGCGTGGTTCGGGCGGACCTTCCGGCCGCTGCGCCCGCCGCCCGGCCAGCCCGGCGAGGGCCAGGTCTACACCCGGCGGCCCTAGGCCCCGCGTGGTTGTGGCAACCACGGCGCTATTGCGCCCTGGTTGCCACAACCACGGCCACTCTCAGCACGCCCTAGTGCCGCCGCCAGCCGCCCGGCGGCCGGAAGGCCGCCGCCAGCAGCAGCGCGAACGCGGCCAGGCCGGCCAGCACCTCCAGGTTCCCGGCCGCCAGTTGCAGCCCGTGCCAGTGGTACTCGCCGTAGGCCGGGTTGTCCCCGTGCGCCCAGGCGCTGGCGGGCGCGTAGTCGATCAGCCCGCCGCCGAGCAGTCCTGCCCGGGCCGACCAGAAGTCAGGCCAGGCGGCGAACACTGCCCACAGCGCCGTGGCCGCCGACACCCACAGGACAGCCCGGACGGCGCCATCGAGGGCCAGCGCGAGGCCCGGGGCGATCCACACCCAGTGGTGGTCCCAGCTGACCGGCGAGACCAGCAGCGCGGTCAGCCCGCAGCCGAGCAGCCCGGCCAGCGGGTAGCCGCGGCGGTGCAGCCGGGCCGCCGCCGCCAGCCCGGCCGCCCCGGCCAGCGCGGCCAGCGGCAGCCACCACCGCGCACCGTCGGGCACGCTGCCGGCCAGCCGGGTCAGCAGGCCGCGGAGCGACTGGTTCTGCTGGCCGCCGACGAAGCCGGTGCGGCCGGCGGCGAGGAAGTCGCCGCCGAGCCACCAGGTCACCGAGGCCGACGGCAGCACCGCGAAGCCGGCCGCCACCGTGGCCGCGAACGCCGCCGCGCCCACCGCCGCCTGCCGCCGCCGCCCGGTCAGCAGCAGGTAGACCAGAAAGATCAGCGGGACCAGCTTGAGGCCGGCCGCCAGGCCGGTCGCCGCGCCCTGCCAGCGTCGCCCGGCCGGCTGGCACAGGTCCCAGGTGACCAGCGCCATCAGCACGATCTCGACCTGGCCGAGGAACAGGGCCCGCTGCACCGGCTCGGTCCACAGCGCCAGCCCGGCGACCAGCAGCGTCCCGCCCAGCCGGGCACTCCCCCGCCAGCCGAGCGCGCGGAAGGCGACCGACACGGTGGCGAGCAGCGCCAGCACCGACACCGACGTCACCACGGCCATCAGCCCGGTGAAGGGCACCGCCAGCCCGGCCGCGAACACCAGCGCCGCGAACGGGGGGTAGGTGAACGCGATGCCCGGGTGCCCGTGATAGGTCCAGGCGTACAGGCGGCCCGGATGCGCGACCGCCAGCCGGGCCCCGTCCAGGTAGACCCGGAGGTCAAAGCCCTTGAGCAGGTCCGCCAGCGGGTGGCAGGCGAGCGCCGCCAGGTAGGCGGCGGCCGCCACGGCGGCCACCGCGGCGCCGCCCGCCAGCAGCGCGCGGGCGCCAGCACGGCCGCTGCCTGGACCTGCCCGCCCGTCGGCGGCAGGCGAGGGGCCGGCTGGTCGCGAGCGGGCGCGGGCGGGGCCGACGGCCGGGGTCACGGGCCGGACCAGACGCCCCAAAGCCCTGTCCTGGGGGGACCCGCGCCTGCTCGCATGCGCCGCAGCATATTGCACACGCATGGTCACGTACCTGCTACCTAGCGTGTGTCGAGGGGACGGAGCCGGGGGGCGGGGCGAGTAAGCCCGCACCCGTTCCGGATTATTAAACTCTTCGTAACCACCGGAGAGGCGAGGCTGACATGGCAGAGCACCTGGAGATCGAGCAGAAGTTCGACGTCGACCCGGGGTTCACCCGCCCGCCCTTCGCCGGGCTGGCCGGCGTCACCGCGGGCGAGCCCGCCACCTACCAGCTCTCCGCCACCTACTTCGACACCCCCGACGGGCGGCTCGCGGCCAGCAAGATCACCTTGCGGCGGCGCACCGGCGGCGTCGACGCGGGCTGGCACCTGAAGCTGCCGGTCGGCCCGGACGCCCGCCGCGAGGTGCACGCGCCGCTCGGCCCGGCCGGGCGGCGGGTGCCCGACGAGCTCGCCGGGCTGGTGGCGGAGGTCACCGGCGGCCAGCCGCTGGCGCCGATCGCCGTGCTTGACACCGAACGGGTGGTGGTGACCCTGCGCGGCGACGATGGCCGTGTACTGGCCGAGGTGGCCGATGACGCGGTAACCGCGCGGCGGCTGCCTGACCAGGGCGAGCCGCTGCGCTGGCGGGAGATCGAGGTGGAGGTACCGGAGGCCGCCCCCGCACTGCAGCGGGCCGCGGCCGAGCTGCTGCTCGGGGCAGGCGCCCGGCCAGCCGGGCACGGGTCGAAGCTCGCCCGCCTGCTCAGCAGCTGACCGGCCGGGCCGGACCGATGCGGGCGCTGAGCGCGGGCAGCGCAGATTCTCAGAGGGAATCCATATGAAATTTAGCCCATTCCGGGTCGCACCCCTTGCCATATTGGAGTTGCGATTCCGTTAACCGCGCCTACGAATGAGCTCATGGATGACTCCTGATGACCTGAGGGACCACGCCCCGGACAGCGCCGTCGCCGACAGTGCCGCGCCGGGGGCCGGCGGTCCCGTCCCGGGCGGGCCTGGCGGCGGTGGCGCTGCCACCGCGACGCTCGGCCGCGGCGCCGGGACGCAGCACGCGGACGGCACCCCCGTCCGCGTGCTGGTGGTGGATGACGAGCCCAGCCTGGCCGAGCTGCTGTCGAGCGTGCTGCGCTACGAGGGCTGGTCGGTGCAGACGGCCGGCAGCGGCGCCGAGGCGGTGCGGGCCGGGCGTGAGTTCCGGCCGGACGCGGTGGTGCTCGACATCATGCTGCCCGACTTCGACGGGGTCGAGGTGATGCGGCGGCTGCGGGCCGAGCTGCCTGGCATCTGCGTGCTGTTCCTGACCGCCAGGGACGCGGTGGAGGACCGGGTGGCCGGGCTCACCGCCGGCGGCGACGACTACGTCACCAAGCCGTTCAGCCTGGAGGAAGTCCTTGCCCGGCTGCGCGGGCTGCTGCGCCGGGCCAACCTGGCCCGCTCCGCCAGCAGCGAGGGGGCGCTGACGGTGGGCGACCTGACCATGGACGAGGACGCCCGCGAGGTCCGCCGCGGCGGCGAGCTGGTCGACCTCACCGCCACCGAGTTCGAGCTGCTGCGGTTCCTGATGCGCAACCCGCGGCGGGTGCTGTCCAAGGCCCAGATCCTGGACCGGGTGTGGAACTACGACTTCGGCGGCCAGGCCCACGTGGTCGAGCTTTACATCAGCTACCTGCGGAAGAAGATCGACGCGGGCCGGGAGCCGCTGATTCACACCGTGCGCGGCGTAGGGTACGTGCTGAAGCCGGCGGGCTGATGCGGCGGAACCTGCTACCGCGGGCGGTGATGCCACGGAGGCTGGTGCCGCGGACACTGCGCGGCCGGCTGATCGCCGGCCTGGTGGCGCTGCTCGCCGCCGCCTGTGCGGCGGTCGGCCTCGTCACCTACTTCGCGGTCCAGGGCTCGCTGTCGCGTGAGTTCAACAACCAGCTGCAAACCGCCACCGGCCTGGCCTACAACTGCTGGCGGAACGAGGCGGGAGGCACCGGGGAGCCGTCGGCGACCAGCTCGGCCAAGGCCGACGCCTGGACCGGTACCCCGACCGCCTCGGTCCCGAGCTCCATGGCCTACTGTCAGGGCCTCGGCGAGGACACCTTCATCGCCTACGTCTCCAACAACCACTGGCAGTGCGGGCTGGTCGGCCCGATCCGCGTCACCCTGTCCGCCGCGGACAGGAAGACCCTGCTGAGCATCCCCACCGGGCCGACCGCGCCGCCGGGCGACGGGTCGGCCGCCAGCCCGCCCGTCCCCACCGCCACCCGCTACCTGAGCCAGGCGAAGGGCACGTTCGAGCTGACCGCGATCCGCGACCCCGACGGCGACGGCGGCGTCTACTTCACCGGCCTGTCGCTCAGCGCCCTGCACGACGAGCTGCGCGACGTGGCGCTGGCCGAGACGGCCGTGTTCAGCGTGGTGCTGCTGCTGGCCGGGGTGCTTGGCACGTTCTTGGTACGGTTCTCGCTGCGCCCGCTGCGCCGGGTGGCCACCACCGCCTCCGCGGTGGCCGAGCTGCCGCTGGAAGCGGGCGACGTGTCGCTGCCGACCGGCGTGCCGGACACCGACCCGCAGACCGAGACCGGGCAGGTTGGCATCGCCTTCAACCGGATGCTCGGCCACGTGGAGAACGCGCTGCAGCGCCGCGCCGCCAGCGAGGCCCGGCTCCGCCGGTTCGCCGCCGACGCCAGCCACGAGTTGCGCACCCCGCTGGCCGCCATCCGCGGCTACGCGGAACTCGCCTTGCTCCGCCCGGGAGCCTCCCCCGACGCGGTCACCCACGCCCTCGGCCGGGTGCTGTCGGAATCACGCCGGATGAGCACCCTGGTCGACGACCTGCTGCTGCTCGCCCGGCTTGACGCGGGCCGGCCACTGCGCAGCGAGCCGGTCGACATGACCAGGCTGGCGATCGACGCCGCGAGCGATGCCCAGGCCGCCCGGCCCGGGCACCGCTGGATCCTGGAGCTGCCGGACGAGGCGGTGCTCACCGCCGGCGACGAGGACCGGCTGCGCCAGGTGCTCGCCAACCTGGTTTCCAACGCCGGACGGCACACGCCGGACGGGACCGTGGTCACCGTCCGGCTGTCCGACCGGCTGCCCGACGATCCCGGGGGCGAGCCCGGCCACGGGGCGGGCCACGTCAGCCGCGGCACCCTGCCGCCCGAGCCGCGGCTGGTGGTCTCGGTGACCGACAACGGCCCCGGTATCCCGGCCGACCTGCTGCCCGACCTGTTCGAGCGGTTCACCCGGGCCGACACGTCCCGCTCGCACGTCGCCAACGCCTCCTCCACCGGGCTCGGGCTGGCCATCGTCGACGCGGTGGTCGCCGCCCACTCCGGCGCGGTGCTGGTAACCAGCGGGCCGGGACTCACCCGGTTCACGCTGGTGCTCGGGCGGCTGGCCGAGCCGACCGACTCCCGGCCGCGCGCCGCGGCCAGCCCCGAGCGCGGGCGCAGGCAGGCCGGCTAGCGCTCGGGGGCGGGCAGCGAGTCCCGCTCGGCGGCGCCCAGGCCCACCTGGCGGCGGTACCTGGGGGCTGCTCATCGACGGCCGTGCACGTGCATACGCATGCGCGTCGTCGGCGTGCATTGTCAGGTGCATTTCGATCGTGCGGGCCCGTTAAGGTGCACTCCGTGCCACTTTCAAGGGCCGCGGATCCGTCTGCACGTGCAAACGTGCGGCGATCCGAGCGCGTGCATCGGCCAATGTGCATTTGCATTGTAAAGGGACATATTGCCTTCACCTCGCTTCCCCCTTGCACCCGCTCTGAACTGGGGTTTTACCAATTGGCAGGGCATTTTGATCATCCTGGCGGCAGCACTCGGCGACCGCCTATAGGCTGTGGCAGTCGGACGCCGGACCCCCTTCCGGAGTTTCCCGCCAGCGGTAAATCAGATCCTCCCGATGGCGACAAGTCCGGCAGATCACGGTAAGATAGCGCCAGATAGGCACCAAGGGCGTCTGCCTAGCCGTCGAGTCCCCTCTCTCGACCCTGGAGTTCCGGTCCATGACATATGGCAACGGCGTGCGAGATGACAGCCAGCAGCTGCGCGACATTCAAGACCTGATCGCGAAGCTCCAGGATGTCAACAGACAGCTCGCGCTGCCGCTCCGGACCATCTCGGTGTCGCCCGCCGAAGGGTGGCCCGCCCAGGCGGTGACGGCCGAGCTAGCGGCGGCCGAGGTGCCGACCGCCTAGCGCTCGTAGCCGGCCGCGATGTCCCGGATCAGCCGGGCCGACCGGGGCGGGGTTAGCGCCGCCGCGCCGAGCCGGGTGAACGTCCGCAGGTAACGGGCGACTTCTTCCCTGCCCTCAAGGCTGACGCCGCCGGACAGCGCCGCCAGGTGCACCACCCCGATCTCCGGTGCCTCCGCGAACCGCAGCAGGGTCATCGAGCCACTGCCCGCCGCCGCGTGCGCGCCGGCCGCGAACGGCAGCACCCGCAGGACGATATGCGCGGGCAGGGCCGGGGACTGTGCCGGCAGGGACTGTGCCGGCAGGGACTGTGCCGGCAGGGACTGTGCCGGCAGGGTGGCCGCACGGCCGGTCTCGGCCAGCTCGGCCAGCAGCCGAAGCTGCTCGCGCATTACCCAGGGCGGCCCCACCACCTGGCGCAGCGCGCCCTCGGTGAGCACCATCTCCAGCCGGGGCGCCCGCCCGGCGAGCACCACCCGCTGCCGGTTCAGCTTGACCTCGACCGCATGCGCCCGCTGCTCGGCTGAGCCGTAGCGGGCGTCCGCCTCGGCCACCGCGCGCATGTAGCCAGCGGTCTGTAGCAGGTCGGGCACCTGGTTCGACTCGTAGGCGAGGATCTGGGTGGCGGCTGTCTCCATGATCACGTAGTCCTGTGCGCCGGCCGACAGCACGTCACGGTAGTCCAGCCACCAGCCGGTGTCCCGGCCGCGGTGCGCGATGGCGAGCAGCGCCTGCTGCTCGGTGGCGGGCACGCCGTACTCGGTCAGCAGCTCGCGCAGCTCCTTGGGGCGGATGCCGCGATCACCGGTCTCGATCCGGCTGATCTTCGAGCGGTCGCACTCGAGGATGGCCGCGGCCTCGTCGAGGTTGTAGCCGAGGCTCTGGCGGTAGTCACGCAGGGCTGAGCCGAGCAGCCGGCGCCGGACGGGGGGTATTCCGGGCATGGTGCCTCCTCATTCGGGGGTTCGGGGATCCCGGCGGTGCCGGGGGATTCCGCGGGGCCCGGGCGTGGCCCGGGTGCACACTCACCCGCGGGCGCCGCGTGAGCGGGGCGGATGAGGGCTCAATGAGGTCAACTTAGCACTTGGGGTAGCACTTGGTCGAAAACGACACGGCCATGGAGGCGGGATGGGACAGGATGGTGGCTTTGGTTTTCGATTGACGGCGACTTGCTGGCACAAGGTGGCAACAGGTTGCGCTCAGGGGGTACGCAAGCGGCGCGAGGCGGTACTGTCAAGCGGCCGCGTCCGGGCGCCGTGATCCGACGGACAGCAAAGCGGCCGGGCGGGGGCCTGTGCCCCCGCCCGGCCGCTGGCCGCTGGCGTGCGTTACTCGGCCAGGTCGGCGATGTCCTTGCCCGCGATGAAGTCCTCGTCGGTGACGCCGACCGCGCGGCGCAGGGCGCCGCTCTCGATCAGCTCCATGACAGCGGTGACGTCGCGGTCGAGGCGGCGGTCGCGGTCGACGAACGGGGAAACCTCACGGATGAGGGCGTGCACGGCGCGCACCCTCGGCGAGGCCAGCTCGGCCCCGCGCAGGTCAATGGCCTGGCAGAGGGCGAGCAGGTGGATCGCGGTGACCTCGCGGACCAGGCCGTTGATGGTGCGGGCGTCGCGGGCGGCGATGGTGCCCATGCTGACCTTGTCCTGGTTGTGCGCCTCGGTGGAGCGGGAGAAGACCGAGGTCGGCATGGTGTTCTTGAGCGCCTCGGCGGTGATCGCGGACGCGGCGATCTGCATGCCCTTGAAGCCGTGGTGCAGGCCGGCCTCGGGGTCATCGGCGTCGCGGGCGACGATCAGGTTCGGCGGCAGGCCCTCGTTGAACTTCTCGTCGACGACCAGCTCGAGCTGCCGGTCGAGCAGGTCGGCGATGTTGGCGACGGCGGTCTTGAGGCTGTCCATGGACTGGCCCACGTGGCCGGCGTAGAAGTTGCCGCCCAGGTGCAGGCCGCCGTTGGCGGAGTCGAAGAGCGGGTTGTCGGTGGAGGAGTTGATCTCGGTCTCCACCCAGCGGTCGGCCCACTCGATGGTGTCGCGCAGGATGCCGATGATCTGCGGGGCGCAGCGGACGGAGTACTTGTCCTGGATGCGGTGCTCTTCGGCCAGCTGCACGTAGCCGCGGTCGCCGATCATCTCGCGGCGGATGAGGATCTCCTCGAAGGAGGTCGCGAGCTGGGAGCCGTCAAGCAGGACGCGGATGCCGGCCGCGCTGGCGACCTGGCCCGGGTGCGGCTTGTTCTGGTGGATGAACGGGTGGTAGGCGGACGCGTTGCCGAGCAGCGCCTCCACCGTCATCGCGGTGGACAGCTCGGCCGCGATGGCGATTTCGCGGGCGTCCCACAGGGCCAGCACCGCCCAGGCGGCGGTGTAGGAGGTCCCGTTGATGAGCGCGAGGCCTTCCTTGGGCTCAAGCCGGACCGGGTCGATGCCCTCGTCCATCAGCGCGTCCAGCGCGGGGCGGATCTCGCCGTTGTGGGTGACGTCACCCTCGCCGATCAGCGCGGCGGCCAGGTAGCAGAGGGGGACCAGGTCGCCGCTGGCGCCGAGCGAGCCGCGCTCGGGGATGCGCGGCGTGATGCCGTGGCTCAGCTGCTCGAGCAGGGTGCGGACAACCTCGGGGCGGATGGCGGAAGTGCCGCGGGAGACCGAGTTCGCGCGGATCATCATGGTGGCCCGGGCGACCTCGGGGCTGGCGGCCGGGCCGGTGCCGTTCAGGTGGTACATGACGAGGTTCCGCTGCAGCTCGTGCGCCTTGTCAGCGCCGATCTGGCGGATGCAGCTGTCACCGAAGCCGGTGGTCACCCCGTAGATCGGCACGCCCTGGTCGATCAGCGACCACTTCAGCGGCAGCGCGGCTTCCATCTGCGTCGCGGCGGCGTCGGTCAGCTGCACCTCGGGTGCGGCCGAGCGGGCGGCGGCTGCCACTGCGCGGGTGGTCAGCGACGAGCCGTCAAGCGCGAGGCCGCGAACGGTCAGTGCTTCCGTCATGGTGTGTGCTCCCCAAAGTTCCCTGTAACTTCTTACTTTGCTTTGATGCAGTCACGCTACAGGCCAAACTCGGGCAACGAAGCCAGATTCACGTAAAGGCAGTATTTATATTCTGCCTAAGGACTTCACCGGGAATGATCCTGGAGCGGCTACCACCAATATTCACATCTGTCGATCGCTGGTGTCGTTGCAGCTCAGAGGCAGTTTGGTGGCAAGCATCCAATGCCCCGAACCTCGTTTGTTACTGTCTTGTTTCTCGATTCCATCAGGTTTCCTGCTAATCGCGGGTAGCCGATTTCTTTAGCCGTTGGCCAGGTTTCCTGTCAATCAAACGGGCCCCAACAAGCCGCTTATCAGGTTTCCTGTTAATCGCGTTTATCAGGTTTCCTGTTAAACGACGCGACGGCAGGCCCGCCAGTAGTCCGACGTGGACTCCATCGCCACGAGCTCGACGCCAGCAGCATGCCGTGATGTCCCGCGGTCCGGGGGCCGAGCAGTCATGGTGAGCGCGACGCCAGCGGTAATCGCCTGGCAGGCTTCGGCAACCGTGGTTGCGGCAACCAGGGGTCTATAGTCCAATGCCGCTAAGTTAAGGGACCCGTGGTGCCAGCGGGGTTCAGGTGCAGCCAGGGAAACCCTGCCGAAGAGCGGGAATCGAAAGCTTTTCATGATCACGGAAGATTACTACCGTGATCACGGTAGTAATCTTCCGTGATCATGCTCTGGCCTGCGTCGATGTGACGATTGGGGTTGCGGTGGCGCGGCCTGGCCGCGGGTGATGCCCGACAAGCTAAGTGGCATTGGTCTATAGTCCCGTGGTTGCCGCAACCACGGCAGGCACGGGCACGCTGGGTGGGGCTGCGGCTGCACGCGGGCTCGACGGGGAGCGACAGGCCGAAAGCCGCGAAGTGCGGCTGTCGTGGTAAGTGGGCAGGCCGCGGGCGCAGCGTCAGCCGAGGTGGTCGATCGCGGTCATGATCCGGCGCTCGGAGACCGGCTGGGGCGTGCCGATCGTCTGCGCGAACAGGCTGACCCGCAGCTCCTCCAGCTGCCAGCGGATCTCCCGGGCGGCGTCGGTCGCCCTCGTCTCGGGCGGCAGCGCGGCCAGGGCGGCGGCATAGGCCTCCCGCACCCGGTGCACCACCGCCATCTGCTGCGCGTCGCGGCCCGCGTTGTCGGTGAGCTTGTCCAGGCGGCGGCCGACGGCCTTCAGGTAGCGGGCGAGCGCGGGCAGCCGGGCAGCGCCGGCCGCGGTGAGGAAGCCGGGGGCGACGAGGCCGTCGAGCTGGGCGCGGACGTCAGCCACCGCGGGCGCGACCGCCTGGCCGCGCAGCCCGTCCAGTCGCAGCCTGGCCTCGTGCGCGCACCGCAGGATCTCTTCGGTCCAGACCACGACGTCGTAGGTGGCGGCATGCAGCCGCGGCCGGACGTGCTCGACGATCCGGGTGAACCCGTCAGCGTCCCGGACCGGGCCGCCTGACTGGGCTTCCGCCTCGGCGATGAGGCTGTCCGCCGCGCAGCCGACGCAATCGGCGAACAAGGCGGCCACCGACCCGTGCGGGTTGTCGCTCAGCACCAGCTTCTGCGCTGTGCTGAGCCGCTTGGCGACCTCGTTGGCGGGCGACTTGACGGCCAGCAGCACCAGCCGCCGCAGGCCCGCCCGCATCGCCGCGCGGGCCGCGGCGGCCGTCTCGAACAGCCGGAGGTCCACTTGCTGGCCGGTGTCGACCAGGGCCGGGTAGGCCCTGACCTCGCCGTCGGTGAACACCGCCGGCAGCGGGCCGAAGTCCCAGCTGGTAACGCCGCTGCGGGTGAGCGCGGTAGCACGGGCGGATAGGGTGGCGCGGACCTTCGGCCGCAGCTGCCGTTGCAGCGCCGCCAGGTCCTTGCCGGTGGCGACCACCTTGTCCCCGTCCGTCACCCGGAAGGTGATCCGCAGGTGGGGCGGCAGCCGGTCCAGGTCAAAGGCGTCTTTCGGCACCTGCGCGCCGCGCAGCCGGAGCAGCTCACGGGACATGGTGTCCCTGATGTCAGCGGCGGGAACGGCGCCGTCCAGGGCGGCCAGGATTTCCCGGGCCACGTTGGGCGCCGGGACCAGCTCGCGGCGCAGGGTCTTCGGCAGGATGCGGATCAGCTCGGTGACCAGCTCCAGCCGCAGGCCGGGGACGTGCCAGGAGAACTCCTCGGGGCGGGCCTGGTTAAGCGTACTGAGCGGGATGTCGATGGTGACGCCGTCGGACTCGCTGCCCGGATCGAACGCGTAGCTCAGCGCGAGCCGCTTCCCCGGCCGCCCGGCCGGGGACGGCGACTCCGAGGTCCATACCTCGGGGTACGCGCCCGCGTCGAGCTCATCCGCCGCGTCCGACAGCAGGTCACCCGGGGTGAGCGTGAGCAGTTCCGGCGTCTGGAGCCTGGCCCGCTTCCACCAGCTGTCGAAGTGCCGGGCGGACACCACGTCGGCCGGCACCCGCGCGTCGTAGAAGGCGTAGAGCGCGTCCTCGCCGGCCACCAGGCCGCGCCGCCGGGCGCGCTGCTCAAGGGCGGCCGCCTCCTCGAGCAGCAACGCGTTGTCGCGGAAGAAGTGGTGCCTGGTCTGCCAGTCCCCCTCCACCAGGGCGTGCCTGATGAACAGCTCGCGGGCTCCCGCCGGGTCGATGCGGTGCAGCAGCACGGTCCGGTCGGCGATGAGCGGGACGCCGTAGAGGGTAACCTTCTCGCTCGCAACCGCGCTGCCCTGGGCGCGTGACCAGCGGGGCTCGCTGTAGGAGCGCTTCACCAGGTGCGCGGCGACGGGCTCGACCCACTCCGGCTCGACCGCGGCGACGGTCCGTGCCCACAGCCGGGAGGTCTCCACCAGCTCGGCCGCCACCACCCAGTCCGGCGGCTTGCGGGCCAGGCCCGAGCCGGGGAAGACGGCGAACCGGGTGCCGCGGGCGCCCAGGTACTCCGGCAGCGGGCGCCTGCCCCGCTCGCTGCCGCGCTCGGCACCACCGCCCGGGGCCGGCCGGGCCGGGGCGAGCACGACCTTCATGCCGACGTGGGACAGCAGCCCGGCTAGCAGGGCGGTGTGCACCCGCACCGGTTCCGCTGACGATGTCCTGGTGTCGATGCCGAGCTCGCGGGCGAGCGCGGACAGCTGGCCGTGCAGGTCCTGCCACTCGCGGACCCGCAGGTAGTTGAGGAACTCGGCCCGGCACAGGCGGCGGAAGGCCGAGCCGGACAGCTCGCGCTGCCGCTCGGCCAGGTAGTCCCACAGCGCCACGAAGGCGAGGAAGTCCGACTCGGGCTGCGCGAACCGCAGGTGCGCGGTGTCGGCCGCCTGCTGGTTGTCGGTCGGCCGCTCCCGCGGGTCCTGAATGGACAGCGCGGCCGCGATGACCAGGATCTCCCGGGCGCAGCCCTGCTTGCCCGACTCGACGATCATCCGGGCGACGCGCGGGTCCACCGGGAGGCGGGCCATCTGGCGGCCGGTCTCGGTGAGCTGTTCGCGGGAGACAGCGTTCAGCTCCTCGAGCAGCTTGACGCCGTCGGTGATGGCGCGCGGGTCCGGCGGGTCAACGAACGGGAACGCGCGCACGTCGCCCAGCCGGGCGGCCGCCATTTGCAGGATGACGCTGGCCAGGTTGGTGCGCTGGATCTCCGGGTCGGTGAACTCGGGACGGCTCTCGAAGTCCTCCTGCCCGTACAGCCGGATGCAGATGCCGTCGGCCACCCGGCCGCAGCGGCCCTTGCGCTGGTTGGCGCTGGCCTGGGAGACCGGCTCGATCGGCAGCCGCTGCACCTTGGTGCGCAGGCTGTACCGGCTAATCCGGGCGGTGCCGGGGTCGATCACGTAGCGGATGCCGGGGACGGTGAGCGAGGTCTCGGCCACGTTGGTGGCGAGCACCACCCGGCGGCTGGCCAGCGAGCGGCCGGCCGGCACCTCGAACACCCGGTGCTGCTCGGCCGATGACAGCCGCGAGTACAGCGGCAGCACGTCGGTGCCGGGGCGGCCGCGCAGCGCGTCGGCGGTGTCGCGGATCTCCTGCTCGCCGGACAGGAACACCAGGATGTCGCCCGGCCCCTCCCGTTCCAGCTCGCCGATCGCGTCGGTGATCGCGGTGACCTGGTCGCGGTCCTCGGCGCCGGGCCGGACCGCGTCCGGGTCGTTGACCGGCCGGTAGCGGACCTCGACCGGGTAGGTCCGCCCGGACACCTCGATGACCGGGGCCGGCCGCTGCGTGCGCGGGTCACGGAAGTGCTCGGCGAACCGGTGCGGGTCGATGGTCGCCGAGGTGATGATCACCTTCAGGTCGGTGCGGCGCGGCAGCAGCTGCCTGAGGTAGCCGAGGATGAAGTCGATGTTGAGGCTGCGCTCGTGCGCCTCGTCGATGATGAGGGTGTCGTACCGCGCCAGGTCCCGGTCGGTGCCGATCTCGGCCAGCAGGATGCCGTCGGTCATCAGCTTGACGGCGGTGCCGTCACCGGACTTGTCGGTGAACCTGACCTTGTAGCCGACCACCTCGCCGAGGCCGGTGTGCAGCTCGTCCGCGATCCGCTCGGCGACGGTGCGGGCGGCGATCCGGCGCGGCTGGGTGTGGCCGATCTGCCCGCTGACGCCGCGGCCGAGCTCCAGGCAGATCTTGGGCAGCTGGGTGGTCTTGCCCGAGCCGGTCTCGCCCGCCACGATCACCACCTGGTGGTCGCGGATGGCGGCGGCGATGTCGTCCTTGCGCTGGCTGACCGGCAGCTCGGGCGGGTACTCGACCACCAGGCCGGCCAGGGCCGCCCGGCGGGCCTCGGCGCGCATGCCACGGGAGGCGGTCCCGTGCGCGCGGGACCGCCTGGGCTGCGTGGAAGTTTCGTTCACCGGCGGCAAAGGTTAGGCGATGGGGTCAGCAGAGCACAACGTATTAACGGCGCCCGCTCTTCCCGCCGGGACTCAACCAGGTGATTCCGAACGGGTGCGGCTGGCTCCGGCCGGCCGCGGCTGACCCGGCGGGAGCGTGCCCGCGGGCGCCCGCGAGTAAACAGGCAGCAGGGCCGCCCGCTGGGTCGCAGCGGGCGGGCCCTGCCTGTCCAGGCCGCCGGGCTGCCGGGGGCGGGGCACTCGCCGCCCGGCGGCCGGGTAGCCACGGGCCGGCCCTTGGGGTGCGGGCCGGGGCTTGGTCACCGTTCCTGGCGGAAGCGGGTGGCGGGGGCAGGCGAAGCATGACCCCGTTCGGAATGCTCCTCGATCTCGTCGGCGACGACGACCCGCGGGCGGCCGCCCGCCGCGGCCGGCGCCTCGGCCGCGGCCGCTGCCTTGGTCTCGGCCGCTGCCTTGGTCTCGGCCGCTGCCTTGGTCTCGGCCGCTGCCTTGGTCTCGGCCTCGATGAGGCCGGCCGAGATGCCGACCGGGGCGACGTCGGCCGCCGCGACCTCGCCCGCGGCCGCCAGCGCCGACTCGCTGTGCAGGTCGTGCACGTAACGCTGGCCGCGCAGGAGCGAGGCGACCGCCGCCACCAGGCAGGCCACGATGGCGAAGTCGAACGCGATCTGCAGGCCGGAGTGGAACGGGGCGCTGATCAGGCTGGGGAAGAAGGAGTGGCCCGTCAGGTAGGCGGCGTGGTTGGCCGGGAGCTTGCTGATGGCCGGGCCGAGCAGCATCTGGATCGGGTTGTAGCCGAGCAGCGCGGCGAACATGACCGCGGTCGGCGGCAGGTGCGCCAGCCGGCTGGCGTCGGCCGCCGACACCCCCTGCGCGGTCAGCCCGGCTGACAGGTGGGTCGACAGCGACGCCGACAGGCCCAGGATGATCAGGCTGAAGAAGATGCCGATGGACAGCACCATGGACGAGTTCTGGAAGGTGGCCGACATGCCGGCCCCGACGCCGCGGCGCTGAGCGGGCAGCGCGTTCATGATGCCCGCCCGGTTGGGCGACGCGAACAGGCCGTTGCCGATGCCGTTGAGGAACAGGATGAGGGCGAACTCCATGTAGTTGAAGTTCACCGGCAGGATCTCGAGCAGCCCGAACGACAGGGCGGTGACCAGCATGCCGCCGGTGGCGAAGGGGCGGGCGCCGAACCGGTCGGACAGGTAACCGGAGACCGGCCCGGCGATCAGGAAGCCGAGGGTGAGCGGGAGCATCGCGATGCCCGCCCAGAGCGGGGTGGTCTCGAAGCTGTAGCCGTGCAGCGGCAGGTAGATGCCCTGCAGCCAGATGATCAGGATGAACATCAGGCCGCCGCGGCCGAGGCCGGACAGCAGGGACGCGATGTTGCCCGCCGCGAACGCGCGGATGCGGAACAGGCTGAGCCGGAACATCGGGTCCGTGACCTGGGTCTCGATGTAGCAGAAGGCGGCCAGCACGGCCACGCCGCCGATGATCAGCGACAGCACCGCCGGGCTGGTCCACCCCATGACGTGGCTGCCGTAGGGCTGGATGCCGTAGGTGATGCCGACCAGGACGGCGATCAGGCCGGCCGCGAAGGTCAGGTTGCCCCACCAGTCGAGGCGCGCTGGCCGGCGCAGGCCGAGCTCCCGGAGCTTGAGGTAGGACCAGATGCTGCCGAGCACGCCGAACGGGACCGAGACGAGGAAGACCAGGCGCCAGTCGACCGGGCCGAGCAGGCCGCCGAGGACCAGGCCGATGAAGCTGCCGGCGATGCCGGCCACCTGGTTGAGGCCGAGCGCCATGCCGCGCTGGTTGACCGGGAAGGCGTCGGTCAGGATCGCGCTCGAGTTGGCCATCAGCATGGCGCCGCCGACGCCCTGGAAGATCCGCATCCCGATCAGGTACCAGCCGGCCGCCTCCCCCGTCAGCCAGCAGGCGGAAAGCAGGATGGAGAAGAAGGCGAAGATGGCGAAACCGAGGTTGTACATGCGGACCCGGCCGTACATGTCGCCCAGGCGGCCGAAGCTCACCACCAGGACCCCGGTCACCACCAGGTAGCCCATCATCATCCAGAGCAAGATGGTGGTGTTGCCGGGCGCGAGCGGGTTGATGCCGATGCCGCGGAAGATGTCCGGCAGCGCGATCAGCATGATGGACGAGTTGACGGTCGCCATCAGCACGCCGAGCGTGGTATTGGACAGGGCGATCCACTTGTAGCGCGGGCCGACGCCGCTCTCACTGGCTGTGGCTGGCTCCGGGGGCGGCGATGCGGCGGGCACTGAGTTTCCTCCCTGACGGGCAGTTCGGCGCGGCTGGGCGGCGTCGGGCGCGAGCGGGCACGGCGACGGGCCCTGATTAGTTGCTTATTGCAAAGTAATCGTACGCCACGATTATTCCGGGGTCACCGGGAAGTTCGCGCGGCCGGTTGGGCCGACCGGTTGGGCCGACCGGTTTGACCGATCGGTTTGACAGAGGGGAAGCGCACCCGGCATCCTTTGGTTGTTCAAGTCGGACACCTCGTTCGGTGAGGCGTCTTCACGGACACAGGCCACTGATCCCAACCGTCGAGAGACGCTCCGGATCAGGACACCTCTCCCCGGCCTAAGGGGTGAGGCCAAGTGGCTGCGCAGCATCGCTACGCCGTGGAGTGCCAAAGCTCTTACGAGAGAGGTGACCTCACTCGCTGGCCGGACCAGCCTGGCCGTAACGGCTCGCCTGGCACCGCTCATGCCGGCTTGATTTGTGCAGGCGTGCACAAGCGCCGCGGACGAAGGGAGGCGCGCGATGGACTCTGATAGTCCGGGCCGAAGTCGGCCCCGCCCCCGTCGACACTGCCCCTGTCGACTCTGCTCCGCCGCTGTTCCCGCCCGTCCCGGGCACACGCTGACGCGCTGACCCGGCCGCCTCCCGCGCGGTTTGGTCTGCCTTAACCCTGTCCTGCTCGCCTGCCTCACCGGGCAGGCGGCCGGCTGGCCGCCGCGTTACGCGTGTGCCCCGCTCCCGCTTGAGTGAAAGCGCGAAAGAGGTGCATTCCAGTGACCGCTGTTGACTTTGAAGTAGACGGCGCCGCGCGAACCGCGGTGCTCGACGAGGCGCACACGGGCGACATCCGCGGCGCCCTCGGCACGATCAGCCTGGACGACCACGCCCCCCGGACCACCCTTTCGGCCAAGTTGAAGACGCTGCTCGCGGTGGTCGGCCCGGGGCTGATCGTGATGGTCGGCGACAACGACGCCGGCGCCTTCTCCACCTACGGGCAGGCCGGCCAGGTCTACGGGACCCGGCTGCTGTGGACGCTGCTGCTGCTCATCCCGGTGCTGTACGTCAACCAGGAGATGGTGCTGCGGCTCGGCGCGGTCACCGGGGTCGGCCACGCCCGGCTGATCCTGTCCCGGTTCGGCAAGTTCTGGGGGACGTTCGAGGTCATCGACCTGTTCCTGCTGAACGGGCTGACGATCGTAACCGAGTTCATCGGCATCACGCTGGCGGCAGGCTACCTCGGGGTGCCGAAGGTCCTGGCGGTGGCGCTCGCCGCCGCGATCATCATCGCCACCGCCTTCACCGGCTCGTTCCGGGCGTTCGAGCGGATCGCGATGTTCTTCTGCATCGGGTCGCTGCTGCTGGTACCGCTGTACCTGATGGCGCACCCGGCGCCGTCCGCCATGCTGCACGGGTTCACGTCGCCCGGCCTGCCCGGCGGGGCCTCCGCCGGCGGCCCTGTCTCCGGCGGCATGGCGGCGGTGATGCTGCTCGTCATCGGGATCGTGGGCACCACGATCGCGCCCTGGCAGCTGTTCTTCCAGCAGTCGTACGTGATCGACAAGCGGATCACCCCCCGCTTCATCAAGTACGAGAAGGCCGACCTGTGGATCGGCATCGGCATCGTCGTGGTCGGCGCGGCCGCGCTGATGGGCACCACCGCGGCCGCGTTCGCGCACCCCGGCGCGGCCTTCACCGACTCGGCCGGGCTGGCCCACGGCATCGCCGCCTACGCCGGCCACGTGGCGGGCGCGCTGTTCGCGGTGGCGCTGCTCGACGCGTCCGTCATCGGGGCGTTCGCGGTCTCGCTGTCTTCGGCCTATGCCATCGGCGACGTGCTCGGCCTGAAGCACTCGCTGCACCGCGGCGTCGGCCAGGCCAGGGGCTTCTACGCGCTGTACGCGGGGCTGATCGGCGCGGCGGCGGTCATCGTGCTGCTGCCGGGCTCGCCGCTCGGGCTGATCACCGAGGGCGTGCAGGTGCTGGCGGGCGTGCTGCTGCCGGCGGCGACGGTGTTCCTGCTGATGCTGTGCAACGACAAGGCCGTGCTGGGCCCGTGGGTTAACTCGGCGCGGACCAACGCGTTCACCGGGGCGGTGATCGCGGTGCTGATCACGCTGTCGGTGGTGCTGACCGCCTCGGTCATGTTCCCGGGCATCACCGCGTCCGCGATCTTCGCCATCATGGCCGCCTGCGCGGCGCTGTCCCTGGTGGTCGGCGGGTGCGCGCTCGCGGCCGGCCGCCGCCGGGCGGCGGGGCCGCGGGGTGAGGCGGGCGCTGTCGAGGCGGGCGCTGTCGAGGCGGGCGCTGTCGAGGCGGGCGCTGTCGAGGCGGGCGCTGTCGTCGCGGCGGTGGCGGGGCCGGGCACGGCGGACAAGATGAGCTGGCGAATGCCGCCGCTGAGCGAGCTGCCCGCGCCGGCGATCAAGGGCGCGAGGCGGCTCGGGCTGCTCGGGCTGCGCGGCTACCTCGCGATCGCGATGGTCATGGTCGTGGTGAAGATCGTGCAGACCGCGCTCGGCCGCTAACCGGCGGGCCGCTTGCCGCCTCCTCCTAGAGTGTTCCCAGCCGAGGCAAGGAGGTATCCGTGACTGAGACAGCTGGGCCGCTGGCCGGGATACGGGTCGTCGAGCTGGCCGGAATCGGGCCCGGGCCGTTCTGCGGTATGCTCCTGGCCGACCTGGGCGCGGAGGTCATCCAGGTGGACCGGCCGGGCGAGCCGCCCGCGCTGCTGTCACGGCGGGGCGACGTGACCAGCCGCGGCAAGCGCCGGGTGGTGGTCGACCTGAAGCACCCGCGCGGAGCCGAGGTGGTGCTCCGGCTGGCAGCCGTGTCTGACGCGCTCATCGAGGGCTACCGGCCGGGGGTGACCGAGCGGCTCGGCGTTGGTCCGGCCGACTGCCTGGCGGCCAACCGGGCCCTGGTCTACGGGCGGATGACCGGCTGGGGCCAGGACGGGCCGCTGGCCCCGACGGCCGGCCACGACATCGCCTACATCGCGGTGACCGGCGCGCTGCACGCCATCGGCCGGGCCGGCGGCCCGCCCCAGGTGCCGGTCAACTACCTGGGCGACTTCGGCGGCGGGTCCATGTTCCTCGCGCTCGGCCTGCTGGCCGGGGTGCTGCGGGCCCGCGCCACCGGGCAGGGGCAGGTGGTGGACGCCGCGATCGTCGACGGCGCGGCCATGCTGCAGGCGATGAGCTACGGGATGCTGGCCGACGGGCGGTGGACCGACAAGCGCGGGGTGAACCTACTCGACACGGGGGCGCCGTTCTACGACGTCTACCCGACCGCCGACGGGCGG
>Ga0265338_10004168_pt1 | contig 19730 bp, 4 predicted proteins | sample 42126metaG_FD_193579 | JGI IMG/M metagenome (GOLD analysis project Ga0265338, IMG submission 193579) | Rhizosphere microbial communities from Carex aquatilis grown in University of Washington, Seatle, WA, United States - 4-21-26 metaG | ecosystem: Host-associated > Plants > Roots > Rhizosphere >...
AGCTTTACGAAACCAGCGGCCCAAACCCTTGGCGGATTGGCGTCCTGATACTGGTCGGATTTTATTTGCAGGTGGCCCTTGAGAGCCTTTCACAGGGAGTCGAACACGGGCATTCCCACATGGAGCGGCACGAACACCACGAGGACGAGCACGAGCACGACCATGAACACGGGCACGAGCACGAGCACGGCCGCGCGCACGGAGTCCCCATCGGCATCCTGGCGGGGTTGTGCGTGCATGCGTTTGTTGAAGCAATCGCGCTGGGGCGTCCGGACAGCTATCACGATTTGAAATCGCGGCGGCTGTTGTTGTGGAGCATTGTCATGCATAATTACCCCGTGTCGATCGCGTTGCTGGGGACGCTGCTCCAAAGCGGCATCAAGCGCTCAACGGCGCTCGGCGGATTGGGATTGTTCGCGGCGATGGCTCCCCTGGGCCTTCTGATCAGTGGCCACACCTTTTTGGCGGAGCATTCCCGCGAGCTGATGGCGATTGTCATCGGCATCTTCATGCACATCGCAACAACGATTCTCTTCGAGAGCGAGGAAGGGCACCGTCTGCTGCGGCAGAAGCTGGCGGCTGCGGTCATCGGCACCGGGCTGGGATTCCTCAGCGTGTTTATGGAATGAGCTCCCAATGAAAGCGCGCGCGCATGATAGGGCGAGTTTGCCGGATCTGGCGCAACGGTTGCGCGGGAAATCGCGGCGGCTGACAGGCCAGCGTCAGGCGATCCTGCGCATCCTGGCGGCGCGGCGCGGCCCGATGAGCAGCAAGGACCTCTTCGCAAGCCTGGACAAAGGCGATTGCGACCTGGCGACGATCTATCGCTCACTGCACTTGCTGGAAGGCCTTGGGCTTGTGAAACGATTCGATTTCGGCGATGGCGTGGCGCGCTATGAACTGGTCACGTGCGCCGAACATGAGCATCACCACCATCTGGTCTGCGTGCGTTGCGCGGTGGTCGTGGAATTGGAGGACTGTTTTGCGCCGGAATTGGAGGAAAAGATCGGGCAGCGCAACGGATTTAAGAGCGTCACGCACAAGCTGGAGTTTTTCGGAGTGTGCCCGCGCTGTCAATAATCCGTCCAAGCTGGGCCTCGGCGGCGTCGAATGGCGTATCGGTCCAGACAACAAAATCGGAGTGGGCTATTTTCTTCTCCACAGGCCACTGGGCCGCGATACGGGCGGCGATCTCCCCAGGTTTCCAACCGCGCTCCATGAGCCGGACATGCTGCGTCGCCGCGGAGCATGCCACACACACCGTCGCGTCAAAGTTGGATTCCGCGCCGGTTTCAAACAAAAGAGGAATAATCACTGCGCCCAGCTTTACGTTGTCGCGGCGCCATTGATCGGCTTGCGCCAACCACGCGGCCCGAATGGCCGGATGCAGGATGCCTTCCAATTGTGCGCGCGCCGAAGCGTCGTTGAACACCATGCGCGCCAGGGCGGCGCGATCCAACAAGCCATCGGCGCGAAAAACAGACGGGCCGAACGCCTTGGAGATTTCGGCGAGCGCCGGCGCGCCAGGCTGGGTCAGTTGCCGCGCAAGTTCGTCGGTGTCGATGACGGCGACGGCCTTTCGGCGCATCGCGCCGGCGACCGTTGATTTGCCCATGCCGACCCCGCCTGTGATGCCAAGAAGGAGCATAGCGCGGCAGCCAATCACGCGCGACGCGCGACGTGGAATCCATGCAACAGGCAATTCGCCATTACTGCGGCATGTGGAACGCGCGGTAAAAGCGCAGCGAGTTGGTCGCCTTGTCGGTGATTGTGAACGAGCCGTCCGGAGCGGTGAAATTGGTGCTGATGGAAGTCCATGAAACCAAGTCGGTCGAGCGCTGGACGATGTAAATCTGATTGCCCTGGGCGGAAAGCGTCAACTGCACATTCCCGCCGGAATTGGTCGCGCTCCATAGGCCCGTTGTCAGCGGCAGGACGTTCACAACGTCGCCGATGGGCGTGAGCGCCGGAGCAAACGGGTTGACGGTCGCAGGGCTGGCAATGCCGCTGTAGGTCAGCGACCCGGGTTGGGTCGGGATAACCGTCACGGTGATCGTGGCGACGGAGCCGGCCGGAATGGTTCCCAAATTGCAGATCACTTGCCCGCCAGAGACCTGGAGAACAGAGCCTTGCGATGCGGTCGCGCCAACAATTATCACGCTGCCGGGAAATGTGTTGGTCGATAGGACGGATGCGGCGTCGCCGGGGCCAGAGTTGGTGACGTCGAAAACGCAAGTCACAAGGTTGTCCACGTAGGCCGAGGCCGGGCTGTGATTCAAGCCCAGGCCAAGGGCGGCTGCAGGATTCACCGGCGACACGAGCGAGAAATTGAGCGCCCAACCCTGGTTGACCGCCCCGTCGTTGCCCTGAAAATCATCGTCCACATAAAGTTGCCACGGGCCGTTGGGGCTCGTGCCGTTGAAAACGCTCAGGCTCGTGTTGTAGACCGGCGATTGGAAGCCCGGGAGGACCGCGAATGGCGAAAATTCCGTGCCGCTGAAGTTGCCGCTGGCGAGCGCCGTGGTGGGCAGAAAGTTGGTCGAACTGTCGTCGAAAGTAAGGTTCAGGCCAGAGACGGAGTAAGGGCCGCCGGCGTGCGACATGAGCATCGCCTGCTGTCCATTAGGGCCGACGAGCAACGCGTTGACATCGCGCGGAAACGAGTGCGTATAGCCGCGCAGCGTCACCGTCACTTTGCTGACAACCCCATTTGTATTGACTGGAATGACCGACGGATACGGCGATGCCGGTCCGAAGTCTGGAATGACGATTGCGGCGCCGTTGCTGACTGTGAAGCCATTGGGCAGCGTGAAGGCGAATGACACGGACGGGTAGGCAATCGCCCCGTCTTGCAGCGCGAGGGTGGCGAAGATCGTCGCGCCAGGACCGCCGCGCAGCGTAAAGGTGAACGACCGGTTGGTGGCGCCGTTGGCCGGAATGGCGCCGTAGTAATTGCTGGTCGTCGTCGGAATAAGCCCCGGCGCCGCCTGGAGGGTCGCGCCGAGGTTGGCCGTGGACGAGTAACCGATATTCGAGAGCACGAGGCTCACTGTGGCCGTCATGTTGGAGCCGATGGAGCCGAAAATGCCAGGTGTCAAGAGAATCGCAGGGCCGGCGACGATCCGCGGGAGGGCGTTGGAAACGGCGAGCACAGCGGAGGCGGAATCGTTCGCGGGATTGTCGTTTGCCGAGGACGTGGCGACCGTCCATGTGTTTGTCAATAAACCAGCGACTAGCGGCGCCGCGGTGACGGTGACAACCTGGGCGCTGGACGGCGGCATATTGGTGAATGCGACATTCAGAACATTGCCGCTGATCGTTCCGAACGACGTGTTCGACGAAAGCGCAAGTCCCGTGAAATCAAACGAACCGGCCGGATTCTGGGCCACCTGCGGGCCGGCGTTGCTGACGGTCAATGTGTAATTGACGTTGTGGCCGACGACACCAGTCGCGCTGGCCAGGGAAATCAACGCGACGACGTCAGCGGACGGCGCCACGACCGTGGTGATCGGGGTGGCGATATTGTTCGCCGCGACCGGATCGTAAATGGTTGGCAGGGCAGGACCGACAATAAAGGAATCCAACTGCTGGCCAAGGCTTGACGCCGAAGCAGCAGTGGTGAACGTGACCGACCCGCCCGGCTGGATGACGCCAAGATTATAGATGACCGACTGCCCATTGACGGAATAGGCGCTTTGCGGCAACGAGGCGGAGACGAATGCAAGGCCGGAAGGCAGTATGTTGGTGAGAATCGCGCCGCATGGGTTGGGGCCCCCGTTGGTGACAGTGACTGTGAAGGTGTTCGTGCCGCCGATGATCACCTGCCCATTGCCGGCCGCGGCGGAGACACCGAGATCGGCCAGTTGATTCACAGGCGTTATCGCCTCGAAAGCAATTGACCAGCCCTGGGCGATGTTGCCGGAATCGCCATCGGAATTGTCGGTGACATAGAGCGACCACGGGCCGTTGACGGTGGAGGCCAGCCCGCTGAAGATGCCAAGGCCGGATTGGTAGGGGCCGACCGGCGCGTTGGGGAAGAAATTGGTCGAATTGAAATTGGTCGGCCGATACGTGCCGGCCACAATGACGCTGTTGGAGGGCAGGACCGGGAAGTTCGTGCGCGGATCCAATGTGAAGTTGACGCTCGCCATTTGCGAGTTGGAGGCCGCCCCCGCCATGATGATCGACCTCAGGCCGGCCGGCGACACCAGCAGCATGGACACATCGTGCGGATAGGTGTGGCTCATGTTCCAGAAAGACACGCTGACAGTGGAGACGACGCCAGCGACATTGGAGACGCTGATCGTGGACGGGTAAGGATTTGCAGCGCCGCTGTCAGGCTGTGGAATGAATTTCTGGTCTGGGATGCTGATGTAGGCGGAGTTCGAAAACACGCTGGCCGTAGGCAGCGGGTAGAAAAAGCTGACCGTTCCGAGATCGGTCAAGCCGTCGTGCAAGCCGAGCGTGATCGTTCCAGTGTAGCTGCTCGTCGTGCTGAAAGTAAAATTGCTGGAGACGATCGCTCCGTTGGCGAGCTTGCCGTTGGGGCCATAGGGAATGGGGCCGCTCGGGTTCGGCGAAATCACGCCGTTGGTGGCCAGGAGAGTGACAAGCAAATTGCCAGTGGGAATATTGCCGGCGTTCTGAAGCGCGAGATCAATATTGACCGCGTCGTTGGCGCTGATGGCGCCCGGCTGCCGGCTGGAGTGAAGCACGGCCCCGGCGGGAATGATCCTGACAAATGCGTTGGAATTAAACGTGGAAAGAATCACGACGTTGTCGTTGGTGTTCGGATCGGCGGGTTGCCCTACAACCGAAAGAGCGGATGAGAACGCGCCGGGATTGGTCGGCGCGCTAAGGATGTTCGTTATGCTCGCGCTCGCTCCGTTGGAAAGACTGCCGAGGCTCCAAAACAACGAACCGGCGTTGGTCGAGTAGGTCTGGGAGGCGGCTGTCGTCGAAACGAACCGGCTGCCGAGCGGGAAGTTGTGGGTCAAGGTCACGCCGGTCGCGTTGGCCGGACCGCGGTTGGTGATGGTTGCCACGTAGACGAGGTTGGAGCCGACGACCGAGGGGTTGGGCGTCTCGAAGGCGCTCAGTCCCAAGTCGGACGAGGAATTGATGGTCGTGCTCACCGTGGCGGAATTGTTCGCCGGGAACGGATCAAATTGGGAACCTGAAATCGAGACAGAGGCTGTGGCGGTGATGCTGCCGGTGACTTTTGGACTCACGACGATGTTCACAACGGCGCCGCCATGAACGGGCAGGGTTCCGAGAACGGTCTGGAGGCTGCCTGAAAGCACCTGGACATTGGGAATCAGCATTGTCAATACAACACCATCCGCGGCGGACGGGCCGTAATTAGTCACAACCATTGAGTAAGTCAGCGCCCCATTTTGAAGTGCCGGATTAGGAAGCGCCGTCATGGTGACACCGGCATCGGCTCGCGGCGGAGAAATGGTGACAGCAGCCGTGGCCGTGTTGTTGGCCAAATTGGGATCGACCGTCGACGAGCTGATGGCGGCGGTGGTGACCGTTTCGACGTTGCTGGTTAGCGCCGAGCTGGTCGGGAAAGCGACCATCGACGCCGTCGCAATAGCGCCAATTGGCAAGTCGCCAACGGTCCAAAGAGCGCCTCCAATTGACGCGCTGACCGAGCCTTGGCTCAAATTCGACGCAGTGACAAATTTGGAAAATGCGTCGAAAGTCTGCTGGACGGCAACGCCAGTCGCCACTCCGGGGCCGGCGTTGGACGCCACGAGCGTGCAAACGAAGTTGCTGCCAACAACGCTTGGATTTGGGGAAGCGGCGATGGAAATAGAGAGGTCGGACCCGGCGCACGGTCCCGTGCCCGCAGAACAAGTCCATGGCGTGACGGAAAGCGACCAGCAATTCAACGCGCTGAAGTCAGCCGCATTTCGGTCCGTGATGTGCAACCACCACGTTCCATTGAGGGCTGAGCCGCTGAGGCCGTCAAACGTCCCAAGAACCCCTTCCGGCGCGAAACTTCCCACAAACGGAGCCGCGCCCTGCGAAATGGGAGTCACCGCCGCGTCATCGAAGGTGGTGGCGGCGCCTCGAGAGCAGCCGGATCCGAAATCCGCGCCCGATTCGCGGCCAGCCGACACGAGCGTGACGGACGTCCCGTTCGGACTCATCAACTCCATGGTGATGCCGGAATCCTCGCCGGCGGTAATGAAAGTATTGACAGTTAGCGACTTGACAGAACCTAACCCTGACACGTCAACCGGCCAGAGAAGCCCGGAGGCGCCAGGAATGGAAATCGGCGCAGGCGGCGGATTCTCGAACAAAACGGGCGCGCTAACAACGCCTGAGGGCAGGATAACCGGGAGCGCTTCCACGCCTTGGTCGCATTTGACTGTCAGCGTGAGAGGCGCCGTTTGCCCGCACGGAAAATTCGGTCCGATGCTCAGGGTAAAGGGGATGGCCGCCGAATTGGTCGAATACCCTTGTATGTTCGGATACGACACCACGGGAACGGTGATGATCACATCTGGGAAATCGCTGGACGAAAGGATGCCTTGAACGCTGGTGATCGAAGTCGGATTAAAGTTGGTGAGGACGACAGTCAACTGAACACACTCGTTTGGACTAATTCCGGGTCCTGTGACCCCGCCGATAATATTGGTGGCAATGCCTAAATGCACGGGCTGACGGGATGTGGCCGCAAGCGCAGGGCCGGGCATGACAATTCCGTAGCCGCTGTCGCGATCGACGCCCCGCGCCAGCACGCCGTAACCGAGGCCGCTGATTTTAAGCGCCGTCTGCGTCATGATGGTGTAAATATTCGAAGCGGTAAGGGACGGATTATAGGACTTGAGTAGCGCCGCGATCGAGGCGGCATGGGGGGCAGCCGCGGACGTGCCAAAGAACGGATCGAATCCGGGAACCGTCGTGATGACCCCATCGGCAGCGGTGATATCGGGCTTCAACAGGACCTTCCCGCCCGTCGAAGAAAAGTCGCCCGGCGTGATGGGCGTGCCGTTTGGAGCGAAAAAAATCCGGCGCGGTCCATCGGAGCTGAATTCCTCGACGGGGTTGACTGAGCCTCCGCTGAAAGGTGAAGGCGCCGAATTGCCAGCCCACGTGGCGGCAACATCGACAGTAGCGGCGGCGGCATTGTGTCCGCGCGTGCTGCCGGCCGTTCCAATGCTCAAGGTGGCGCGGTCGCCATCCAAATGCAAAAAGCGCGGAGCAGCATTCGTGTTTCGGACAATGACGATGAGTTCGCCGACATTTGTGGGTTGGGCAAACTCCCAAGGATCTTGCGAGCCGGTTTGTGGATTGATGGAGAAGTCAACGACTTGGGCCCCGGTCGGATCCAGGATATACAGGTCGTAATCATTGGTCGAAGCGCCTAGCGGATCCGACCAGAACAAAATGACTGGAAATCCTTCTCCAGCGTTCACAATGGTGTCGTAGTTCGTGCCGCCGCCGAAGGCATGAAGATTGCCTTTTGTGAGCGGGCTGGCTACAGGACCTCCGTCAACATAATCTCCCTCCCAAGTGCCAGAGGTCCCGCTATCGAGATTTCCAGAGTTGGCCGCCGAAGAGAAATAGAGGCACCCGTCAGCGGAGACTTCGTTGACCGCCTTCGCGATCACGTCGTCTTGAAACGGGGAGCCGTCGCCTTCCGAGAGGTCGTCCACTATAATATCACAGCCATAGACAAATCGAAGGTCGTGGATGTTCTGGGCGAAGCGGGCGTCGCCGCCATCCCCGCTAGCGAAAAACAACTGCGCCCCTGGCGCCATTGCATGAACGATTTCCAGCATGGCCGTGCCCTCCCCAGTGCCGGGCACGCCGCTCTGTCCCGGAAGGACGATGACTGGCCCCAAGTCCCCCAGGCTCTGTGCGTAACCCAGGTAATCCGAGCTGTCAGACATCACTCCGACTTTGACGCCCGAGCCGTCGGCGCCGAAATGGCTGCGCGCAACGTCCGCGCCCTCCGCGGCGACTCCGTCAGGGTCAGAATTATTCAATATGGGCCGAAGGGCCGGCCGAATAAACGTCACTTCAGGCCGGGCGGCGACGGTCTCCACCTGAAGGAGCGGAAGCACGGCCCGGACGCTGTTATAGTTGGGCAGACTGTCAAGTGTCTTGCCGCCAACTGCCGAAATTACCTGAAGCAACGCAGGCGTCGGCGTGCAGGAAATATCGACCGTGACATTCCCGTTGGCGTCGGCAGTCGACCTAACATGAAGATTGGGCACCGCGCCCCCGCCGATTTGCAGGCCGCGAGCCTGTTTGGCGCCGAGGACGAGATGGGAATCGATCTTCTGCTGGGCGGCACTCAGCGAGGCCTTTTCTGCCTGGAGCGCCTGGATTTGCCGGGCCGCAGAATCGCTGAGTCCCTCGCCGCGAAGGCTCACGACGGCGAAGGCGGAGAGCGCCAGGACGCCCTTGATTACCGAAGCAATTGTCGAGATGTGACTTTTCATGGAGGTGAGGTCTTTGGCAAATCAGGGCGCCGATGTCTTGAGCCTGAAGAAGTGATAGATGTTGGTCCGGGTGATGTTATAGCTGGTGACGCCCGGCGGAGTCAGAGTCACCCAGAACGCCGAACTGCTCGTGTAGGACTGATTGGTCTCGCCAACAAGGACGTAGTTGCCCGCCCCCGCCCAATTCAAGTTGGTCGAGCTCGCGCCAAAGAGGATGTTCACCGCGTCGACCTCCGTCTTCACGGAAGCGAAGTTGTTGAATTTGGCCGGATCGTATACCGCGGAACTGACCGAGACCGTGTCAAGTGGAAGACCAGGAATCATGGGCCGGACCGTCAGCACGTTGGTCACCGATTGCCCGGCATTGAGCTGGCCAATGGTCCAGATAATTGGGTTGCTGTTGGTGGCCAGCGTCGTCCCGGCGGGCGTTGTGGCGCCAACCAGCACAAATCCGGGCGGCAGCGTGTGATACACGACCGTCCCGTTGGCCGTCGACGGGCCGTTGTTCGTGACCGTGACAATGTAGTTGAGGGCGTTTCCGATAAAGACAGGATTGATGGACGACGCAAGCGTAATGCCAAGGTCGGCGCTCGGAACACCCACCAGCACAACGTTGCTGACGGAATTGTTGGCATTGACGCTGGGTTGATCGGCAATCGCCGTGACCAGATTCGTTGCGTAGCCAAGAGCCGTCGGAACCGCCGCAAGGGCGATCGAGACCCCGTTGCTTATGCCCAGCGTGGGCACGCTAAAAGTGATGGGGCCGTTGGTATTGACAAGACCCGCGAAGTTGTTGCTCAGATAAAGGAACGTCGGCGGCAGGTAATCAGAGATCACGACATTGGTCGCGCCGGCGGGACCATAGTTGGTGACGCTGAGCGTGTAAATAAGAACGTTATTCGTCGTGGCGATCAATGGCTGGGAACTCAGGCTCACTTCAAGGTCCGCGTTCTGCGGAACCACCGAGCCGACGCTCAGGTTCAACGTCCAACCGCCGGCGATCGAGCCGTAGTCGGCGCTGCGATCATCGTACGCGTAGAGATTCCACGAACCCACCGGCGACGAGCCGACGAATGCCGTCAAGTCCGCGGTGAATGGCCCGCTGCCAAGGCTCGGCAGGGTCGGAATCGTTCCTAGCGGCGCGTTGGAATAATACGTCGGAGCGTAAGCGCCGGAGCTGTATGGGCTGGAGAAAGGAACGCTCCCGGCGCCCGTCTGGTCGAACGTCAGAGTGACGTGCGACTCGTTTTGGCCATAGCCGGCATGCGCCATCAACACCGAGGTCGCGCCCCCGGTCTGTTGCAAAAGCAGGTCGACGTCGGCCGCATTGGAATGGCTGAAGTTGCTAACCGTGACCGAGACGCTGTTGAGCAAGCCAACCACATTGGAGACGTTGATCGTGGACGGATACGGGTTGGCCGGACCGCTGGCTGGGCTCGGAATGTCCGCTTGCGTTGGAATGCTGATGGAGCCGGGGTTCGAATACGAACTGGTCGAGCCCCCGATAAGAAATCCAAACAATGCGGCGCTCGTGTTGGTGCCGTATTGCAGATTCAGAATGGCTGTTATGGCCTGGCCATTGGTCCCCGTCACCTTGAATGTGAATGGACGCCACGCCGCCGGGCCGTTCGGCGCAAGCGTGCCGTAACTGTTGGACCACACAACCCCCGAAACGCCGTTGGTGACGATGCCGTTGGTCTGCTGCAGCACTGCGACAAGATTGCTCGCCGCCAGCGCCTGCGAAATATCGCGCAACGCGAAGCGGATCGTCACAATTTCGTTCGGCGCAAGAACAGGCTGCACGCCGGGTGTGACGAACGCCGTGCCAGCCGGGACAACGAACGCCCCATGACATTCCAGGATGACCAACTGGGCTGAGTTCGGATTCAGCAACTTGGCCCCCACGGCCCCGGAGAGCAGCAGGTTCACCGTGCGATCAGGACCCGGCACATTGTCATCAATCACCGTGACATTGACGTACTGCGTCGTGACGCCCGGGCCGAAGGTCAGCGTCCCGTTCGTGGGAACATAATGCGTCCCCGGAAGCGCCGAACCACCGGTGGTCGTCGAGAAGCCCACTTGCACCGTTGTGTTGGTCAAGCCCGAACGGATAACCGGAATCATCGCCTGGACGCCGCACTTGCTGACGGAATAGGAGAGGCTCGAAAAACTCACGCCTGCCAGCACGTTGGTGATGGTCACCAGCGCGTTGGTCGGCTGCAACGAATTGGTGGGCGTGACGCCCGTCGCCGTTATCGGATTGCCGATGGTTATGGAGAAATTGCGGCTCGAAGTGACCGTGTTCAGATTGATGATCGGAACCGCGATGGTCGCAGTGGCCTGTCCGTCGGCAAACAACAAGGTTCCGTTGGTCGCGAGGTAATCGAAGTTCGAGCTCGCGGTGCCGTCGCTGGTGAAATACTGGATCGATGCCGGGCCCGTGTTCGCGTTGATGCGGTCCACGGTGGCAAAGGCGTAGCCTGCGTTCTGGCCGACCGAATAGGAATTCGTGTCAAACACAAACCCAGTAAGGTCGCTCAGAATCGTGACCACGTTGGTGCCGGGAACGCCAATCTGCGTGATGCCAGCCGGCGTGCTGTTGGTCAGCAACACCTGGAAGATCGCCGGTCCCTTCACGACGTGGCTCTGGTATATCGGGATCGTGACCGTCGCGAACGCCTGCCCGGAGGCGAAGTTGACCGTGAAATTGGTCGGCTGGTAATCCAGATTAGGCTCGGCCAGGCCGTTGGTTTCAAACGCGTTCGTGGGCGAATACGTGATGTACTGCACAGTCGCAGGCCCATCCGTCGGCCCGCCGCGGTTGATCCTCAGCGTGATGGAGCCGCCGCCCTCGTTCACAAAGTAGGATGACGAACTCCAACTGAAATTCTGGACATTGTTGAGGATGGTCAACACCGCCGTGGACGGCGAGCCGATCGTGCCGCTGGAGGGCGCCGACAGCGCCAGGTTGACCGTCGTGTCCGGCGCCGCATTGGTCAGTTGAATAATGGGGATCGACACAGTCTTCGTGAATTCGTTGTCCGCAAACGTAATGTTCGTGTTGACTCCCACGTAATTGAGCCCCGCCTTCGCCGTTCCGTCCGATGTGGATAGCGTCACGGTCACCGTGCCGCGCGTGCCGTTGCCGCGGTTGACTGTGATCAGGGCCTGGCCGGCGCCCTCGTCCACCGAGTAGGCCGATTGCGAGAGGCTAAAGACTCCCGGGCCGCCATAGGCGCTGACGATGGTCAATGAGGCGTCCTGGGCCTGCTGGGACACAAAAGCGCCCACGGCGCCGTCCAAATGCAGGTTAACCGAGCCGTCCACAAACATATTGGGATTATTGAGCACCGGCACTACGAAGTACTGAGTCATGACGCCGGACGCGAACGTCAAAGCTTCGTTGGTGGGCGTATAATCGACATTTGGAACAGCCGAACCGCCGGCGGTCGAGGCCTGCACGGTGAAAACGTTTTGAACGTTGCCGGTCCGAACCACCGGGATGAGCGCGGCCCCGCCCGAGACATTCTCAACGACCCGATACGAAGCGTCTGAGAAACCAACCAGCGAAATCACGTTGGTGATGTAAAGCGTGGCTGTGGCCTGCCCCTGGATCTGAGTATTGACACCGTTCGTCATCGCGATGTCGACACTGACAACGCCGCCCGGCAGCAGATTCTGCACGATCGGAACCGAGAAATACTGGAACGTTTCGCCCGGCGGAAACACGAGGGTGTTCGTCGCCGCCGTGTAATCCACGCCGTTGGAAGCCGTGCCGCCGGTGGTCGTGTAAACGGTGACCATGCCGGCGCCTTGCGTGCCCCCCTGGCGGCGAACCGAGATCAACGCGTTGGTGACGTTCTGATTGACGCCATAAATCCCCTGGTCGAACTCAACAGTGCCGGAGCCGATCCGTTCGCCGCCATAAATGCGGACAAAGCCGTTCTCCGGGATTTCATCAAAAGTGGTGAAGCCGCCGCCCAGGTCGATCTCGCCATTGGTCTGCACGACGACGGAGGAAACAAATCCGTTGGCGCCAAGGCCGAAATTGACAGTGGGATCGACCGTCCCGTCCGTGTTGAGTCGAGTAATGCCGTTGCGCGTGACCCCGCTGGCTCTTCCGAATTCGCCCACGACTAGGATGCGCGCCTGGGAATCCAGCGCAAGGCCAAGGACGGTGTTGTCCGTGCCGGCGCCGACGTTGAAAGTCGTGTCAATCGAGCCGTCGGCATTTAGGCGCACTAGGTGGCTAAAGGGAGCGGCATTGAATTGCGTGAAGGAACCGCCGACCAGAATCTTGCCGTCTGGCTGGACCAATATGGCGCGAACTGAGTCATTCGGCCCTGCGTTCGTGCCGGTGTACCCGCTCATAAAGGCCGTGTCGACGCTGCCATCCTGGTTGAGGCGGACCAACCGGACGTGCGCGGCGTTGTTGAACTGCAGGAAATCGCCCGCAACAAGGATTTTGTTGTCAGCTTGAATGGCGATGCAGCGAACCGCGGCGTTGCTGCCGGTCACCCCGGAGCCCGTGTTAAACGTGGAGTCCAGCGCGCCGTTGGGAAGCACACGCGCAATGCCGCTGGCTTGCTGCGAATTGTAGGAGGCGAAACTGCCCCCAACCAAATACACGCGTTGCTGCTGGAAAAATTCCTCCGCGATGCAGTACACCGTATTGTCGAACCCGGCTCCCGGGTTAAACGAGGTGTCCAGCGTGCCGTCAAAATTCAGGCGCGCGATGTGGGAACGATTGACGCCGTTAACCTGGCCGAAATCACCCGCAATCATCACGCTGTTGTTCGTCGCCGTCGATGACGGCGACACCGCCAGAACCGACCACACGGTGCCGTCCGCGCCGGCTTTGTTAAAAAGAAAACCCACGTCCGGCGCGCCGTCAGAGCGAATGCGTCCAACCGAATTGAACGGAAACAAGGCGAATTCCGTGAAGTCGCCCCCCGCCAGGATGGCGCCGTTGGTTTGGAGCGAAAGACTCTCCACCACGCTGTCAAACCCGGAACCGTTTAGCGTTGTCAAGTCTACCGAACCGGCGGGGCTGAGAATCAATCTCGGATCGACCAGCGTCGCGTAATTGGTCTTGGGGAAGGACTTCGATGTCTCCCCCGCGCAGTTGGTCACGTTCGGCGCAACCGGGTTCTGGATGGACAACGTGAGTTGAATCAGACGGTTCGTTCCGGCCAATTCGTTGGTCAGGTGATACGGAAGAATCGGGATGCCGAAAGACTTGGCGGATTCGCCCTGGTTGAAGGTCAGCGTCCCGGACACGGGCGTGAAATCGACGTTGGCGATGGCCGCGGCGTTCGGCGCCAGATTCGTGGCCGTCGGTTGCGTCGCCGCATAGGATGCCGTCAGGGAACTGACAGTTCCGCCAGTGCGAATCACCGTGACCATGCCGGTGCCCGCGCTAAGCGAGAAGTTGTAGTTGAGCGCCGAATAGGAAAGCGTGCCGGGGCAATCGCTGTCCTGGATGGTGAGATTGGCGTTGCTGGGAACGCTGATGACAGAGGCGTTATTGGGATCGCTTGGATTGTTGCCGACAACCGCATTTGTCAAGTATAGAGAAACAACCTTCGGCCCTTCCACTATGTTGTCGTCCAGCGTCTGAATATACGCCGTCTTCGGCGCTATGTCCCCGCCGTTCCACGTCAGGTTCGTCACCACGCCCAGATAATCCTGTCCGGACGTTGCCGGATTGGTCAGCGACGCCAAATTGGTCGCGACGACTTGCACAGAAATGGAGCCCAGGGCCCCGCCGGCCCGAATGACGGGAATCGCCGCCACCCCGCCTTTAAGAACCGTGTACGAACCCGCATTGAACGCCAGGTGCCCCGCCTGGAAATGATCGTCCACAATCGTGACTGTTGACACCGACGGAATGCCAAACACGTTGTTTGTGTCGAACGAACCGCCCTGGCTCGGCGCCGAAAGGACGACATTGAAAAACTTGTTCGGCTGCGCGGTGGAATGATCGTAAATGGTCACCGTGAACGATTGCGACGTGACACCGTCGCGGAACTGGAGGACGCCCGATTTGGTGACATAGTCCGGGCTGCTGCCGCCGGGCGCCGCAGGCGACGCGAAACCACCGTTGGTGAAACCAGTCGTCGTCGTGTAACTGACATTCACCGCGCCATGGCTCCCATTGGTCCGAACGACCGTTACGGTGACCGTTCCGGCGCTTTCGACCACCGGATAATTGGTGGCGCTGAATCCGAACACTCCGGACGGGAAGTCGTCGTTGACGATGTCCAGCGAGGCCGCAGGCAGGCCAAGTGAAGGCCCGAATGGGATTGGAACATTCCCCAGGCTGAGCAAATCGTAGCCATTGGCATGAATCAAAGCCATGTTCGCGAACATGTCCTGGAGCGACGCCGCATCGTGAAACACAGAGAGCAGAACCTGCGGGCCTTGCGTCGCTCTGGTGGACGGGTTATAGCTGGGACCAAATTCGCCGTCACTGGCGCGCCAGCCATAAGTGGCTGGATCGTACTCGGTCAGAGTATCCAGCGGGCGCACCGTCGGATAGGTCGCCGCCGTAAGGTTGCGAATGCCGAAATCAGCCGAAGTGGCCGAACCAGGCCCCGGCGGATAGGTGTTGGTGGAAAGCGTGACAGCCGCCGGCCCGAGGCTGCCATTGACCCGTTGAAGCGTGACAAACAGGCTGCCGGCTTTTTCATCGGCGCTGAAATTGGTCGAGGCAAAGGTCAGGTTGCCCGGATAATTGCCCAATCCCCCGTTCGCCAGCCCAGGCGTTGCTGCTCCGATGACCCGGCTGTAGTTCCACTGGTAATGAACATCGTCGCGCGTGTAGCCGCCGCCCACGCGATTGAAAACCCCGCCCACCAGCACATTCAAGTCAGCCTGCAACGCTAGCGCATAGCATGTGTTGCGACTGTTGAGCGACGCCTGATCGTCATCCACAGTGATCGCGTTGGTGTCATAGTAATGATTAATCAACCCCGCAAACTGGTTGTAGGATGCATCCATGAAGCTGGTGTCCACCCACCCTTGCGGCAGGATTCGCGCTATGCCGACCCGGCGAGTATCGTTGTAGGAAGTGAACGAGCCGCCAATCAGCAGGTTCCCGTCCGGTTGGATCAGCGAGGCGAACACAACGTCATTGGCGCCCGTGCCGGGATCAAATGATGTGTCAAGCGAACCATCCGCATTGAGGCGCGCGATGTGGTTGCGGGCAACAAACGCGTACGCTGTAAACGCGCCCCCAATCACGATCTTGTTGTCCGGTTGCGCACACACCGTGAAGACCGCGTCGTTGGCGCCGACGCTCGGACTAAACGTGGCGTCCAGCGCCCCGGTGGAAGTCAGCCGCGCAACACCGTTCCAATTCGTCCCGTTGACCCGTGTAAAGGCGCCGCCGAGAATCACATTGCCATTGCCATCGGCAGCAATAGTGTTGACGTCCTCGTCCGTGCCGGCGCCGGGGTTAAACGTGGTGTCCAGAGCCCCTGTGGAAAGCAGGCGGGCAATATGTTTGCGGCCAACCACATTGTAATTGGTGAAATTGCCGCCGATCAGGATCCGCCCTTGCGCGTCCAGCGTCATCGCCCAGATGGTGCTGTCGGCTCCAAATCCGACGTTAAAACTCGTGTCAAACGCGCCCGTCGGCGTCAAGCGCGCTATGTGCGGCGCCGGATGCCCGTTGAACGAATTGAAGCTTCCAGCAATGAGCACATTGCCGTTGGCGTCCACCGCCACGGCCTGGACTGAACCGTTGCCTGCGCCACTCCCCGTGTTGAAACTGGAATCATAGGTCCCATCCGCCAGAATCCGGGCCACGCCCGCGGCGGAAAATGTGTTGTAGGCGGTGAAGGATCCGCCAATGATCGATTTCCCGTCCGGCTCGACCGCGACGGCCTGGACCGTCGAATTGGCCCCAGGGAGCTGATTCTCCGGCGGCTGCGAGCCCAGCGCGCGGTCGCGATTGAACGTCCTGTCGTACGCCCCGCCCGGTTGAATATTCGCCGCGGTGTTGTCGAAATTAATCGTCAGATGCGCGTCGTAGACGCCGCCCAAGGCAGCGGAAGGCGCAGTGACGTTGACATTCGGCGTTGGCACAGCCTCGTTGGCGTCAAACCGGGTCAGCGTGTTGCCCGAGCTGGCGTCCGAGCTCTGGAGAATGAGGTGGATGTAGATGTCCTGGTCAAACTCAACCGCCCCGATCTGCTGTATCGGAAACGTGATCGGCTGCGGTCGATCGTCGAACGCCGGAAAAGAAACCGTCCCGATAAGGGCCCCGGGATAGGGTGTCCCAAAGTCGCAATTGGTCAAAGAGTTGGTGGGGATCGCGTAATCAGACCCCGGCAAAGTTGTCCATAGATCCCAATTGAGCGTGCTCACGTGCTCATCCTGTTGCGCCGTGTCCACAACATACGAAACTGTGTTGGCCGCGCCGTCATAGCCAATGCGATAAAGATAAATAGTGGCGAAGCCTGCGTCCTTATTCACGCGGAACGTCGACCGTTCGAAGTTGTAAACCATGTAACCGCCGATTTCCGCGCCTGGAGTGGCCGGGTTCGGAATCCCCAGAGGCGCTACCCGGTTGAGGTAATACGCGTTTGGATCCGAGTTGCCGCTCAAATCCATGATGTTTAATTCCGCCGTGGACTGCCCCAGCGTTGGAGGGCTGATGGACGTGCTTTCGCTGGGATCCAGCCGCGGCGAGCTGAGCGTGAGGACAACCTGCCGGTCCACATACGGGTTGACGTAGTTGCCATCTGGATCCGGCCAATCCGGCCCAAACGGTATGGCATAAAACGACGACAACGATTCCAAGCCATTCACATCCCCGACAACCGACGGTTCCGTCGGGACATCGATGTAAAAATCCTTGCTCATCTGGAAATCATCGAATGTCAATGTCCCCGGACCGGGAATATAATCGATGCCGGAGGCCGCCGTGGGCACCGCGAGATTGTACCGGGTCTCCCAATGGTAGTAATTCGTCTGATACGTCACAATCAAGTCGCCATTGGTGACGGGAACGCTCGGCGCGCTTGTGTAGGGCAGGCTTGAGACTGGAACCGATTGGAAATTGGTCGGGTCAGTGATTCCCCAATTGGTGATAAATGGGCCGCCAACCGCATTTAGAACAGCCTGGATGACCGAATTGGTGTCCAGGTTTTGAAAGACCAGTGCGCTTGACGCAAAATTGGTGCCGAAATAGCCCGTAGCCTGGCCGAAATCATAAAGATACTCCAATGTGCCGCGATAGTCGTCCTGCACATAGAGCGCCGCATCAATAACGAGTCCAATTTCGTTGGAGTAACCGACTAGTGTGCCATTGGTCATCGTCACTTTGGCGATGATGTTGGTGATGAGATAGTTGGTGAAGTAAACGTTGCTGTAGTAGCCGTTGGTGTACGAAACATCAACTTGACAGCGGCCCACCGCGCCGTTGTTGCGCGCCACAGTAAGGCGGATTTGGGGCTGGGACGTCCCGCCGGGGTTGCGGAGGCTGGGCGCCAATTCATTATTCGACTGCGCGAGGATTTCGTTGTCGTAGCCCCCCGCGATGAAAACCTGCTGGGCAAAGCTCAAGTTGCCGCCGATGATGCCCGGGCCCCAGTTCAACTGGATGATGCCTTGCGCGTTGGCGCTCCCTGAAACCGCGCCGTCAATTTGTATATAATACGTCCGGCCTTGCGTCGCATTCAGATGAAATATCCCGGGATCCGCGGTGGCGGTCGACGACGCTGGCGCAAGGACGCCAGGCTGCGGCGGAGAGTTCGTCGCAACATAGATCCCCATCACCGTCTGAAGGCTCAGGCCGTTGGTGGTCGCGCTGCCCAAGGTCGAAAAGTCAAACCAGCCCGAATACGGCGCCGTCCAGGTATACCAAATGCTTGACTGCGACGTCACGCCGCCCGGCTTCGGCTCTTTGTTCTCGGCGGTCGCGCCTATGTTGGAGCCCACCACGCTTCCCGATACACCCACGATGATTTGGCTGGCGGCGAAATTGTCATTCGCCGGGGCCTGCGCTGTGCAGTATAGTATGCTGGTTAAGTATACTGCGGCGCCTAGACAGGTTTTCAAGACTCTACACATAACTTCGGACTTTTTTTTCCAGCCCGGCTATACAGCCAAGCTGGGGCTTTTTTTGACGGCGCTACTTCCCGGCGACGCCCGAACCCTGCACGGCCGCGGCATTCGCCGCTCCCACTCCCACCGCCGGAACAGTCACCGAGAACGCCCCCGGATACTTTCCGCCCGGCTGCGCCGGCTTCATCCAAACCACGTCGCCGGCCAAACTGCCCTCATCAGCGAAATTCAACCAACCCAGCAACACATCAGATCCCCCAGGCGCAAAAGCGAAAAACGGCCACTGCCCATCCTTGGAAAGCTGCGTCGACTGGCTGAAACTCGAGCCGTCGGCAAGTTTTCCAGCCGCCGTAATCGTCCCGCTGCCGGTGAGCTTGACGCTCCCAACACTGCGTTGCGCCGGTCCACCCTGCCCGCTGCAATCAGGCAGCATCAAGGTGTAGGCTCCGGCGCTCATGGATGGCCTATTCGCCGTCCAGGACAGTGAACCGCTGGCCACGGCGTCCCATCCAACTCCATTGACGCTTCCAAAGAAATTGCCCGCTGAATCCACCCACAGCCAGACAGCCATCTTTCCGGCGGTAAACGATGCTTCGCCCGTGGAACTTAGCTTCGTCGCAAACGGGATCGACGCGGAACCGTGCAAAACCCGCCCCGATATCGCCCCATTCTTGGCGAGCGCGAACGTCAGGAAACCAGAGTTGGTGCGCGTAATGCCATTTGTTCCCGCGAACAATCCGTTGTAAACGCCCGTCGCGGGCGGCCGCCGCAAACTCAACACATCGCCCGAGGACACGACCGCCTGGCCCAAAGCGCGCTTCGCGAACTCCGCCGCCGCCGCTGTGTACGGAGCGTACACAAACTGGGGAAACGCATTCGTCAGCTTGTCAAATGGAATATTCGCGCCTTGAAAATAAACCGTGAGCCGCGGGTCGATAATCAAGTTGTCCTTGTAATCGGTAAACGATGAGTCCTCCAGGTCCAAATAATTCACATAAATGGCCTGGCTGGCTGCCGTCCCCTGCAAAACGATGACCGCTCCGTCGACCGTCCGGTCCAGCACAAGCCGTCCAATAACTTCGTGGTTCACGAAAGCCAGAGGCCCGTCATCAGGAACTGCCCACGTGACGACGCTCGGAGCGCTCGAACCGTTCGCTCGAACCCAGATCTCAGTGCCGTGCAGATCCCCCAGAT
>Ga0265338_10004169_pt1 | contig 19724 bp, 14 predicted proteins | sample 42126metaG_FD_193579 | JGI IMG/M metagenome (GOLD analysis project Ga0265338, IMG submission 193579) | Rhizosphere microbial communities from Carex aquatilis grown in University of Washington, Seatle, WA, United States - 4-21-26 metaG | ecosystem: Host-associated > Plants > Roots > Rhizosphere...
GATCTGGATCGGGTCCTCACCGAGGCCAAGCGCGCCCAGGGCATTGTGCAGGGTCTGCTGAGCACGTCAGCCGAGCGGCCGGAGAAAAGACAACCGTGCTCGATGAACGACGCGGCACGCTCGGTGATCGAGCTGCGGCGTGTCAGGCTGCAGGCCGCAGGGATAGAGGTGTCCCTTGACCTCGCCGAGGGTCTTCCCTCCGTCATGGCGGACCCCGACCAGCTCTGGGAGGTTTTCCACAACCTCGTGGACAACGCTGAGCACGCCCTTGGAGATGCTGCATCGCCGCGCCATGAACGGAAGCTCAGGGTCCGATCCTGGCGGGACATCGGAAGGGTCTGGGCCGAGGTCTCCGACACGGGACAGGGCATTGCGCCCGCCCAGCTCGGAAAAGTGTTCGACCCATTCTTCACCACGCGCAGGGAAAGAGGCGGCACGGGTCTCGGCCTTGCCGTTTCCCTGGCCATCGTGGAGGCCCTTGGCGGCGATATCAGCGTGCGAAGCGCACCGGATGAGGGCGCGGCCTTCACCGTCGAGCTGCCTGCCGTGGACGGCAAACAGGCGGAGCCGGGACCGGCGGAAGAGATGGACCTGGATGGCGCGCTGATCCTCGTGGCAGAAGACGAGCCGGCCATCAGGGAGTTCGTGCATCACTACCTGGAAAGCCTCGGATGCATGGTGGACAGCGCGGCAAACGGGCAGGAGGCAGTCGCCCTCCTGGCCTATGGCACGGCATACTCGCTCGTGATCTCGGACTTCCGGATGCCGGATCGGGACGGCAAGGAGCTCTATGAGTGGATCCGGGTCAGCCGCCCCGGGCTGCTGCGGCGCCTGATTTACATCACCGGTGACAGCCTGAACCCCGTGACCCGCACCTTCCTGGCGGAGACGCGCCTGCCGTACCTGTTGAAGCCAGTCGTCGCCTCCGTTCTTGCCACCGAGGTTCGGCGGGCCCTTGCACGCGCCGCAGGCTGAGGGTGGTGCAATGACACGGGGCGCCCTGGCTCATGCTCACGCTCTGTCCGCCGCCGAGGTGGCGCAGGCTCTCGGCGCGGACATGGCCACGGGGCTTGCCCCGGCTGAGGCCGCGCGCCGGCTCGCAGACACCGGTCCGAACGAGCTTCTGGAAAAGCCGCGCCCCGGCTTCCTCCTGCTCCTGCTCGGCCAGTTCAAGGACTTCCTGGTCATCATCCTGATCGCCGCGGCCGTCATCTCCATTGCGCTGGGAGAGTGGGTTGACGCCGCCGTCATCCTCCTCCTGGTCATCCTCAACTCGGTCATCGGCGTCGTGCAGGAATCAAAGGCAGAAGAGGCGCTTTCCGCGCTGAAGAAGATGGCGGCGCCGGATGCGCGCGTCCTGCGGGGCGGCATGACCCTCGTGATTCCCGCCCGTGAGCTGGTCCCCGGGGACGTGGTGTTCATGGAAGCGGGCAACTACGTGCCTGCCGACTGCAGGCTGGTGGACACAGCGAGCCTGCGCGTGGAAGAAGCTTCCCTCACCGGGGAGTCGGTGCCCGTGGAGAAGCAGCCTGAGGCAGCGCTGCCGCTGGACGCATCCCTGGGGGACCGCTCCACCATGGCGTGGATGGGCACGACCATCGCATTCGGCCGGGGCCGGGGTATCGTGACCGACACGGGCATGCGCACCCAGATCGGCCTCATTGCAGCACTCCTCCAGGAGCATCAGGCGGAGGAGACGCCGCTGCAGAAGAAGCTGAGCCAGGTGGGACGGTGGCTCGGGCTGGCCGCGCTTGCCATCTGCGCAATGGTATTCATCGTGGGCATGCTCGAAGGCCGCGACCTGCTGTTGATGGTCCTGACGGCGCTCAGCCTTGCCATTGCCGCCGTGCCGGAGGGGCTTCCCGCCATCGTCACTATCTGCCTCGCCCTGGGGATGCAGGAGATGATCAGGCGGCACGCGCTCATCCGCAAGCTGCCGGTCGTGGAGACACTCGGCAGCGCGACGGTCATCTGCACGGACAAGACGGGGACGCTGACGCAGAACGAGATGACCGTGGCGCAGGTGTGGACGGACGACGAGATCCTCGCCGTGACCGGCGAGGGCTGGCAGCCGCGGGGAGAAATCCGGAAGGACGGCACGCCGGTGGAGCTCGGCGCCGACGGCTCCGTGCGGCTCCTCCTGCAGGCCGCGATGCTCTCCAGCGACGCCCGGCTGGAACGCGAGCCGGACGCCGCCGCGGATGGCATCCCTGCCTGGCGCATGGTGGGGGATCCCACGGAGGGTGCGCTCGTCGTGGCCGCGGCGAAAGCCGGGCTGCTGCGTGCTGCCGTGGAGGCGGTCTATCCCCGGGTGGCCGAAATCCCCTTCGACGCGGAGCGCAAGGGTATGAGCACGATCCACAGTCTGCCTGCGGAGGGAAGGCTCACGCACTCCGCGGCCCGGGTCGATGTGGGCGGGCGCTATGTCGTCTTCGTGAAGGGCGCACCCGACCTCCTTCTGCCTCGCTGCATGAGCATCCGCAGCAAGGATCGCACCACGGTGCTCACGGAAAAAGAGCGGCTCACCATAAGGGACGTGAACGCTCTGCTTGCCTCGCGCGCGCTTCGAGTCCTGGGGGTTGCGTACCGCTCTCTGTCTGAGCTTCCCGCCCACCTGACACCGGGAACAGTGGAGACGGACCTGACATTCATCGGCCTCGTCGGCATGATGGATCCTGCCCGGCCCGAAGCCGCGACCGCGGTGCGCAAGGCGCACGACGCGGGCATCGCCGTGGTGATGATCACGGGTGACTACAAGGAGACCGCGGCTGCCATCGGGAGAAAGATCGGTCTCCTCGCCGAAGGCGGGGAGGTCCTGTCCGGCGCGCAGATCGACGCGCTGGATGACGCGGGCCTCGCAAAGGCCCTCGAGCGCACGACGGTCTTCGCGCGCGTCTCCCCGCAGCACAAGGTAAGGATCGTGGATGCCCTGAAACTGCAGGGTCACGTCGTGGGAATGACCGGTGACGGCGTGAACGACGCCCCCGCGCTGAAGCGGGCCGACATCGGCATCGCCATGGGCATTACCGGCACCGACGTGACGCGGGAAACAGCGGACATGGTGCTCACGGACGACAACTTCGCCTCGATCATCGCCGCGGTGGAGCAGGGAAGGATCATTTTCTCCAACATCCGGAAGTTCGTGTACTTCCTGCTTTCCTGCAACCTCGGGGAGATCGGAACGATCTTTCTGGGAACACTCCTTGGCTGGCCCGTTCCCCTCACCGCAATCCAGCTTCTCTGGATGAACCTTCTCACCGATGGTGCGCCGGCCCTGGCGCTAGGCATGGAAAAGGGGGAACCCGGCATCATGGAGCGTCCGCCGCGCCCCCCGCGGGAGCCCATCATCAACAGGTCGATGGTCCTCGGTCTGGCGCTGCAGACCGTCGCCATCACGGTGGTTTCGCTTCTCGCGTTCTGGGTCGGCCTGCACATATTCGGCTCCCCGCCCGTCGCGCACACAATGGCATTCGTCATGCTTTCAGGCTGCCAGCTCGCGCGCGCCTACACGAACCGCTCGGAGTGGGCCTCTCTGTTCAGCGTCGGTATTTTCAGCAACCGGTGGATGCAGTACGCCGTCCTCGTGTCCAGCGCTCTCCTTCTGGCCGCCGTGTATATCCCGGGTCTCAACGCCCTGTTCGACGCGGTCCCGCTTACCCTCTCCCATTGGGCGTACCTGGGACCCCTGCTCTTGGTTCCCGCCGTCGTGGACGAGCTGACCAAGCTCGGCCGACGGATCGCCGATCGCCGGCGGGCGCGCGTATGAAGCGCAACGCCTTGCCGGGTTGATTTTCACCTCCAAGTGCATACAATAGGGACAAGTGCGAATAAGGACAAATGCGTATGAGGACAAATGCGCGGAGTACCGCGCAAGGGAGTACCGCGCAGAAATGAAGCAAATGCGCGGAGTACCGCGCTGGAAAGGTGGAGCTCGCAGTGCCATCCCGTAAAGTGCAGATTGCGCGCAAGACGCGCGAGACAGACATTACTCTCACCCTTGACCCGGACGCAGCCTCTGCGGGCATCATTCGCACGGGCCTGCCTTTCCTGGATCATCTCCTGACGAGTATGTCGTTCCATGGAAGGCTGGGGCTCGTCGTGGAAGGCAGCGGAGACCTGGAGGTGGATGCGCATCACATGGTGGAGGACACGGGCCTCGTGCTGGGGCAGGCTTTTTCGAATGTTCTGGAAAAGACAGGGCACGTGACGCGCTTCGGCCACGCCGTGATCCCCATGGACGAAGCCCTGGCAGAAGTGACGATCGACGTGTGCGGAAGACCCACGCTCTCATGGCACGCGGATTTTCCCCAGCCCATGGCAGGAACATTCGACCTCTCGCTCCTGCGCGAGTTCTTCAGCGCGCTGGCCGCGCAGGCACGCATAAGCCTGCATATCGACGTCCGCAGGGGGGAGAACAGCCACCACATGGCGGAGGCGGCTTTCAAGGCGCTGGGCAAAGCCCTGCAGCAGGCGTACGGCGCAAGCAGCCAGGAAATGTCCTCGAAGGGCCGCATTGGATAGCGGCGCAGCGGAGGCCGCCGCCACGGAGTGCTGAGTACCGCCCGAACGGCAGGGCTCGCCGTCGCTCGCGGAGGCCGTTCATACCGTGGCCGCCAAATGCCGCGGAGTACCGTGGCCGCCAAATGCCACGGAGTACCGTGGCCGCCAAATGCCGCGGAGTACCGTGGCCGCCAAATGCCGCGGAGTACCGTGGCCGCCAAATGCCGCGGAGTACCGTGGCCGCGCTGTTTACTCTAGCGGATTAATCAAGTATCTTGAAGGGAAAGGCAAGGATGAACACGCAGGACATCCTTAAAAAGTTGCCCTCAGGCGGTTTTCTGAAGGTAACGGGAGAGAAACCAGCGCCGCTCACTAGCGAGCAGCGGGCAGCGCTTATCAGGAAGGGCAATCAGTTGTTCAACAAGGGTCAGTTCGGCCTCGCACAGCGCATATTCATCACTACGAAATATTCCGATGGACTCATAAGAATGGGTGACCACCACGCCAAGGGGGGAAAGCCGCTCGAGGCCCTGCAGGCCTACTGGCTGGCCCCTGCGCCGGACAAGATTGCTCCACTCGTGGAAAAGATTGCAATGGTAATGAAACAATGGCTGGCAGAGGGGAAAACGAAAACACAATGAGCAACGAGGAGAAAATGTCAGCGCCCGTCCCGGCGTCGATATCCGAGCTTTCCAAAAGAGGCTACCAGCTTCTCAAAGAGGACCACATTGCGGAGGCGGAGGAGAACTTCCGCCGCATTCTGGCGGTGGAGCCCCAGAACAACTATGCCCTCGTGGGCATGGGGGATGCGGCACGCAAGCGCAAGTCCTACCATGAAGCCATCCGCTACTACGAGGATTGCCTCACTCACCACGTCGGCAACAAGTATGCGCTCGTGGGGCTGGCGGACAGCTACAGGTCCCTCAAGCAGTTCCACAGGGCCATCGAGATCTGGGAGAAATACCTGGACCAGGGTGACAGCGACGTGACGGTGCTCACCCGGATCGCGGACGCGTACCGAAAGGTGCTGGACTTCAACAGGTCCAAGGAAATCTATCACAAGATCCTGGAGATCGATCCGGGCAACCCGTACGCCCTTACGGGGCTGGGCTACCTCCACTTCGATCTGAAGGAGTACAGGGAAGCCCTGGGCTACTGGGAGCGGATGCACGAGAAGGATCCCAAGAACATCTGGGTCCTGACCTCCATCGGCAACTGCTACCGCAAGCTCAGAACCTACGAAAAGGGTATTCCGTATTTCAAGAAAGCGCTGGAAATACAGCCCAACAACTTCTACGCCCTCTTCGGCCTGGCGGACTGTTATCGGGGGATGAACGACCCCCAGGAGTCCCTTTTCTACTGGCAGAAGATCCTTGATGCCGACCCCGACAACAAGGTCATCCTGACCCGCATCGGAGATTCCTATCGCGCAATGAACGAGCTGGACACGGCCCGCGAATACTACAGCAAGGCGCTGAACATCGAGTTCGACAGTTACGCGGTGCTCGGGCTTGCCCTCATCAACAAGGAAAAGGGCAACTACCTGGAGGCAATCGAGAGCCTCTCCGGGCTGCTGGTCAACGACGCGAAAAACCCACGCTTGTACATCGAGATCGCACAAAGCTGGCTCGCGCTGGAAAAGAAGGAAAAGGCCTTGGAAGTCCTGGTGCGCGCGCAGCGCATGGGAATCAAGAACCTCGGCATCGGGGAACTATTGGAGAAGCTGCAGAAACCGGCGTAGCCACGGAATGCCGCCAGGAGCGGCCGCGATGGCGAGGGTGAGCGAGCCCTGGGGGAGCCTTTATTCCAGCACCGCGCGGATTCTCCTGACGCCTGAAGAGGATGACTGCTCTTTCTGGATGACGAACTTCCCCAGCACGCCTGTGTTTTCGACGTGCGGGCCGCCGCAGACTTCCTTGGAGAAGTCCCCGATCGTGTAGACCTTCACCTTCTCCGCGTATTTCTCTCCGAACAACGCTATTGCGGAGGCGGCGCGCGCTTCCTCGATGGTCATGACTTCCATGGTCACGGGCAGCTTGCGGGCGATCTGCTCATTCACAATGGCCTCGACCTTGCGCACCTGCTCCTCCGTCATGGGCTGAGGGTGGGAGAAGTCGAAACGCAGCCGCTCGACGGTGATATTGGAACCCTTCTGCGCGACATGCGTGCCCAGCACCATGCGGAGGGCCTGGTGCAGGAGATGGGTGGCCGTATGCAGCCGGGTGGTCATCTCCGAATGGTCCGCAAGGCCGCCCTTGAAAATCTTCTCCGCGCCTGCCTTGGAGAGCTCCTGGTGTTTCCCGAAAGCCTCGTCGAATCCTTTCCTGTCCACGCTCATGCCGTGCTCCCGGGCGAGCTCTTCCGTGATCTCGATGGGAAAGCCATACGTGTCATACAGGCGGAATGCCACGCGGCCCGGGATGATTTTCTGCGGGTTCTTCAGGAGATTTGGCAGGAGCTTTTCGAACTCTTTCTCGCCCTTCTGGAGGGTTTCGGAGAATCGTTCTTCCTCCAGCCCCAGCTCCGTAGTGATCATCTCCGCCCGCTCCCGCAGCTCTGGATAGAACGCCTCGTTGATCGCAATGACATCCAGGGCAAGCGTGCCGAGGAAGCTGCCTTCCATGCCGAGCTTGCGGCCGTGGCGGATCGTGCGGCGGATGAGCCGGCGCAGGATATAACCCTGGCCCAGGTTCGAGGGTTTCACGCCCCTGTCGTCCCCGATGATGAAAACAGAGGAGCGCAGGTGATCCGCAATGATGCGGAACGAGGTGTCCACTGCAGCGTCGGACCCGTACTGCTTTCCCGTTATTTTCTGGAGATGCTCGATGATCGGCCAGAACAGCTCGGTCTCGAACACGGTCTTTTTTCCCTGGATCATGGCGAGGGTGCGCTCGACGCCCATGCCGGTGTCCACCGTCTTCTGGGCAAGGGGAAGGTACTTGCCGTCCAGGGTCTTGTTGTACTGCATGAACACGTCGTTCCAGACCTCGACGTACTTTCCGCAGTGGCACCCTGGTTTGCAGTCGGGGCCGCACGCGGGCATCCCCGTGTTGATGAACATCTCGGTGTCCGGGCCGCATGGTCCGGTCTGCCCTGCCGGGCCCCACCAGTTGTCCTTCCGAGGGAGGAAGTGGATTCGTTCTTTCGGTATGCCGATGGATTTCCAGTTCTCGGCTGCCTCGTTGTCCGGCGGCACCTCGCCGTCCCCGGCAAACACGGTCACAGAAAGCGCATCCGGCTTGAAACCCAGCCAGCGCGGGGAGGTGAGGAACTCGTAGCTGAATGCGATGGCATCCTTCTTGAAGTAGTCCCCCAGGGACCAGTTGCCCAGCATCTCGAAGAAGGTAAGGTGCGCGGAGTCGCCCACCTCGTCTATGTCGTCCGTGCGCATGCACTTCTGGCAGTCCACGAGCCGCTTCCCCGCCGGGTGCGGCTCTCCCAGGATATACGGCACCAGCGGGTGCATCCCCGCCGTGGTGAAGAGAACCGTGGGATCATTTTCCGGAATAAGGGACTTGCCGGAGATCTCCGCATGCCCTTTTTCCTTGAAGAAATCGATGTAGATGCGCCTCAGCTCGTTGCCGGTCATGCCTGTGAAGGTACGGGGATCGCGGGGGGGATGTCAACACCGGCAAGGTTTGCCGTGGAAATCCCCCGCGTGCCCGCCTCTATTTCCTTCACCCGGGCAACGATTGCAGTGTTGACCGGGGTCGGCACGCCGTTCTCTTTTCCCCGGCGCGCAATGTAGCCGTTGAAATAGTCGATTTCGGTCTTCCGGCCCCGCTCGAGGGACTGAAGGCTGGATGACCTCAGCCGCCGGTACTTGAATCCGATCAGGCGGATGAGGATCGAGCGCCGCAGGGCGGCGAGGGGACCCGACCCGCGGAGGAATGCGTGGTAGTCAAGCCTGCCGGCGTACGGAGGCACTTTGAGCGCGACTGCATCAGCCACTTCGACTGCCTCGCGCATGATGGCCACAAAGAGAGATCGCGCATCGCGCAGGGCCAGCATCCTGCCCATGGGCAGCCCGCAGAGCGCGCCGACGGAGGTAATGCAGGAGTTGATAATGAGCTTCGAATACAGGTGACAGAGGATGTCCTCCACGATCAGCGTGGGGGCAACCGCATCAAGGGCAGTCCTGAGGGTCTGCATGCGCGCACCGTCGTCATTGGCCGGCGTTCCAATGAGAAGCTCACCCGTGGAGGTGACGTCGATGTCGCCCGGGGCGAGCATGGTCGAGCCCCATCCCACCACGCACCCCACGGTGCGCGCTGCGCCCACCACGGCGGCCAGGGCATCCACGCACATGCCGTTCTGCATGGAAACAACGAGCGACTCCGGGCGCAGGAAGGGGACGAGACGCCGCGCCGCATCCTGAAGGTCGGGCGCCTTGACCGCGATCAGCGCGAAGTCGAACTGACCGGCCAACTCCTCGATGGCGGCAACCGCCGGCATGCGCATGCGCGCATCGCCCCGGGCGCCTCGGATCCGAAGCCCTTCCACGGACACGCGGGCGGCAAGCGCAGGGTCCTTGCACACCAGGGTGACATCGTTGCCGTCACGCGCAAGCAGCGCAGCCGCGGCCCCGCCGATGGCGCCGGGTCCCACGACAACGAAACGGGGTGAGTGGATGCCCATGCGTCCGATGGTAGGTTCTCGCGGCCGCACGAGGCAAGACCTTCCCGCGCAAAAATGGTACAAGGTTCTCGGAAACACCTGCATGAAGCGACCCCAGATCCCCGAAGCGCACGGGGTACCGGGCGAGGTACCTCGGCGCCAACCCGCTGTCATCGTGGCCTGCTATGCGACGATCTACGTCGTCTGGGGGTCTACCTATTTTTTCATCCGGCAGTCCGTTGCCACGATCTCCCCGGCCTGGGTTCTGGCCATACGGTGGACAATCGGAGGCGCGCTTCTCCTGGGAGTGTCGGCCGCGCGCGGCGGCCTGAAGCGCCTGCCCTCGCCGCGGAACATCGTCTCCTCGGTGATCCTCGGCATCCTTCTCATCATGGTCGGCAACGGGGGGATCACGATCGCGGAACGCAACATGGACAGCTATATCGCGGCGCTCCTGGCATCTTCCACCCCGATCATCGTTGCCGTGTTCGACGGCGTTCTCCTTCGCAAGCATCTTACGCTGGCGCGCGTGCTGGGGGTGGTGATCGGATTCGGGGGTGTGGCGGTGCTGCTGTACAACGGGCATTCCCTTGGATCGACCTTCAATCCCTCCGTGTTGATAGGTCTCCTGGGGGTTCTGTCGTGGGGCCTGGCCACCAGCCTGGGCCACCGGTTCCCGGTGAGCGGGGACAACACGGTGAACAGCGGCATCCAGATGCTGTTCGTGGGCATTGTCAGCCTGGTCATCAGCCTGGCTGTCGGACCCTCGCCTGCCGTTCTGGTGACTTCCATGTCGGCGGGGTCTCTTGTCGGAGTGCTGTACCTCGGGATTTTCGGATCCCTGGCGTTCAGCGCATACACCTACCTTGTGTCGGTCGAGCCGGCAGAGAGGGTCGTCAGCTACGCCCTCGTCAATCCGCTGATCGCCCTGGTGATCGGGCTGGGTCTTGCCGGAGAGTCCGCCACGCCCCTGCTTCACCTGGGCGTGCCCCTGGCGCTGGTCGGCCTTGCCTTCATGCTCTACGGCGAGAGATTTTTCACATGGCTGCGCAGCAGGACCACCGGACGCGGCTGACGCCCGGCAGGGGACTCCTTCCGCGCTCGGTCCTGCTGATAGCGTGTCCCGCGCTTCTGACGGCGCTCTTTTTCTGGCTGCCCTGGCCTGCATTCGACACATTCCTTGCAGACCCCTCGGGCGCGCGAATCACCGACCGGCACGGCTCTCTCATCGCATTGATGCCCGGAAGGGAAGGCTCGTTCCAGGAGCGCGAGGATCCGTCCCGGATTCCCAGAGGGGCCGCAGACGTCTTCGTGGAGCTCGAGGACGCGCGGTTTCGATTTCATCCGGGCGTGGACCTCGCTGCCATCGCCCGGGCTTTTGCCAATCGTGTGCGCGGCCATGGCACGCCCTCCGGGGCGTCGACAATCACCATGCAGCTTGCGCGGATCATTTCCCCCCACCCGCGGAGAGTTCTCTCGAAGCTCGTCGAAGCGGGAGATGCGCTGCGCATCGAGTCGCGTCTCACAAAGGACAGGATCCTTGCCTTGTATCTGAACACCCTCCCGTTCGGCCGGAACGCGCGTGGAGTCGGGGCAGCCGCCTGGACGTATTTCGGCTCCGATCTTTCCACCCTGACACCGGCGGAGCTCCTTGTCCTGTCCATCATCCCGCGCAATCCAACCCTCTATGATCCATTCGACCATCCCGACGACCTGATCGCCGCCGCGCGGGAGGCCGCCGCGCGGAGGAATCTGGGAATAAGCAGCCGGGAAATCGAACAGGCTGTGCGCAGCGCGAAATCGGGACGCCCTGCCGTAAACGCCCCGCACTTTGCCCGATACATCACCGCGGAGCTCGCGACCGGGAAGATCGACGCCGGCGGAGGAGAGGTGAGGACCACACTGGACCTGGGATTGAATGAGTACATCCAGGGCCGGGTGCGGTTCTCCCTGCAGCGCTACGCATCCGCCCGGGTCTCGAACGCGGCCGTCGTGGTCATGGAGAACAGCACGGGTGCGGTTCTCGGCTGGCTGGGATCCGGGGATTTCCAGGATAGTGAGCACGCGGGGCAAGTGGACGGCGTGCTCATCAGAAGACAGAGCGCCTCGACGATCAAGCCTTTCCTGTACGCGAGCGCCATTCAAAAGGGATGGACCGCGGCCACACTGGTGCCGGACGTACCCATGGTGTTCGGGGCTGCGGACGAGGTGAGCTACCGGCCGTCGAACTTCGACAACAGGAGCCACGGGGTTGTTCGGCTGCGCACCGCACTGGCCAGCTCCTTGAACGTCCCTGCGGTGTACACCCTCTTTCACGTCGGGCTGGAAAGCTTTCTGGGCACGCTGGCGGACCTTGGGTTCGCTCTGCCCGCAGATGCAGCGGCCCGCTATGGCCTTGGAACCGCCATCGGCAACGCGGAGGTCTCACTCCTGGAGCTCACGCGCGCATTCACCGTGTTTCCGCGCGGAGGCACCCTGCCTGACCTTGTCCTGGCTCGCGGTCAGAAAGGGTCCGGCCGCAGGATCTTCGATCCGTTTTCCGCCTGGATCATCTGCAGCATTCTCTCCGACCCCTCTGCCCGGGCCACCGGCTTCGGTACGCACACGTATTTCCGAACGGACTTTCCATCGATGTTCAAGTCAGGGACCTCGAGTGAGTTCACCAACCTCTGGTGTGTCGCCGCCACGCCCCTGTACACGGTGGGAGTCTGGGCAGGGAACTTCGACGGCAGGGCGGTAATCAACAAGACAGGCAGCATTGTTCCCACGCAGATTGTGACGGATGTGCTCACATGGCTGACCGCGCGGGATTCACGAGCGCTGGTGTCCCGGGACTTCGCGGCGCCCCCGAACGTCGTGGAAACCAGGATATGCACAGTCACGGGGAAAAGGGAGACACCGCAGTGTCCCTCCACGCGGAAGGAGTTTTTCAGAAACGCAGCCGAGGTGCCGGCTCTCTGTACCTACCACGCCGACCCGAAAGGGCAGTCGACGCTCCTCCAGGAGGGCTTCCTGGGCCCTGGTGAATCCGTGCGCATTCTCTTTCCGGTGAACGGTCAGGTCTTTTACCGTGACCAGACCCTGAGATCGGGCACGGAAAGCATTCCGGCAGTCCTTGCGGTCCGCCGCGGTGAAGAGGCGTCTCTTGCGTTCGACGGGACCTTGCTGGCGCGCGGGACTTCACTTGCCACGGTCAACCTTCCCCTCGCGCGCGGATCTCATTCGCTGTCCTTGACGAGCAGGGAAGGTTCTGACAGGGTGCTCTTCGAGGTGAAATGACCTCGTGCCCGATTCCGGAAGCTTCTACTCCATCCAGGCTGATTTCATCACTCTGAAGGTCAAAGCAAAGCCAGGGGCGCGCCAGGACTCTGTTCTGGGAGTGCGCGGCACGGAGCTTCTCGTCTCGGTCCGCGCGGTTGCGGAGAAGGGCAGGGCGAACGCAGAGATCGCGAGGGTACTGTCAAAAGCCCTGGGGGTGTCCCGCGGCAGCATAGTATTGAAGCTCGGAGGAGCCTCGCCGCACAAGGTTTTCCAGGTTCCTGTCCAGGCGGCGGCAGCGGTTCAGAGCCTGGACCGGCCGCCTACTTCTTCCTGAACACGATACCCTTTTCGCCCCTGTCTATGGTGACCGTATTCCCGTCCGCAATATCCCCGGCCAGCATCATCTTTGCCAGCGGGTTCTGGACGAGGTTCTGGATCGTGCGCTTCAGCGGCCGCGCGCCGTACATCGGATCATAGCCCATCTCGGAGAGATACGCCCGGGCCTTTGGCGTGGCTTCGAGCGTGACCTTCTTCTCCCGCAGCCTCTTCTGCAGGAGGCCGAGCTGGATGTCCACGATTTTCAGGATCTCTGGCCTGCCCAGCCGATTGAAGAAGATCGTCTCGTCGATCCGATTGAGGAACTCGGGCTTGAAGGTGACTTTCAGGAGGGCATTGATCGCCTCCTTCACGTCATCCACTTTTGCCGCGGCCTGTATCAAGTCCCCGCCGATATTGCTCGTCATGATGATGAGGGCATTGCGAAAACCCACCACCCGGCCCTGGCCGTCGGTGAGTCTCCCCTCGTCCAGGAGCTGGAGCAGGACGTTGAACACGTCGGGATGAGCCTTCTCGATCTCGTCGAACAGGACGACGGAATAGGGACGGCGGCGCACCGACTCGGTGAGCTGGCCCCCTTCCTCGTAGCCGACGTACCCGGGGGGCGCGCCGATAAGCCGGGAGACCGAATGCTTCTCCATGTACTCGCTCATGTCGATCCGCGTCACCGCCTTCTCGTCGTTAAAGAGGAAATCCGCGAGCGTCTTTGCCAGCTCGGTTTTCCCGACGCCTGTGGGTCCGAGGAAAAGGAACGTGCCCAGCGGACGGGAGGTGTCGGATATTCCCGACTTGTTGCGGCGGATGGCATCGGACACCGCGATGATGGCCTCCTGCTGCCCTACGACCCGGCTTGCCAGGATTTCCTCCAGCTTCAGGAGCTTCATCTTTTCCGTGGCGAGCATCTTGGAAACGGGAATGCCCGTCCAATGGGAGACTATTCCGGCGATATCCTCCTCCGAGACCTCTTCACGAAGAAGGCGCGTCTCCCCATTCAGGTTTTCAAGCTGTGCGCTCTTGGCATCGAGCTGCCTCTGCACCTCGGGAATCCGGCCATGCTTGATCTCCGCGGCCTTGGACAGGTTGCCTTCCCGCTCGTAGCGGGTCTCCTCCATGGAGAGCTCCTCGAGGTTTGCCTTGATTTTCCTGATCTCTTCGATTATCCCCTTCTCGTTCTTCCACTGCAGCCTCATCGTGTCACGTGCCCCGCTGAGCTGGGAGAGCTCCTTGTCCAGCGTGGCAAGCCGCTCCCGGGAGGCAGGGTCCGTTTCCTTGGAAAGGGCCTGCTTCTCGATCGTGAGCTGAAGGATCTTCCGCTCCGCCCGGTCCAGCTCGGTCGGCTGGCTCTCGATCTCCATCTTCAGCCGGCTGGCAGCTTCATCGATGAGGTCGATGGCCTTGTCAGGGAGAAACCGTGACGTGATGTAGCGGTCGGAGAGAACAGCGGCGGCAATGATCGCATCATCGCGGATGCGCACGCCGTGGTGCACTTCGTAGCGTTCTTTCAAGCCCCGGAGTATGGCGATGGTGTCCTCGACCGAAGGCTGCGTGGTGTAGATCGGCTGGAATCTCCGTTCCAGGGCGGGATCCTTTTCGATCCGTTTGCGGTACTCGTCAAGCGTCGTGGCTCCTATCGCCCTGAGCTCCCCCCTTGCAAGGGCCGGCTTGAGCAGGTTGGAGGCGTCCATCGAGCCTTCCGCGGCGCCCGCGCCGACCAGGGTGTGCAGCTCGTCGATAAAAAGGATGACCTGGCCGTCACTCTGCGTGATCTCCTTGATCACCGCCTTGAGCCTTTCCTCGAACTCACCGCGAAACTTTGTTCCTGCCACCAGGCTGCCGAGGTCCAGGGCGAGCAGGCGCTTGTTCTTCAGGGAGTCTGGAACGTCCCCCGAGACGATCCTGCGGGCAAGGCCTTCCACGATCGCCGTTTTGCCCACGCCCGGCTCGCCGATCAGGACGGGATTGTTCTTCGTCCTGCGGGCAAGCACCTGCATGACGCGCCTGATTTCCTCATCCCTGCCGATGACGGGGTCGAGCTTTTCCTTGCGCGCAAGATCGGTGAGGTCCCTGGTGTATTTCTCCAAAGACTGGTAGCGCGCTTCGGGATTCTGGTCAGTCACCCTCTGGTTGCCCCTGACAGACCGCAAGGCTTCGAGGGTCGCGTCCCTGTTCACCCCGCGTGAGCGGAGAATTTCACGGGCGCTGGTGTCAGTGTCCAGCATGGCGAGCAGGAGGTGCTCCGTGCTGGTGAACTCGTCCTTCAGACCGTCCGCTTCCTGTTCGGCCTTGTTCAGGACCTTCGAGAGCTGGGGCGACATGCTGGTTTGCGCCGCGTCCCCCTGGACCTTCGGCTTTTTGCCCAGGGCCTCCTTTACCGCGGCAGCAATCTCACCGGCGTGTGCGCCGATTCGGTCCAGCAGGGGAAGGATGACTCCGTCCTTCTGCTCCAGCAGCGCGAGGAGGAGATGCTCCACGTCCATGACGGGGTGGTTGTGCGCGTGGGCAAGGGAATCCGCTTCCTGCAGTGCTTCCTGCGCCTTGAGAGTCAATTTGTCGTATCGCATGTTTTCTCCGGAAAGGTCTTTTGCCACTAAGATACGGCGGGATTCCCTCCAGGTCAAATTCCTGCGCTCCGGGGCCTGTGCCCTGCGCCGATCTTGCCTTGACACCGCGAATCGGGAGAGGATGTCCACATGCCATCACGCAGTTTTCCGAAGGGATTCCTCTGGGGTGCGGCCACAGCCGCCTACCAGGTCGAGGGTGCTGCCAGGGAGAGCGGAAAGGGTGAGTCGATATGGGACCGCTTCTGCCGGGTGCCCGGCGTCATTGAGAACGGGGACACGGGAGACACCGCCTGCGACCATTACCACAGGTGGCGTGACGACGTGGAGAACATGCGTGACCTCGGGTTGGGCGCCTATCGCTTCTCCATTTCCTGGCCTCGCGTGTTTCCCATGGGCAACGGAAGACACAATTCCAAGGGGCTGGATTTCTACGAAACCCTGGTGGACACGCTTCTTGAAACGCATATCGAGCCCGCCGCCACCTTGTATCACTGGGACCTCCCGCAGTCCCTTCAGGACCGGGGGGGATGGACCAACAGGGACACTGCCAGCTGGTTTTCCGACTATGCAGCCTCGGTATTCATGCGGCTCGGGGACCGGGTGAAGATCTGGATGACCCTCAACGAGCCGCAGGTGTCCTCGTTCGCCGGACACGAGGCGGGAATCCATGCGCCGGGGCTGAAGGATTTCGGAAAAGGCGTGCAGGCTTCACATATTCTTCTGCACGCGCATTCCCTTGGCGTGCAGGCCTATCGTCAGTTGAGCCCCGGCAAGCACCGCATCGGTATCGCGCTGGACGTCCACCCCGTCTATCCGTTCACCGACGGGGTATCGGACATCGAGGCTGCGCGGCTGGCGGACGCCCGGACCAATCGCTGGTTCCTGGACCCGGTCCTGAAGGGCGCCTATCCGGATGACATCATGAGCCTGTACGCCCGGAACAAGGTGGCGCCTCTTGTGGAGCCGGCGGATTTCGAGCTGTTCGCGGCCAACCCCGTGGATTTCGTCGGTCTGAACTACTACTTCCCTGAAAGGGTCTATGCCAGCGACGAGGGCGGCTTCCTCGGGTTTCAGTATGCGCTGAAAAAAGAGTGCCAGCGGACGGAGATGGGATGGGAAGTGTATCCGGAAGGTCTGTACGACATCCTGGTCCAGCTGAAGAAGGAGTACGACAACCCGGTGATGATCATCACGGAAAACGGAGCGGCCTTTCCCGATCACCACATCGTGGACGGGCTTGTGCAGGACGACGACAGGATCAACTACATCGCCGCGCACTTGTCCGAGGCGCACAGGGCCATCCAGGACGGAGTGAAGCTGGAAGGGTACTTCCTCTGGTCGCTGATGGACAATTTCGAATGGGCGTATGGATTCAGCAAGCGCTTCGGCATCACGCACGTGGACTTTCACACCCAGGCCCGCACATGGAAGAAGAGCGCAGCCTGGTATCGTGACATCATCGCGAGCAATGGGGGAACCCTGTGAGGCTGACGATTTCAGAGGCGTCCGCGCTGCCTGCGCGCACGCCGGCCACGCTGGATGCCTGGCTGCGCGGCTGGCCCCGCGATTCCTGATAGAATTTGACATGCAAGCATTCTCTTGCATATATTTGAGGCCGACAGGAGGGTCTCATGGCAATCTATCAAATCGCCGAGTACCGGGTGAATGCCCGGGCAGTGGAAAAGGTGAAGCGCTCGATTGAAGAGTTTGTCCGCTACGTGAAGGCCAGCGAGCCCGGCACGCACCTGTACATCGCATGGCAGCAGAAGAAAGACCCGACCCGGTTCGTGCACTTTTTCATTTTTGACAGCGAGGCGGCGCACAAGACCCACGGCGAATCGGCTGCGGTGAAGCGGTTCGAATCCGTCTACTCTCCCGAGTTGACGGGTGGAGACGTCGTCTTCACCGACTACGAGATGGTGGCGACCAACCAGGGTTGAACGGGGCGGGCCGGCGACTGGCCCCTATTTCGCAAGGCCGACCTTCCGGATCCGATTGTTGACGAAATCCGCGATGAGAAGATTGCCGGAAGAGTCGATTGCAATCTCCCACGGTTCATCAAGCATCGCTGCGGTGGCCACGTTGCCGTCACCCCCGTACCCCCCTCCCAGGTGGGCGTTCCCCGCCACCGTGCTGATGATTCCGTTCGTATCGACCTTGCGGACAACGCTGTTGATTTCCGAAATGTACAAGTTGCCGGAAGCGTCCACGGCTACACCGAAGGGCTGCTGGATCCCTGCCGCGGTTGCCGGCCCCCCGTCACCAGAATAGCTGTTGATGTTGTTCCCGACGACGGTACTGATTTTGTTCGATATGTGATCGATCTTCCGGATGAGGAAATTGATGCTATCCGCAATGTAGATATTGCCCAAAGCATCCAGCGCAATGGCGCTGGGAGAATTCAAGTAGGCCGCCGTTGCAGGTCCACCGTCACCGCCATAGGCCGCAGTCCCCGCTCCCGCAATTGTGGAGACTGCGCCGCCAGCAAGGGGGACGCTCAATACGCGGCTGTTGCCCATGTCCGCGATGAGAAGGCTTGCCGTCGAAGAGTCTATTGCAAGGCCGTAGGGATCGCTCAAGCCCGCACCCACCACTATGGTTATGATGCCGGTCCCGCTTGCGATCTTCTTTACAACCTGGTTGCCGGTGTCAGAGACGTAGATATCGCCTGATGCTGGATCTACTGCAATGCCAACGGGGTTCAGAAAGTTCATCGCTATTGGATTGGTCTGCACCGTGGTAATGACCCCACTGGTGTTAACCATCCTGATGAGGCTGTTCAGGCTGTCGACGATATACAAATTGCCGAAAGAGTCTTCAGCCACGGCGGTAGGCTGATGGAGCTTTGCCGATGTCGCGGGTCCCCCGTCGCCACCATAGCCTCCGGTCCCGTTGCCCGCGATGGTGCTGATTTTCGGTCCATCTTGTGAACCGAAGCTTTGCACGACGCCCAAAACCCAGTTCGAGCAGCCCTCGATCGATGCCAGAAAAGCAACGGCGGCTGCGAACTGTAAGGCCAATCGAAAGATCCTGCTGTTCATTCTTCCGTCCAGTCTACCGGGCGCGCCTCGGCCTGGGCGGCGCGAGTGCCACCCTGAGGCTCCTGGCCAGGGGCCAGGTAACGTTCCGCCAGCTGTGGATCGAGCTTTTTCGCACTGGCATAGTCCGCATCCGCCTCATCCCGCTTGCCAAGCGCGACTGCCGCGTTCGCGAGCTCCAGGAGCGCATGCGGGTTGTCCGGTGCCGCGCGGGCCGCGCGGCCGTAGTACTCGTATGCGGCACGCGCATCAGACTTCAGCGTGGCAAGGTTTCCCATATTGAGCAGAGCGTAGACATAATCGCCTTTCGCTTTGAGCGCGGCAAGGAAATCTTTTTCTGCGGGCTCGAGCCGGCCGAATCTGGCGAACAGCACACCTCTGCTGTTGAAAGTCTTCGGTGAGGCCTCCTTCTGTATCGCGTCGTCGAGTGCCTTCACGCGGGAGGCGATCTCGCCGTCGACCAGCTTCGACAACTCGGCGCCGAATGCCAATCTCACCAGGTCCTGGGCAGGGATCTGCGCGGAGGTGTTGTCCGCGGCAAGCCCCACCGGGGGGTAGACCTTCCAGGCCTCATGGATGGGATAGAAGGCCGCGGTCTTGTCCGCGAGGCCCTGCCTCCACTCTCGCGCCGCTTCCCCCCATGCGTCGAGCAGCCCCCTGTCACGGATTGTCGTCTCGATGGGCAGCCAGCTCTTGCCGTCCAGGAAGATGAGATCCGCCCGCTCAGCCAGCTTTGCCTTTGCTTCTTCAGGGGACAGCTCGAGATTGATCGCCATGAAAATGTGGCCGGGCACGGTAATGAATGCGGTTTCGATTCCCACCGACTCGAAGAACGAGGCATAGAGAATGGAAAAATCCGAGCAATCGCCCGCCCTGTATGTCAGGGTCTGCCGTGGGAACTTGAGGAAATCCACTGTTTCAGGATGAGTGGAGGTGTAGGAATAGGGCGTGCTCGGGTTTGGAGAATACGCAAGTCCGTAGATCCGGAGCGCATCGTGGAAGGCGATTGCCGTTTCGAGGTTCTTCACGACCCCGGGATTGCGAAGATCGCGCACCATGGCTGTCACGTTATTTGAAAGGGAGAGGACCCAGGGGTCCTTTGCGGACACGAAGGCCGCGGCCTTGCGGTCGTCATCCCAGGTCATGGCGTTCCGGTCATATACCCGCACACTCGCTGTCGCGGCTGCCTGGTTGCGGGACCCGTCAAACTCCTTGTATGCCGCGTCCACTTCGGCCGTCACCTTCGTCGGTTCCGTCACCTCCAGTATGGTGTTTTTGAACAGCGCGTATAGCGGCACCTCCCGCGTCTACCCAGGCTTGAGCTCCCCGATGGCGGCGGTCTCCTTGGGCCCGTCCATGTACTCCTTGATGATGAAGCTGACTCGCACGTCAGTGAGTGGCTTCGGGCCTG
>Ga0265338_10004170_pt1 | contig 19722 bp, 17 predicted proteins | sample 42126metaG_FD_193579 | JGI IMG/M metagenome (GOLD analysis project Ga0265338, IMG submission 193579) | Rhizosphere microbial communities from Carex aquatilis grown in University of Washington, Seatle, WA, United States - 4-21-26 metaG | ecosystem: Host-associated > Plants > Roots > Rhizosphere...
TGCTAGTAACAATTGGCAGCATAATCTATGTCATAAGAATCTCCAGGGTAATCGTCAAGCCAATAGACGAGTTGGCTTCTACCGCCGAGCAAATTACCGGCGGTGATATGGAAACCGAAATCAACCCCAAGCTGCTTGGGCGCAAAGACGAAACTGGCAAGTTGTCCAATTCTTTCAATATGATGCTCTTGAACCTTAAGCAGAAGATTCAGGAACTTAACGCGGAAAAAGCTACCATTGAGCAAAAAGTTATCAATAGGACCGAAGAGCTTAATAATGAAAAAGCCCGCCTAGAAGCTTCGATTAACAGTATCGACGTAGGGTTTATTATGACCGGCCCCAACGATGACATTATTGTGCTTAACCGTGTGGCAGCCCGCTTACTATCCTATACGCTTACTCCTGAGGGGGTAAGCAAAGTTGATAGTTCTACTCACGAATGGACCACCGACCTGGTCGATCAAAAAATGGAGGGTTTTCCTTTTAAGGAAAATGTAGCCAAGGCAAAATCGCTGGGCCTCTCTATAGAGAAGAAAAATCTGTCGTACGGCGGCAGAATCTTTAGGGTATTTATAGCCCCCATTACAAGTATTAGCAAAGCTGGAAAAACAGTTGAACCGCTGGGTACAGTCACCCTGATTGAAGACATTACCGAACAAAAAGTACTGGAACGTTCCAGGGATGAGTTTTTTAGCATAGCCAGCCACGAGCTACGGACCCCTTTGACCGCTATCCGCGGCAACACCTCAATGATTCAGACCTACTACCAGGATCAGCTGGCCAAAGACGGGGAACTTAAAAGTATGGTTGACGACATCCATGAATCCAGTGTTCGTTTAATCGGAATTGTCAGCGACTTTTTGGATGTTTCACGCCTAGAACAAGGCAAAATGAAATTTGAACCAGAGACATTCGAAGTGGATAAAATTATCGAGAACGTAGTCTATGAGCTGGCCAATACTAGCCGGGCTAAGGGGGTTGAGCTCAAGTTCAACCGTATGCAGCTGCAGACTTTGCCCGCAGTTTATGCCGACAAGAACCGAGTCAAACAGGTGATTTACAATCTGATTGGCAATGCTCTTAAATTTACCGAAAGGGGCAGAATAACGGTGGATATCAGACAAGAAGGTTTGGCTCTAAAAGTGCTGATTAGTGATACAGGCCCAGGGATGAGCGCCGAGGCCCAACAATTACTGTTTCATAAATTCCAACAAGCCGGCGACAGCCTAATAACCCGTGACACCGCCCGTGGCACCGGGCTCGGTCTATACATTTCTAAATTAATAATCGAGCGCATGGGTGGCAGTATTCAGCTTGAATCATCAGCCCTTGGGGTAGGTTCAGTATTTTCATTTTGCCTGCCAATCACTAAACCCCCCGTGCAATCTGGCTGATACTTACGGGGTTCAACAATCAAACACTAGAAGGGCTAAGTAAAAACACCTTGATGGAGGTGCTTTTTTGTTTGATATAGTTTATTTATGACCAAAAAAATTGCTGCCGGCGTTGTGCATGAAGTGCCTGGGGATTTACGCAAAGCCTTGACGAGCGATGAATCCGCTCTAGAGCGGTGGGAAGACCTAACTCCACTGGCACGCAATGAGTGGATTTGCTGGACCATAACAGTCAAGCAACAGAAAACACGGGATGAACATGTTAGGCGGGTGATTTCGGAACTCAAAGAAGGAATGCGCCGACCTTGTTGTTGGATCGGTTGTATTCATCGCAAGGACAAGCTAATAAGCCCATCTGTGCAATGGGTACTGGATAAACAATCCAGGTCCAAATAATTAGAGGGGCAATCTGCCCCTGTTGCTGTGCCGGGTGTATTGTTCGCCTTAAACGGTTATGCTTTAATGCAGGCAATAGCTATGGAAGATACCAGTGGTTCTAATCTGGCGGAAACACAAAATCAGCCTCCTTCTTCAGACCACCCCGCTCCGCCGGCAGACAAAAATCATAATCCCGCTAAGCACCGTTGGTGGGAGCACAAAATTGCCATAAGTATCGTAGGAGTCGCCGTGGTGTTGGCGATAGTTGCTTCACTTTACGCAATCAAACAACATAACGATTTGGCTAAGGCTAAGAGCGGCGCAGCTAAGACAAGCACCAAGATTAGTTTGTCTGATAACGAGTCCGCTGCTGTTAACGCCAATAAAATAACTAGCAACAGTTTCTTCCCTACAGCCAAGAAGCTTGACCAAGACTTAAGATTTTTTAAAAACCCCGAAAGTTACTTTGGGCAAATTTGTACCGGCAGCAATGGAACGGACTGTAAGCCAAGCGTCACCGCTAGCGACATTACCTACTACCAAATCGGCACCACCAAGAGCAACCAGCGGATTATTGTTGCCAGCTACGATCAAGGCGGAGAAAGTTCTTTTAAGTACACCGCTATCGAGACTCAGCCTAACAAATTCGCTATCCTAGCAAGGCTTGATTCCCAGCTGGAACAACAGGCAACATCAGCCGATCCTACGTACAAACAAGGCCTTAATGACTTTAAAAACGCGCTTAGCTCCAATGTTACCCTGAATACGACTGATACTATCATCGAACTGGTCTTTCCGGACTCGCTGACAATCTCCAACACACCAATAAAACTGGCCTTTACCGACGGTCCATCAGGCTATGCCTTGGTGCATGGCCTGAATGATATTCGCGGAAGCTACTTCTCGGATGGTTCAAGCCAACCGGCTTTAAGAAAATTGACTGATTCTAATGGGAAGACATTCTATGAAGTAACGGCAGAGGATAAAGACAATTACCAAGTTATGGAGCTCTACGGCACCGTTAATGCCGTGTACGCGGCAGACTATATCCCAGACGACCCTTTGGTGACGGATGATAACCATCCGCTTAAGGTTGCTTGGACCAGCGGCTCACAGAACACCAGCGGCTATACCAGCGCGGCTTTTGGCTGTGGGTCTGCAACCGGTTACGAAATCGCTAAAAACCTAAGCATCGACCAACTTACTGCCGCTGGCACAGTTAATGGTCAAACTCTTTACCAGCTCCCACCATCATCCCCGTTATTCACCGAATTCTACCAAGACTACCAGGGGGAGCAAGATTTACTTGATAGCAGCCTGGCCAATTTTTCCACTAGCGAGTTCCAGAATGCCCACGCCGTTTTCGTGACGCAAAATTCTTTGGGCGAGCTGCAAGTTTACCAGCGTGACGACATGTTTGTAGTCGGCGGTTGTGGTAAGCCTGTAGTGTATCTTTACCCACAGACACCAACCAGGGTAAACGTAGCGGTTGATGCCGATGTAAAAAAATCTGACCCACTTTATACGACTATGGGTTGGCAAAACGTTCTGGCTTATCCCGATGGCCAGCTAGTTTACCAAGGCAAGAACTATAACTCGCTTTACTGGGAAGGCTTCGGTAAGGGCCAATACCCGCCGATTGAATCTGGCACCGTCGTTGCTAGCTCCACTGCTGTTGCCGCTATCCGTTCGCAGTTGGCTCAGCAGGGATTAAATACCCACGAGGTAAATGATTTTATGAATTTCTGGAAACCTAAGCTGCCCAAGACACCCTATGTCCGTTTGACTTGGCTGAATACGACGCAGATGAACAAACTGGCACCGCTGCATATCTCACCGCTGCCCAAGACCATTATTAGAGTCTTTTTAGACTTCCAAGGATTGAACAATCCTATTAGCTTGCCGCCACAAAAATTGAGCGCGCCAGTAAGACAAGGCTTCACGGTCGTAGAATGGGGCGGCTTACTAAGAGATGGTTCGATAACTCGTTAATTGCTGCTTTTAATAAATGGGTGTTGCGCCCCGGCCGGTTTCCCGGCCGGGGGTAGTGCTAGTGGTGCCTTCAGGCCTTCTTGGCCTTCGCTTTCTTGGGAGGATCGATGTAGAAGCGTTCCCCACGCTTGAATCCCAATCCCGGTACGGAATCACCCAGGACCTCACGGTCCCGAATGAGAAGCTGAGCATTCAACTCCTTCTTCGGGGTGATTACGTATTTGTCACCGAGACCCATCCCCTCCAGCGCAGCGATGACCTCGTCGTCGCTGGTAGAGACTTCGTGTGCCCAGTTGCCATAGCGCCATCCGACAATTCCTTGGGGGAACTGTTCAGACTTGGTGCCGTCTGCCGTGAGCTCTGCACGATGGGCCTCGGAGAACACCGTGATGCCCTCGCGAAGCGCGTTTTCCTCTGCTTGCAAAGGCCTCATCTTGGCGGCGTACTGGTCCTTGATTCCCTGGAGGCGCGCGTCGAGCCGCGTCTTGAGAACCCTGAGCCGTCCCCTAACGCTGAAGTAAGACCTCAGCGCCGAGTTGAGGTCATCGCGAGTCTGTGGAACGCCGCTTCTCGCCGCCTCTCCCCTTGGCTTTGTCAACGCGTCACCCCCTTGATTGAAAAAAGAACACCAGGATTTTCTAGCTATGTCAATTATATTTCCCTCCCCTGTTATTTGCAACCACTAACGGTGTATACTGGTAGGTGATGTTCAAAAATAAAGGGGTGTGAGCCATGGCGCTATTCCACACCGCCAAACAAATAGACAATGCCGTACAAGACTTTGATTATTTAGATAACCGGGCGCTGTATTTTGACTCCGCCTGCCAGACCCTAAGACCAAAGCAAGTTGTTGACGCAGTTAACGAGTACTACCTTGAATACAACGCCTGTGGCGGCCGGGTAAAGTACGATTGGGGCATTAAAGTTGACGAAAAAATTTTAGCAACCCGACGGGCGCTGCTAAAACTGGCCGGCAAGTCAGAGCGCGACTACGTTTGTGCCTTTACGCTCAACACCACATATGGTCTTAACCTGCTACTAAGCCAGCTGCCGCTAAATACTTATCAGCAAATTGTCACGTCCGAGATAGAACATAATTCGGTGTTCCTGCCGTCTATCACCTGGGCCAAGAAGCTCGGCTTGAAGCGGCTAGTTTTGCAGCGCGAGCCTGACGGCACTTTGCTTTACGAGCCCAAAGACCTAGAGAAGTCCGTGGTCGTCGTTAACACCGCCTCCAACGTTAATGGCGCCGACTTATTGAATGCCAAAAAACTTACCGAAGATACACACGCCGCCGGTGGGATTGTAATTCTTGATGGCGCCCAGACCATGGGACACAGCCCGCAGATTATCCAAGACGTTGATTTTGACGCGCTGTGCTTTTCCGGCCACAAAATGTACGGTCCCAGCTTGGGCGCAATCGTTATTAAAAAAGAGCTTCTGGAACGATTAGATTTGAGTTTTATTGGCGGGGGCACCGTGGAAGATGTGCAACACGATAGCTACACCCTACTACGCGATGACTTGGCCAGCCACCTTGAAATTGGGCTACAAAACTTTTCGGGAATTATTGGCTTAGGCGCGGCAATTGAATGGCAAGCCGGCTTCCGGCCGGAGGGTAAAGACGCCCAAAAGCATCAGGAGCTGTTAGCACAAAAACTTTTTGCCGGTCTGCAGGCAAATTCATCGCTTAAATTATTCAATCAAGCTCCCAGTCCAATTATCAGTTTTTATTCGGACAAAATTGATGCTCACAAGTTGGCAATTTATTTATCGGCCCAGGGCATTATGGCGCGCAGTGGCTATTTTTGCTGCCATTACTGGTTGGATGCCAAAGAACATTTGCCGCCGCTGCTCCGACTGTCTTTGGGGCTGAATAACACCGATAGCCAGGTGGACCAACTGCTCTTAGCCTTGAACAAGATTTTAGGGGCCCGCTAGCCGTGTTTTGTATTGCATCCTTTATCATCCTGGGAATATTGAGCATATTCTCGGCCCGCTACCGCCGGCTAGCTGGCGAAGCTTGGAAGTGTGTCGCCCGTAAAACAACTTTAAGAAAATGTGATACTAATTTTAAAGAAGACTTAAAAAACCGGCTGCTAAGCGGCGTGTCCGTATCCCACCCAAAACTGGCGCGCTTTTTTGAACGCTGGATTGAAGTGCTGGCCTTTGCGTTCGTGGTGCTATCCATCTGGAGTTTACTAACTGTTATTCATAGCGGTATTAATCTTTATGTTTACGACACCTGCAACCCCGCTCACCCAGAGTCATGCTCACTTAGTACCGAGGCCTGCTCAATTGATTCCGTGCAGCCGAGTTTTTGGCACTCTTTACGAACCATGCATTTGCTCAATTGGGCGCATGTTAATGCCACACAGGCTGTTGACACGGTTGAGCGTATACCCGACCGGGCCAAAAAATGGCAACCACTAAGTTACACCACCGCAAGCAACACGTACTATAAGCAGTTTGATTCTTCCAAACCCACCGCACTAGAGATTATCGACCCAGGCTGCAAGTTTTGTGCCCAGGACTTTAGAAATATGCAAGCGGCGGGCATAGAGAACCGTTACAACCTAACTTATATTGCCTACCCGATCCCCAACCCTGGGAGTAGCAGCTATAAGTTTAAGAATTCATATTTGATGGCCTCATACCTAGAAGCCATCAAACAACAGCCCAAACTCAAGCTTACTACTCCAGCCGACTGGCAAATATTGCAGCGCATCTTTACCTGGCAAGATCCGGATAGTATAAATTATCAATCGCGGATAGACTTTGTGTACACCAGTGCGCAAACTGAAGCGCTGCTGCAAAAGTGGCTGAGCCAAATTGGCTACACCCCGGCACAAGTCCAAAACATTGCCGACGCCGCCAAATCGCAATCAGTCAAAGATGCGATTGCTGGCAACCGTCAAACAGTCGAAAAACAAATCAAGACAGTTAAGATTCCTACTTTGCTTCTGGGAACCCGTCGCTACGACGGTGTGGTCGATACCAAAGAACTGGAAAAAAGATAGAATAATTCCAACAACGCTAAAGGTTATTGCCTTTTGGCTGCATTAGGTATTAGATAAAAGCATCTAAAAGGGGGTTTGGAAGATGCCTAGTGTGGATATTAACTACGCGGCCGTAGTAGTGGCTGCAATTATCAATATGGCGGTGGGGGCGCTTTGGTATTCGCCCATGATGTTTAGTAAAGCTTGGCTCAAGCTAACCGGCAAAAAAGATATGAAAGGCAGCGGCCAGATGGGCTATGCGGTTTCGGCCATTGGCGCCTTGGTGCAATCTTGGATTTTGGTGCACTTTGTAGAATACGCCGGTTCTACCACCGTCTGGCAAGGCGTGGTTACGGGTTTTTGGCTGTGGCTGGGCCTTGTCGCGGCAGTTATGGCTGGAGCCTATGTATTTGAAGGCCGACCACTCAAGCTTCTAAAAATCAATGCCGGTTATTTTCTGGTAGTACTGGTAATTAACGGCGCGCTGCTAGCCGCTTGGCGCTAAAAATTTAGCTTAAGCTTTAACAGTGCTGCATGCTACAATAAGTAAAGTAATAAGAGGTTAATATCTATGCCACCGCAAGTAACACAAGATCCGCCAACACAAACAGCCCCCGAACCAACACCGGCTCCAGCACCAACGCCAATGCCCGACCCGGTACCACCTGCCGCTCCTACACCGCCCGCACCAATGCCAGCCGATACAGGTGCCGCACCGGCAAAAAAATCTTCTACTATGAAGTGGCTGATTGTGTTGTTGGTCGTAGTTGTAGTAGTTGCTGCTGTTTATTTCTTGTTCATCAAGAAGTAGTTTTTTGTTTTGATTGTTATATCTCTTGCTAGAGTATTAGCTCGAAAGCTACTGCTTATATTTGTTACTAAATAATAAACAGATTGGCCTTATGATTAATCTCCCAATTCGCCAAAAAATAACTATTATGCTGGCCGTCATGTGCGGCATGTTGCTGGCGGCCCTGGATCAGACTATCGTAGCCACCGCCCTGCCGCGGATTGTTTCCGAGTTACATGGCCTGCAAGACCTCAGCTGGGTAGTTACCGCCTACCTGCTGACCTCGACTATCGCTGTACCGATAACCGGTAAGCTGTCTGACATCTACGGCCGCAAAAAGATATTTCTAATTTCTATTTTTGTTTTTGTTTTTGGCTCAGCACTAAGCGGTTTATCGCAAAATATGAGCGAGCTGATTCTCTTTAGAGCTTTACAGGGTGTTGGCGCCGGCATGTTGATGAGCAATGCCTTCGCGGTCATTGGTGATTTATTCAGCCCCAAAGAGCGCGGCCGCTGGCAAGGGATAATCGGGGCGGTGTTTGGTCTGGCCAGCGTTATTGGACCACTGCTTGGCGGCTATCTGACTGACAACTATAGCTGGCGTTGGATTTTCTACATTAACGTGCCGGTGGGTATTTTGGCCTTCTTTATGATAAGTAGGTTTATGCCACATATAGAGACCGTGGGCAGAAAAGTCATCGATTATCTAGGGGCCGGTCTGTTGGCTGGCGGCTTATCCAGCTTACTCCTAGGCTTTGTTTGGGGCGGCAACCAATACGCCTGGAGCTCACCCGAGGTAATCGGTATTTTTAGCTTATCGGCAATCTTATTGATTCTATTCGGTATCGTAGAACACCGCCGGCCACGAGATGCTATATTGCCATTAGATCTATTCAAAAATCACACCTTTAGCCTATCGATGTTGATTGTCTTTCTGATTGGCTTCGCGATGTTTGGGGCAATCCTTTATATTCCATTATTCGCGCAGGATGTATTAGGGCGCACGGCCACTAATTCCGGCGTGATTCTGACGCCGCTAGTGTTGAGCCTGGTGGTTGTTAGTATAGTAGCCGGGCAACTTGTGTCACGCACCGGACGCTACAAGAAATTGGCCGTTGGCGGCACCACCGCCATTACCATTGGCCTGTTGTGGTTGAGCACGGTCAGCATAACCACCACTAGTGCCGAGCTAACCCGGCACATGATACTGCTTGGCGCCGGCTTAGGGCTAGGTATGCCGATTTTTAACCTGATAGTTCAAAATGCTTTTGACCATTCAAGGTTGGGCGTAGTTACAGCCTCAACGCAAATGTTCAGAAGTATCGGCGCCACGGTAGGCGTAGCTGTCATGGGCAGTATCTTGAATAACCGCTTGAGCCATCAGCTATCACACGTAGCCACAAAAATCTCGGCCAATGAGCTGTCCAACCTAAGCCCGGGGAGCATCAGCTTGGTAGTCAAGCACGCTCTGTCCAATGCTATTAGCGACGTGTTTCTTATATCCGGTATCGTGGTGTCAATCGCCTTCTTTGCCAGCTGGTTCCTAAGAGAAATTCCACTGCGCGGTTCGCATAAAACTGAACCGTTCGTAGAAGCTGTTGGCAAAGAGGTTAATGCCACTGGCTCCAGATAGATTTTTTAGACCGCGTATTGATTGTCTTTTTGCTTGGCTTTAATTTCACTCAAGCGCGGGATAAATGCTTGCGACGCGCCCTCCAAGCCCAGAACTTTTAGAGCTCCAATAAGTACGTAAAGCTGGTCCAGTTCGTGTTCGGACACTTTGCCGGCGGTTTCGGCATCTCTAAAAAATACTTCCACCTTTTCTACCAGCCATTTTTCTTCGCTGGCCTTAAGCTGTTTGGGTATAACATTTACTTTTGGTGTCGTGCCACTTGGTTTGACTACTTCCAGCGAACGGGCTGAGCGGTCGCGTTTGGCTAGGTGGCCACGCTTAATCAAGTTGTTTACATGCAACGCTACGGTTGCAACCGAAGTATGCCCGGTGCCGGCCATAATTTCGCGGTAGCTGGGGCTATAGCCATGCTCAGCTATAAATTCTTCTATGAAACTCAGTAGTTCTTTTTGCTTTTTGGTTGGCCGGATCGGCCCGGTGGTGGTTTTAGGTTGTAGTCCCTCAATTTCGTTCACGCTGTACCTTTCCGATAGGCCGAATGCCCGTGGGCTCTATGAGCAACCACCCGCGCCGGTGTAATGAGCGTCTTATGCTTAGCGAGTTTTTCCGGGAAGACCCAAAAACGGTACCACAGGTAGTTCCAGACGGTGAAGAAGCCCGATGACACAAATTGGCCAATGGCTGGGGTAATCCCCACCTGTCTTAATCCGTACAAAATAAAGTAGTTAAGCACAAAATCCACCAGGGTTATAACAATGTAGCGGCTGGTAACTTGGGTCTGATGTTCTTTAAGCGCTTTATTGTTAAACACCCAAAAACGCTGCAGCATAAAATTAACGCTCCAGCCAATAACGTTGCTAAGGATTGTCGACCACCATAGGCTCCAATGCTGCGCGTAATAGAGGTAATTAAGGATTGCGTAACCAACCCAAAAATACACTCCGCCGCTAACCATGTATTCAACAAATTGTATTAAGAGCTTATGCCGGTTTTTTAGCGATTTTTTCATTATACTTACGCTTGTTCGCTTTTAGTATAACAGGTGCGCAAACCAGACCTGCAAGTGTCCACCAGACATATGCTAGTGTGTCATCGGTCCAACCGTGTGAGACCATGTTTACTACGGTCATCCCTACCAAACTCGCCAAAAGAATTTTGGCTAGTTGGTTTTGTCGCTGCATCCATAGCTCATAAGCAATCATTAGGCTAATGGCAATAAACAAGCCCATCCCTACTATGCCGATCTCTTGGCCAATTTGCAGATAGTAATTTTCGGCAATTTTAATTGGTCCTTTGGTGTTGCGCCGGGAGGCCGGACCGGCGCTGCCAACGCCGCTTCCAAACGGATGGTGCACCACGTCAATAGCGGCGGTTTTAATCGCCTGAGCCCGTTGGCTGTTAGAGCTCATTTTCGAAGTCGAGCTACTACTAGAATGCAGCACTATATTCTGTGCCAAATAATTGTGATGTGACACTGCGACAACCCCTAAAATAGTGGCAATGATGCACGCACACAAAACTGCTAATAGGTGCGTTTTTACATACCGGCGTTTTTCGAGTAGTAATAGGGCTATAACAGAGGCCACCACCGCTAGTTCCGCACTGCGGGAATAGGTGCCATACAAAACAAATAAAGACAGCCCCAAAAACAGTGTCCACGCCAACCGCTTCCGGCCTCTATCGGCGATAATCATAGCGCTAAGCGCGGTAATGATAATGGCTATGTAGGCTCCGTAGGGGTTAGGCCCTCGCAGAGTAGACTGTATCCGTACCAAGTTTGGTTGGTTGTCTACTGTTTCGTAAGGCACTGTGGTTGAGGCGCTATAGCCAACATGCCGCAGTATGTCTTTTGGCAACACAGTCATCTGCAAAAAACCAAAAACTATAACCACCATAGCCGGCAGCAATAGTAACTTTTTCCAGGGAAAGTCCGGAAACTTTATCTGTTGGCTAACCGCAAAGGTCAACGCCGCCACAACAAACACCCCGACTGGCCGGATATCTGTCAGCCAGCCATAAATAACGGCTTTATCGGCAACTCTTCCGCTCGCGATGTCATAAATCCCGTAAGCAACCAGCAATAAGATATAAGCTCCTATTACCTGAAATAGCCGGTTGCGCCAGACTATCTTCATGTACTGCTTACGCGTGACTAAAAAGCTAACTAATACTAGGCCAAGGCCAGCTAGCGCGACTTCTTTCCAAATTTTTATAAAATCCAGGTGGTGGAGGCCAAGGCTGGCCAGCCATATTGATAACGCCGCATAAAAAGGCGCCAAAACTAAGATGCCAGCTAACCCCCAGCGCAATATCTGAATGTGCCAATCGGAAGCTCTTCTTTTCTTTACTGCTGTACTAATCTTAATATCCCTTATACTAAGATGATATAGTGAATATGGCTTCATGAAAAGTAACGGATCCCTGCTTTATGGCTTATGTTTGGTGTTGGGGGATTTTCTTGCCCTGGCGTTGGCTTTTATTGGCGCGTATCTTATCCGCAGCAGACTTTATACTGCACCGGTAGCTCACCCTATACCAGGCAGGACCTACGTTGGAATATTTCTGGCGCTATTGCCGTTTTGGCTGCTTATTTTCGCTCTGTTGGGCTTATACAAAAGTTCTATTTACGAAAAGCGCTTCTCCGAAATCGGCCGTTTATTCATTGGCTCCTTTATAGGAATGCTTTTTGTAATGAGCTATGCCTATGTCAAAATCAATCCTATTTTCCCCTCAAAACTGGTGCCGGTCTATGCTTTTTTGCTTAGTTTTGGCTTTTTGGTTATCTTCCGAGGCCTAGCCAGGGCTATTCGTTTTTGGTTATTCAAATACGAGGTTGGGATTACCAATTTATTAATCGTCGGCAACACCAAGGTAGCTGATGAGCTTGTAAGGGGTTTAGGAAATTGGCGTGCGTCCGGATACCGGATTGTTGGCATTGTAGGCAACAAAGAACACACCAAAGACCGCTTCTCTTCCTTTAAAGTTTTTAGCTCGTTTCAGGAGGCTGTAGCTAAACTCCGCGCCAGTGATATCCACAGTATTGTCCAAACCGAACTCTATTCCAGCAACCAGGAGAATAACTACATTTTAGAGTTCGCTCAAGCAAACCATATCGCTTACCGGTTTATTCCGGGTAACGCCGAACTTTTTGTGGGCAATATTGCGGTAGAACTATTCCGCTCATCCATCCCGGTAATTGCCGTTCACCAAACAGCACTGTTCGGTTGGGGCCGAATTGTTAAGCGTCTTTTCGACCTACTGTTGGGCGGGTTAATCCTAATTATTGCTTCGCCGTTTATGTTAATCATAGCTCTGGCAATATTAATTACCGGCGGCTGGCCGATATTTTTTCGCCAGACACGTCTGACTAGATTTAACAACGAGTTCCGGGTCTTCAAGTTCCGCACCGCCAAAAAAGAATTTAATGGGCTGACTCATCAACAGGCGTTCGCAAAAATGGGTAAGCCCGAGTTGCTGAAGACCTTCTACGAGAACGGAGAATACTTGCCGGACGACCCCCGGTACACCCGAGTGGGCTTATTTTTACGTAAGACCAGCTTGGACGAACTGCCTCAATTGATTAATGTCGTAAAGGGCGACTTAAGTTTAGTCGGGCCTAGGGCTCTTATTCCTCAGGAACTTAACGAACATGAAAAACGCCACGCAATTCTAAGCGTTAAATCCGGGCTAACTGGCTTAGCTCAAGTTTCTGGGCGCCGCTCTATAAGCTTTGATAAACGGCGACAGCTGGATATCTATTACGTTCAAAACTGGAGTTTCTGGCTGGATGTTACGATTCTAGTTAAAACTATCCGGGTCGTTTTTTCCGGACGTGGTGCGGCTTAAGGATGCCATGAGGGTTGCAATTGTTTCTGATTGGATAGTGGGTGGTGGGGCTGAGCGAGTTGTCCAAGAGCTTCATAAAATATACCCAGAAGCGCCAATCTATACTTCCTATTGCAACGATGAATGGCGCGACAAACTGGATGGCAAAGTTATTACCAGCTATCTGCAGCATTGGCCGTTTTCCCGCTTGCGCAAATTTTTACCGCCACTGCGCGCCATGTGGTTTTCGCACCTTGATTTAAGCGCCTTCGATTTAGTGATTTCCAGCTCCGGCGCCGAAGCCAAAGGCGTAAAAGTCAAAAAACCCGCAGCGCATATCTCATACATTCACGCGCCAACTCATTATTACTGGAGCCGCTACGATGATTATTTAAAAAGTCCGGGTTTTGGAGTATTTGATTTTCTAGCCCGGTTCGGCCTCAAACTTTTGGTTGGTCCAATGCGCCGTTGGGATTATAAAGCAGCCCAAAGACCGGATTTTCTAATTGCTAATTCCAACTATATTAAAGAGCAAATTAAGAAGTATTACGGACGTGATTCAACAGTTATCCACCCGCCAGTAGATATTGAGCGCTTTGCCGGGCAGTCTGATGAGCCACGCCAGGGCTTCGTAACCGCTGGACGTCAAACCCCCTATAAACGCATAGGCTTGGTCGTAAAAGCCTGTACGGAACTCAACCTGCCCCTAATCGTCATTGGCAACGGTCCGCAGCATAGCCAGCTCAAGCGCCTGGGCGGCAAATCAGTTACCTTCCTGCGTGGCAAAAGTGACGAAGAGGTGGCTCATTATTTCCAAACTTCGCAGGCTTTTATCTTTCCGGGTGTAGATGACTTTGGCATTGTGGCTGTAGAAGCCTTGGCCGCCGGGACACCGGTAATTGCCTATAAAGAAGGTGGTGCGCTTGATTATGTCGAGCCCGGCAAAACCGGTGAGTTCTTTACAGAACAAACTGCGGAGGCTCTGGCCGGCGCCCTAAAAAGATTCACTCCCGACAAATATAACGCTAGCCAAATCCAAAACTACGCCAAGAAATTTTCGTCTGGTGATTTTCGCGCTCAATTCCAAAAGTTTGTTAATTCGCACATGCAAAAGGTTTAGGCTATGTGCGGCATTGTTGGCTATTTAGGCAAAAGAAACGCGCTGGAACCGGTAATCTCGGGCTTAAAAGCCCTAGAGTACCGGGGTTACGACTCAGCTGGCGTGGCGTTTTTTAGCGGCAGCGATAGCCAGGTTATTAAACAAGTTGGACGGGTGGATGAGTTGGTAAAGGCAACCGCGCAATATTCCAAAAGCACCAGGCGCAAGCCAAAAATAGCTATTGGCCATACCCGCTGGGCAACCCACGGCGCGCCAACCCTCGCCAACGCCCACCCGCACTACAACAGTGATAAATCGATTTTTGTAGTCCATAACGGCATTATCGAAAACTTCGCGCAAATTCGGTCTGAACTACAAGCTCTGGGTTACGAATTCATTACCCAAACCGACACAGAAGTCATACCCCACTTGCTGGACCACTACGTAAAAGAAGGTATGGCTTTTGAAGAAGCTTTTGAGCGGACTCTAAACGACTTGCAGGGAGCTTACGCCATTGCGGCTATTAGCATGCAAAGTCCTGATACAATCTACGCCGCCCGGCTTTCCAGCCCTTTAATTTTAGGGGTTGGAAAGGGCGAATATATTTTGGCTTCTGACCCCACGGCCGTTATGGAATATACCAAAGACGTGGTCTACCTGGACGACTACGAAATGGTGGTAGTTAACCGGAATAATTACAGAATAAAAAATATCAAACGCTCTAAATCTGTTAAGCGCCCGGCTGAGCACTTGGAGTTTGACCTAGAACAAGCCAGGCTTGGTGACTATCCAAATTTTATGCTTAAAGAAATTCACGAAGCGCCGCAAACCATTCGTTCTGCGACTTTGGGCCGGATTATTCCCAGCTCTGGCACCGTTAAGCTCGGTGGTCTAGAGAGCGTGGTCAACCAACTAAAATTTATCGACCGGATTGTTATTGTTGCCTGCGGCACTTCTTATTATGCCGGCCTAGTTGGCGAGTATTTAATTGAGGAACTAGCAGGCATTCCAGTAGAGGTGCAACTGGCGTCGGAATTTAAATACCGCAGCGAGCCGTTTTCGCGTAGCACAGCCGTGTTAGCTATATCGCAGTCCGGCGAAACCGCCGACACCTTAGCCGCCTTAAAAAAGGTGGAAGATTACGGCGCCATGCGCATTGGCGTAGTCAACGCGGTCGGTTCGTCTATAGCCCGCTTAACCGACGCCGGGGTTTATTGTCACGCCGGGCCGGAACAAGCCGTGGCATCAACCAAGGCCTTTATCGCCCAGGTGACCGTATTGACACTTATCGCTCTTCATCTAAGCAATGGCTCAACTAAGTTGTTCAAGCCGCTTCTTAAAGAATTGGATGAGCTGCCCAAAAAGGCCGAAGCAATTCTGGCCCAGGCGGACAGTATTAAAAAACTCGCCGAGAAATATAGCTCTTACCACGACTTCTTATATATTGGCCGGGGCTATGCTTACCCCTGCGCGCTCGAAGGCGCTCTAAAACTCAAGGAAATTTCTTATATTCATGCCGAGGGCTATGCCGCTGGCGAGATGAAACACGGCCCGCTGGCGATGATTGATAAAAAATTTGCTACCTTTGCGATTGCGCCCAATGGCAATTTACTAGATAAAACCTACTCTAACATCGAAGAGATTAAAGCCCGTGGCGGTCCGGTTGTTGCCATTGCCACTAAAGGCAACAAAAACATCAAAAAACTGGCCAACGATGTCATCTATATCCCAGAAGCCATGGAACAAACCCAACCGATTTTGGTCGCGATTGTTCTGCAGCTTTTTTCGTATTACGCCGCCGTCAAAATGGGCAAAAATGTCGACCGCCCACGCAACCTAGCTAAATCCGTTACTGTAGAATAATAGTTAGTGAAAAATATTTTAGTAACTGGCGGCGCTGGCTTCATTGGTTCTCACACGGTAGTTGAACTTTGTAGCGCCGGATATAGCCCGCTGATTGTCGACGATTTTAGCAACTCCGAAAAGTCTGTTATTAATAACTTAGAAAAAATTACCAAACAAAAAATTCCTACCTACGAAGGCAGATTCCAAGACAAAAAGCTGCTCGGCAAAATTTTTAGTGAACATAAACTTGATGGGATTATCCATTTCGCGGCCTTTAAGTCGGTTGGCGAATCCGTAGAACAACCCCTAAAATATTACGACAATAACGTCAGCGGTCTGGTTGGCTTGCTCCAAGAAATGCGGGCTCAAAAAATTCCAAAAATAGTATTTTCTTCGTCCTGTACGGTTTACGGCGAGCCGGACAGCTTACCAATAACAGAAGGCTCTCCCATAAAACCGGCAAGCTCGCCCTACGGCGCGACTAAGCAAATATGCGAAACTATAATTCACGACACCGTATCTGCCAGCCCAGGCCTAAAGGCTATTTCCCTGCGGTATTTCAACCCAATAGGCGCGCACTCATCGGCGCTAATTGGCGAACTCCCAAAAGGAATTCCAGCTAACTTGGTGCCGTTTATAACTCAAACAGCAGCCGGAGTCCGCGATATAGTTACAGTCTTTGGCGACGATTACCCAACCGCCGATGGCACTTGTGTGCGTGACTATATTCATGTGGTAGATCTTGCTAAAGCGCACATAAAAGCATTGGAGTATTTGGCAAAACAAGATTCGCCAAACTACGATGTTTGTAATGTGGGCACCGGTAAGGGTACCTCGGTAATGGAAATAATCAATGCCTTCCAGAAAGTCACGGGCAAAGATCTTAATTATCAAATTGGTCCTAGACGGTCAGGCGATATTATCAGCATTTATGCCGCTGTTGATAAGTCAAAAAAGATTCTAGGCTGGGAAACTAAAAAGTCGTTAGATGAAGGTCTGGCTGACGCTTGGCGCTGGCAGCAGACATTAGAAAAATAATTACTTAGGAGAGTGCGTGGAAAGTCTATCTACTATTTTCAAAGCATACGATGTAAGGGGAATTTACCCAACGCAGCTAAATGCCACTACAGCTCGGCGAATCGGTCAGGCTTTTGCCTCCGTACGGGCGCCAAAAAAAGTCGCTATAGGGCAGGACGTTAGGGCCTCCGGCGGAGAACTAAAAGCGGCGTTAATTGAAGGTTTGCTGGTGTCTGGTGTTGATGTGGTTGATATTGGTGTTATAACAACAGACCAACTTTACTTTGCTGTCGGTAATTACGGATACGACGGCGGTATTTCCGTAACCGCCTCCCATAACCCAAGCGAATATAATGGCTTTAAGTTTTCAGAAAAAGGTGGCTCACCTATTGGCAGCGATGACCTTGGTGCACTACGCGACTGGGCAGCTTCTACTTCTAAGCCACTCGGCTCCAAACGGGGGGTTGTGAGCTCCCGGGAGTTAATGGACGACTATATTGCACACGTCTTGTCTTATATCGACCCGTCAACGATTAGGCCAATGTCCGTGGTAGCTAACGCGAATTTTGGAGCCGCAGGCAGAGGTGTAGATAAAATCGCCGGCAAGCTTAAATTAAAACTGCAAAGGCTGAATTGGGAGGAAGACGGCACATTCCCCAAAGGGCCACCCAACCCACTATTGCCCGAGAACCGGGATGAAACGCTGCAACTGGTAAAAGACGTCGGGCCAGATTTTGGGGTAGCCTGGGACGCGGATGCCGACCGGGTTTTCTTCTTTACGGGTGAGGGCGTTTTTGTACCAAGCCCTTTCATAATCGCTCTACTTGCTCCGGTTTTTTTGCAAAAATACCCCAAATCAAAGATTCTCCACGACCTTACCACGGCTTGGGTAATAGATGATGCAATTAAACAAGCCGGCGGCATACCTGTTGCTAATCGTACCGGACATACATTCATTAAAGCTAGGATGCGCCAAGAGGACGCGCCATTTGCCGGCGAATCCAGTGGCCATTATTACTTCCGTGACAGTTTTTATGCCGACAATGGTCTGGTGCCGTTTTTGATGATTTTAGAAATGGTTTCAAAAAGCGGTAAATCGCTGGGACAGCTAGTTGGGCCATTGATGGAGAAATATAAGCTCTCTGGCGAAATTAATTTTACCGTGGAAAATTCCGCCAAAATCTTAGCTGATATTGAAAGTAAGTTCGCAGGTACTGGGGATGTTGATAAGACCGATGGCCTTGTAATTAATAATTCCGACTGGCGGATAAGCGTTCGTACTAGCAATACCGAGCCTCTGCTCCGCCTAAACGCCGAATCAAAATCCCAAGAGAAACTAGATAAAATTGTGGCTAAGATTACTAAATTGATAGAAAGCCAGAAACAGCTCTAGCTCTTCGTACTATCAGACTTGAGCCTCCAATATCTCAACTAGTTGTTTGTAAGATTTCAAATCGTTTACGGCTACCCAGGTGCCTTTAGTGAGCCCTACTGACCATAGCTTTTTTTCTTTAGCTAGTAGTGGGAAAAGTACTTGCTCAAAATCACTTTTTTCGTTTAGATCGAAAAGTTCTTTAAAGCGCGGGAAAATCTTAGGCGAGAAAATAGTTACGCCAATATGTGCCGGCACGGGTATGAACGGGTACATTTGGGTGTCCACAACTTTATTATCGACCACCATCATGCCAGTCGACGCATAGGATTGGCCTGGGGCCAGTACGGCCGTTGCGATGTTGCCCTTTTTCACTCCTTCAAGATAGGCGTTACCCATGTACCGAACAAAGGAGCCTGGAAAATTTAGAACAACATCATCGGGATTAGCGACTATTAAATTGCAGTTTTCTGGAATCGAGCCGTTATCCAAGGCGTTTCTAATCGCACCCCCCTTACCTACTGGTTTTTCTGGGTCATGGCTGTAAGTTATCTTCACGCCAATGCCGGTTCCATCGCCCAGCCGGTCTTCTATGCTGTGCGCGTTATGAAAAACTAAAGCTACAAACTTATTTATCCCGGCATCGCGGTACATTCTAATTGCCATTTCAATCATGGTGTCGCCGTTAGGTAGTTCATGGGCGTTTTTATTAACTTTTTTACCTTCCAGTACTGCCGCGTAACGGCTGCTTTCGCCGCCGGCCATAAGCGCAACAACTGTATTATCGGCAAATTTTTGCCAATCCTTCGCGGTAGCTTCAGGGGGTTCATGAAACCCTGCTATTTTTTTTGCAAATTCATCAAGCTCAGATTGTATATCCATATTTTCCTTTGGTTCTAGGTTATTTTATCACGCAAAAATTTATCAAATTCTTCTCTAATATCGTCGTGCATTAGGGCAAAATCAACCACGGTTTTTAAGTATTCCAGCTTATTGCCGGTATCATAAAATTTTCCGTCAACTATGTAACCGTATACTTTGCGGCCGTCTTTAATCATTTGCTGGATTGACGGTTGGAATATAAATTCCTGGCCTTCTGCTAGATTGTTCATGGCGGTTTTTAAATATTCAAAAATACTTGGCTCAAACAGATAGCCGCCAACGCTGGCGGTACTGGAGGGCGCGGCTTGGCGGCTCCCAGGCTTTTCAATGATGTTTCTAACCTCAATGATATTTTCTGAAACTTTCTCGCCATCTATAAATGCGTAGCGGTTATAGTCTTCGTCGCTCAGGGCCGGAACGCAAGTTAAAAATGACCCGCCCTTATCTTTGTAAGCGGCAATTAATTGTTTAAACCGGCTGGGATTAGATAGCACAA
>Ga0265338_10004171_pt1 | contig 19720 bp, 16 predicted proteins | sample 42126metaG_FD_193579 | JGI IMG/M metagenome (GOLD analysis project Ga0265338, IMG submission 193579) | Rhizosphere microbial communities from Carex aquatilis grown in University of Washington, Seatle, WA, United States - 4-21-26 metaG | ecosystem: Host-associated > Plants > Roots > Rhizosphere...
CGAGCGGCTCGACGGCGGCGCGCGGCTGCCCCTCGACGTGGTCTGTCTGCACGCGATCGCGTCGCGTCTGTTCCCCGACCTGCCGCGCCGGAACATCCGCGCGCTGGCGGGCTACCTCGGTAATTCGCCGGCGAACGGACGGCGCGCGGCGGGGCACGTCGAGGCGACCGTGTTCATCTGGAGCGCGCTCCTGCCGCTGCTCGAGCGCATCGGGATCGGGACCTGGAGCGCGCTCAAGGCCTGGCTCGAGGAGCGCGCGCCGGCTGCACGCCCGCGGCATGCGCGGCGCGTGTATCCGCTGGCCGCCGAGCGCCGGGCCGCATTGCCGGATCGGCCAGGCGTCTACCGCTTCCTGCGCCGCAATGGCGACGTCCTCTACGTCGGCAAGGCGACCAGCCTCAAGAAGCGCGTCGCCGGCCACTTCAAGGCGCGCGGGCCCGTCACGGAGCGCGGCCTCGAGCTTCTGACTCAGGTTCACGACGTGAGCCCGATCGAGACACCGAGCCTTCTCGAGGCGGCGCTGCTCGAGAGCGACGAGATCAAGCGCCTCGATCCGCCCTACAACGTGCAGCTGCGCCTGCAGGGTGCCCGCGTTCAAGCGGCGCTCCGCTCCGCCTGGTTCGCGTCGAACGACCTTCGGCGCGCCGCGCCGGCTCCCGACGATCGACACCGCATCGGTCCGCTGCCGTCCGAGTACGCCCTCGAGCCACTTGCGGCGCTGATCGCGCTCGGTGACGGCGCCTTTCCGACGCACGGGCTCTGCGCCGCGGCGCTGGCGGTCCCCACCGTGTTCTTGCCCGAACGCGCGCTGTTCGACGAAGGGTTTCGGATCTTTCGAGCCGAACACTTGCGTGCCGAACACTTGCGCGCCGAACACTTGCGCGAAGAGCATCTGGCCCACCCCCCCGGTGACGACGGCGCGGAACCAACGACGGCCGCCCGACTGGCCCGAGCGTCGCGCGCGCTCTGGCTCCTGCGCGGGCGCGCCGACGCCGAGCCCGACGATGATCCCGAAAACTCGCGTCCCGATCAGTGGGACCTGGCGCGCGTCCGCCGCCGGCTGGAGCGGAGCCTGGTGCAAACCGGCCTCCTCGTGCGGCGGGCGCGTTTCCTGAGCCTGCTCGCCGACGCGACCGTCGGCTTCCGCGAGCCCGAGACGACCGGCGCGCGCGCTCTCGTGATCTCGGCGGGCCAGATCCGCGACCGCCACGATCTCGACGCGGCGACCGCGATCGCGCGCCTTCCCTCCGGGTCTCCTCGCGCGCGGCTCGACCGCCAGGCCTGCTTCGACGCCACGGTCTACGATCGCTTGCGGGTTCTCCTCACCGAGCTCCACCGCGTGCGCAGTGAAGGAGGCGACGTCGCGCTCCGCATCGGCCATCACGTCTTCGGTCCCGAGCACGTCGCGCGGCTCATGCGAGTGCTCTGACGAGCGAACGGCCAAGAAACGCTGTGGGCCGGTGACACCACCCCAGCGCGTCGGTGTTGATCCAGGCGAGAGGGTCATCCTCGAGGAGGGTTCCACCATGAAACGTCTCGCGCTTGTCCTCGGCTGCCTGGTCTATTTCTTCTGCGCGGGGTGTGTGATCGACGCGCGCGACTCCGGAGACCGACCAGAGAGTTGTCGCGCGGGCGAAACTTGCACTTGCGACGGTGTCGGAAGCTGCGACTTCGCTTGCGCCGGCAGCGGCTGCCACTTCCGTTGCAATGGTGTGACCAGCTGTTCCTTCGACTGCCCGGGCGGCGCCTGCGACATGCAGTGCAACGGCATCAGCGACTGCACGCTGACCTGCCCCGCCGGCGGGTGCAGCGCCAGCTGCAACGGCCCCGGGCACTGCTCGGTGCAATGAGAATCGCCGCCCGGATTCGTGCGAGCGCGCTGGCCGGGCGATTGTCCCGATCACCAGGGGAGAATTTCCCGGATCCGCCGCGATCCGCCGCCGGGCGCACGCTGATAGCCGAGCACCGTGAGGATCGCGAGGCCGGCGAGCCACAGCAACGCGCGCGGAAAGATCCAGATCGACATGACGACCTCGGCGCTGGAGACGACGAGATAGATCGCGGCCGCCACGCGCGCGGTGGGCGCGACCTGCGCTTGGCGGCGGCGGGCCACGAGCAGGAGCGAGAGCGCACACAGCGCCGAGCAGGCCGTGAGCACCACGCCCATGCCCGCCATGAGCTTTTCGAACGACGACGTCAGCAAGAGGACCAGGGCGAGCCCACCTTGAAGCATCACGGCGCTCGCCTTTGGAGAGACGCCGTCGCCGGCCAGCCACCGCGGCAAGAAGCCGTCGCGCGCCATCACGCTGGTGACGCAGGGTCCGGTGAGCATCATCGCGCTGATGCAGGACCCGAGGACCAACACGATACCGATGGAGGCGACGATGGCGGCGTGCGGGCCGGCGAGCTTCGTGACCAGCAAGTGGGCCAGCGTCACGCGCGTCTCGTTCCATCGCCCGAGATCGTCGCTGCCCAGGTTGGCGATGAAGACGTGCGCCATCAGCAGGTAGAACGCCGTGGTCAGCAGCGTCGCTCCCGCCATCGCGAGCGGCACGGTGCGCGCGGGTTTCCGAAACGCGCTGGCGGCGTAAGCGGCGGCATTCCAGCCGGAGTAGGCGTAGGCCGCATAGAAGAGGTTCATGACAAAGGGATTGAGCGAGACCGGATTGGACTCCGCGGCCGGCGCGGGCCACGCATGGTGACCACGGACGAGCCCGAGGAGCACGAAGGCTGAAAGCAGGCCGAGCTTCACCACGACCAGGGCGTCCTGTGTGCCCTTGGCCAGCGTCAATCGGCCGGTCGCCGCGAACGTGAACAGCAGAACGATCGCGGTCGCCGTCGGGAAGACCGGCAGCAACGGCACCAGCTCCTTCAAGAAGGCCGCCATAGCGTAGGCATTCGCTGCCACCGGCGCGGCGAAGCCAACCACGACCGAGGTCCATCCCGCGAACGCGCCCCAAACCGGATGCAGAAACTCCGAGAGATAACGATATTCACCACCCGACGTGGGCTTCATGGTCGCGAGCGCCGCATAGGTGCGCGCGCCGGCCAGCGCCAGCAGACCCTGGATGAGCCAGATGGCCATGATCGCCGTCGGTCCGAGCGCGCGCGCCATGTAGGCGTTCGAGGTGAGCACCCCAACCCCGACCATGTTGGCAACGCCGAGCCCAATCCCTGACCAGAGCCCGATGCCCGGCGCCGACCGCGATCGATCGGAGCCCGCAGGCGACGCGGGAGTCACGATTTCACTTTGCCGGATCTCGCTTCAATCACCAAGGGCGCAGCGGCGCGCGTCTCGCTCTCCGACGAGCGCGGCGATCGCCGCCGTTCCAGGCGACCCGCGCTACCGATCGGCGACGGCCGCCCACATCGCATCACCAATGCGATGTCCTCGCCGCCCGGAGCGCAGCGAGCGCCGATGCTGGCAACGCATTGTTGCGGAGTCCGCAACAGCGCGCGTCGTATCGGGCCATGTAAGACGAATGATTCAAGATAGATAGGAAACATGCAAAGCAAATTCAGTAGGCACACTTACTGCTCTATCCCGACTCGCAATGACCGAGAACACGCAGAAGACAAGCTGGTTGGCCGCGTCGCTGGCGCTGGCCGTGGCCCTGGGTGGTTGTCAGGCGAGCGGCGACGCCGCGAGCGCGGATGACAGCCAGGCGGCGCTGGCGACCACCAATGGCCTGTCGATGTTGAATGGTCTCTCGATGACCAACGGTCTGTCGGGCAACGGTCTGTCGGGGAATGGTCTCTCCGGCAACGGGCTCTCGGGCACCGGCCTGCTGATGAACCCGCTCAAGACCGGCATCCTGGCGACCGGCACGATGATGAACAGCACCGCGGGTCAAAGCACGATGAGCTACATCGTTCGCTGCGCGCTGCCCTCGGGTCACACGATCACCGCCAAGGACAGCAGCGGCAAGTCGTACTCGTTCGCGGGCGCGATCGGCACGGCCCCCGAATGGGAGACCGGCACTTGCAACACGACCTGCCAGGAGCGCATGACCGCCTGCTTGCTCGCGCACGTCAACACGTCGGGCGTGCACATTCCGATCTGGCTCGACAGCGAGGGCGCGATCGGCTGGGGCCAGAACACCAGCTATCCGTTCCAGGAGGGCTCGTTCTTCGGCAACGTGTTCGTGAATCCGCCCAAGGGCTACTTCTGCAACGGCAAGGACTTCAGCGCCGGCACCGTGCCCGGCCGCCTGGGCGTCGGCCAATCCAACGCGCCCTACTCGGATCCCTTCGGCACGCCTGGCCCGTGCGCCTCCAGCTGCACCGCTTCGTCGGCGAAGACCAACGGCGTGGCCGACGGCTTCTCCACCTGCTACGGCTACACCCACGTCGTGACCGTGTGGCGCAACTTCGACGTCAACACGCAGTACTCGATCTGCAACCGCGAGAACACCAAGTGTCTCGAGGTCGCGGGCAGCAGCACCTCCAACGGCGCGGCGATCCAGCAGCGGGTCTACAACGGTTCGAACAACCAGCGCTGGACGATCACCCAGATCTCGACCGGCAAGTACAAGGTGATCAACGTCTCGAGCGGCAAGGCGCTGGATCTCACGGGCGGCGCGACCAGCGACAACACCGCGCTCGTGCAGAACAGCTACTCGGGCGGGTCGTCGCAGCTCTGGGCTCTGCCGTCGCTGGGCAACCCGGGCGACGGCGGCGTTTACGAGTTCAGCCCGTCGAGCAAGGGCACCTCGAGCATCTGGCCGTCCGGGGGCAACTCGAACGACGGCACCCCGGTCGTCACCACGACCTACGGCGCGGCCGACATCCAGAAGTGGCGAATCACGCCGCTCTAGTCCGAGAGCAAGCAACGACCGGGGGTCGATCGCCGTCTCATGCGGGGCTCGACCTTTCGTCGTTTCAGTTGTTTCAGTCGTCGGAAGAGCGCGACGCGCGTCACAGGCGCATCACTCGACGGTCACGAACAGGCGGCGTTCGACCGGCGTGTTGAAGCCCGTCTTCTCCTTGCACACGATCGTCATGCTGACGGCGTTCTTGCTGCGCGCCACGAACTCATCGTCCGACTGCACGCGAAACGTGTAGCCCTTCATGTAGCTGAAAATCGCGTGGTCGGCGCCCTGATAGGTCAACCGTGACGCCACGACGTGACGGCCCGCGGGAAGCGAGCCGGTAAAGATCTGCTGTGCCTCGCCGCGCCCGGCGTTGGTAATCACCGTTGGCAACTCGGCGCCGTCCATCACGAAGCGCGCCTCGACCAGCTTGTAGTTGTTCCCCGCTTCGTTCTTGAAGCGCAGCGTGGCGCGCGCCGGCGCATCGACGGCGGACGCGGGCGCACTGACATCCTCGCGCGCCGCGACCACCTGGCCCTCCGGCGCGTCGCCGGCATTCGTCGCGTGCCCGAGCTTGGTCTTCGGCCGCTGTTGCTCGGTGGCGACGCGGGTCGCTCGCGTCCGAACCGCCGCTTCGTCTTTTCCAGCGCGAGCGGGCGCCGGTTCGGCCTTGGCGGGCTGCCCTTCCTTGTCCTTCATCGTCCCGGTCTCGGCCTTGGTTTCGGTCTCCGTCTTGTTCTCGCCCGCGGTCTGGACTTCCGCGCTCGGCGGCAGAGGGGGCGAAGCATTGGGCGGCACCACCGGTTCGGTCGAGGCCGGCGGTGGCGGTGGCGCCGGCCGGCGGCAACTCGCCCCGAGCACCAACGTGAGTAACAGCACTTCGCAGCGGCGCGCCATGGGTCACCTCCCGACCCGAGCATAAGCACAAAGCCCGGCCCGGTGTGATGCCGGTGCGCACACGACGTTCGGGCGGGCTCCCTCCAAGAAATTTGAGCGACGCTACGCCCGTGCCGGGAACTATGGGTTACGGGAATGGGCAACGTCGCCACCGTGGGTGGCCGACCCACCTGAACTCACGAAGATTAATCACCTAATCCGGACACTCTCACCACTCGCGCGCTGCCTTAAAACAGGAAAATCATTTAAAATATTAGTCTCACGCGTAGGTGTCGTTCATGAAGACGTCTCATCTGATCCTGATCGCTCGCCGTTCCTTGGTCATCCTGCTGCTGCCAGCGCTGTCGCTGGCGGCGGCGTGCACATTCAACGCAGAGCGCCCGGGGGGCGGCGGTACCACGACGCCGCCCACGCCGGCACCGATTGCCGGCCTGACGTCGATCCGGATCGACCCGCCAAACGCCACGGTGACGCTGGATCTATCGAAAGCGCCGCCCACGCAAAAGTTCGACGCCTACGGGACGATCAACGGCCACGAGCAGAAGATCACCGATCGCGTGAGCTGGTCCTCCGACCGCACGATCGTCGCCACCGTCGACAAGAACGGCCTGGCGACGGTGGGCACGACCGGCGGCATCGCCACGATCAGCGCGCGCAACGGCAACATCGCCGGCAACGCGCACCTGACCGTGCAGCTCACCGGCGTGTTCACCGCCGACGGCCCGGGCGCGATGCCGGCACTGCCAGCCAATCCGGGCTCGAAGTTCACTGGCACCGCCGACACGTCGCGGGCGCCGCAGCTGGTCTATCCCAACGACCACGTGCTGTTTCCGCCCAACGTCTTCGGGATCGAGGTGCACTACCGCAAGGGCAGCTCGTCGAACACCCTGTTCGAGGTCCGCTTCAAGAGCAGCGTCGGCGACTTCACCGTCTACACGCGCTGCGTGGCGCTCGCCGACGGCTGCCTGTACGCGCCGAGCCACCAGGTCTGGAGCTACATCGCCGAGACCAACCGCGGCGCCGGCCTGGTGCAGCTGACCGTGCGCGGAACCGACGACAACGGCAGCGCCGTCGGCGCCAGCGCGATGTTCACGCTGCAGTTCTCGAAGGACGACGTGCGCGGCGGCCTCTACTACTGGACGACGTCGGGTGACACCGGGATCATGCGCTGGAACTTCGGCGACACCACGGCCACGACCGCGACGCGCTTCATCGGCACGCAATTCACCAGCGGCACCTGCGTCGGCTGCCACGCGCTGTCCCGCGACGGCACCAAGATCGTCGCGTCGGCGGGCGGCCAGAACAGTGGCAAGGTGCTGCTGTTCGACGTCGCCAACGCCAAGCCGCTGGCCGGCTACCCGCTGGCGCAGCTGAGCCAGTTCGAGGCGTGGGACCCGACCGGCACCCGCTTCGTCGGCCTCTACACCGACGACAAGAAGACGGGGCCGTCGGATCTGATCCTGTTCAACGGCATGACCGGCGCGGTGACCGGCAAGATCTCCGTCGGCGGGCGGCGCGCCGACCACCCCGACTGGTCGGCTGACGGCAAGCGCATCGTGTTCACCAGCGTCGACCCGGCGGGCAGCTACACCGACCAGCGCCCGGGGAAGTCGGGCATCTCCTACGTCGACGACGACGGCACCGGCAACTGGACCGCGCACGATCTGTTGCCGGCGGTCGCGGGCAAGAACCGCTACTACCCGGCGATCTCGCCCGACACGTCGTTCCCGGTGATGATCTTCAACGAATCGACCTGCCCCTCGGGCAGTAACTACGACACCAGCTGCGACGCCGACAGCGATCCGTCGGCGAAGATGTGGGCCACGCCGCTACCGCCGGCCGCGACCAAGCTGGTCGAGCTCGCGGCCGCCGATTCGCCCGGCGTCGCCGACAAGGGGACGACAAACCTGACCGACTCGTTTCCCAAGTGGGCGCCGTTCACCTTCCAGCTCGACGAGGAGCACACGCTGCTCTGGCTCACGGTGTCGTCGATCCGCCAGTACGGCTTGCGGCCGCCGCCGGCGAACAACAGCAGCGAGAGCGCGTCGGGCACGCTGATCTGGATGGTCGGCTTCGATCCGCAGGCGCTGGGCAACGGCACCGATCCCAGCTTCGCGGCGTTCGCCCTGCCGTTTCAGGACATCACCACGTCGAACCACATCGCGCAGTGGACCCAAGAGGTGGTCGGGATCATTCCGTAGTCAACGGGCACCGTTGCTTGCGTGTCGGCAGCGGCGCCTTATCCTCCTCGCCTCACCCAACCCGGGACCGGAGGAACCATGAAGACTTCACTGCGCACGCTGACTCTCGCCGCCGCTCTGCTCTCACCTGCTTTCGCATTCGCCGCCGCGCCCAAGACCTATCAGGTCACGGGTCCGATCGTCGAGGTCAACGCCGACACGATCACGGTGATGAAGGGCAAGGAGAAGTGGGAGATCGCTCGCGACAAGGACACCAAGGTGACCGGCGAGCTGAAGGTCGGCGCGAAGGTCACGATCATGTACCGCATGACCGCGACGTCGGTCGAGGCCAAGGAAGATGCCAAGGCCGAGAAGAAGAAGTAGCGCGCTCAGAGACTGAGCAGGATCTTCGAGACGTCGTAGAGGACGTCGCCGCGCGCGGGCACGGGCACGTGCCGTACGCGCGCGCGCACGGCCGGCTGATCGACGCGATCGACGAGGGCGTTGTACGCGTACGCGAGCAGCGTGCGCAGGTGAATCACGTCGTGCAGGTTGTATTCGGCGAAGAGCCGGAGCGCGTCGCGATCGCCGTGGCGCCCGCGTCCGCGGCGCCACAACCAGCCGGCGTCCCACCCGTCGATCGCGGCCAGGTGCGCGGGGCGGGCCAGCCGCAGTTCGTGTAGCCCACGCTCGATCGATTTCAGCCCCCCGTCGTGGCCGAGGCGCGCGAGCACATGCCTCAGATCGACGTGACAGCCAGGCGGCGTCCACTCGGGAAACGCGCGCCGCAGGATCGGCACGTCGAACGAGAGTCCGTTGAACGTGACCAGCATCGATTGGCCGCGCGCGACCTGCGGGAACAGGTGCAGGTCGCGGCCGGCGAGGAAGATGCGCGGCCCATCGCGATCGAACCAACCGATCGCCGAGATCCCGGCGAAGCCCAGATCGTCGTCGCCGGTCTCGATGTCCAGATAGGCGGCATCGCCGGCGAACGCCGAGAGCATGCGCCAGTGCTCTCCCGACGGCAGCATCGCCGCGAGCGCGTCAGCGTCGCCTCGCGCCAGCGCGGCGCGCGCGCCGGCGGCGGCGCTGCGCAATTCGGGATCGCGGCGCTTCGATAGCGCGGTCGCCGTCTCCGGCACGGCCAGCAGATCGTCCCAGCTCGCAAGACCGCGCGCCCACAGCGCCTGCTCCTTCGCGGGACCGATCCCACGCGCGATCTGGAACGTCGATTCGAGCACGTCGACGGCGGCCTCTACCTGAACAAACTATCAGGTCGCGCGCCGCCGCGCGAGAAATCTTCAACCGATGCTGCGGACCACGCCTCCGTCGACGCGGACGGAAGCGCCGTTGGTGGCGCTGGCGGCGGCGCTGGCGAGGTAGACGATCATGTTCGCGACCTCGGCCGGCGTCGCGAACCGCGCCAGCAGCGACGACGGGCGCGCGGTCGCGAAGAACTCGCGTTCCATGGCTTCGAAGCTGACCCCGCGCGACGCTGCCAGGTCGCGCACGAACGTCGACACGCCTTCGGAGCCGGTCGGTCCGGGCAGCACGCAGTTGACGGTGACCGCGGTGCCGCGCGTGCGCTCGGCCAGGCCGCGCGCGATCGCGAGCTGCGCGGTCTTGGTGGTGCCGTAGTGGATCATCTCGACGGGAATCTGCAGCGCCGACTCGCTCGAGACGAAGATGATGCGCCCGCGGTCGCGCGCGAGCATGCGGGGAAAGTAGTGGCGCGACAGGCGCACGCCGCTCATCACGTTGGTCTCGAAGAAGCGCGACCACTCGGCGTCGCTGATCTCCTCGAACGCCGCGGGCGCGAAGATGCCGGCGTTGTTGACCAGCACGTCAGTGTCGGGCAGCGCTTCGATCACGCGCTGGGCGCCGGCCGCGCTCGACAGATCGGCGGCGATGCCCTCGACGCGCGCGCCGGGAACCGCGCCGCGCACCTTCGCCACCGCAGCCGCGACCCGCTCGGCCGTGCGCCCGTTCACGAACACGCGCGCCCCCTCGTGCGCGAACAGCTGCGCCGACGCGAGACCGATCCCCGCGGTCGACCCGGTCACCAGCACCGTCTGATCCTTCAATCCGAGTTCCATGGCTCCTCGAGCAGATGAGGGCCCAAGGCTAGCACGCGAGAAAATCCCGACGCGGCGCGATCGCCTCTCCCGCGGCCGGAGCTGCTATCCTGCGCCGGTGAATGCACGAACCGACCTCCGGCGCATCGCTCACCAGGCAATGATCGACCGGGGCCTGCTCCCGGAGTTCTCCGACGACGCGCGGGCCGAGGCACAACGACTGGCCACGAGCGCGGGCAACACGCCGCCCGATCGGGACACGCGCGATCTGCGCGGCCTGCTCTGGGCGTCGATCGACAACGACGACTCGCTGGATCTCGACCAGCTGTCGGTCGCCGAGGCGTTGCCGTCGGGCGCGACGAAGCTCCTCGTCGCCATCGCCGACGTCGACGTGAAGGTGCGGCTGGGCTCGGCGCTCGACGATCACGCGCGCACCAACACGACGTCCGTCTACACCGACGCGCAGATCTTTCCGATGTTGCCGGAGACGCTGTCGACGGATCTGACGTCGCTGAACGAGGCGCGGGAGCGCCACGCGATCGTCATCGAGATGGAGGTCGCCGAGAGCGGCGAGGTCACGAGCGGGCAGCTCTACCGCGCGGTGGTCGTCAACCACGCGAAGCTGGCCTATAACAGCGTCGCGGCCTGGCTCGACGGCACGGCTGGCGCGCCCGCGAAGGTTGCGGCCGTGGCCGGCCTCGCCGACAACCTGCGCCTGCAAGATCGCGTCGCGCAGGCGCTGCGCCGGCGGCGGCACGAGCGCGGCGCGCTCGACCTCGAGACGCTCGAACCGCGCGCGGTGTTCGAGGGCGAGGCGGTGACCGACTTGCGCCTCGAGCAGCGCAACCGCGCCAAGGACCTGATCGAAGACTTGATGGTCGCCGCCAACGTGACGACCGCGCAGTTCCTCCAGGACAAGAGGTTCCCGTCGCTGCGCCGCGTGCTCCGCTCGCCCGAGCGCTGGGCGCGCATCGTCGAGCTCGCCGGCAGCTACGGCACCCACCTGCCGGCGGAGCCCGACGCCCGCGCGCTGGAGGAGTTCCTCAACGAACGGCGCGACAAGGATCGCGATCGCTTTCCGGATCTGTCGCTCGCGGTGGTCAAGCTGCTCGGGCGCGGCGAATACGCCGTCGAGGCGCCCGGCGGCGGCGCGACCGAGCACTTCGGGCTCGCGGTCAGGAACTACGCGCACTCGACGGCACCCAACCGGCGCTTCCCGGACCTCGTGACTCAGCGCCTGATCAAGGCCGCCTTCGCGGGCCAGCCCCCGCCCTACAGCGTCGAGGCGCTCGGCATTCTCGCGCAGCACTGCACCGTCGCCGAGGATGCGGCGGCCAAGGTCGAACGACAGGTGCGCAAGTCGGCGGCCGCGCTGCTCCTGCAAGGGCGCATCGGCGAGACATTCGATGCCTTCGTCACCGGCGCCTCGGCGAAAGGAACCTGGGTGCGGCTGGTGCGTCCGCCCGTCGAGGGCCGCGTCGTGACTGGCTTCGACGGTCTGGACGTCGGCGACCGTATTCGCGTGCGGCTGGATCACACCGACGTCCAGCGCGGATTCATCGATTTTTCACGAAAGAAGTGAGCGCGCTCCCCCGATGAAGAAACCGGAGCACACCGAGATCCCGAAGAGAGCCGCCAGCGCGGCGTCGTCCGACAACCCCGCACCGACGGTGGCCTATCGCAACCTGGCGTTCATGGACAGCGACGACGCCCGCCCGCTGCGCATCCTGGCGGAGTATCTGTCGCCGCTGCACGCCTTCGAGCAACAAGGCGTCCGTGACACGATCGTCTTCTTCGGCTCCGCGCGCATCGTTCCCGGCGGTCCCTTCGGCCGCTACTACGACGAGGCTCGCGAGCTGGCGCGCCAGCTCACCGAATGGTCGATGAGCACCGAGGGCCACGAGCATGACCGGATCGTCTGCTCGGGCGGAGGCCCGGGCATCATGGAGGCCGCGAACCGCGGCGCGCGCGACGCCGGCGGCCGCAGCATCGGGCTCAACATCGGCCTGCCGCAAGAGCAGCGCCCGAATCCGTACATCACGCCCGGCCTGTCGTTCGAGTTCCACTACTTCTTCATGCGCAAGCTCTGGTTCGCGCACCTGGCGCGCGCGCTGGTGGTCTTTCCCGGCGGCTTCGGAACGCTGGACGAGATGACCGAGATCCTGACGCTGCAACAGACCGGCAAGCTGGATCAGCGGATTCTGATCCTCCTCTACGGCGCCGCGTACTGGAAGGAGATCATCAACTTCGACGCCCTGGTCAAGCACGGCATGATCGGCGCCGACGACCTCAGTCTGTTCAAGTTCGTCGACGATCCCACATCGGCATTGAGCCTGATCAAGGCGGGCTGCGCACCTTCAGCGACCGACGCCAGGCCCGCCTTCGCGTCATCGAAGCACCCGTGCGGCGACGACGGCTGACCGGCGCGACGCTCGCCGGCGTCCCTCAGCGTCGACCGGCGGCCGCGGGCGTGTGATCGGCGGCAGACGCCGCGGCAGCCCAGGCGCTGAATGTGAGCGTCTCCTTGCGCGCCTCCCACTCCGCGGGCGTGAAGACGCTCAGGTCTTCGCGCTGAAAGCCCGGCACGTTGTCGCCGACGGCGAGCGTGCCGCCCTCGCGCTCCTCCGATGCCAGCGACGCATCGATCGCCAGGCCGTGCGCGCGCGCCCAGTCGCCGATGCGGATCTCGGGCAGCGTGCGCACCGTGGCCGCGGACCAGTTGGGCAAGGCGAGCTCGGCCGCCAGCCACGTCACCACCGGGCGCGTCAGGAAGTACGGACGGTGTCCGGTCCCGTCGGTGAAGCCGAACTCGAAGACGGCGTCGGGCCGGCCGGCCAGCGCCCGGGCCCGCGTGCGCAGCTCGACGAAGAACGGATCCTGCGCTTTGGCGACGATCGAGTCGGCGCGGCCGTTCCAGATCATGATCGGCCCGCGCGAGACCTGGAGCGCGTACAGCACCGCGCCCCGATCGCCCAGGAAGGCGAGCGATTGGTACGGCAGCCCCTGGCACATCTTCTTGCTCTTGTCCCAGTACCCGCCCGGACCGTCGAGATTGCCGCCGCCCACCATCACGCAGGCGCGCAGGCGCGGCTCGACCGCGCCGGCGAGCGCGAGCACGAACGAGCCCATCGAGTAGCCGCCCGCGCCGATGCGCGCCGGATCGATCTCGGGGCGCGACGCCAGGTAAGAAACGGCTTGCATCACGTCGGTGATCATCAGGCCGGCGAGCCGCCGCGCCATCGTCACGCCACCCTCGAGCTTGTCGTGCTCGCGCGTGTGGGACTCGCGCGTCGCGCTGCGCTCGCCTTCGCCCGCCTGATCATAGGTCAGCACGGCGGCACCCGCGCGCGCGAAGACAATCCCCGCGTAGTACGAATACCAGGAGTACTTGTCGCCGCCGTGGCCGTCGACCACGATGAACGCCGGAATGTGCCCCTTGGGCAGCGGCTTCGGCAAATAGAGGATCGCCGGCACGCGCATGCCGAGCTCGGTCGCGTACGTGACGGCTTCGGCCGTAACACCTGGCGCGGGCTCGAAGCGGCGATGGGTCTTTCCGTCGACGGGCGGCAACGGATCGGGAACGAAGAAATTCGCCCGCACCTGCGCGCGCAACGCGGCCACGCGCGCGGCGGTCAACGGCTCGGCGCTCGCCGGGCGGGACGAGACAAGCAGCAGGCTCGCCATCACGATGGCGAGTGACCTCGGGTGGTCGAATCCGATGACGCCGGCGGCGGCCATCCCGCGACACTAGCTCAGCCCGGGAACTCCTTCGTCGAGATTCGCCAGCTTCCCGTGCGTATCCGCCGCGGGCGCATGGCCACCTCTTCGTCCTCGGGCGTGGACGGCGTCAGCTTGATGTTCTCGATCGGCGTGTGCGGAACTTCGGCGTCGTGGCACAGCACGCCGCGCGCGGTCTTGAGAGCGCGCCCGGCGCGGTCGCCGTGCAGCACATCGGTCAGCGTCAGCATGCCGGTCGGGTGTCCGCGGCGATCGAGGACGATGAGCCGAGACTTGTGCGAGTCGCGCATCCGCTTCTCCGCGGCCGCAAGGTCTTCGAAGTCCGAGCAGGCCACGGTGTCGCGCGTGGTCACCGCCGACACCGGCGTCTCGTCGAGCGACAGCCCTTCGGCGCATACCCGAACGGCCAGATCGCGATCGGTGACGATGCCCTCGAACTGCTCGGGCGTCGCGCCCGACACCAGCAGCAGGCCGACCGACTGGTCGCGCATCAGGCTCGCGGCCTGGCGGACGCTGGCCGAGCCGGGGATCCAGAGCACCTCAGGGTTCATCAAGTCGCGACACTTCACGGTCTCACCTCCGCGCCCCTATCTGGCCAGCGCCGTGCACCAACGTCGGAATTGCCCCTTCTTCGGACGCTTTGCGTGCCACCTTGAGACGAGTTGTGAAAAAGTTCTGCGCGCCGGCTCTACGGCAGGAGCGCGATCTTCTTTTGCACGCCGTCGGCGAGCTTCGACCCCGGCTGCAACTCCAGGAACTTCTGGTAGGCAGCCCTGGCGTCGGCGGTCTGCCCGGCCTGCGCCAGCGCATCGCCCAAATTCGCGTACGCGATCGCACGTCTGGGATCGAGCGCGATCGTCTTTTGATACCAGGCGATCGCATCGTCGTTGCGCCCGAGCTTGAAGTAGGTGAAACCGAGGTTGTTGGTCGCCATGACGTGCCCGGGATGCAGCGCCAGCACGTGCAGGAACGACTGCGCCGCCTCGTCGTAGCGCTTCTCGCGAAACAGGCTCATCGCGCGCTGGATCTCGCGCCGCGCGTCCTCGCTCTCGTTCTGAACGGTTGCGGTCTCGACCGCGGCGGCACCGGCGTCGCGTGTCCCGGCGGCCGGTGCCGGCGCCGCGAGCGCCGTGGTCGCGGCATCCAGCTCTTTCTTGAGCTTGTCGTTGCGGGCCTTCTTCGCCTCGATCTGCTGGCGCACCTTGTCCAGCTCGGCGCTCAGCTGGATCGCCTCGCCGTCGAGCTGGCGCGACTCCTCGCTCAGGAATTCGTCCTCGGGCTTGAGCACGAAGACCATGTCACCGCCCTCGCTGCCCACGAGGTGCCCGAACACCGGCGTCTGCCGCGACAGCGACGAGACGCCGGGCGCCACGTACGCCGCCAGCTCGGTCGCGGTGATCGCGCCGTCACCGTCGAGGTCGGCCTTGCCACCCAGACCCTGGAGCAGCGTCCAGGTGAAGATCGAGTGGCCGCCCGGACCGTTGTCGGCCACCTGCTCGTCGCCGCCGCCCGCGGTCAGCACCTCGCGCGACGGCCGCCGGGTGATCTCCATCAAGTACTGCCGGCGATCGGCGCCGCCTCCGCCCGCGCTGCCACCACGCGTGAGCGCGAGCCCGCTGTAGCAGGCGTCCATCACGAAGAAGACCTGCTTCGCCGGGATGGCGTCGCTGGCATCTTGCAGGTTCGTCATCGAGATCGCCTGGCTCTGAAAGCTCTGCGCGGCGGCGTCGACGGGAACGATGTAGCCCTGGCTCTTGCCGTTCGGCAGCTTGCGCGTGACGCCGTGGCCGGCGAAGAAGACGAACACGCGGTCGTCGTGCGCCACCTTCTTCGCGTCGGCCAGGTTGTCGCCGAGCGCGGCCAGGATCTTCTCGCGCGTGGCCTCGCCGTCGAGCAACGTGGTGACGTGGTCGGCGGGAAACGCGTAAGTGTGCACGAGCATGTCGCGCACCGCCTGCGCGTCGTTGACGGCGTATGACAGACGCGGCCAGCTCTTGTAGGCGTTGACGCCGACGACCACCGCCCAGCTTTCGCGGTAAAGGCGCACCCCGGCCACCGGCGCGCCTGCGGTAGCGGCCACCGGGCCCGGCGCCGATGCAGCCGCGGCAACCGGTCCGCCACGCGGCACGACGAAGTCTCGGCCGTCCCAGGCGAGAAACGCGTACCCGCGCTTCTGCAGCTCGGCGATGACCACCGGCAACGCCTCGGTGGTGCGCTCGTGGATGTCGTGAAAAAGAATGATCCCACGCTTCTGGCGCTCGACCTGATTCACGACGCGATTGGCGATCGATTGCGGTACGGGATCGGCCCAATCCTGTGAATCGACGTTCCAGAGCACGGTCTTCATCCCCAGCCCGGACGCCGCTTTCAACACCTGTTCATTGCGCGCGCCGTAAGGCGGGCGAAACAACGCCGTCTTCTCGTTGGCGGCCGCCTCCAATGCCTGGTTGGTGTCGACCAATTGATGGTTCAGCCCGTCGCTATCGAGCTTGGGCAAGAACGCATGCGTGAACGAATGGTTCGCCAGCGCGTGCCCGGATGCCAGCACCCGGCGCGTCTCCGCGGCGGCCTTGCCGACGTTGCGCCCGACCTCGAAGAAGACGCCGCGCACGCCGAAGCGCGCGAGGATGTCGAGGATCACCGGCGTGTAGCGCGCCGAGGGGCCGTCGTCGAACGTCAGCAGCACCGTCTTGTCGGGAAACCGCAGGCCGGTCACCTGGTCCTTGTCGTCGCGCCAGGGCAGCGCCCCGCCGCGGCCGCCCTTGGCCAGCAGCTCCAGCTCGGCTGCGTGCGTCTTGATCAGCGCGTCGGTCGAGACCTCGCGGCGAACGAAGGCGAGATAGGCATCCCACGCTTCGCGGCGATCGGTCATGCCGCGCGTGGGGAGGCGGCCAAAGATCGCCTTCAATTCGGCGTCGTAGTGGGCCTGGATCCCGCCCAGCACCGCGCGATCCTGATCGACGCGCGCCGCGGATGGCAGCTCCTCCAGCAGATCGCGAAACGCCAGCTTGTCCGCGTCGTGAAACGCGGGTGCGCCCTCGAGCTGGTCGAGAAACGCCGCAGCCGCCGCGGGATCGGCGCTGATGCGCGCGCCGAGCTCCTCCAGCCGATCGTGCTGCTGCCCGGCGAGCAGCCAGGCCACCGTGGCCGCCGGGTCGTCGGTGCCCGGCTCGTCGGCCAGCAAGGCGATCATGCCGCGAAAATCGGCGACGATCGCCGCCATCGCCGGCGCGACGTCCGTGACGGGCGGCGCCGGTGGCGGGGGGGTGGCGGCGTGCTTGCAGCCCGACGCGACGACGCCCAGCAGCATGCCTGCCCATAGCCAGCGACGCATCACTGCTTCATCAAAAGGGATTCGTCGGGAACCGCCGGCGTGCTGGTCGGATAGATCAAACGCAGGATCGTTCCCGTCACGCAGTAGGTATCGGCATCGACCACGCCGGTGCTCGAGGTCGAGGTCACGGAGTTGCCGCTCGTCACGTACGTTCCCGTGATGGTCATCGGTATTCCCAGCGCCCCGAGGAGACAGTGACAACCGGTCGTCGTCGTCGTGCAGGTGGCGCTGGAAAACGTTGGGTTGGGGGAACCGACGTAGCCCGGGCCCTGGTAGACCGCTTGCAGGCTGGCGCAGCTTCCACCGCTGAGACACGTCGAAGGAACGTCGAAGATGAACGTTCCGGTGTCGGTCTCGGTCGTGGCGTAGGTTCCGTTGCTCTCGAAGGCGAGCGTTCCGGCCCGGTGAACGCCCGACGCGTCCAGCACCTCGCCCGCGCAGTCGAACGTCGTCGGCGCCGGACAACTCTTGAAGAACGCCCAGGTGCCGAGGAGGTTGCCGCCGCACGCGGTGCCGCCGCACTGGGTGGTCATCGCGCCGCCAGTGCCACCGGGCATGCCGCCTGCGCCGACGTGGCCGCCGACGCCCGACGCACCCGCAGCGCCCGAAACACCGCCGCTGGCCTGGCCACCCGATCCGCTACCGCTTCCGCCCCGCAGATCTTCGGGATTCGGATAGCAGGCCCCCGCCAGAGCCACCAGCAGCGCCGCCGTCACGCCGGGACCGCGCCAATCGGCCCGTGCGTGAACCGCTGAGTGACCTCTGGCGGCCATGATCCCTGCGATTAAAGGCGACAAAGGGCGCCTTATCAAGCGCCGCGGATGCGGCCGCCGCCCCTTGACGCGCTCCGATCGCGCCCGCAAGCTGTTTCTCGCGATGATTCACGGGGCGCACGTCATCATCTACAGCCGCGACGCGGAGGCCGACCGCGCCTTCTTTCGCGACGTGCTCGGATATCCATTCGCGGACGCCGGCCACGGGTGGCTGATCTTTGCGCTTCCCCCCGCGGAGGTGGCGGTGCATCCCTCGGACGAAAACGACGTCCACGAGCTCTACTTGATGTGCGACGACGTGAAGGCGCTGATCGGAGAGCTGACGGCCAAGAACCTGACGTGCTCTCCGATCGAGGAGCAGCGCTGGGGCTCGATCACGCGCGTCACCCTCCCCGGCGGAGGCAAGATCGGCATCTACCAGCCGAAGCACGCGTCACCGATCAAGCTTGCGACGTCGCCGGCAGATCGATCGTGAAGACGCACCCGTCCCCCGGGCGATCCTGAACCCGGATCGTCCCGTGGTGCGCCTCGACCGCCTGGAGCGCGATCGCCAGGCCGAGACCAAACCCCGATCGGTTCTCGCCGCGCTGGACCAACGGCTTGAACAGCTCCTCGGCCTTGCCGGGCGGCAGGCCGCCGCACGAATCGAGCACGTCGATCTCGAGCCGGCCGGCGCTTTGACCGACTCGGAGCGCGATGTGAGACTGCGGCTTGCTGAATTTGAGCGCGTTGTTGAGCAGGTTCGAGACCGCCGAGCGCATCAGGCGTGCGTCAGCGTCCAGCGCCAGGCCGTCGGCGCCCGACAGCGTCACCGTAATGCCGCGCGACTGGCTCTCCGCCTCGGCGTCCGCGACGATCTCTTGCAGAAACGCCTTCAAGTCCAGTCGCTTGATCACCGGCTCGACCCCCAGCTGCAAGGACGCTTGCCCGAGCACGCCGTCGATCAGATCGACCGTGCGCCGCAGGTTCCGGTCCAGCACGCTGGCCCAGCGCGCCTCCTCCGCCGGAGCCATCGGCTGCAGGCGCGCGAACGCCAGGCGCGCGGTCGACAGTGGGTTGCGCAGCTCGTGCGCGATGAAGCCCAGGTGCTCCGAGGTCTGCCGTTGCGTCTCGATATCTCGCTGCTTCACGTACTGAGCCACGGCGTCGGCGATGCCGGTGCTGAGCCAGCGTCCGATGATCCCCTGCTCGCGCAGGTTGGGCGTCAATGCCGCGCTCTCGGCGATCTTCAGGATACAGCGCTGGAGCAACCCATACTCGCGGATGACTTCACTGACGTCGAAGCCGATGCCCAGCCGCTGGGCGCCGTGTTCCTCGGCGATCTCGCTCGCCGGCGGCAGGGGCAGCGCTTCCGGGTGAAGCGCGGCGATGATCTGGTCGACGAAATCGGGCATGCGATCCAGCAACGCGGCACGCGCCAGCGACGCGGAGGCGATGACCTGACGCGTCTCGGTGCTCCAGGCCTCGATCAGCTCGTCCCGCTGAGCCGCCAGAAGGCTGTACAAGCTATCGAAGGCTTGCTCGCCGGCCACTCGAATGTATTAGGGCTCAAAATCGAATGCGCAAGATCAAGCCGACCGAATGGGCAACGGTTGGCGCGCGATTGCCAATGCTCACGACGTCATTGGTGCGTCGCCGACTCTCTCGCTCACGCCGTTCGTTCGGACGACGCCTGCTCCAGCGCCGCGAACGTCTCGACGAGCGAAGCGGCGGCGGCGCTCGCCGGCTCGGCGGTGGCGTCGCACGCCTCGAGCCTGCGTAGCTGAAGGCTGGTGATGCGCGCCGGGATGCCCTCGATCGTGAGTAACGCCTCCTCAGCTTGCCCGGACAGCACTTCGGCGCGCGCCATCAACTGTCTCACGGCATCGACGTGCGCCTGGCACCGTTCGGCGGCGCGCCCGAACGGGCGGTG
>Ga0265338_10004172_pt1 | contig 19720 bp, 16 predicted proteins | sample 42126metaG_FD_193579 | JGI IMG/M metagenome (GOLD analysis project Ga0265338, IMG submission 193579) | Rhizosphere microbial communities from Carex aquatilis grown in University of Washington, Seatle, WA, United States - 4-21-26 metaG | ecosystem: Host-associated > Plants > Roots > Rhizosphere...
CCGAGAAATTCTGGCAAGTTACAACGACGCTGCGCCCCTTGCCGACGCGTACACAATTCCCGCTGCGTGGTACACGGATGCGCGCGTCGCTCATCTCGAGATCGATAACGTCTTCGCGCGCAACTGTCAGGCCGTAGGGCGCACCGATCGAGTGGCCAAGCCGGGCCAATATCTCACCGCGAGCGTCGCGGGTGAGCCTATCGTGGTGGTTCGCGGCAGCGACAATCAGTTGCGCGCGTTCTTCAACGTCTGCCGCCATCACGCCATGAGTGTGATGAACGAACCCGCCGGCCAGGCGCAACACTTGCGCTGCCCGTATCACGGCTGGACGTATTCGCTCGAAGGCGAACTCCGCGGCGTGACGGAATTCGAAGGCGTGTGCGATTTCGATCGTGCAAAGAATGGACTCGTTCCCGTGCGCGTCGCCACCTGGGAGCAATTCGTCTTCGTCAATCTTGATGAACATCCCGCGCCGCTGGAAGAATTCCTCGGAGAACTTGTGGCGCGGGCGAAACCGCTCGGCCTTTCAAACCTCAAATTCTTCGAACGCCGCAGCTACACGCTCGACTGCAATTGGAAAGTGTATGTGGACAACTATCTCGACGGTGGCTACCACGTCCCCCACATGCACAAGGGACTCAACAGCGTCCTCGATTACACGAATTACGCAATCGAAAATCTCATTCGCTGCAGCGTGCAATCCAGTCCAGTGGCGATTGACAGCAGTAGCGAAGCCACCGCCGCTGCCACGCGAAAAGGCGATCGCGCATTTTATTTTTGGCAGTACCCGAATTTCATGCTGAATTGGTACGAAGGCTATCTCGACACGAACCTCGTGATCCCGCTGGGCCCCGGCCGCTGCGAAGTTATATTCGATTTCTACTTCGGCGATATCAGGGCGCCGCAGCTTGACTACGTTCGCAAGAGCATTGAGGTGAGCGAGCGCGTCCAGCAGGAGGACATTGATATCTGTGCCGGCGTCCAGCGCGGCCTCGGCTCGCGCGCGTATCAGGCCGGCCGCCTGTCCGTCCGCCGCGAAGCAGGCGAGCATCTCTTCCATCGCCTGCTCGCCAACGATTTGAAAACAGCTCGCTCCGCAACAAACCCATAGAGAGTTGGGCATAAGCTGCCCTTACATTTCCCATAGTGCGGTGTTTAGTTCTTGGGCGGAGCTTGTTCGAGGGTTTTCGCCCAGTTTGAAATATGTTCCAGAGAGGGCGAGTGCGTGTGATCGAGTTCGAGCGGCGTGATCGAGATGGCACCATTATCAATCGCCGCCATGTCCGTATCGGGATCGACGCCTTCGATCAATTGCTGCTCGTGCAACCAGTAGTAGCGGCGTCCGCGCGGGTCAACTCCCGGCTTGAGCAAGTTGCGGGTGATCTTCGACGATTGGCGCGTGGAGCGCACGGTGCCGTTCCATGGCTGCGGGACATTCACATTTAGAATCACGCCGGGCGGCAAACCTTCCTTGAGGATCATGGGAGCCAGGCTGCGCGTGAATCGCGCCGCAGGACCAAAATCAGCATCCCCTCCACGATAGGCCAGCGAAACCGCTATCGCCGGGACGTGATTGATCGCGGCTTCCAACGCGGCGCCGACCGTTCCGGAGTAATACACGTTTTCGCCCATGTTGCCGCCCCAATTGATTCCGGAAACAACCAAGTCAGGCTTCGCCGTCAACAGCATGTGGAACGCGAGGATCATTGCGTCCGCCGGTGTGCCATCCACGGAATATTCGCGCTCGGCAATTTCGTCGCAATAAATCGGCTGCCGCAGGGTGAGCGATTGCGCCGCGGCGCTGCGTTCGCGTGAAGGCGCCACGACCGTGATTGTTGCGAGATCCTTCAGCGCCTCCACCAGCGCTCGTAACCCTGGGGCGTGGATGCCGTCATCATTCGTGATCAATATATTGGGCATAGGTTTTCTTGCTTAAAGTTTTTGCGGTTTCGCAGCGAATATTCACCCAATCAAATCACTTTCACTGAACTCGAAAATCTTGAGGGGAGCGTTGAAATCGCTGTATCTGGCCCACGTCGGGCGAACGCGAAAGTATGTGATGCCCGCCCATTTCTGCCGCTCGCGCCCATCAGGATACGCTATGAAATAGGCTTCCTTCAGCCGATCCAGTTCCGCGCCCTTCGGCTCGTCCGCGACACCTTCGTATTGTACGGTAATTTCGTGGTCCCAGCCGATCACAAACGCGATCTTGGGGTTGCGCCGCAGGTTGAAGCATTTGCGCGTGGAATCGATCGTGTCAAACACGATTTCGAGTTGATCGGTAAAAGCAATCCCCACAACCGCAGCCTCTGGCTCGCCCAATAGCGTTACAGTGGACAATACTCCCAGGCGATGTCTGCGAAGAAAGTCTAGCAGCTTGATTCGCGTCATTTGAACGAGACCGTAATCACACACCGTTTTTCAGTGCCCATCATTTCTTCTTGGGTACTTTTGGTTCAGGATACTCGCCCGACCCGATCTTCCAAAGTATTTGGCGAAAAATGCCGAGCCACAGTATGGAATCGCGCTCGGGCAACCGCAAGCGTCGAACCAACCGGCGTATCCGTTGATCAGCGTCGGCCACACGGCGCAGATCAATGTAACCGCTCACATGGAGCGCTTCGAGCAGCACCGTCGTAATTCGTTCGACCTCAGCCGCTTCCGCAAGCGCCGGTTTTTCCGCAATGCGCGTCGCCCTAGGATCGCGCACGAGTTCATACAAGCAAACCGCCACTGCCTGTCCCAAATTCATCGAAATGTTTTTTTCATGCGTGGGGATGCGCATCAACCAGTGGCAATGGCTCATGTCGTCATTCGAGAGCCCCACTTTCTCCGAGCCAAACATCAGCGCAATCCGCCCCGCTCCCAACCGCTTGCGAATCAGACGCCCGCCATCCTCCAGGCGACGCACAGTGTGTTGCAAGTCACGATGACGCACAGCCGTCGTCCCCACCACGAGCGTGCAATCGGCCACCGCCTCGGCAACGCTCTTGAATTGCTCCGCATCGGCAAGCACGTCCGACGCCCCCACAGCCGATCGCGCCTCGCGGAATGCAGGCTCGTACGGATTCACCACGCGCAGGTGCGCGCAACCGAAATTGCTCATTGCTCGCGCAGCGGCTCCAATGTTCAGCGGATTACGCGTGTTGACGAGCACAACGCGCAGGCGGTCGAGTTCGAGCGTCTTAGACAAGGCAGCTTATTCTAATGCAGGATTTGGACTGGCGGGCATCAGAGCATGGTGTCCGAAACCGAGTCTGATCAATTTTCTTCTAGGGGGTCGGAGCTTCAGCTCCGACGCAAGACCAACTCCCCCAAATGGGCTTTAGCCCCTGAGGGCACTTTCTTGGTCCGTTCAAACGCAGCAGACATTAGATCTATTGGGGGAAAATGGTCGGGACGACTGGTTTTGCTCGCCCTGAGTCCGCCCTAAAGGACGAAGGGAACCAGCGGCACTACATCTGCGACGAGGTTCCTGCATGCGAAATTTGCGTGGCAGACCTGATCCAGAAATGGTCGGGACGACTGGATTTGAACCAGCGACCTCACGCACCCCAAGCGTGCGCGCTACCAGGCTGCGCTACGTCCCGACCGCTTTACATGCGACGTTGCAAGCGTATCACTCGCGTTCGAGCAGGGTCAAGATCGCGCCCAATTCTTCGCGCAAATCGAGCAGGAATTTCTGGTGGGCCCGCGTGCGGGGCTCGGGACGAGCCGAGGGAGCGGAAACGTGCGACGTGTTGCCAACCGCATTTCCATTGCCGGCCTTCACGTCGGCAAAATGTTTACGCGCGCCCGCAATCGTAAACCCTTCGTCGTAGAGCAAGCGCTTGATTTCGAAAACGGTGTCAACATCCTCGCGGCGATAGAGGCGATGCCCGGCTGGACTCTTCACAGGCTGAAGTGTGGGGAACTCCGTCTCCCAATAGCGCAGGACGAACGTCTTCGTGGCCGTCAGCCGGCTCACTTCGCCAATGCGGAAAAGGCTTTTTTCCGGGATCTCTTGCGCGGCTTGTGCGGCACTCGCCATGGCTATTGAGGTTATCGTAGGCCGATTTCAGGCAGTGTCAACCCCTCGTCATGTGCAAAACCGTCCGGCCGCGCGTGGCTCTTAGGACCCGCGCTTTCCACCGCGGCGCGGCTTCCGCCTCTTCTCACGAGCGGATGCCAACTTCTGCTTGCGCCTCGCTTCGCGCGCCTTGGCGTGCGCGGACTCGTGCTCGTCGCTATGGCGGGGTTCGCGTTTCTCGCTGCGGCGCTGCTCGCGCTTCTTCAGCCGCTGCGTGAAGCGGATCGGCGAGCCGGTGAAATCGAATTCCTCGCGCATGCGATTTTCTAAAAATCGCTGGTAGCTGAAGTGCAATGGCTTCGTCTGGTTCGTGAACAGCACAAACATCGGCGGCGCCACCATCGCCTGCGTGATGTAATAAATTTTCACTTCGCGGCTGGCTGGTGACGTCCCGCGCTCCAGGTCCACGTTCGCCAGCCAGCGGTTCAACTCGCCCGTGGAAATGCGCTTCTGCCGCGCCTCCGCCACTTTATCAATCACCGAATACAACTTCTCAACGCGGTCGCCCGTCAGCGCAGACAAAAATACGACCGGCGCGTAGCTCAGGAATTTCAATTTCTGGCGCACGATAGGCTCGTAATCAGACAGCAGTTTGTTGGGGCTCAAGTTCGTGCCCGGCCCCTTACCACCGTGTTCCTTCTGGCGGCCAGACAAATCCCGCGCAGCCTCGAGCGCGAGGTCCCACTTGTTCATCGCGATAATCACGGACCGGCCCGACTGCTCCGCATAGCTCGCAATCGTCGCGTCATGCGAAGTGACGCCCACCGACGCATCCACCACAAGCACCGCCACGTCCGCCCGCTCCAAATGCTGCCGCGCCATGATGACGCTCAGCTTTTCCGCAATAAGTTTCGTTTTGCCCTTGCGACGAATTCCAGCCGTGTCGAGAAAGCGGTACGATTTTCCGTGGCGCTCCACTTCGGTATCCACCATATCGCGCGTGGTTCCCGGAATCGGCGACACAATCGCCCGTTCCGCACCCACGAGCTGATTCAGCAGCGTTGACTTGCCCACATTTGGCCGCCCGATGATCGCAATATTAATGTCGGGCCTCACCGCAGGCGTGTCCCCCTTCGGGAATTCGGCGGTAAGCGAATCAAGCATCGTGTCAATTCCGAATCCGTGTTCGGCGGAGATGGGAAACACTTCGCTGCTCAACTCGTAGAATTGTGCGGCGATTCCGGCTTGATCGGGCGCGTCCACTTTGTTGACGGCGAGCACCGGCGGCTTCCCCGCGCGGCGCAGCAGTTCCGTGAGTTCCTGATCGAGCGGCACAAGCCCCTGCCGCCCGTCCACGATTTGCACCACGCGCGTGGCATTTTCAATCGCCACCCTCGCCTGGCGCAGGATTTCCGCGGGAATGAAATCTTTGTCGTCGGGTATGATTCCCCCCGTATCCACCACTTCAAACGCGCGCCCTTCCCAATTCGCGTTGCCATAGATGCGGTCGCGCGTAATCCCCGGCTCGTTCGTCACAATCGAGCGCCGCGTCCCTGTGAGCCGGTTGAATAGCGTGGACTTGCCCACATTCGGGCGCCCCACAATTACGATGGATGGCAGCTTTTCGTTCATTTGTCCTTATGCCGTCGAAAGGCGAGGCCCCTAGATTATCATGTTCGTGCGTCCGCGCTCACCGCGTCTCACTCCACGGCAGCGGCTCAGCCACCTATAATCCGACTCATCAGGGCCTAACCGGTGTCTAACCAAATGGGATTTGTGTTTTGTAGTGAGGCGGAGAAAAAACGAATGGTGCGACCAACCGCAAATCGAAAACGGACTCGCCACGCCTTGATGTGGACACCTTGCATTCTCGCGTGCTTAATTTCCATGTTTGCTCCAGAAACGGCAGCTATAGCATCACGGCTAACCTCAAATCGAACTGTGCACTTTTCCCACTATCGTTTCCAAATACCACTCACTTGGTTTATCGAGTACAACGAGGAAAGCCGTTTTTCAGCCATGTCGGCCCCTGGGATCGGTCGGATTGGATTTCAACGATATTGGCGTCGCGAGGTTCCGGTGTCAGATATGGGCTTTTTTCCAGTGCCTTTCCCAGAAGAGAACGTTACAAAGAACGTGCCATTGGACGGCGACGATGTCCTCGAAAAACGTTCGTTTTCGCTCGGTAACGGATCGTTGAGCTGCTGGGATCTGATTGAGCACAACAAATTCGTTGGCCCGTGTCCGAGTGATCCTTCGATGGCCTTAATCAGATGCACTAGTGACAGCGAGCACTTCTACGCCTACTTCGATGGTTGGAGGGGAGATACCGCTGTTTTCTACAGCACACTTCAAGGATTGAATGACTCCAAGTAGCTTGTTTTTAAGACTGAACCTATTTGTCCGAGCATCTGATTAACGCGATTATAGGAAAGTGACACAGTCCCCACTCTGTCCCATCGATTCCTCAGGTGCGAGTTGTGCTTCGGTCTGTGCTATTTTAGCTGTTCGTCTTTCCGCGCCTACGATTGCCGGAAAAACTTATGCCAAAGAAATCCGCCGCAGCTGCTGCCAAATCGGAAGTGATCGAGCCCAAGGCCACAGCCGCACGCCACAGCGAAGCTCCCGAGAAACCCGAAGAAATCAGCGTTGACGACATCTTTGGCCCCGGAGGCCTGCTCGAAAAGCGCCACCCAGGCTACGAATTCCGTCCCTCGCAGCTCGAGATGGCGCGAATCGTCGAGCAATCCTTCGAAAAGCATCAGCACGTCGTAATCGAAGCCGGCACGGGCACAGGAAAAACGCTCGCCTATCTGATTCCCGCAATCCGCAGCGGACGCCGCGTCGTAATTTCCACCGCGACAAAATCGCTCCAGGAGCAGCTCTTCCAAAAGGACGTTCCCTTCCTTCAAAAGCATTTCGCGCCCAATTTGAAAGCCGCCCTGATTAAAGGCCGCGCGAATTTCCTCTGCCGCCACAAAGTTCATCAGATGGAAGGCCAGCCAGTGCTCAAGGGCATTGATGAAATTGACTGGTTTTCGCAAATCCGCGATTGGGAGAAGGTCACCGAAACAGGCGATCGCAGCGAGCTCACATTCCTTCCCGACGACGCCGAGCTATGGAATCGCATTGACGCGCGCAGCGACCTCTGCACCGGCCAAAAGTGCCCCGAATACCAAAACTGCTTCGTCACAGCCATGCACCAACGCGCCGAGGAAGCCGATCTTGTAATCGTGAATCACCATTTATTCTTTGCCGACCTGGCCCTCCGCAAGGATGATTTCGGCTCCATCATCCCCGAGTATTCCGCCGTGGTTTTCGACGAAGCACACGAAATCGAGGACGTAGCCAGCGACTACTTCGGCCGCCAGCTTTCCAGTTACCGCTTCGAAGAACTCGCGCGCGATGCGGAAAATCTTCTGCGCGTCCTCCGCATTGAAGCCGCCCCGCTGCGCAAACACCTGGTGCGCGTGCGAGAACGCGGCCGCGCCTTCTTCGAAAATTTCCCCGAGCGCGCAGGCCGCTTCCCCTTTGGTCCCACGGAAAGAAAATCCTTCCTCGATAGCAACCGCGAAGCCTATGACGATCTCGCCGCCGCCGTGAAACGCATGGAAACAGAGCTTTCGGCGCTTACTCCCAAACCCGAAGAAGTGATCACCCTCGCCCGCCGTGCCGCCGAAGTCCGCAAGGAACTCGAATTCCTGCTCGAAAGCGAAGAGAAAAGTTACGTCTATTGGTACGAGCGCCGCGGCCGCGGTATCTTCCTCGCCGCCACGCCGATTGACGTCAGCGAAATCCTGCGCGAACGCTTGTTCGACCAATTCGACACAGTCGCACTTACGTCCGCAACGCTCGCCGTTGGAGGCAAATTCGATTTCCTGAAGCAACGCCTCGGCATATCGCCTTCAAGCGAAGTCGTCCTCCCGCAGGAATTCAATTTCCACGATCAGGCGTTGCTCTATATTCCGCGCACCATGCCAGACGTTCGCCACGAATCCTTTTCCGCGCGCGCCGCCGAAGAAATCGTGAAGCTCCTCGAAATTTCCGATGGCCGCGCCTTCTGCCTCTTCACCAGCTACACACAAATGAAAGATGTACACGAACGCGTCACCGCACGCGTGAAATTTCCCACGCTGCTGCAAGGCACTTCGCCGAAGTCCATCCTTCTCGATCGCTTCAAGACGACACCAAATGCCGTCCTCTTCGCCACCTCCAGCTTCTGGCAGGGCGTGGACGTGCCCGGCGCGCAACTTTCCTGCGTCATCATTGATAAACTCCCGTTTGCCGTGCCGAGCGATCCAATCGTCGCCGCCCGTGTGCGAGCGCTGCAAGAAGACGGACGCAACCCCTTCGCCGAATATCAAATCCCCGAAGCAGTGCTGGCGCTCAAGCAAGGCTTCGGACGCCTGATCCGCTCCAAGACGGACCGCGGCATCCTCTCCATCCTCGATAACCGCATCCAGCGGATGCACTATGGTAGAATTTTTATCGAGTCCCTGCCCGACTACACCATCACAGAGGACCTGGCCGAAGTCGCTCGCTTCATGGAAGGCCATCCAAAATAGCCCGGGCACGGCGTTTTCAGCCTCCCGATTGCGGACTCGAAGGGAATCTCATGTACGAAGTCAGCGTTGACGAAACATTCGCCGCCGCCCACAACTTGCGCGGCTACAAAGGGAAATGCGAGGACCTGCACGGCCATAATTACAAGGTCCGCATCATTTTGGCCGGCAAAGAACTCGATTCCGTCGGCCTTCTCTACGATTTTGTGCACCTGAAGCAGGTGATCCAGGGCGTGATTCGCGCTCTTGACCACAAATATTTGAACGAGCTTTCGCCGTTCGACAAAATCAACCCTTCGGCGGAAAATATCGCGCGCCACATTTACGACACGGCCGCCAGTCAAATGCATCAGGTGCCTAACGGCGCTGCCATCGCCAGCATCACCGTGTGGGAATCCGACGTAACGTCGGCAACCTACCGCCCCTGACCACTCGCATGGTAATCACCGAAATATTCAAATCCATTCAGGGAGAGGGCACGCGAGCCGGATTGCCCTGTATTTTCGTGCGCCTCACCGGTTGCAATCTCCGTTGCACCTGGTGCGATACCGCCTACGCATTTCACGGCGGCACAAAATATTCTCTCGACGAAATTTTGCAAAAAACCAACGCGCTCGCAGGCGACGGCCCCGGACGCGTTCCGCTCGTCGAAATCACGGGCGGCGAACCTCTGCTGCAACCAGAAACCCCTGCGCTCGCGGAAAAATTACTCGCGGCCGGATTTCAGGTGATGATCGAAACCAGTGGCGAAAGATTCGTCGGCACACTGCCGCGCGAAGTAATCAAAATCGTGGACGTAAAATGTCCCGATTCAGGCGAGTCTGACACATTCGACATGGCCAACCTCGATGCCGTCAGCACGAATGACGAATTCAAATTCGTCGTTGGCAGCCGCCGCGACTATGAATTCGCTCGCGAGTTCACCCGGCAGCACGACCTTGCAGGGCGCGTCCATCAGGTGCTTTTCTCACCAGTATTTCCAGACCCTGCCGGCAAGTGGCCCGGCCTCGAAGCCCGCGAACTCGTCGAATGGATTTTGGCGGATGGCCTGCCGGTTCGCCTCGGTTTACAATTGCACAAATTCATCTGGCATCCAGCGACCAAAGGGGTTTAAGCGTTCGCAATGGCGGAAAGACCCAAAGGTGTTTGGAACACTGAGCTGGATTGTGGGGCTTAGGGGGTCGGAGCTTTAGCTCCGACATAAGCGCGAGGAAATCAGGGGCTTTTAACCCCTGAGGACAACGCGGGTAGAATTTTTTCAACGAGCTGTTGAGGAAATCTGATGTCCGACAAGCCAAAAGCGGTAGTTCTCCTCAGCGGTGGCATGGACTCCTGCGTCGTCACCGCCATCGCCAATCAAACGCATCGCCTCGCCCTGCTGCACACAAGTTATGGCCAGCGCACCGAACGTCGTGAGCGCCGCTCGTTCGACGAAATCGCCGATTTTTACAACGTGCGCGAACGCCTCGCCATCCGCCTCGACTCCTTCGCGCAAATCGGGGGCTCAGCGCTCACGGACATAAGCATCGAAGTCCCCGAATCCGGCGAAGCCCTTGCGCCGCACGCAAAAATTCCCGTCACCTACGTTCCCTTCCGCAATGCGCATTTTCTTTCCGCCGCCACAAGCTGGGCCGAAGTAATCGGCGCGACCGCGATCTTCATCGGCGCCGTGGCGGAAGATAGTTCCGGTTACCCCGATTGCCGCCCGGAGTATTATCGTGCATTCGAGGAGCTGATTCGCCAGGGCACGCGCCCTGAGACGCACATCGAAATCATTACGCCCGTGATTAAAATGCGAAAAAGCGAAATTGTCCGCCGCGGCATCGAACTGGGCGCGCCGCTTGCCACCACTTGGTCCTGCTATCAATTTGAAGACGCTGCCTGCGGTGCCTGCGATAGTTGCCGACTGCGCCTGAAAGCCTTTGCCGAGGCGGGAGTTCCCGACTCTCTACCATATCGGGCATGAGTTGCGCCATAATGGGTTCCCGCATCTAAATAGGAAGGGGAGGTCAACATGCTACGAAAAATCGCTGCCCGGACGATACTCACGCTGGCATTCCTGCTCGTCGCGATTTCTGGCGCCCACGCTCAGGGAAGAGTGGATGGCACAATCCTTGGCATGGACGGCAAACCCTTCGTGGGCGCTACACTTCAGTTCAAATCCGCCGAAACCGGCCAGTCCTACACGGTGAAAGTCGACAAGGACGGAAAATACATTCAGCTTGGCGTTGCGCCCGGTATGTACGATGTGACGCTCGTGGACAAGGGGACCCCGGTCTTCACCCAGAAATTCCTCGTGAAGAATCAGGTGGATAACACACTCGACATCAACGTGAAGGAACTCGCCGCTGCGCAAGCCGCCGCCAACGCAGCTGCTCATCCGGAAGAAATCAAGAAAAAGGAAGACGCGGACAATAAGTTCAAGGATTTGAAAGTCCAGTTTGAAGCAGCCAAGGCGGCAATGGCAGAAGCCACCGACCTGCGCAAGCAGGTGAAAGCCGCTCCCGCCGACCAAAAAGCGGACCTCCAATCGAAAATGGATGCGGACCTGCAAACCGCCATCACCGCCTTTTCAAAAGCGGAGCAGGACGTCAGCGAAAAAGACGTGAACAATCACTCGACGATTCTGGCCTCACTCGGCCAGGCCTACGAACTTTCCGGGAAGCATGACGAAGCCATTGCCGCATATCAGAAGGCCAATGAAATAAAGCCAGGTGCAAACAACTTCAGCCAAATTAGCTTGAGCCAGGCGAATGCTGCGGCAGCCCTGCCCGACCCCAAAGCGATGCGCGCCAAGCTGGACGAAGCGGCGGCGAGTTGCGACAAGGGGATCGCTCTTGATCCCACGGTCGCCGCGATGTGCTGGAAGAATTTGGGCATCGTGCTCAGCAATACCGGGCATCTTGCGGAAGCAGTTGTTCCTTTGCAGAAAGCCGTGCAGGCCGACCCCAAGGATGCGCAGACGTGGTTCCTTCTCGGCGGCGCTCTGACGGCCACCATTGACACGAAACAAGAGGGTGAAAAACTGATTTACATCATCCCCGCCGGCACCGGCGACGCTTATCAAAAATGCATGGATGTGGCGCCTTCTGGCCCCTACGCACCGCAGTGCAAAGCCGCTCTCGATGGCCTGGCGCAATTGAGCGGTGGCGAGGAAACGAAAGTCTCAAAGAAAAAGAAAAGCTGATCGAGGGAAGATGTTTTCGCGGATATCGTCCGCCGCAGGCAATATATGTAGCGGCGGCGCGCGGCCTTGCTCTGAAACCAGGATCGCTGATACCCGCCCATCTCGCTTCCCCTCTCGACCCGCGGACTTGAGAGTGTTATCCTCTCGGAAGTAATTCCGAGGACTTCCGTGCCTGAAGCAGTTTCCAGTCATCCCAGCACTCAGCGGCGCCGCAGCGAACGTGTCGCGGAGTCTCTGCCGATCATCGTCCGCGGAATTGATTTGCTCGGCCAGCCTTTTGAAGAGCGCACCGCGACGCTCGCATTCAACCTGCAAGGCTGCCGCTACCCTTCGAAATATCATCTGCCAAAGAACACCTGGATCACGGTCGAAATCGTTCGTGGCGCTCGAGTCCACAATGTACGCGCGCGCGTGGCCTGGGTGCAGCGTCCCCATTCCGTGCGCGAGCTTTTCCAGATTGCTGTCGAGTTGGAAAGCCCGGGAAATATCTGGGAATACGACTCTGCTCCGGAAGGCTGGCTCGCAGCCGAAACCGCAGGCCATTCGTTCGGGTCGTGCGAGGCACAGGCCGCGCCCGCGAGCTTTTCGCCGCATGATAATCTGCACATCGCCAGAGAACCCGAAGCCGGAGTTGCTCCAAATACCCTTGCCACAATTATGGAAAGAATCATGGCCGACAAAACGCACTCCCCTCTTGAATCTGCGCAAGCCGCCCAAGCTCCGGAATCTTCTCTTGAACACGAACTTTCCCGGCAATCTTTGCCATCAGCGGAACATCCTTTCGTCCGCGATTTGGGCGCGGAACTTGTGCGCGACTCAAAGCTATCCATACAGGCCGCCACGCTGGAGGCAACCGAGCAGATTCGCCGCACCGCCGAGTCGCTCGCCGAGCAGCGCGCCGCCCATGCCGAGGAATCCTTCCAGCGATGGATGAGCGAATTCGAAGAAGCCCAACGCGGTGCTCGCGAAGAATTCTCCGGCGAGCTAACCGCACACCAGCAGGAATTTCTCTCTGGCCTGAAATCGGAATTCGAGGAAAACTTCGCCCGCGCTCGCAAAATTCTTGACGACCTCGACCACAACGCCCAAGCCTTCCGCGCCGAGAGCGAAGCCGCCGTCGAAGCCACCAGCCGCATGGCGCAAGCTCGCTTAACTCTCGAAGCTGCCGAAGCGGCGCGTACTGTTCCCGCGCACGCCGAACCTTCGCCGGATGAAATTGCCGCTGCGGAAGACGCTGCGGCCACATGGCGCAAACATCTCGAATCCGAGATGGCTGTCGCGCAGTCCCAATGGAATGAACTTTTACAATCGTCGCTCGATGGAGGCATTGAACGCCTCGTCGCCCAAATGTCCGAGCGCTCTCAGGATTTGTTGCGCAGCGCCGAACAAAAAATCACCGAACGCTTTGCCGCGATTCAGCAACCTCTCGCCCAGGCGTCTTCCGAAGCGGGCGAGAATTTGGCGTCCGTGAAAACATCGCTCGATGCGGAGCTTTCCCGCGCGCGTTCCTCGCTCGCCGAAATCGAACACGCCGCCAGCCGCATGAAGGAATACTCGGCGCAGCTCGAAGCTGCCAGCCACGACGCGCTCAATGAGCTTCACCGCCGCCTCGAAAAAATTCTCGAAACGCAAACAGACGAAATGAATCGCCGCTTCGATGTCCTCGCCGCCGGCGTTCCCCAGCGCGTGGCTCCTGCGCTCGATTCTCTCAGCCATCAATTCGTCGAGCGAACTGTTGGCGAAGTGGAATCCAAACTCGCTCCCCATCTCGAGCGCGTCCCGCAATTGGTCCGCGAACTCAGTTCTCGCGAGGTGCAAGCGGAAGACGGACTCCGCCTGCATCGCGAGCGCCTCCGCCAGGTTTCCGAAAATAATCACCGCGAAGTGGCCGCGCAAATGTCTTCCACTCTCGCCAACCTTCGCGGCGATTTCGAAACGGCTCGCAAGGAAGCACTCGCCAAGTGGAATGAGGAACTCGACGCCACCGGCGTTCGCGCCTCTCATGCCGCCGCCGAATCCATCGGCCGCACCTCCGAATGGTTTCAGCAGGAGGCTCGCGCGCGCTTGCAGGTACTGGTCGAACAGGGGCTCGCCTCCGCGGGAAGCGGCCTCGAACTGAGGGCGAACGAGGGCGCGCAAAAATTCTCCGCTCAGCTCGAAGCGCAGTCCACTGCTCACCTTGCGCAAATTCACGAACGCATGGAAGGCGTCGCTGGAGAAGTGGCCATCCAGTCCCGCACTCAGCTCGCGCTCGCCGCCGAAGAAGCTGCCGCTTCGTTCGGTTTTGTTCTGCGCGCCATTTCCACAGAAGAAATCGGCGACTTCACCGCCGCCAGCCGCGCCGCGCTGCAAGACCGCGCGAAAGATCTCGAAATCTCATCGAACCAGATTTTGCAATCCTTCGAATCAAGCGCGGGATCTACTCTCGGGAATTTGCAGGCGCAAATGGCTGCGCAGGTTGAGGCCAGCGCGGCCGAAGGCCGCCGCGTCCTCGCCGCGGAATCCGCATCCGCGCTCGTTTCCTATCGCATCGAATCCAGCGCCCGGCAGAAGGAACTCGCCTCCGGTCTCGATCGCCTTTCTCTGGAATCCGCGGAAAAATTCGAGGAACGCCTGGAAACCACCGGCGACACCTGGATGATTTCTTCCGTGCGCCGCATCAACGAGCACGGCCAAAATGTCATCGAATCTCTCATGCGTTCCGCGGACCAGTCGCTGCGCGATTCCTGCTCGAAATTCTTCGAAGGCCTCGCTGCCTCCCTGCGCGAACGCACCACATTCTCTTCGGCCGCCACCGCTTCGGGGTTTAAGCCCATCCCCGAAGGCTCCGGATCCCCAAACGACTCCGCGTCCAGCGCACCGCACGCCTAGCTGCGAAAGTATTAGTGTGAACTTCCGCGCGTAACCGCTTCCTTCTGCCCCGCCACTTCCAACACAGAGCTCGCCACGAAAGCAACTTGCTCCGCCGTCAAGTACGGATGCACGGGAATGCTCAGCACGGTTTCGCAAGCCCGCTCGCTCCGCGGAAAAGTTCCCGGTGGATAGCCCAGCGAAGAATAAGCACGCTGCAAATGCAGTGGCTTCGGATAATGCACTGCAGTCTCGATTTCGCGCGCAGATAGTTGCGAGCAAATCGCGCCGCGATTCCCCGCGTAAATCGCGAACTGGTGATAGACGCATTCGTCGCGCGGATCGTCCACCGGACTTTCCACGCGAGCATCGGCCAGCGCGCGCCGGTATTCGCGCGCAATTTCGCGTCGCCGTGCCGTCCATGCATATAGCCTGCGCAATTTAATCCTCAGCACCGCGCCTTGAAATCCATCCATGCGGTAGTTGTAGCCGACGAATTCATGCTCGTAGCGCGAAGTCTGACCGTGCGACCTCGCCGCCCGCGCAAACTTTGCGATTTGATCGTCATTCGTAGTCAGCGCGCCGCCTTCCCCGTACGCACCCAAATTTTTCGTGGGGTAAAAACTGAACGCGGCCGCGTGCCCCAGGCTGCCCACCCGCCGCCCTCGATAACGCGCCCCATGCGCCTGCGCCGCATCTTCCAGCACGCGCAGATTTTGCCGCGCAGCAATTTCATTGATTGCATCCATATCCGCCGGCCGCCCATAAAGATGAACCGGAAGGATCGCGCGCGTCCGCGGCGTGATGGCTCGCTCCAAAAGTTTCGGATCCAGATTCGCAGTTGCCGGGTCAATGTCCACAAACACAGGCCGCGCGCCGCAGTACGTAATCGCTTCCGCCGTCGCCAGAAAAGTGTTCGGGCTTGTAATGACGTCGTCGCCCTCCTGCACTCCCAGCGCCAGCAATCCCAGATGCAACGCGGCCGTTCCGCTCGCGAGCGCCACGCAATGCTTCGTCCCGCAATAATCCGCAAATTCCCGTTCGAATGCGTCCACCTCTTCGCCCAAAATGAATGCCGACTTCTGGCACACTCGGTCGAGCGCGGGCAGAATCTCGTCCCGCAACTCCGCGTATTCCGCCTTCATGTCCAGCAATGGAACTTTCATCGGCTGTTCCCTTTCCGTCCAACCACCGCTCTATTGTAGCCGCAGTTGGTCCGCAATCCGAATGCGGATGTTCGCGCCTGAATATGAGACAATTTTTCGAGTCCAACCAGGCGGCTACATGAACGTTCGCGGCGGAAAAACAACGCACTTGCAAATTTTCAGGGCGATTCTCGCACTCTGCGCCGCCGCAATTCTCGCTTCGACGTGCCTTGCGCAGGAAGGCAAATCAAAAAAAGCCGCCGCGCCGCCGTCGGAAGAATTTTCCCAGATTCTTTCGTGGCTTCCCGCCGATACAGAAACCGTCGTCGTCGCCAACGGCCCTTTCTCCATGCCCGATCTCAGCCCTCGAGATAGTCAGGAAGTGCCGCCGCTCGTTGAATCCGTTGATGACCTGAAAGAAGACTTCGAAGCGCTTCCGCTCGGCCTGCTGGGATTCAAAAGTGATCTGCTTTCCAGCCGTTTGCAAGGCCAGAAAATAAATTTCGCAATCGAAGGCGCGCGACACTTTCGCAATCCCGAAGGCCTCGGCACCGCGCCTTTCGAAGGCTGCTCGATCGCCGTCTTTGCGCGCGACATCAGCGACCGCACATCCGCTTTTCTTGTGGATTCGACGAAGGCCGCGCTGCCTTCCGAACAAATTGAAGATCAAAAGGTCGCTGTGTTTCAGGAAATTCTCGGAAGCGATCCGTGGACCATCTACGTGGATTTTCCGAAGCCGAATATTGCGCTCGCTTGCTCCAATCGCGACTATCTCCGCGAAGTGCTTGTGCGCATGCACGGCGCGCGCGGCGCGATGGCGCTGCCGGATCAGCTCCCCGAGTGGAAGTACGTTGACACGCACACGCGCTTCTGGGGATTCCGCCACTTCAGCAAGTCGCCAGCGAAGGATGCAAAGGAAGATTCCGCTTCACCCTTCAGCGACGACAACGGCCGCGCCGATCGCGACTCGCAAGCCACCGGCGTTCTCTTTCGCCTCGATCCGAACAAATCCAGAATCGCAACCATCACTTATTTTTCCGGCGATCCGGGCGTCCTGAAAAAACTGAAGAGCGGCGAATTTTCCGGCGGCGCCGAGCCTGCGGCAAAAGAATTGAACCCGGAATTCAGTGAACTCGCTCCGGGCGTCGTGGCGATCGCTTACGATCTGGAATCGCCCGATTCCGTGAATTTATTCCTTCTCATTCTCAGCTCTTCGCTCGGCCACGCGATTTTCATTTGAACGAGCGCGCTTTCCACAGCAGCACCGTCATCCATCCCGTTGACGCGCCCAGAAACGCGCCCCCAATGATGTCCGCCACGAAGTGACCATTCGTCACAATCAAACCAAACGCAACATAGGCGAGCAGCAGCGCGCACAACGTTCTCAACCGCGGCGCGCGAATCCACAGCACGGAGAGAATCGAGGCGGTAATGGAAGTAGTTCCCGAAGGAAACGCTTCGAAGAGCGGGCCGCCATTCAAAAAATGAAATGCAAAGGTACCGTGCGCGCTGATCCCCGCAACCGTGCCCGTCCACATATCCGGTTCGCTGTGCCCAAACGCTGCCTTCAATGCCTGCGTTGCGGCCATGGTCCACACCATGCTCCACGAACAAAGCAGAGGCGTCTCCATGCACGCGCTCACCGTGCGGCCCGCCAGCACCCAGCATCCCGCCGCCACCAGCACGCAAAATCCCAGCCCCACAAAAAGCACCAGCGGCTCAAGCCCTTTCGCGAGGGCCTGAATGATCACCGATTGCAGCAGGTGAATGTGAACGTAATCCGCCACCGGCCGGTCCACATACGCCATCGAAAGCAGCACCGCCGCGGTGGTCGCCGCCAGCGCCACCAGCCACGTTCGAAAATGATTGCCGCCGTCCGTCATCGCCACATCATCCCCCGCGAACGCAAATTTGTGCCGTCCATCGTACCTTGTGGCAGCCAATTCTCGAACGGCGAAAAAACCATGTTTCTTGTTTCGATTAGAAAATATTTTCTCCTTTGCTTCCAAGGACTTAGACCCTATTTCTATTCGCGACAGTGTTTCGATTAGAAACCCTTTCACGGCAGGCGGGGCGGCGGAATTAAGACGCGCATTTATTCTGGGGAACCCAAGGGATGGAAGTATCGCGAGGTAATTTTGGGCGAGTTGGATTTCGACGTTCATTTTCCTGCATCAATGGTAGCGGGGGCGCGAAGGAAAAAGGACTGTCCTTTCGGACAGAATCGGTACGTGTTCTAGTACCCTGTCCGAATTGGTGATGGCGAACCGTTATTTTTTTTGATTTCGGCGATCTTACCTGCGAATTTCGGTTATCAGCGGGTTACAGCTTCCATCGGTTGGACGTCGCGCGCGACTTTGTCTGCCTGCTCGTCTTCGGCGACATCGAGATCGTAGCGGACTTGCAGATTCATCCAGAACAGCGGCGTATTCTTGAAATAACGCGCGAGGCGTAATGCCGTGTCCGAACTGATCCCCCGGCGCTCGGCAACGATATCCGCAATCCGCGTGACGGGCACGCGCAGGTTTAGCGCAAGCCTGTTCATGCTCAGGCCGTAGGGCTTCATGAAATCTTCCAGCAGGATTTCCCCCGGATGCACCGGCTTGAGTTTCTTCGCCATCGTCAATTTCTCCTAGTGGTAGTCCACAATTTCGACTTCATACGCGTCGCCATCGCGCCAGACAAAACAAATCCGCCATTGGTCATTGATTCGAATGCTGTGCTGACCCTTGCGGTCGCCTCGAAGGGCCTCTAGCCGATTGCCGGGCGGCGAAGCCAAGTCTTGCAGAGTGGCCGCGGCGTCCAACTGGCGAAGCCTTCGAAGGGCTGGGCGTTCGATAGCCCTGTATCGCTTCACGGACTCGCGTTTGTGAAGGCGCTCCGTATCCTTCGAGCGGAAGGATTTGATCACGGCACAAGTCTATACTGTTATCCGTTAAACGTCAATCGGTATAGCCAGGAAAGTGCGCCGGGTGGATTCGAACAGGAGTGAATGAAGCGGTTCCCGATTGGGAAAAATAAAAAAACACGAGCGCTCGCTGCTGCAAGCATGCCGCACCCACAAGTACAGAACTTGAGTGCTAGAACCGAAATGCTTGACCACCCGCCCGCGCTGACGCGTTCGCTCCGCTCAGGGCAAGAGGCCCCCTTCGCATTGGCTCCCTTCCTGCGTCAGGGCAAGCAGGGCAAGGCGGCGCTACATGAAAACCTGAATAGCAACGAAGGGCGAAGTCTATTGCTGCTGCTGCTGGGGCTGATGGGGGAGATCGGTGAACGACGGCGTATCGGCGGGATTGCTGGCGGCTTTGGCGAGCTGCTCGTGGCCTTCTTCGTCGAGGGCGGGGCGGACGCGAACGTCCACGGAGAGGCGCTGGCCGGCGAGTCCTTTATATACGCCGCGGACGGGAGCGACGTCGCCGTAGTCGCGTCCATAGGCTACGCGGACGTGGCGGAGGCCAACGGGATTGCCAAGCGTGGGATCGAAAGCGAGCCAGCCGTCTTCGGCTGCGAAAACTTCCACCCATGCGTGCGAGGCGTGGCCGCCGATCACTTCCTCCTGCTTCGCGCTGGCGCCATCGGCGCCGGGCGGCACGAGATAACCGGAAACGTAACGACCGGGCAAGCCGCGCATGCGTACGACGCCGAGAAGAAGATGAGCGAAATCCTGGCAGACTCCTGCGCCGTGCGCGAGCGAGTCCATGATGGAAGAATGCACGTGCGTGGCGCCCTTCACGTAACGAAAGCGCTGGTGAATTAGATCAGAAGCGGCCTGAGCGAATCCGGCGACGGTGCCTCCGCTGACTTCTCCGGCGGCCTCGACAATTTCCGAAAGCTGCGGCGGATGCGGAACGTAACCCGTGGCGGCCATGAAATCGTAATGTGCCTCGAAGAATTCGTCGCAGCGCGCGTCGAATTGTTCGAGCTTGGTGGGATTTTCGGATGGCGCGGGAGCTTCGTGAACGAGCAC